>ERZ1066123.675-NODE-675-length-23953-cov-10.530379_pt1 | contig 23953 bp, 20 predicted proteins | sample MGYA00382770_ERZ1066123 | MGnify/ENA primary metagenome ERZ1066123 (study PRJEB33369, sample SAMEA5778353) | biofilm metagenome | biome: Industrial cooling water; feature: Water cooling tower basin; material: Biofilm | place: United Arab Emirates | collected...
GTGTACGAGAAAAGTCCACTTTTGGCGACCGCTCTTTTCAGGGGGGATTACCGTGAGCTGTTGACGATCTCACGGTGGTAACGAGTGTGGGTGCAGAAGCCGGATCGTCAACAGCTCACGCAGAGAGCTGCAGGAGAACAGCAGAGAACGCAGAGGAACGCATCGTTCTTGATGGAATCACATGGCGGATCCTCATTTCTGATCCGTGTGGTTTCCGCCCAATCCGCGTTATCCGCGACAAAGCGGTTGAACCCGGACGGCTGTTCTCTGCGGTCTCTGTGTCCTCAGACTCCGAAGAGCCACTAGAGTGTCTACACTTTCTCCTTGCTCAGATACTGCCGCCCCAGCCAAGCAGCCAACGCCAGCCAGGCCAAGGACAGCGGCACCATGGAGAACGCCAGGCCGGACAGGCCGAGTCCAAACACGCCCATCCAGGTGTAGGACCACGCACCGACCTGATCGCCGAGGCGGTACACGAAGGTGTCGCTGAAGTTCTTGGCCTTGTACTTGTCGGAGCGGCCGAGCACGGTGAACAGCGCTTCGCGCGCCGGTCGCTGAATGGCGAAGTTGCCGGCACGCCGGGCAACCTGGAACACGATCAGCACGGCCAGTGTGGGCGCAAAGCCCATCACGCCAAAACCGATCAGCGTGACCAGCGGCAGGAAGGCCAGCGCCGCGCCCACGCCGAGCCACTTGATGAAGCGCCCCGTCACGAAGAGCTGGGCCAGCAGCGTGAGCGCGTTGACGGCAATGTCCATGGCGCCGAACACCTGCGTGCGTGCCGCGCGATCCTCGCCGAACGTGCGGGCCACCACATCCACCTGCTGGAAGTACAGGAAGGTGCTGGAGATGGTGTAGAACAGGATGAGGGAGGCAATGCCGAGCAGATACGGCGACGACAGAATGTGCTTGATGCCGTCGAGCATGCCGCCACCGATCACGGCGTCCGACGAAGCGGCGGCGGGTGCGCCGGCCGTGGCGACAGACGTCGGCCCATCTGCAGCCGCCGGGTCCGACCCATCGTCGCTGAGGCGCAGCGCGGCCTCCGCCTTGTCGAGCACATGGGAGGCCCGCACCGCCAACTCGAGAATGAGCGCCGATACGAGCATGAGGTTGAGCGGCCCCATGACGCCCACGAGCCCGGTGGTGATGCTGGCGCCCAGCATGGCGCCCACCGTGCCGCCGACGGCCACCACGCCGAAGAGGCGCTTGCCCTGTCCCGGGCGAAACACGTCGGTGAGCAGCGACCAGAACACCGACACCACGAACAGGTTGAAGATGCTGGTCCAGATGAAGAACACGCGGCCCACCCACACGGCCTGCGACGCGTCGACGGCGCGGAAGATCAGGTAGAACACCACCAGATTCAGGATGAAGAACCGGTAGGTCCAGCCGATGAACTGCCGCCGCCGGAGTTTCGAGACCAGCGTGGTGTACAGCGGGTGCACGAGCAGCATGCCCACCATGGTGCCGGTGAACAGCCAGGCCAGATTCTCGGCGCCACTCGCCGCACCCATGTCGTCGCGAATGGGGCGAATGACGTAATAGGCGCAGAGCACCAGGAAGTAGTACGCGGTGGCCCACACGAGCACGGCCCCTTCGCCCGGGCGTGCGCCGACGCTGGCGCGCAGCCGCGCCAGCAGTCCCGTTTCAGCGTTCATGAATGATCCGGTCTGGGAGGCGGCGCCGGATCAGCGCCGGGCGGGTGGCAGGGCATCCACGAACTTGATGATCTGTTCCCGCTGTGCCGCCGTGGGCAGCTTGCCGATGCCACCACCGATGTTGTCGATCATGTTCGTCGCCTTGCTGGTGGCCGGCGTGATGGCGGTGACCGCCGGATGCGCGAGGATGAACTTGAGGAAGAACTGCGCGTAGGTGGCCGCGCCAAACTCCTTGGCGAACTCGGGCAGCGGCGTGTCGGCCGCGCGACGGAACAGGCTGGTGCGACCGAATGGCGCGTACACGAGCACGCTGATCTTCCGCTCCTGCGCGAGCGGCAGGATTTTCTCTTCCACGCCCCGGTTGTCGGCCGCGTAGTCGATGCCGATGAAATCCAGCGGCTCATTGCGCATCACGCTCTCCAGCAGACCATACTGACTGTCACTGGTGGTGGTGATGCCCACATAGCGCACCTTGCCGGCCTTCTTGTACTCCTGCAGCACACCGAGCTGCGTTGGCGGATCGGCCATGTTGTGCACCTGAATGAGGTCGATCTTCGCCCGCTTGAAGCGCGCAAACGACTGCTCGACCTGCGCCCTGGCGGCCGCCACATCGGCCGTGCCCGCGCCACGCCCCACCACGTTGAGCTTCGTGGCCCAGAACATCTTGTTGGCAAGGCCCATTTCGCTGACCAGCTTGCCCGCCACCTCTTCGGAGGCGCCGTATGATGGCGCCGTGTCGAACACGCTGGCTCCGCGATCGGTCATGGCCTTGAACACTTCACGGAGTGCGGTCACGTCCTCACTGCGCGCCACCGCCGAGAAGGTGGCGGAGCTGCCCAGGCCGATCACCGGGATCTTCTCGCCGGTGGAGGGAATGGCGCGCTGGATGAGTTGCCCCTGGGCCAGGGCCTCGAGCAGGCGGGGGGTCAGGCTCAGCGTGGCACCGACGCCGGCCGTGGTGGCCAGGAAATCGCGGCGGGAGATCATGGGCATCCTCATGCTGGACAGGAGGGAAGGGGAGCGGCGGGGACAGCGTGAGCACTGCAGCCGCCAGGTGGCGCCGACGGCATGGAGAGACTACGCCCGTGTAAGGGGCTTTGCTGGACGTGTGACGTTACCGATGCGCCGATGTTAGCGCTCGCTGCCCACGGGCAATCGCGCCACCTCGGTCCTCCGTGCATCTTCCAAGAGTCGGACCGGTATCCGTCCCACCCTCCTCTCCCGCCCGTCGCTTCCCGGAGCTCCAATGCCCAATACCTGCGTGTCCTGGTACAACCGCCTCGTCGCCAAAAGTGACATCAAGTCACGGGCCGCCATCGTCAAGGAGCTCCGGCTGGCGAGTGAAGGTCGCTCCACCGGCAATGGCGCGCCCGAGGGACACTCCGGCATCCACTCCATGTCGCACGACGCGTCCGAGAAGACCGCCATTACGTACGACACGCTCATGGGAGGGACAGGTGGCGTGGCCATCGACAAGGGCAAGCACGGCGTGTTCGTGCAACCCGGAGACATCGACAAGGTGCTGGCCACCATGCTGAGCTCCAAGGCCGCCAAGTACATGTTCACGCAGCTCGACGGCAACGGCGTGATCGGCAAGATGACCGCCTATGTGCCGTCCTCGGACCGCAAGCCCGTGATGTCCACCAGCGCCGGGGCGGCCGGTGGAGAGCGCGGCGTGGGCGGTGTGGTGTCCGGCGGCAAGCAGAATGAGTCCGTCGGCATGTTCATCTACTTCAAGGTGGGCAACAAGGGCGGGGCCGAGTATCTGCACCTGCAGACCTGCTATCCGATTGCCGACGCGGACATTGGCATCAGCAGCGATGGTGCCCGCGTGTCCATCACCGGACAGGCTGCAGGTGGCGGCGGCGGAGCGGGTGCGACCACGACGTACAAGTTCGACTGGATCGGCGCCGACGCGCCGCGCCCGTAGTGGCGGTGACGCAGCCCATGCCTCAGCGACCGGGAACGCGCGGTATGCGTTCGGTGTTCGGCGCGGGTCTTGCCCTGCTGCTGTTGGCCTGCGGCAGTGACGCGGCGCCCACCGAAGGCGATGGGCCGCTCGAGCGGGATGCCAGCGCCGCCTTCCAGACGGACTCGATGAGTTACGGGCTCGTGCGCACAACGCAGGAGTATCAGGGGCGCGTGGAGATGCAGTACACCAATCAACGCCGTGACACGGTGTATGTGGTCAACTGCGGCGGGGCGACGGCTGTCCGGCTCGAACGCCTCGTGGCCGGCCAATGGCGCTCCGCGTATGAGCCGCCGGTCTTGAACTGCTTCAGCCAACCCATCGTCGTGGCGCCTGGCGCCTCGCGGCGCTTCACGCTGCTCATCGGCGCCGGTGTCCAGGGCAGTGCAGTCGAGCCGCGGTGGCCGTATGCCGACGTGGACGGCACCTATCGCATCGTGTGGGGCCAGTTCCTCTCTTCCTACCGGGAAGATCGCCAGCCCAGAGGGGAGACGCTGCCACTCGATCAGCGCCTCAGCAATCGGTTTCGTCTCGTGCAGTCTCCGGCCCGCTGACGCCCGCCGTGGCCTTGCCCACATCGCCGCACGGAGCACCGAGGCCGCCCGTTCCTCGAGCGGGCGCGTTGGTCTTGCGTCGCTCACTTGCGGCGCGTCTGCAGCGCCGGGTGTGGGCGGTGACGGGGGTCTACGCGCTCTTTGCGGCGTTGTGGATTGCGTTCTCCGACCGGTTTCTGCTGGTGCTGGCCGGCAGCGCCGAGCGTTTTGTGCAGCTCAGTGTGTACAAGGGGCTGCTGTTCGTGGCCGTCACGTCCATCCTGCTGTTCGTGGTGCTGCGCCGTCTGCTCGATCGGGTGGCCGCGCGGGAGGCGCGCGAACGGCAGCGCTACGAGGCGCGCATTCTTGGCCAGCAGCGCATTCTCGAGCATGTGGCCCACGGCACGACGCTGCCGTCCTCGCTCGACCAGATCGTGCGCTTCATTGAAACGCAAATGCCCGACATGCTGGGGTCCATCCTGCTGCTCGACGCCGACAGGACGCGTCTGCGTCATGGCGCCGGTCCGAGTCTGCCGCGTGAATACATGGCGGCCATCGATGGGGCGGCCATCGGCCCCATGGCCGGATCCTGCGGTACGGCGGCGTATCGGGATGAGGCCGTGTACGTGGAGGACATCGCCACCGACCCACGCTGGGCCGACTATCGGCACCTGGCGCTGCCACATGGCCTGCGCGCCTGCTGGTCCACACCCATTCGCTCAGCCGAAGGGCGCGTGCTGGGCACCTTTGCCATGTACTTCCGCACGCCCGGCATGCCGCGTGAGGAACATCTGGCGCTTGTGGACATTGCCACGCAGCTCGCGTCCATTGCGATCGTGCGCGCAGAAACCGAACAGGCACTGCGCGACAGTGAGTCGCGTTTCCATGCCTTCATGGACGCGGCACCGGCCATTGCCTGGGTGACTGACGACGCCGGACGTCACGAGTACATGAACCACGCCTGGACCCAGGTCTTCGGCCGTGATCGTGAGACCTTTGTGGGCCACAGCGCCGACGAGTTGGTGCCGGCGGACGTGGCCGAGCGCATCCGGGCCAGTGACGCGGCGGTGCTCGAGTCCGGAATTCCGCTGCAGATCGCCGAGGATCGCACCGAAGTCGGTGGCAAGGTGGCGTGGTGGAATGTCGTCAAGTTCCCCTTCCAGAGCGCAGACGGACGACGACTGCTGGGCGGTGTGGCCATCGACATCACGCCGCGCAAGCGCATGGAGCAGGAGCTGAGTCGCACGCGGGCGCGCCTCGAAGTCGTCGTGGAGAATCTGCGTGAGGGCCTCATCATCACCGATCCGGTGGGGGACTTTCTGCACTGGAATCCGGCGGCGCTGCGCATGCTGGGGTTTGCCGATCCGGACCTCGGTCGGCGGCATCAGCGCGATTTCTCGCGCTACTTCGAAGTGTCCACGGTGGACGGCGAGCCGCTTGCCCTGGCCGACTGGCCGCTGGCTCGCGTGCGGCGCGGCGAGGTGCTTGATCACTTCGAGGTGCGCGTGAAGCGCAAGGGCACCGACTGGCAGCGCATCTTCAGCTACTCCGGGGCCTGCGTCACCCTCGATGGCGGTGAAGATCTGGCGTTTGTGACGCTGGCTGATGTCACCGAGCGCCGCGAACAGGAGCAGCAGCTGCGTGAGCTCAATGCGGGTCTCGAGGAACGCGTGGAGCAGCGCACCCGCGAGCTGCGATCCGCTCTGCAGCGAGCCGAGTCGGCCGACCGGCTCAAGTCGGCTTTCCTGGCCACGATGTCACATGAGCTGCGCACCCCGCTCAACTCCATCATTGGCTTCACCGGCATCCTGCTGCAGAAGCTCGCCGGCCCGCTCAACGAGGAGCAGGGGCGCCAGATGGAAATGGTGCGCGGCAGTGCCCGCCACCTGCTCGCGCTCATCAACGATGTGCTGGACATCTCCAAGATCGAAGCCGGACAGCTCGAGGTGGCGGCCGAATCCTTCGCGCTTCCGCCCGTGCTCGACCGGCTCATGGCCACCATGCAGCCCCAGGCCGACCGCAAGGGTCTGACGCTACGGCTGGTAGCGGATCAGGTGCCGGAGACCCTGGTCACCGACCGGCGACGCACCGAACAGATCCTGCTCAACCTGCTCTCCAATGCCGTCAAGTTCACCGACCGAGGGCAGGTGACGCTGCGTGTGGGCACGGTGGAGGCCTGGCAGCGCGAGTCCGGCGAGCCCTCGGTCCCGGCCGTGCGCTTCGTGGTGCAGGATACCGGCATCGGCATCGCGGAACGGGATCTGCCGGCGCTCTTTCAACCCTTCCGTCAGGTGGACTCCGGACTGGCGCGTCAGCATGAGGGCACCGGCCTCGGTCTCTCCATCTGTCGCCGGCTCAGCGATTTGCTCGGCGGGGAAATCACCGTGACCAGTACACCCGGCATCGGCAGCAGCTTCACCGTCACGCTTCCCCTTCACCTGCAGCGTCAGCCATGAGCTCCCGCATCCTGATGATCGAGGACAATGAGCAGAATCGCTATCTCGCGACCTTCCTGCTCGAGCGGAACGGCTTCCAGGTGGAAAGCGCCGTGGATGGTGCCGCCGGCCTGCGGGCCGCTGCGTCGAATCCGCCGGACATCATTCTGCTTGACATCCAGTTGCCGCAGATGGACGGCCATGCAGTGGCGCGCGCGCTGCGCGAGTTGCGCGAGCTCGACAGGACGCCCATCATCGCCGTCACTTCGTACGCCATGGTGGGAGACCGCGAAAAGTCGCTGGCCGCCGGCTGCGACGGCTACATCGAGAAGCCCATCGATCCCGAGACCTTCGTGGACACCATTCGCGACATTGTCGAGCAGGTGCGGCACATCCGGGGTCGTACATGACGCACATCCTCATTGTCGATGACAAGCCGGAGAACCTGTACTACCTGCGTGCCCTGTTCTCCGGCTCGGGGTACTCGGTGGAGGAGGCGCGGCACGGTGCGGAGGCGCTGGTCGTGGCGCGCAGTCATCCGCCCGACGTGATCATCTCGGACCTGCTCATGCCCGTCATGGACGGGTATACCCTGCTGCGCTACTGGAAGGCGGATGCCGAGCTGCAGCGCATCCCCTTCGTGGTGTACACGGCCACCTACACCGAGGAGAAAGACGCGCGCCTCGCGCTGGATCTTGGCGCCGACGCCTTCATTCTCAAGCCCTGCGAACCGGACGTGCTGCTCGAGCAGGTGGAGTCGGTGCGCACACGCCGGGTCTCCACGCCGGGCGTGGACAGCGGCAATCCGCGCCGCGACGAAGTGATGCAGGTGTACAGCGAGGCCCTCATCCGCAAGCTGGAGGAGAAATCGCTTCAGCTCGAGGATGCCAACAAGCGGCTGGCGCGCGCATCGCTGCTGCTCGAGATTGCCGGCCGCGTGGCGCGCATGGGCGGTTGGTGGCTGGAACTCGACGCCACGCATGTGGTGTGGTCGGCGGAAACCTGTCGCATTCACGGGGAGCCGGAGGGCACGGCGCCTGATCTCGAGCGGGCCTTGCACTACTACGAACCGCAGCGCTCGCGCCCCGCGGTGCAGGCGGCGCTGGCCCGATGCCGTTCGGAGGGCACACCGTTCGATCTCGAACTCGAGCTGGTGGCGCGACAGGGGCACACGGTGGCCGTGCGCGTGATCGGTGAAGCCGTGCGCGATGAGCACGGACGTACGGTGCGCATTCAGGGCGCCATCCAGGATGTGTCGGAGCGACGCGCGGCCGATCGCCGCCTCGCGCAGCAGGCCGCGCTGCTCGAGAAGGCGCAGGATGCGATTCTCGTGCGCGCGCTGGATGACACCATCCTGTACTGGAACCAGAGCGCCGAGCGCCTGTATGGCTGGAGCGCCGCCGAAGCGGTGGGGCGGAGCGCGCACGAACTCATCAACGATGATTCGGCGGAGTTCATCGAGGCCAAGACGGCGTTGATGCTGCGTGGTGAGTGGACGGGCTCCCTGCGTCAGGTGGCGCGCGACGGCCGCCGCGTGGTGACCGAATGCCGTTGGACGCTCGTGCGCGATGAAGACGGCAAGCCGGAGTCGATTCTCGCCATCAACACCGATATCTCCGAGCGACGCAACCTCGAGCTGCAGTTCCTGCGCGCGCAGCGTCTGGAGAGCATCGGTACGCTGGCCGGCGGCATCGCGCACGATCTCAACAACGTGCTCGCGCCGGTCATGCTGTCCCTCAATCTGCTGCGCGAGATGGTGGGCCCCGAGGGCGAGGCCCTGGTGAACAGTCTCCAGCAGAGTGTGGGACGCGGCGCGGATCTGGTGCGTCACGTGCTGTCGTTCGCGCGCGGGCTCGATGGCAAGCGCGAACCGCTCGACCTGCGTGACGTGGCGCGCGAACTCGAATCGGTGGTGCGGGAGACCTTCCCCAAGAATGTCGGCCTGGTGGTCACCGTGGATGAGGCCCCCTGCCGGGTGCGTGGCGATGCCACGCAGTTGCATCAGGTGGTCATGAACCTTGCGGTGAACTCACGCGACGCCATGCCCAACGGCGGCACCCTGCACATCACGGTGGACCGCCAGCAGGTGAGCGCCGGGCCCATGGCCACCGCGATCGGGCTCGCGCCGGGGGCCTATGTGCGCCTCGTGGTCCAGGACAGCGGGGAAGGCATTCCGCCCGAGCATCAGGTCGTCATCTTCGAACCCTTCTTCACCACCAAGGGTGTGGGCAAGGGAACGGGCCTGGGGTTGTCCACCGTGCAGAGCATCGTGCGCGGACACGGCGGCACCATTGAACTCGAAAGCGAAGCCGGCAAGGGCACGCGCTTCACCTGCTGGTTCCCCGAGGTGCAGGCGGGTGCCGGCGGACAGACGCCGCGTCAGCCGGAGCGCCGCCTGCCCGAGGGACGCGGCGAGTGTGTGCTGGTGGTGGATGACGAGGATGGCATTCGCTCGGTGGCGCAGCGCATCCTCGAGCGCAGTGGCTATCGCGTGCTGCTTGCCGCCAATGGCCGCGAAGCTCTGCACCTCTTCCATACACACCAGACGGATATCGACGTGGTGCTCACCGACGTGGCCATGCCCGAACTGGACGGTCCGGGCTTCGTGGCCGCGTTGCGCGCAGAGGGCGTCGATCTGCCCATCATCGTCTCGAGTGGCCATGCCATGGATGCCGCCTCACTCATGAGCACGGGGGCCGAGTTCTTCATCTCCAAACCCTTCACCGCCGAGACGCTTCTGGCCACGCTGCGTGGCGCGCTCGTGGGGCGCCGCTAGCTGGCGCAGACGACCGTTCCGTCATCGACTGCGCAGCGTCCATTGCTGCGTACCGAGCCGCACGCGCGCCTCGAGTCGCCCCGCATCCCGTCCGGTGATCTCAAAGGCATACAGCCCCCATGGGGTCACCAGCGCGTACAGATCATCGCGGATCGCGCGCAGCGGCAGACGATCGGCACTCACACCACCTGACTGCAGGAACCGCGCGCGCAATACGTCGGGCGTGCTCACCCACCCGCTGTCGCCGCTGATGACCCACTCCCCCTGCACACTTGTCGAGTCGAGCATGCCCTGCCAGCGGCCGGACTGCTGGATCGACCGGCGACGCGGCGCCGAGTCGAACAGGGCTTCGAGCAGGAGATTGGCTGTACCATCCATGGATGCGGTCCATTCGACATTCGTCATGAGCGCCACACTGCGCCCTTCATCACGGCGCATGAGCAGCACGGAACGTGTGCCGTTGTTGGCGCCGGCATGATGGGCCAGCGCCCGTCCGCGCCAGTCGGTCTCCACACGCCAGACAAACGCCACCCCCGTGCCGACTCCCGCCGTGGTGCGTTGCTCGGTGAAGGCCGTGGCCAACGAGGCTGCATTGAGGGCGCCGTTGAAGTACGCGCGGGTCATGCGCACCAGATCGGCCGGTGTCTGCAGCAGCCCGGCCCCAGCCCAGGCATAGCTCAGATTGCGCGGGCCGGGCAGCATGCGCAACGAGTCCCCCTGACGGGCATAGAGCCGGGCCTCCTGCGGCGACAGCGAGTCCACGAACAGACCACCGGACGATGGCATGTCGAACGGCACAAATACTTCCTGCGCGAGCAGCGCGAGAATGGGCTGCCGGGCCCGCTGTTCCATGACGGCCGACAGCAGTGTGATGCCATGCGTGGAGTAGACCGATCGCTCACCCGGCGCACCCACCCGGCGTGCACTGGCGAACTCCTGCAGCGCATGACTGGCCCACACATGGCGCCGGTCACTGGGCATCGACCCCGGGCCGTAGTGCGGAATGCCACCCAGGTGTGCCGCGAGCAGCCGCGGCGTAAGCCGCGCGCCGTCAGGGAAATCGGGGAAGTGTGTGGACACCGGCTCGTCGGCATCGAAGCGCCCGTCCTGCATCATGCGCAACGCGGCAGTGGCCGTCACCACCTTGGAGACCGAGGCCGACCCGAATCGCGTGCTGCTGTCCACGGGCAGACGACGCCCCAGGTCCCGATAGCCGGCGCCGCGCGCAAACCGCACACGTCCGCCGTCCAGCGCCGCCGCGCTGAGACCAGGCAGGCGCGCCACCCGAAGCAGGTCCTGCATCAGGGTTGCCGCCAACGCCGAGTCGGGATGCGCCGGCGTCGCAGGCTGCGACTGCACGGCGGTGGGATGCAGCCACACCGTCAGCGAAACCAGCGCCGCGCCCAATACGTGAGGTCGCACATGGGACCGGACAAACCGTGTGGCACGGCAAGCCAGGACAGTGGCAACAGCCGCAGCATCATGAACAGCATCATCACCAGCAACATCAACAGCATCAACGGGCACGGTGCGCCTCGGCGGGAAAGGGAGACTGGACTGCGACGTATCGTCACGCCTGAGGAGTACGCCGGTGGGTCACAGGGCAACAGGGAAGCACGGTGAAGAACGGTGAAGCGGAGGGAAGGGAGCCGGTGACGGCCATCGTGCTGCACCGGGCGTTGCGCCAGCTCATCGGGCCCACGGGCACCGTGGTGGATCTGCCCTGGCTCACCATGCAGCTGCTGATTGCCCTGCATGACCATGCCCCGCAGTTCGTGGACGCGCGGCGTTTGCAGGAGCTCGTGTGGCCCGACACGCACATTTCTCCCGACGCGCTCAAGCAACGCGTGCGTCTGGCGCGGCAGGCGCTGCGGGAGGCGGGCTATGATCCCGCGCTGCTCGACTCGGTGCGTGGCGAAGGCTATGCCCTGCGTGTGCCGCTGGCTGAACCGGCCATTGGCCATGCACCGCAGGCCGCAGAGGAGGACACGGCGCCGACTCCTGCCGAGGCTGCGGGCCAACCCGGGCTGTCGCCTGGCATGAGGCAGCATGCATCACACGTGAGCAGCACATACCAGTCCTCCTGGTGGCGACGCTGGCGCATCGCCATCATGGCGGCACTCATCTTCTCGGCCGCATTGATCGCCGAGCGGCTTGGCCAATGGGGAGGCTCAACGCGCACGGTCGACGCCCCGGCAAACGCCGTGATCGGTCCGGTACCGGTACGCGTGGCCCTGCTGCGTGACACGGCCACCGACAGCCTGGTGTCCCGCGCACTCGAGGCCGTGATGCAGAGCGCGCGTCGCACCCTGGCGGCCCACGCCGACGTGCTGCTGGTGCCGCGCCCCGCAGGCGCTTCCTGCACTGATGGCCCGCCGGTGCACCTCTGCGCGCACATCGCCGGCAATGCGCAGGAAGTCCGTCTGGACGTGACCGATCTGCGTAGTGGCACGGCGCTCGTGCTGGGCAGCTGGCCCCTCAGTGCCAGCGAGGGCGATGTGCTGGCAGGAGGCGCCGAAGCCGCACAGTTGGCCGTGCTGGTCTCGCCGGGAACGCTGCGCTGGATCGGTGAACCGGCGGGGCGAGGCGACAGGGAGTTCGGCACGCTGTTGCGCGCGGTGAAGGCGTCCACGAGCTGTGACCGTGTGGCCTGGCGCGACGCCGTCCGCGATCTCGGCACCACGGCGGAACGCGCACCGCAGTTCCACGTGGCGCGCGCGCTGCGCGCCCTGCTGGCGGTGGCGAGTACCGAACTGCCCCAGCAGATCCCGACCGCGCTGCTCGCCGACGTCGAGCAGCTGATGCGTGTGGATCCGGAGCAGATGCTGGCCCAGGCCGCGCGGTGGCTCGCAGCTGTCCGGCAGCTGCCACCGAGCGAGGTGAGCACGGCGGCTGAGGCCGAGTTGTCGGCCGAATTCCGGCGGATCAAGCGCCAATCACCCGGGGTGGCATGGTTGGCCGAGCACCTGCGCTCGTGTTCGCTGAAGGCAGCTGTGACCCGGCCCGGCGACCCAGAGTAGCGGCTGCGACCGTCAATTCCGATTGACTGCATCGGGATTAGAGAATAGTTTTCAAGGACCACTTGAAAATCGTTCTCAACAAGCAACCGCGCTCGCGACTCATGCGTACGCTCCGCCCCGTGCTGTTCTGGACCCACCTCGTTGCCGGCGTGATCTCCGGTGCCGTGGTGTTGATCATGTCGGTCACCGGTGTGCTGCTGACCTACCAGAAGCAGATGACGCTGTGGGCGGACCTGCGGGGCATCGAGGCCGGCCCGCCGACGCCGGGCGCCACGCGTCTCACGCCCGACTCGCTGCTGGCGCTGGTGGCGGCGCGTGAGACCAGGACGCCAAGCAATGTCGTGTGGCGGAACGGCGCCGACATGCCGGTGGAGGTGCAGTTCGGCCGCGAGGGGCGGCAGTATCTGAGCGCCTACACGGGCGAGGTGCTGGGCACGGGCAGCGCCGGCATGCGCAAGGTGTTTTCGGTGGCCACCGACTGGCACCGCTGGCTGGCCATGAAGGACGACGGGCGCAGCACGGGCAAGGCGGTCACGGGCTGGAGCAACATGGCCTTTCTGGTACTCGTGCTCACGGGCATGGTGCTGTGGTGGCCACGCAATCTCACCGCGCGCGCGATGCAGCAGGTGCTGTGGTTCCGCCGCGGGCTGTCGGCCAAGGCGCGCGACTTCAATTGGCACAACGTGATTGGTATCTGGTCTGCGCTGCCGCTGGTGGCAGTGGTGGCCAGTGCGACAGTCATCTCCTTCCCCTGGGCCAGCGACCTCGTGTATCGCGTGGTGGGCGAGGAGCCGCCGGCGCGCGCAACAGCCACGGCAAACAGCGGGAGCGAAGCGGCCGGAAGCCAGCGCGCCGGAAGCCGACCAGCCGGAAGCCAGGCTGGCGATGCCATGCGCGAGGAAGCGCGCGATGTACCAGTCGTTGGCGATGTGTACGGCATGGCGGCCTCGCGCATGCCCGATTGGCGCACACTGTCGCTGGCCTGGCCCAAGGCGGCCGACGCCCCACTCGTGTACTCGCTCGACCGTGGCATGGGCGGCGAACCGCACAAGCGCGCCACGCTCACCATCTCGCGCACGGGTGAGCCAGCCAAGTGGCAGGCCTTCGGCGATCAGTCGCTGGGCCGCCGTACACGCTCCATCATGCGCTTCACGCACACCGGCGAGGTGCTGGGCTTCTGGGGTCAGACGATCGCCGGCCTTGTGTCCCTCGGCGCCGTCGTTCTGGTGTACACGGGCCTCGCCCTGTCCCTGCGGCGCCTGCTGGCCTGGCGTCGGCGCAGCGCCGCCGAGCCAATCGTTGCGGAGCCAGCGTCAACCGCGGTGGCCTGAGCCGCGCCTGACAGCGAGCACGAATCGTCTCACCCGAGCTTGCCATGACGCAGGCTGGGCCGCATTGTCTCAGACATGAGCACTGCGTCCGTTGAAACACTGGCCTTCGTCCGTCCGCGCGACGATGAACTGGATCTGTTTGGCATCACCCATCCGGGCAAGGTGCGCAGCAGCAACCAGGACCAGTTCCTGCTCTGCACGGTGCACCCGCAGGTGGTGGTGCATGGAACCAGCCTGAGCGACACCTCGGCCATCAGTCTGCGCGGGGAGCGCGTGGCCACGGTCATGCTGGTGGCCGACGGAGTGGGCGGCAGTGCCGACGGAACCGAAGCCAGCCGTCTCGCCACCATCGCGGTCACCGAACACTTCGCCTCGGCCATGAAGTGCTGGCATGCGGCGGGCGCATCCAGCGATCAGGAATTCACCGATGCATTGCGCCTCGCGGCCGTGGAAGCACACCGGCGTGTGAAGGAGCGCTCCGCCACCGCCTTCGAAGGGCGCAAGATGGCGACCACGCTGTCGGTGGGCATCGTGGTGTGGCCCTGGCTCTATGTGGTGCAGGTGGGCGACAGCCGCTGCTATCACTACCAGGACGGACAGCTGCGTCAGGTCACACGCGACCAGACCCTGGCGCAGGAAATGATCGACCGTGGCGCGCTCACCCCCGAGCGCGCACACAACTCGCCGCTCAATCATGTATTGTCGAGCGCCATTGGGGCCGACGAAGCCTTGCCGGAACTGTCGCGGGTTGATGTGTCGCAGCGCGGCTGCATCACGCTGCTGTGCAGCGACGGGCTCACCAAGCACGTGAGCGATGCGGAGATTGCCGAGGAGTGCGCGCGCATGACGAACTGCGAGCAGCTCTGCCGGGCGCTCATGCAGCGCGCGCTTGACGGCGGGGGCAGTGACAACGTGACCATTGTGGCGGGGCGCGCACTGCCGCTGGAGTAACACGAAAGACTCACGACCCGGAACCTGAACTCAGAACTCGAAACTGATCAGTTCCGGATTTTGAATTCTGGTTTCGAGTCGTGAGTTCGCGCAAATCCAAACTCAACACTTGAACTCAAGGCTCAGAGCTGACCGGATTGTCGGTTCGCACTGAGCTGTGAGTTCAAGTATTCAGTTCTGAGTGGACCCATGACGCGACCAATATTCACATTCCTCCTTCTGCCGCTGTGGTGTTTGCCGAGCCTCGCGGCGGCACAAGGCAACGATTTGCCAGCCCGCCAATCGCCCGGTGCGCTAGCGGGCCGCGTGCTGAGTACCGACGGCGAGCGCCCACTGGCCGGCGCGCAGATCCTTTTCGTCGCGTCCGGTACACGAGTACTCAGCGACAGCAACGGCCGATTCCATCTGGGCGGAGTGGCGGCAGGCCGCCACCGCATCCGCGTGCGGCTGCTTGGCTATGCCCCTGTGGACATGGAAGTACGGATAGCAGCCGGCGATACGGTGGAAGTCGATGCGCTGCTGGAGCCCCTGGCGCAGCGTCTGTCCACCGTGCGCGTGGATTCCAGTATTCCCGAGGTCCACCGCCGCTTCATGCAGGAATTCGAGGAGCGGCGAGCCTTCAAGACCGGCGGACACTTTCTCGACTACGAGTTTCTCCGCAAGAACGACACGCGTGAATTGGAGGCGTTGCTTACGTCGACCATTCCCGGACTCAAGGAGGAGCGCGGTATAGCGGTAACACGCCGCAATGAAGGTATGAAAACCATCTGCCCCGTGCAGGTCGTAATCAACGAACGATTCGAGTATCGCGGATTCGGTGGCGGGTTCGCGATCAACAGTTTGCGGACGCAGGATCTGTTGGCCGTGGAGTTTCATGGGCCGGCGTCCACGCCGCTCAGGTACGGGGGGACCAGCATTGGCAAGGAGGGCGGACCGCAGTGCGGGACCCTGATATTCTGGACCAGGTGATGTGGGGCGATCAATGAACTCACGACCCGGAACCTGAACCCGGAACTCGAAACTGATCAGTTCCGGGTTTTGTGTTCAGGTTTCGAGTCGTGAGTTTGTGCAACTCCAAACTCACAACTTCTACTCAAAGCTCAGAGCTGACCGGACTGTAGGTCAGCTCTGAGCTTTGAGTTCAAGTGTTGAGTTTCGAGTCAGTCGGCGAAGCCTACAACATCCCCGGGTTTCGCTGCCACGATACCCACGCCAGCGCCGCCGCAAAGGTCAGCCAGGCCTGGTAGGGCAGCAGCAGATTGGCGGCTGTCGCATCTACGCGGCGGAAGCGCCACTGCACGGTGAACACCAGCGCCCACAGCACCACGATGGTCACCACCGACCACATTCCCTGGCGCCACGCAAAGAACACCCAGCTCCACAGCGAATTCACCGCCAGCTGCAGGCCGAAGAGCCCGAAGCTGAAGCCCGATTCGTCAAACGGACGGCGCCGCCACATGCGCCACGCACTCACCGCCATCATGGCGTAGAGCACCGTCCACACGGGGCCGAACACCCAGGCCGGCGGAGCCCAGCCTGGCAGGTCGAGGCCGGCATAAAACACCGGCGCATTGCGTGTGCCGAGCGCGCCGATGGCTGAGGCCCCGTAGCACACAAACACCCACCACATGAGCGCGCCCGCCGCCGCAAAGCGGGGCGAACGTGAAGACGAGGACGCAGTGTCTGTGGTGGCCATGGAAACGGGTTCAGGTGCGGGCTGGGCGTGCCGCCGTGTACGGCCCTCCTGCAGAATACACGCCCTCGAAGCCCTCGCGCAGGCTCGCATCCATTTCAATGCCACGCGGCCGCACAGGTTCCCGGGCCGGCATGTCGTACTCGGCGCAGCCACCCTGCGCCTCGGCCGTGTCCGCGCGGCAGCCGAGGTAGCGGCCGCCCGGCCGTGCAAAGGTCAGCGCAATCGATTCGCCCTCGGGCAGCAACTGTCCGGTGGACGGAAACGGCGGGTTCTGTGAACTCCACGGCGTCTTTCCCGCATGGCCCGCACCGGTGAGCGCAATCACCAGACTGTTTGGGACACGAGCCCGCGCCGCCACCAGCGCCTCGGCCAGCGCGGTCTCTCGCGCGCGCGACACCGCGGGTGCCGGCACGAGGTCAAAGGCCACCACACTCACCGTATACCCCGCCGCGCGCAAACGGCGCGCGGTCTCGAGCAGTTCGAACACTGCCAGCGAATTGCGGCCATCCGGCTGCTGCCAGGCGGGCGCGGCCAGTGCCCGCTCACGCGCGGCAGGGCTGCCGTCCGACTGCAGATAGGCCTCGAGTGTTGCCTGATTCTCGGCCGTGAACTCGAGCCCGAGCACCACCGGCCGCTTCTGCTGCGTTGCCGCGCAGAGCAGGTCGGCTGCAACCTGCGGCATCTCCACGGTGCCGTGATACTCGCCGACCAGCAGGTAGTTGAGTCGCGCGCGGGCGACGAGCGCCGAGGCGCCGGGCAGGTCGCCGCAGGTGGACGGAGCAAGCAGTGATGACACGACGGCGGGAATCAACAGGGAGAGCAGCATGACCGGGCGGACAGGGTGAGCACGGACACCCCCACGGCGTCCGTCAGCGCATTGGATGCAGCGCGCGCACAAAGCGTTGCCCGTTGAGCCGCAATCCCGTCACCGAACCGTCGTCCGCCCGCTCGAAACTGAGGCCCATCTCGTCGCCCACGAAGGACATGCGGAACGCCACTCCACTCGCATCCTGGGGTAGCAGCGTGCCGTGGACGGCGCCCCAGCGATACTGCAATCCCCGGGTTCGTGGGTCCTGCGCGACCTCGAAATCCCCGAGTGTGGCCGACGCATAACGGCCCATGTAGGCCGCCATGGACAGCGGCAGTCGCAGGGCCCGACGCATATGCATCACACTGTCCTGCGCCCGCGCGGCCTGCACCAGCTGCGCGCGTCGTGCCACCACACTGTCCAGTCGCGCCGTGGCGCGCCTCTCGGCATCGACGCGGCCGGCTTCGAGGTCGTAGGCATACGATGCCAGCACATCGGTGAGCGCTGCCCCCGGGTCTCCCGTGCTCACGGCCACCACACCAATGCGACGTGCGGGCAGGAAGGAGAGATGCGAACGAAAGCTGTGATAGCCGCCAAAGCGGCTCACCATGCGTTCACCCTCGTAGCGGCCGATGTCCCAGCCAGCGGCCCAGCCCTCGCGATCAAAGTAGGCAAACCGTCGTCCGGCAGGCCGCGTGTGCGGCGCAAGCAGTGCGTGACTGCGCGCCACCGCCGAAGCAGGAAACACCTGGCGGCCATCAATGCGGCCGCTGTCCATCTGCACGATGGTCCAGCGCGCGAGATCACCCAGGGTACTGAGATGGCCGCCGGCCGAGTTCATGGTGGCGTCCACCTTGAAGAATGGGGCGGTTGCGAAAGCGCCTGCAGCTGTGAGCTGGTGCGGCTTGGCAATGCGTCGCGAATTCAGGCCGTTCACATGCGCAAACGTTTGCCGCATGCCAGCAGGTGCGTAAACGGAACGTGCCATCCACTCGCGCCATCCGCGGGGCTCGAGTCGGTCGATGACCATGGCGGCCACATTGTAGCCGAGGTTGCTGTACACCAATTCAGGTTGCGCGCGCACACTGGCATGCTGCAGCAGCCCGGGCCATGCGGACTCCGGCTGAATGCCGGTGAAGGCCGCGTTGAGTGTCACGGCCACGTCGTTCAGGTTGTGCGTGTGACTCAGGAACGCGGCCAAGGTGAGACGCTCCGCGTTCACGCCCTCGGGCCAACGCGCTGACGGCAGGAGCGTGGCAATCGCTGAGTCGAATGACAAACGTCCGGCGTCGGCCAGCAGACTCACCGCAAAGCCGGTGAACGACTTGCTGGTGGACGCCACGTACCACAGCGTGTTGGTGGTTGCCGGTATGCGCGCCGAAACATCGGCCATGCCAAAGGCACGTTCGTATACCGTGCGGCCGTCCATGGTGATGGCGAGCCCCAGCGCCGGGGTGAGCTTGGCCTGCATGGCGCGCTCGGCCAGCGCGTTGACGGCAGCGGCAAGGGCTGTGGCCGAGGGACGCGGCCCCTTGGCCTCCTGTGCCCGGGCAGTCGTAGACAGACAGAGCATGGCCGGCGCTACGATGAGGACCATCGAGGCGAATCGGCGACACGCGCCGCTTGGGCGATGCGGGTGGTTGAGCAAGCGAGTTCCCATGAGACGATGAGGCGGAAAGGATGGCGGTCACCAGACCTTTTCGCAGTCTCACCACAGGCCTGTACGAGGCGCTTGCATTTTTCAAACCAACGGAGCCACTCCGTGCTTGCCATCGGCCACGGCGCGCAGCGCCCGCGGAGACAGGCCGAGAACCGACTTGACCTCGCGGCTCATGTGGGATTCGTCGGCATAGCCGCAGTGCTGCGCCACCAGTGAACCGCGAAGTCCGGATGCGGTCAGCATGGCGGCCGTGCGGCGAAGGCGCTCGTGCCGAAGCAAACTGCCCAGGCTGACGCCGTACCACCTCCGAATGCAGCGCGCGAGATACACCGGGTGCACACGCGCCTCGGTGGCGAGCTGATGTCCATCGAGCGACGGGTGCCAGCCCTCGTGCATACGCTGCACCACATCCCGCAGCCAGCGTGGCGCTTCGCTCGGCTCGTGGGGGGTGGGTCGTGCCGTCAGGGCAGCAACCAGGTCACTGAGGTCGGTGTTTGTGGCCGCCACACGGCGCGTGCCCAGCTGCTGATGCCGCTGTACCAGACGCAGAAACGGGCGCGCCACCTGCACATCGTGACACCAGCGCCACGCGGTGTCGCGACCCGGATGCTCACTCAGGGCAGCCAGGGTGGCCTGCGGCAGCGACAGCCGCGCCAGTCGGGCCCCATCGTTTCCCCAGGCGTTGGCGTGCACCAGATCGGGCGCCTTGACCACCACACTCAACGGCGCGGCTTGCACGGTTTCCCGGCCCACCGTTTCGCTCAGGCCTCCGCGCAGCACAAGGCTCAGGTGCAGTTCGTCGTGGCGGTGCGGCGCCTGGCGCTGCGCGCTGGCATAGTCGTCGAGGCGAAAGGCCAGCGTGGGCTGTGCGGGCAGGGTGGGGGGCAGAGCGGCGGGCATGGGGACAATACGCAGTCCGGCGCCCCGGTGATTCACGACCCACCCCGTGCGCCACGGCCGCGTACGACTTCAGACCGCGTTGCGCATAGATTGCGGAGGTTCGGGCTGCAGCCTGGCCCGATTCATTCTGCATTCCCGGAGTGTTGGCGTGGTCACACAGGAAGGTTTGGCGCAGCTGCTCGTGCTGGCGCAGGTGGTGGGTATTGTCTTCGCGGCCTGGCTGCTGCGCCGTCTGGTGCTACGGCTCATTCGCCGCATGAGCGAAGCCTACAACCTGCCGGCCACCTCGTTGCCGGGCGGGCGCCGGCTGGTCAGCCTGCTCATCAACGCGGCCGCGCTGCTGCTCATTCTCCAGCGGCTTGGCGTATCGGGCACCGTCCTGTGGACGGCCTTCAGCGGCTTTGTGGCCGTTGGTGCGGTGGCGTTCTTTGCCGCGTGGAGCGTACTGTCCAACATCTTCTGCACGCTGCTCATCTTCTCCACCAATCCCTTCCGCATTGGCGATCGCATCGAGGTGCTGGAGAACGGCGAGAAGCCCGGCTTCAAGGGCCGCGTGACCGACATCAACCTGATCTACACCACGCTCGAGGAGCTGAACACCGAGGCCGTGGCCACGGGCACCGTGCTGCAGGTGCCCAACAACATGTTCTTCCAGCGCGCGGTGCGGCGGTGGCGGTAGAACGCGGACGAATCAGCCTTTTCGGGTCAAGCTCACCAGAACCAGCGCTCAGCGTGAACTCGGAAGTCCGTTGGCGACATCCCGGAACGCCAACAGCGCTGCTTCAAGGTGCTCGATGATCTCATGCTGCAACACGTCCGGCGCTGGCAGGTCATCGAGGTTTTCCAAGCTCTCGTCTTTGAGCCAGAAGATATCCAGGCTGGCCTTGTCGCGAGTGATCAGATCATCGTATCGATAGTACCGGAAGCGCTCCGTCTCCGTGCGGTCGTGACGATTCTCCGGGCGATAGCAGGCAATGAAATCCCGCAGATCGTCGTACTTGATCGTGCGCGTCTTCAGGGTGAAGTGCTTGTTGGTGCGGAGATCGTAGAACCACACGCCCGTGGTATGGACCCGACCATCCTTGGGGGCATTGTCGAAGAACACCACGTTGGCTTTCACGCCCTGCGCGTAGAAAATGCCCGTCGGCAAGCGGAGGATGGTGTGCACATCGCAGGTCTCCAGCAGCTTTCGTCGGATTTTTTCTCCGGCCCCACCTTCGAACAGCACATTGTCGGGCAACACCACGGCTGCCTTGCCATTCACCTTCAGCATGCTGACAATGTGCTGCAGAAAGTTGAGCTGCTTGTTTGATGTGGTTTCCCAGAAGTCCTGGCGCTCGTACGTCAGCGCGTCGCGGTCTTCCTCGCCTTCCTCATTGGTGATGGTCATGCTGCTCTTCTTTCCGAAGGGCGGGTTGGCCAACACGTAGTCGACTTTCATCTTCGGCTCGGCGATCAGCGCATCCGAGCGGTCCACCGCGGGTTCTCCCTCCAGCTCACCGACGTTGTGGAGGAAGAGATTCATCAAGCACAGCCGGCGCGTGTTGGCGACAATCTCGTTTCCGGGAAACGTCCCATCGCGCAGGAACTCCTTCTGTCGCTTGTTGAGGTTTGCACCGGGGCGCGTCAGCCAGTTGTAAGCGCCGAGGAAGAATCCACCGGTCCCGCAGGCCGGGTCTGCGATGGTCTTGCCAGGGGCGGGGCGCAGGCACTCGACCATGGCCTGGATGATCGGACGCGGGGTGAAGTATTGCCCCGCGCCGCTCTTGGTGTCTTCGGCGTTCTTCTGCAGCAGCCCTTCGTACAAGTCGCCCTTGGTGTCGGCGTCCATTCCCACCCAATTCTGCTCGTCAATCATCTGAACCAGACGCGAAAGCTTGGCCGGGTCCTGGATCTTGTTCTGGGCCTTGAAGAAGATCGCACCCAGCATGCCGGGCTTCGTGCCCAGCGCCTGGAGTGTCGCCAGGTAATGCGCTTCCAGCGGCTCACCGGTCTTTCGGCGCAGGCTCTCCCAGTTGAAAGCCTTGGGAATGTTCGTGTTGCGGTTGTACGGCTCCTGGGCGTACTCGTGTGCCATTTTTAGGAACAGCAGGTAGGTGAGCTGTTCCAGGTAGTCGCCATACCCCACGCCATCGTCGCGGAGGGTATGACAGAAGGTCCAGATTTTCTGAATGAGAGAGGTGGTGTTCATGGCGGCGAGTCAAGTACCCGTCAAGTACGCCGAGTACTGGTAATCCCTTTGTAAGTTGTTGATATATAGTGGGATAGGTCTTGTGTTTCTGGCTGGTCGTGCCGCCGTGAGCGGGGCCAGTCAAGAACCCGGCAAGTGACCGTCAGGCCCACCAGGGCACGTACCGCCTCAGTTTGGGGGCGGCGGTCGGGTCGTGAACGCGAATAACGTTGGCCGCTTCCGCCTCTTTGAGCAGACGGGTCGCCATGGCGCTGTTGGCGTCGGCAATCCCAAAGCGCTTGCGCACCGTCGTGTTGTTGGTGTGCTCCCCGTTCACATGGCGCAGGCAGGCGTGCCAGTAGACGGCGCGACTCCGTTCCTGCGCAGCCATCCGGGTCAGGGGGCGTGTGGCGAACAGACTCGCCTTGGTGAAGCCATCACGAGCCTCGAACTGTGGGGCCGGCAACTGATACATCTCGCAACTGCCGACCACCTTGTCCACCCCTGTGCCCCGTTCTTCACACACGTCCATGCGCCGCATCATCGAAGCCATGGCCTCATTGCGTGAGCGGGGCGGGGTGTCCAGCAGGCGTTGGGTGTCCACCAGCGGAACCCCGGGGTTCGACACTTCCAGACGGTCATCAAACAGCTCGATGAGCGGACTGGTGCCGGTAATGGCGAGATCCTGGTGAATGAGGGCGTTGGCCACCAGTTCACGGATGGCGATATCGGGGTACATGCGCACGTCACGTCGCAGTGCCTTGCCGATGACTTCATTCCCGGGCAGCCATCCGTGCAGGGTCTGAATGACCAGCTCGTAGGCCATGGCGTAGCCCTGCGGGAAGGCGGGTTCGGGGTGCGCCGCCAACCGGTCATTGCCTTGATAGCGTACGAGCCTGAGCGCTTTGCGCCCCAACGGCCCGAAATCCGCCAACCGCCGTGCGAAAAGCAGGGCACCCAGATTGAAGATGCGCCAGTGACCGCTGTCCATGCGCTCCACGAGTCGGTCGGCCGCAAGCGCCGAAAGCAGCGCCTGATGCCCATCGGGCAGCGGCAACTTCATGAGGCTGAAGTAGGCGGGATAGTCCAGCAGGGAGAGGACGTCCGGTGCCGCCAGCTTTTCTGCCGCGACCAACCATTCAAAGGGTGTGCGATCCAGCGTGCGCCACAATTCGCGCTCCATCTCTGCAAACTCACGCAGTCGCTTCTTGTACGACCCCACCCGCACCCACTCGGCACCCTGAAACTGCACGGGATGCCGAAAGGCGGCGTCCACTTCCAGTACCACCAGCGGCCGTCCGCCGTGCATGACGGCATGGAAGGCGAAGTTGAGCTTGGGATTGAGCTGCTGCAGCAACCAGCTTTCGAGTTCCTGATTGCCGACCTTGGTTCCCGCCGGCTCGAAGTGCGTGCCGAGTACTGTATGCGTGCCGTCTTCCACGCCCCAGATCAGATAGGCCTTGGCCTTGCCTTTCAGCGCCGCCGTGTTCGACAGGGCGGAGAGGTACTCGCCGATTTCCTGTGGATCAGCCTTGTTGTGCTTGAACTCCACCCAGCCGGTTTCGCGGGGGAGTTTCAGCAGTTCGGTGATCAGGCTGCCCCAGTAGTCGTGTCGTGGAATCATGGGGCATATCTCGATGGCCGTGGCGATCCAGTCAAGTACCCGTCAAGTACCCCGGCGTGCGTAAGTTGTTGACTGGCATGGTGATCGATCGGACGGGCAGGGGTGCCTGCCGCATGCCGGTCAAACAAATCCGGCACCGTGCAGAGACAAGCGTTCACGTAGCTTTGCCAGCTTTCGCAGCCTTTCCGGTCTTTCGGCTGCGCGGCTTGCTCTGGCGCACCTTTGCGGCGCGCTCACTGCGGATGCGCTCGAGCAGTACGCTGGCCGGTTCGTCGTTCGGGTCCTGCGGCACGAGTTGACCTGAGAACGCGGCGCGGAGGATGTTCTGGCGTTGGGCGGTGGATTCAGCGAGCGCTAGCTCCACCGGGCGTGTTCAGAGTTTTGTGTGCACGCCGACGGATGATCAGGCGGCCACCTGA
>ERZ1066123.676-NODE-676-length-23937-cov-13.670798_pt1 | contig 23937 bp, 20 predicted proteins | sample MGYA00382770_ERZ1066123 | MGnify/ENA primary metagenome ERZ1066123 (study PRJEB33369, sample SAMEA5778353) | biofilm metagenome | biome: Industrial cooling water; feature: Water cooling tower basin; material: Biofilm | place: United Arab Emirates | collected...
GGTGGAAATCGACGCCCATACGGCCTCCCATGTTCGACCGGCCGAGCATAGGCCCCCCTGTGGCGGGTTGCCATCGCAGGCCCGATGAGCGGCACGGGCGGCGGCACGGACGGGCCGATGCGCGGTCGGGAGTGCGACACACGCCCCAGCACGGCGCCCCTGTGCGCGCGTTTGCGGTGGGTTCCGGGCATCATGAGGCCCCAACGCCCTTCGTCCGGCCCGATGTCACGCCTACCCAGCGCCCAAGGCTCTTCACCGCTCGACAGCCTGTGGCAGGGCAAGGTCGTGATCTGGGCCGTGCTCGCCGGCGAAGGGTTGGCGGCACTGCTCACCCTGGCGGCCGATACCCCGGACGGGCGCTGGGTCCGGTTCGGCCTGCTCTCGCTGGGCGTGCAGTGGGTGGTGCTGCTGGCCCTGGGCCTGCTGTACGTGATGCGCGGTCGGCTGGACGCCATGCGGCCGCAACGGGTGGCCTATCTGGCCCTGGCGCTGCTGATGCTCTCGAGCTGGGCCGTCGCGCTCGGCTGCTGGTGGCTGCTGCACAGCGCCGGGATCTATCCGGGCCCACCCGGCGACCTGCTGCTGCGGGTGAGCCTGATCGCCGCGATCGTCGGCTGGCTGGCGCTGGCGGCGTACCAGAACCACTGGCGCAACCGCCAGCTCGCGGTGCGCGCGAAGCAGGCCGAGCTGGCCGCGCTGCAGGCGCGGGTCCGCCCGCACTTCCTGTTCAACACGCTCAATACGGCGGCGACGCTGGTGCACCTGCGCCCGGACGAAGCCGAACACCTGCTGCTGGATCTGGCCGACCTGTTCCGGGCCGCGCTGTCCGGCCCGCGGGAGATCCCGCTGGAGGAAGAGCTGGCGCTGGTGAGGCGCTATCTGGAGATCGAATCACTGCGCTTCGGTCCACGCCTGCGCACCCGCTGGATGCTTCCGGACACGCTGCCGCAGATCGTGGTGCCTGCCCTGTCTCTGCAGCCCCTGGCCGAAAACGCGGTCCGTCACGGCATCGAACGCCTGCCCGAGGGCGGTGAAGTCACCATCGCGGTCAGGCAGGACGCCGGGGATGTCGAGATCCTCGTGCGCAATCCGGTCTCGCCCTCCACCGAGGGCCAGGCGACGGGCCACAACATCGGCCTGCCCGCATCGACCGCCCGCATCGAGTCCTACACCGAAGGGCGCGGCAGCGTCCGCGCGGAACGCGGCGCCGACACGTTCACCGTCACCGTGCGTCTGCCCGAGGTGGAAGCCTCGGTGGACTGAACGCGCACCGCCCTCCCCGCCCGCATCGCCGGCCCCATGTGCGGAGAGCGGCCGGCACCATTGCCCTGCCGCCCTCCCTGTGACCGCGTGCCCGCGCGCGTGCATACATGCTCCGCCTCCGCGTGCACACCACAGGCACGGCCAGGCGTGAGGCGCGGGCGCGCGTCGAACGCGCCCGCGCGAGGCCTCAGGCCCGCACCTCGTAGCAGGGCCGATAGGCGCCCGAGATCTTCATGCGACGCTGTTCGACGAACGCGCGCAGCAGGCCGTCCAGGGATTCCATCATGTCGGCGTCGCCGCTGATCTGGAACGGCCCGAACTCCTCGATCCGGCGCATGCCGTCTTCCTTCACATTGCCGGCCACGATGCCCGAGAACGCGCGACGCAGGTCGGCCGCCAGCTCGTGCGGCTTGCGCCCGTGGTGCAGGTCGAGCGCGGCCATCGCCTCGTGCGTCGGCACGAACGGCTGCTGGAACGGCAGAGGGATATCCAGCGACCAGTTGAAGAAGAACGAGTCCTTCTGCGCGATGCGGAACTCGCGCACCTTGCGGATGCCGTGCGCCATGCGCTTGGCCACCTTCGGCGGGTCGGCGACGATGATCTCGTAGCGCGATGCCGCCTCGTCGCCCAGCGTCAGCCGGATGAAGCGGTCGATCTGTTCGAAGTACGGCGCCGCCGAGGCCGGGCCGGTGAGAATGAAGGGGAACGGCACGTGCGCGTTCTCTTCGCGCAGCAGGATGCCGAGCAGGTAGAGGATCTCCTCCGCCGTGCCCACGCCGCCCGGGAAGACGATGATGCCGTGGCCGATGCGCACGAAAGCTTCGAGGCGCTTCTCGATGTCCGGCATGATCACCAGGTGGTTGACGATCGGGTTCGGCGACTCCGCGGCGATGATGCCGGGCTCGGTGATGCCGATATAGCGCATGCGCTTGTGGCGCTGCTTGGCATGCGCGATGGTCGCGCCCTTCATCGGCCCCTTCATCGCGCCCGGGCCGCAGCCGGTGCAGATGTCCAGCCCGCGCAGGCCGAGGTCGTAGCCGACCTGCTTGGTGTAGAGATATTCCTCGCGGCCGATCGAATGGCCGCCCCAGCACACGACCAGATTCGGGTCGGTGGGGAACAACACCCGCGCGTTGCGCAGCAGCGCGAACACCGCATCGGTGATGCCGTTAGAGGTTTCCAGATCGCGCGCCGCGCCGTGGCCGTTGTTGAGCTCGATGGCGGTGTAGGCCAGATCGCGCACCACCGCGAACAGCAGCTCGGCCACACCGCGGATGATCGTGCCGTCGACGAACGCACTGGCCGGCGCCGCCACCAGATCGATGCGCACGCCGCGGTCCTGCTGCTGCACCTGAATGTCGAAGTCGGGGTAGAGCTCGCGCGCCGCACGCGGGTCGTCGCTCGGACTGCCGCTGGTCAACACCGCCAGCGCACAGCGCCGCAGCAAGTCATGCATGCCGCCGGTCGACGCATCGCGCAAGCGCGCGACTTCGTCCCGGGACAGCACATCCAGCGCACCGCGCGGGTAGATGGTGGCGTCCACGGTGGGCAGCGCCTGAAGAGTGGAGTCGTTCATCGTCCTGTTTCGCTTGTGTTTTCTCGTTTTGGCCGGCGAATGTAGCGCAGGCGCGACCCAATGAACAGGTAATCCCCCCACTTTTAGTCCTCATCAAAAGTGGAGCTATGCGGCGAGTGCCTGATACCTGGGCACCGCCCTGTCGAGTGCTTGTATCGGCGTGATCCCGCCGAGGGCCATGTTCGGGCGCTCGTGGTTGTATGTCCAGAGCCAGCGGGTTGCGGCGTCCTGTACGTCTTCGATCGTCTCGAACACCTGCTGGTTCAGCCAGCCGTAGCGCACCGTGCGGTTGTAGCGTTCCACGTAGGCGTTCTGCTGCGGCTTGCCCGGTTGGATGTGCTCGATTCTGATCCCTTACTTCTGCGCCCAGGCCAGCAGCGCATGGCTGATGTACTCCGGCCCGTTGTCGCAGCGGATCGCGCGAGGCTAGCCCCGCCATTCGATGATCCGTTCCAGCGCACGGATCACCCGCACCGACGGCAGCGACAGGTCGGCCTCGATGCCCAGGCCCTGACGGTTGAAGTCGTCCAGCACGTTGAACAGCCGGAAGCAGCGCCCATCTGCCAGGGCGTCGTGCATGCAGTCCATCGACCACACCTCGTTGACCCCCGCCGGCACAGACAACGGCTGGGGCTGCTCGCGCACAAGACGTTTCTTCGGCTTGATCCGCAGATTCAACTCCAGCTCCCGATAGATCCGGTACACCCGCTTGTGGTTCCAGCCGAACCCCCGCACGTTGCGCAGGTACAGGAAACACAGCCCGAAGCCCTAGTCCCGGAACGCCGTCGTCAGCCGAATCAGCCAGTCCGCGATCACCGCATCCTCGTCCGACCGCCTCGGCTCGTACCGGTACGCCGTCTCGCTCACGCGGAACGTCTCGCACGCATGCCGGATGCTAGCCCGACCCGCCTTGACCACCGCTGCGGCCAACTCCCGCCGCTGCGATGGCCTCACCACTTTTTTGCCAGCGCTTCCTTCAGCAGGTCCGCGCTGAGCTGGGCATCGACGTACAGCTTCTTCAGCCGCCGGTTCTCGTCCTCCAGCTCCTTCATCCGCCCCATCAGCGACGCGTCCATGCCGCCGAACCTGCTGCGCCACTTGTAGAACGTCGCCGAGCTGATGCCGTGCTCCCGGCACAGCTCAGGCACTGGGCTGCCGGCCTCGGCCTGCTTGAGCACGGCCAGGATCTGGCTGTCGGTGAATCGTGACTTCTTCATGGAATCCTCCTCCGGTCAGGGTGCGAGAAAATTCCACTCTTGAACCCGGTTAGTCTGTGGGGGGATTACCAACAGAGCTCGACAAAATCAGCTGGAAATTCAAACTTGACTTGGCCGAGGACAGGGGACACTATCCGCAGATCAGATAAAGCACAAAAAATACATTCAACTACTAGTCGATCGTCAACTCATAATAGTGAGTCACTTCGAGCGGAAGAGACGGATCGATTCCGCTGTACACAGAACGCTTCGCAACAGCCCCACCTTTCACCTCTAAAGTCACAATAAGACTTTCTGACGCATCCCGAGTTTCAAAAACGATGCGAACTCCACGCGAGTCAACGGCAACGTAGATTCCATTAACATCGCAGATGTCAAGGTAGGCAGAGCGAGGAACCCGCATTGGCGTACCACGCACTGAAAGCTTCAAGCCTTGGACGCAAAATAACTCAGAAGCACGGTCAACGCCCCATAGATGAGAATTCCGCCCGATAGTAATATTCGCGAATGTACCGCTCTTTATGTCGCAAATAGTCACTTCGCGGTTCAACAATTCACTCACAGACAAACCGTGGATAGCGGCGGGGCATTGAGCCCCGCCGCTACCAATCATTACCGCAAGGAAGTATTGGCTAATCACGTTCTTTAGTTGCCGAAAAGCGAATGGTCGCGCATCGGCCAAGGCGCATTTGAAGATATATACACGTGCAGAATGTTATCACCATTAGCTACAGCCGCCCCAATTTGGTCGCGAGCCCATGCATCGCTGACAATGCAGCCACGCGAGGACGTTCGGTTGCGGCTCCCCCCATGAATTAAAAATCCAGCTCTTGTGCCCATGTTATTGCCAGAAAATGGGGTCAATCGCATAGAATTGGGAAGCGTGACATCCGCACCAGTGACATTGTTTCTCTGCCGTTCAATCTTATAAGTTCCCACCGGCAGAGGGCCGACATTGCTCACGAACTGCTTTGCATGATTATTCACGCCCTCTCCGTAACCAGCATAGCCTGTGTCGACATATCTAACGTTGCCAGATCCATCCACATGATGGATTTCACCAGACTCCTGATTGTAGTACCAATCTAAACCACTCGGATCAATGCGATCAGTCGGGTTCCCAGATGCATATGCATACGTATTAGTGCCGCCCATAAGTCCAATTGGATCACTCTGCAAGTAGCCCCCCAATCGACTATCGTAATCTCGGAAACCATTGTACCAATGCCCACTCTCCGAATCGTAATACTGTCCCGGAAGACCCAAATTCAAACCACCAATGCTATCCACACCGACCGACCTGTCATAGGCGTAATTGTTCGCCCACCACACCCTCTGCTTCACTGCATTGGTCACCATTTCCGGCCGGCCAAGTTGGTCATTGTGAATCCAGTATAGCGAATTGTTACGCACCAATCCGACCGGCTGCCCCCCCAGCCACAGGTAGCTCGACCAAGCACCGTTGGTGCGCTCAGCCAATAGCGTATTCTGACCTGTGTAGACGTATCTCGATGCCCCCAGAGGCCCGGATTTGCTCACCCGTTGGTCAAACGCATTCACGACGTAATTGGTCGCACCCGCCGGATACGTCGTGGTCACGTAGTTCGGGTTCATCCACGTGCTCGCCACATCACGGCTGACTTGCTTCAGGCGATTGAAGGCGTCGTAGCTGTAAGTCGCCGTCGATCCATTCCAGGACTGTGTCGCGCGGTTACCACGTGCGTCGTACGTGTAATTCAGATGCGTATTCAGCACTCGGTTGCTGGCGGTATCGATGGCATAGCCTTCTGGCGTGACATTGGGCCAGCCGGGGTGCCATTTGTGCGACGTGCGGTTGCCGTTGGCATCGAATGTGAAGTCCTGCCCGCCGCTTGCGAACGTCATTCTTGTGAGACGACCCACTGCATCGTAGGTGTAGTCCTGCGTCAGATTCTGATTCGTGAAGTTGGTGATCTTGGTGATCTCGTTGTTGCTGTTGTACTGCAACAACATGCTTTGAACGGTCGACGCTCCGTCCATCGTCGTGATGCCCGTCAAACGCAGGTCACCCGGCACCAGATTCTGATCGTAGTAGTAATTACGCGTCAAACCATTGCCATAGCTCCACGATTTGAAGCCGCCAAACGGAAGATAAGCGATATTGCTCGCCACCGTCTGCGAACTGCCATTCGGCATCACCGCCAACATGCTGGTCAGCTTTCCAGCGTTGTAGGCGTAGCCGACACTGACCCCGCTTGGATAGCTGATGCCTGTCAACCGCGCGGCAGCGTCGTAGTTGTATCCGGTCCAGTCGTCAACCGTACCGTCCGAGGTGTAATCGCGCTGGGTAGAGACGAGGCCGTCTTGCCTGTAAGTGTATTGACGTCGACCGGCACTGTAGACCGCTTCACACAACCGTCCCTTACCGTTCAGACACGTGTCATATACGAACAAACGGCCCTGACCACCACCTCCATACCAGACCATACGACCGGCGTCGTCGTACACGAACGAGAGTGTAGAACCATCGTTTCTGGTCATCAGCGTACGCAAACCTGCCTCCGTGTACTGAAAGGCAGTGGTTCCAGTGTCCGGACTGTTCTGCGCCCAAATCTGACCAAAGCCATCGTAGACATACGTGGTCGCAAGTCCTCTAGGATCGATCACTTTGTTGAGCCGCCCCGCCTGATCGTACTCAAACTGCGTCGCGTTGCCCAACGAATCGGTCTGCGAAATCCTTTCATCCAATAGATTATAGGCGTAGCTGGTTATTCTCCCGAGCGAGTCAACAGATTGAATCAGATTGTCGTTTGCATCGTAGGAATACCGGAGATTCTGACCGTTGAGTCCTGTTTTGGCTTTCAGTCTTCCAAGCTCATCATATTCCGCGCTGGATATACCAGACAGAACTTTATTCCCACCGCTGAAGGAGTATGTTCTTGTCTCGACGACTTGAGACATGGCGTTGTATGTGTACTCCGATCGCTCCAAGGACACACCCGAGGCTGAGCGCACCATAGCGACGATCCGACGAGCCGAATCGTACTCGTACGAGTCGAGCACACCAGTGGGACGTGAAACACTCGCAAGGAGACCATTTGGGAGGTAGGTGTACGCGCTTACCGATGACTGCCCAGATGAATATCTAGTCTCAGAGGTTATGCGCCCGGCGGCATCATAAGAAAAATCGGTGATTTCCCCATTCGTGCCAGTCAATCTCCCAGGAAGACCAAGGCTGTTATATCCTGAAAACTGGATACGATGCCCCAAGCCATTTTCGACAAAAGCCAAATTTCCTTGGTTATCATAAGATTCAACGCTTGAATCCACGCTTCCAGTCAACGGGCCATCTTGTGTTTTGGTCGCTACCATCCCATTTGGATGATAAGTGTAGGAATAATTGGTTGTGCGACTGTGGCCGAGAACCCCATTCTGCGAAATATTAGTGTGAGTCATTGACAATATATTACGATACGAATCGTAAGCATATGAAGTTCTCAATCCACCGGGCTCTTCAACCTGCGTCAGCAAACCAGTCTGTGAATTCCATGTGTAGAAAGCAGTTCGAGCATAGGCTGTTCCTGCTGCAATGGTTTTTTTGACGAGACGGCCATTTGAATCATAGTCGTAATCAGTTGCAACTCCATCCTGCCTAATGACAAGATCTTTTCTTCCATTCTGGTCATATGATATCTCCTTGACTCCAAGAAGACACGATGCAGTCGGACTTCCGGTTATTTTTCTAATCTTTCCGCCTTCCAGTTCGTAGACCGTGTTCTTACCCATTGGGTTCGTCACCGTCACCTTGACGATCTGCCCCTTATAGAACTGCTTATCGACGACATAGTTGAAATCGTAACGACCAACGATGTCGCCATGCCACGACGCGATCGCAAGAACTCTACTTTCAGTGTGTGGCTGGCCATCAGGGTCGTATTCTATCCATGATTCATTTTTGTATAGAAATTTTGAGTATGGTGCTCCATTGATATTTTTTTCCAATAAATTCCAGCCATCGTAGACATAGTCAATGACCTGCCCATCGGGCTTTTGAACCCGTGTTAACTTTTGGACATTGTTATATTCATTCGTGTAAAAGTATCTATAAATTTCACCTGACGGCCCCGTCATGCTACTGACGACCCCATTGGACCCGTAGGAGAACACGAGTGATTTACCAGACGTATGGGAAATACTCTGCAATCGCGCGCTCGCGCCTACGCCAGAAAAGCTGAGAGTCCAACCAACGTTCCTTGGATTTTTTATAGAAGACAGAGTGTACCTGTAAGAGCCCCCATTTAGATCACGAAACCTCTTAATTATGCCGTTCTCAAGATGAAGACTGTATTCATTTCCTTGCTCAGCTAATATGTATTCAAGGCTATTGGATGACAATTCATACCTGTTTGTCGTTCCAACTCTCTTGAATTCACGAGAGTTGTCGTTCCACGGATCAAACCTTATATATTCTCCACTAACGTAAATATGCTCGTCCAAATTAGATTTCCATGGAGCACCGAAAATTCCAGATGCAGCATAATTTGAGTTCGCGTTTGTGTTGTATATCCTCGTTATGGAAAGCGGCATTTCGCTTCCATAATTTGAATAGTCTTGCTCCTCCTCAACCTTGGCTCCAGTTGTAAAATTGATTGGATTTCCTAGCTTTGAATTGTCTTCGGACTGCGACTCGGAGCACTTGCCAGGGTTAGCGTCATATTTTGTTCCAATGACGCTCGATGGTCCATATACGAGAAGATCACTAAGTTGCGAAGTCCCATCCCAATGTCGCCCGTCAGATACGGGATCGTAAATGTGATGAGGGAACCGCGTCGGCCTGATTCTAGTTCCCGTGACCAATATGTGGTCAATCTCTTTACCCTCTTCATTTCCGGCAACCACAGGCTCAGCTCTCATTGCGGCTGCTGTTGCCATTATTGCCACGATCAACTTGACCGCTACAGCTACGTTATTTTTCGATTCGCACGTCAATTCACTTCCGAACGAAACAGACATACTCATCTTGCACACTCCATTGGCATATGTTTACTAGTGAATTTTTTCGAGACCATCTTCAGCATCCGCCACGCTCGATCACAATTTATACTGTTATTTCCAGAGAAAAGCGGAATTTCTCTTGATGCGCTCGATATGAATTCCTCTACACATTCACGATACTTAGCCTTAAAATCACCTCCCTTCACACCTCCTTCACAATAAAATTTTTTTAGCGCAAGCATTCTTGTTTTATCTTCAGGGATTAACTTAAGGGCCAGGAGATCTAGCTCTTGCGCCGATGAAATTACATCCTCCCCCATATTTTTCATGTGCTTTTTGAAATGAAGAGCGATATCGATATATTCTGCCAGGCCATTTCGCATGCTTGATCTCCATATAACCTGAGTAAGCAGGCTCTTCCAGTCATACAAGAACAGCGAGCAAATTGCTGAGTCCAGTGAAGGTTTTGATCCTCCAAATCCGGCAGTCAGAAGTACACGCATCCAACGCCCGTTACAGTCATGAAACGGATGAAGATATGCGAGAAAAAAACCCGTAACGCAGGCTGCCACATATGGTGGAGAATCGCATTCGGCGCATTCCTCAGAAATGCAGGATCTCAAAAGACCCATTACATTTTCAGGGTGAGAGAATATTATTCTTGCGGAGCTGGGTATAGGAGAATCCGCAAATACAATTTCTGATCTCAAACCGGTCACCCTCGAATCAATTCGTTTTGCGATTGAAATTAATGATGCGATTGAATTCAGGTTAAGATTCCCCGACATACCATCGAAATGCAGGGCTGCCATATTCGGCGAAACAGCCCCATTTCTTATAGAAATGCATCCAATAAAAATGTATGGCGCATAAGCATGCGTTTCATTTTCTTCGCATACAAATTCTTCAACCGACGAACAAGCCCTAAGAAGCACTGGAAGTGGCAGTGGAGTAAAGTATTCCAAGAGCCCGCCAGTCAAATCGGAACCAATCCGATCAATCCGCCCAGGAGGGGAATGAAGACCTGCCGCTTCCATAATCGATTCCTTTAGAGAACTGGCTTAGCTTGTAGCCGCAACTGCATGAACTGAGCAAGCATTAGTCGAAAAATTTGTTCAGCATCGTGAAGCCTCAACACCTTGCGAATTCATTTTTGCAAAAAAAACGACCGGGTTGTACCGGTCGTTTTTTTCAGCATCACACCCTATGGGCTCAGAACTTATAGCGGAACGACAGTTGCGCCGACCAGCGCGAGATGCCGCGGCTGTCGTAAACCTCCGGAGCGTCAGGGTTGTTGAAGCGATACATGTACCTGCCATCATTGGCAGCATTGCACTGACCGAAGCTATAGGCCCCTGCGGAACAAATGCCACCGTATTCGACCACCCCACGCATCGCGGGGAATCCAATTTCTTCAACCCGACCCCAGTCCTTGTTCAACAGGTTTCCGATGTTGGCGATGTCCAAGCCGAGCTCGATTTTGTGGCCTTCCATGAAACCGGGCAGCTCCTGTGAGATGCGCAGGTCGAACTGGTGTACCCAAGCATTGGTCGCGCCGTTGCGCTCGGCAACCTGGCCGCGATGTGCATTCAGATACTCGTTACTGTACACATAGTTCCAGAACGCAGCTTCTTCAGCAGCATCGAAGAAGATCACATCGCCCGGGGCGACCGGAATGTAGAGCAGATCGTTGCTGCGACCGTCGCCGTTGGCATCGTTGTTGAAGGTGTAGCTGTACGGACGACCGCTGCGACCTTCGTAGAACAGGCCGATCGAGGTGGTGTTGTCGCCGAAGAAGTCGTGCTGCCAGCGGACGTTGGCGGTGAAGCGATCACGGATTTCATAGCTGGAGCGCGAAGTCACTTCCTCGTTGGCCTGAAAGACAGCTACGTTGCCCCACTGCGAGCTGGAAGTAGAGCTGGTCAGCGGACTGACTTCACGCGCATTGGTGTAGGTATAGGCAACCAACCATGACCAGTCACTTTCACGACTGAACGGCTTCTCCAGAGACAGGGTCAATTGCTCGCTCCCCCCCTTGTTGGTCGACCGCGCGATGATCGCATTGTTGTAGGACCTGAGGCGGTTCTCGCGATTGCCCACATTGGTGCCGATACCAGTTTGGCCCCAGTTGCGAGGATTGCGGCCGTTACTGTTCCAGTAAATCGCGCGTCCGTCCTGACCGATCTCTGTCGGCGCTCCCAAGTTGAGCTCCTGATAGAAAATCGCCTCTTCGACACGCGTAACTACGCCCTCGACGCTGGCAACCATGCCCCACCACGGCAGCTCCTTGTCGAACGCCAAGTTGGCCTTCCACACTGACGGCTGGCCCAAGTCTGGATCGACGAAGTCGACAGACTGTGTCGCGCCGGCCCCCGGCACAATCACGTTGATCTGGTTTCGCGGATCGGGACTAAAGCAGCCGTTTGGCACCGCAAAATTAGCGCAGGTCGTCGCCGAGTTCAGACCTGTGTTGTAGAAGTAGTCCGTATACGACACTCCATTGTTCGAATAAGGATTGGACAGCCACACCGATGCGGCTGCGCCCTGGAACAAGCCGAAGCCGCCGCGCAGCTGGGTGCTCAAATCCGAATCGAAGCGATAGTTGAAGCCGACGCGCGGCTGGAACAGGCCGTTACCGTCGATCGTGGAGCTGTTGTCGTAGCCGAAGGCGGCAGAAGCGGCGGCGTTGTACAGCGGCTCGTCCTTCACCATCGGCTCGTCATAGCGCAAACCATAGGTCAGGGTGAGATTTGAGTTAACCGCCCAGGTGTCCTGCACGAACACGCCGATATTGCGGATGCCCCAGATCGCAGCCATGTTGTCGAGGTTGCCGCCCTGCGGGTAGAACAGCTGGTAGCGGCTCGAACGGCCGGATTCGAAGGACTGCGTGCAGCCCGCGCCGAGAGCGTTGGTGACGGTATTGATGCAATTGAAGGTATAGACGCCATTGGTGCGGCGACCGAACAGGTTGTAGATGTCGTTGTCTTCGTAGTCGAAGCCGAACTTGATGGTATGGTCACCAATGAACAGGTTGCCGGCGAAGAACGCATTGAAGGTCTCGGTCTCGAGCACGTTGGCGTGCGTGTTCTCTTCGGTACCAAGGTTCAGAGTGTTGCTGCCGATGCGGACGGCGATGGCCGGCAGATTGGACAACGGGCTGCGGACCGCTGAGTAGTCGCGGTTGGAGAGCTTCAGCTCGGTGCTGAAGTTGCTGGACCAGTCACTGAACAGCGACGCGGTGTAGGTTTCCAGCTCGAAGTCGCGCACGTATTGGTAAGAGTTCAGCGCCAGACTGCGACTACCGAAGCCATTGAGGTTGGCCTGGCTCTGATCCGACTTGCCATAGCGGAAGCTGGCGCGGTGGCTGTCGTTGATGTTCCAGTCGATCTTGATGCCGTATTCCTCGGACTCGGTGTCCAGCGGCGGCAGGGCGAGCACGCCCGGATCGAAGCCCCACACGTTGCGCGCGATGCGGATGACTTCGTCGATCTGCGGCTGGGTGATGTTGACGATGTTGGACTGGCCCGAACCGATCGGGCCGGTGCCGGCGCCGCTGCCGACGAACAGTTCCTTGCCCTTGTACTTCTCGTAGTTGGCGAAGAAGAACAGGCGGTCCTTGATGATCGGGCCACCGAGGGTGAAGCCGTAGGTCTGCTCGTTGTCGAACAGCACCGGGCGCACGTCGTTCTCGTTCTTGCCGGACCAGTCGTTGTCGCGGTAGTAGGCGTAGACGCTGCCGCGGAATTCGTTGGTGCCCGACTTGGTGATGGCGTTGATCACGCCGCCGGTGCCGCCGGAGATGGTCACGTCGTAGTTGGCCACGTCCACCGCGATTTCGTCGATCACGTCCATCGAGAACGGCTGACGCGGGGTGGGCAGGCTGTTGGATTCCAGACCGAAGGCGTCGTTGGTGCTGATGCCGTCGATGCGGATGGCGTTGTAGCGCGGGTTCTGGCCGCCGACCGAGATCTCGTTGCGCGACTTGTCGGTCTGCGCGATGCGGGGGTCGAAACGGACGTAGTCCTGCAGGTTGCGGTCGATCGAGGCGAAGCCTTCGATCTGGTCGCGGGTGACGTTGCTGCCCGAGCCCATCTTGTCCGACGCGAACACCGAGCTGCCGCGCGTGCCGGTGACGCTGATCACGTCCAGATCCTGGCTGGAGAAGGACACGTCGATCTGCGAGACCTCGTCGAGGCTCAGATACACGTCGGTCTCGGTCTTGGTCTCGCCGTCCTTCTCGACGGTGATCGTGTACGGGCCGCCGACGCGGAGGCCGCGGGCGTTGTAGCGGCCGCTGGCATCGGTGGTGGCGCGGCTGACGGTGCCGGATTCGGTGTGGACGATGGTGACCTGCGCGCCGGCGGCGGGAGCGCCGTCGGTGCCGACGACCTGGCCGCCGACACCGGCGGAGGTGCTCTGCGCGAAGGCGGGAGCCATCGCGAGGGCGGCCATCAAGCCGATCGACAGCTTGGAAAGTCGGATGCGGTTGGAACGATTCATGGGCTGAGCCTCTGAAGGAGAAACGGTGCGGTGCGTGACGGAGGTGATGCGTGGAGCGGAAGCGGCAGGCCTGGACCGGCGGCATGTCGCGATTCGGATCGCGGACACCCGACCGGCACCATCGCAACGAAGCCGGCGGACGAGCGGGCGCTCGCCAGTCGGCTTCACGAAGCGGCAGATGTAGACCGGGGGATTAATTAAAGGTTAACACGATACGGGGCCGAGATGACACTCTAATGACATTCAGCTTCGAGCCAAGTGATTGATCCGAAAGGATGAACATTCTTGAGACTCGACTTGAAGGAAGCGCCGGAATTGCCCGTGAAACATCCGGCCGGACGGCTCGGAGGACACGTGGGGACTGCCCTTGGCATGATCGCGCGTTCCGACGGGCGGGCCTGGCCCAAGCCGCCCGGTCGCGCGGATCATCGGCTGCGGATCACCCGGCGAACAACTCGCCGCGGTGCTCCGCCCCGGCCGCCGAAAGCAGCATCACGCACGCCGGGGCATGCGCCCCCGGGTCGACTGCCGCGGCATCGCCGTCCTCGACGAAGGCCTTGGCGCGCAGGGGGCTGCGCATGGGGCCGGGCGCGAAGCCACAGACGCGCACCGAAGTGGAAGCGAGTTCCCCATCGAGCATCGACACCAGGGCGGCGTTGCCGGCCTGGGCGATGCCGTAAGCGCCCCAGTAGGGATGCACCGTGCGGTCGGGCGGGTCGATCGCGAACACCACCGCCGCATCGGGCGCCGCGCGCAGCAGGGGCAGGCAGGCCTGGGTCAGCCACCAGCGCGCGGTGAGATCGACGTGCAGCACACGTGCGAACACGCCGGGGTCGACATGCTCCAGCGGGGTGAGACCGGGAAAATCCGCGGCGCAGTGCAGGATGCCGTCGAGCCGGCCCAGCGTCCCGCCGATGCGTTCGGCCATCTCGGCATAGTCGGCGGGTGTGGCGCCTTCCAGGTCCAGCGGGTACAGCAGGGGCTCGCCGCCCTCGCGGGCGATCGCATCGTAGACGCGGTTGAGCTTCGGCACCTTGCGCCCGAGCAGCACCACCTGCGCACCCGCCGCCGCACAGGCGAGCGCCGAGGCCCGCCCCAGCGCGCCATGCGCACCGACGATCAGGATCACGCGGCCCTGCAGGACCTCCGGTGCGGGCGCCGGAGATGCGGATGTCATGCGGTCGGACGCCATGGGTGCCGCATCAGGCCTTCTGGGTCTCGGCGACCATGCGCGCCAGTTCGCCGGATTCGTACAGTTCCAGCGTGATGTCGCAGCCGCCGATCAGCTCGCCGTTGATGAACAACTGCGGAAAGGTGGGCCAGTTGGAATAGCGCGGCAGATTGGCGCGGATCTCGGGCTCTTCCAGCACGTTGACGCTGTGGAAGCCGGTGGCGCCGGCCGCCTTGAGGGCCTGCGCGGTGCGGCTGGAGAAACCGCACATCGGGAACTGCGGCGTGCCCTTCATGAACAGCACGACTGGATGCGATTCGATTTCGGACTGGATCCGTTCGATCACGGACATGGCGGGGCTCCTGGCTGGCGGTGCCGACACGAGGGCGGCGCGCGGGGTCGTATGGGGACGTGTCACATCCGGTGGCGATGCCGCCGGACAGCCCGTCATTGTAAGCCGGAGGGCGCGACAACGCCGCATCCGGATGGAACGCGCCGGCGTCGCGTCCCGGACGACACTCCATGCAAGGCCGGCCATGGAAGACTGGGGTACGGTGCAGACGGCCTGGATGGGCACAGCCCATGGGGACGCCGAACACGGCATGCGCCATGCGGACCACACATGCCCGGCCGCTTCTCGCGCCCGCTGAAGCGCGCAGCGGTGCGGTTGAAATGCGGACGCCACGCCCCCAGTGCAGAACACCGTTGCGCCCGCGCATCGTGCATGGCGTGGACGCTGCCGCCGCCGCGCACCATACTTCGGACGCATCGCATCTCCCTCCAACACCCCTGCCGCGCCCTGCCCGGCGCGCCTTCACCCCGTCACAAGGAACCGCCATGGCCATCGAACTGCCCGCACTGCCTTACGACCGCGCCGCTCTCGAGCCGCACATCTCCGCCGAAACCATCGACTTCCACTACGGCAAGCACCATCAGGCCTACGTCACCAATCTCAACAACATGATCGGCGGCACCGAGTTCGCCGAGATGTCGCTGGAAGAGATCGTGCGCAAGTCGCAGGGCGGCATGTTCAACAACGCCGCGCAGGTGTGGAACCACACCTTCTACTGGAACTGCCTCTCGCCCAACGGCGGCGGGGCGCCCACCGGCAAACTGGCCGAGGCCATCGACGCCGCGTTCGGCAGCTTCGAGAAATTCAAGGAAGAGTTCACCAAGACCGCGGTCGGCACCTTCGGCTCCGGCTGGGGCTGGCTGGTGCAGCGCCCCGATGGCGCGCTGGCGCTGGTGAGCACCTCCAACGCCGCCACCCCGCTTACCGGCGAAGACACTCCGCTGCTGACCTGCGACGTGTGGGAACACGCCTACTATGTCGACTACCGCAACGCCCGCCCGAAGTATGTCGAGGCGTTCTGGAACCTGGTCAACTGGGACTTCGTGGCGTCGCAGATGAAGTGATCGGCGGTGGCGCTGTTCGCAGCGCATCGATTCGACACGAAGCACGACGGCCGGGGCAACCCGGCCGTTTTATTTGAAACCCCAAGAATCTTCATTTAAACCCAAGGGAGGGTTAAACCCAAGGGATGGTCGATGCATCGCCCGTCTCGTCGCGCATCGCGTCGCCAGCCTGGAGGAACCTGCTGCCATCGATCTCGACGCTGCCGTCATGCGTGGAGAAGACATGGCGACGCAGCAGGCAAGCAGGCAAGCCGCCGTCCCGCGAATGCGCTCGCTGAAACAGCAGAATCCACGCTGCGACGATTGCGGTCCTCGGAGTTGGACACGCGACGCACGACGACGGCTGCAGGCCGGATCTTGCTGGCGATCCGGTTTGCGTTGAATCCAGGCGCGTAACAAAGCCCATCGGTCTCGCCCTGCAGCGTCGGCCTGCGCTCGGCGGCGGAGAAACGACGCGAGCCGAGAACATGCCATCGCGGCTCTGGAATATCCCTCACTGCATGCGCACCGGGCGGAAGCCGGATGCCGCAGCGGTGGTCATTCCCGCAACCATTCCCTCAACGCAGCGCTGCCGCCACCGGCGCCACCTGCGCCTCGCGTCCCAGCGCCACGCCCACGTGCAGCAGTACATCGGCCAGTTCCGCCGACGAATCCGCGCGCAGGGTGGCGTGGCCGACCTTGCGCCCATCGCGCGGCTGTTTGCCGTAATCGTGCCAGTGGCCGGCGGGTTCGCGCAGGACGGGCGCCGCTTCGGGCATCGCGCCCACCCAGTTGAGCATGCAGGCATGGCCGAGCATGCGGGTGTCGCCGAGCGGCAGGCCGAGCACGGCGCGCAGATGGTTCTCGAACTGCGAGGTTTCGCTGCCCTCGATCGTCCAGTGCCCGGAGTTGTGCACGCGCGGGGCCATTTCGTTGGCGAGAAGGATGCCGTCGCGCAGAAACAGCTCAAGCGCGAACACGCCGACGTAGTCCAGCGCCTCGGCAAGCGCGCGTGCGTGCGCGACGGCCTGCGCCTGCAGATCCGCGTCGACGCGCGCGGGCGCGAGACTCGCCGACAGCACGCCGTCCACATGCCAGTTCTCGGTGATCGGCCAGGTGCGGAATTCGCCGTCGCGGCCGCGCACCGCGACCACGCTCAGCTCGCGCTCGAACGGCACGAAGGCTTCCAGAATCAGCCCGACCGTCGAGGCCTGGGCACCGAGCGCCTCCCACGCCGCATCCGGCGTCGCAGCGTTGGCTTTGCCTATTCCCGACTCCCCATTCCCGATTCCCTGCTCCCGAATCCGAAACTGCCCCTTGCCGTCGTAGCCCAGACGGCGGGTCTTGAGGATGCAGGGCGTGCCGATCTTCGCCACTGCGGCATCGAGCGCGGCACGGTCGGGCACGTCGACGAACTCCGGCACCGGAATGCCGAGCTCGCGGAACAGGGTTTTCTCGACGAGACGATCCTGCGCCACCGCGAGCGCGCGCGGACCAGGGAAGACCGGCACGCGTTCGGTCAGCCACTGCGCGGACTCGGCCGGCACGTTCTCGAAATCGAAGGTGGCGATGTCGACCTGGCCCGCGAATTCGGCCAGCGCCGCCTGGTCGGTGTAATCGCCCACGATCAGCGGCGCGAACTGCCCGGCGCAGGCGTCGGACACGGTGTCGAGAATGCGGAAGCGCAGACCCAGCGGCGCGCCGGCCAGGGCCATCATCCGCGCGAGCTGGCCGCCGCCCAAAATACCGACTGTGGTCATGCCTGCGGATCCGCCGGCAGCGGGATGCGCGGGTCGTCGTGCGCGGCCACGTCATCGGTCTGCTTGGCGCGGAATGCGTCCAGTGCGGCGGCGACGGCGGGGAAGTCGTGCGCCAGCATCGCCGCGGCGAACAGCGCCGCGTTGGCCGCGCCGGCATGGCCGATGGCGAAGGTGGCGACCGGCACGCCGGCGGGCATCTGCACGATCGACAGCAGCGAATCCAGGCCGTTCAGCGCCCGGCTCTGCACCGGAACGCCGAGCACCGGCACCGGCGTTTTCGAGGCGAGCATGCCCGGCAGATGCGCGGCACCGCCGGCCCCGGCGACGATCGCGCGCAGCCCACGGGCGCGCGCAGTGGCGGCGTAGTCGAACAGCACGTCCGGCGTGCGATGCGCCGAGACCACACGCACTTCGTGCGGCACGCCGAGGGCTTCGAGCTTCTCGGCGGCGTGGCGCATCGTCTCCCAGTCGGAGCGCGAGCCCATCACGATGCCCACCAGCGGCGCGGCGGCCTCGGAGTTGCCTGTCCGGGCGGGCCCCGCGGCGGGGGTCGTCATGGTCGTCGTCATGGTCGTCGCCCAGGTAAAAACGTATTCTAACGGCCTCCGCTCCGGCGCCAAGCCCGCATTACGCCCATGGATCGCAAACTGCTCGACCTGCTGGTCTGCCCGGCCACCCGCCAGCCGCTGGCGCCACTCGACGCACCGGGTCTGGACAAGCTCAACCGCGCCATCGCCGCCGGCATGGTCCGGCGAAACGACGACAACCCGCAGGCCGACGCGCTGGCCGAGGCGCTCATCACCCGCGACCGCAAGACGGTCTATCGCGTGGACGACGGCATCCCGGTGCTGCTGATCGAGGAAGGCATCGACTTCGGCCAGATCGAGCGCGGGGCGTGAACATCCCGGGCACTAGCGGCACTGGCGGCACGGGCCACGGCGTCGACGCGCAGACGCTCGCGCGCGCGGTCGCCGACAACGTCGCCGCGGCGCTGGCCGAGGACCTGGGCGAGGGCGACACCACCGCCGCGCTGCTGCCCGACAGCCCCGAAACCGCCTATCTGCTGTGCAAGCAGGAGGCGGTGATCTGCGGGCGTCCATGGTTCGATGCCTGCCATCGTGCGCTCGACCCCGATGTGCGCATCGACTGGCGCGTGGAAGAAGGCGCGCGCGTGGCCGCCGGCACCGTGCTGGCCACACTGCAGGGCCGCAGCCGCGCGCTGGTGTCGGCCGAGCGCGCATCGCTGAACTTCCTGCAGACGCTCAGCGGCACCGCGACCGAGACCGCGCGTCATGTGGAGGCGGTGCGCGGCACGGGCACGCGGATCCTCGACACGCGCAAGACCCTGCCCGGCCTGCGCATCGCGCAGAAATACGCGGTGGCGACGGGCGGCGGCGTGAACCACCGGATCGGCCTGTACGCCGCGGTGATGCTCAAGGAAAACCACATCCGCGCCTTCGGCTCGCTGGCCGGCGCGGCCGCCGCGGCGCGCGCGATGCATCCTGCGCTGCCGCTCATCGTGGAAGTGGAAACCCTGGACGAACTGCGCGACGCGCTGGACGCCGGCTGCGACCGCATCCTGATCGACGACTTCGGCGCCGAACAGCGCCGCGAGGCGGTGCGGATCGCGAAATCCGCGCCTTGGGACGGGCGCATCCCGCTGGAGGTCTCCGGCGGCGTGGAACTGGCCACGCTGCGTGCGATCGCGGAGGACGGCGTCGACTGCATCTCCATCGGCGCGCTGACCAAGCACGTGCGCGCGGTGGACCTGTCGCTCAAGCTGGGGCGGCCGCAGGGCTGAGGGCGGCCGCAGGCGGGCCGACCTGCACGCACGTCGATCTGCGCATCTCCACCGCCGGATGGGCCGGCTCATCGCGCCCCGGCGCACGCGCCGGCGGCACCGAAACCGGCGTCAAGGCATCAGCATCAAGACATTCAGCATCAAAACCAGAGTCGGAACCCGTTCTGGTTCCCGTGTCAGAACCAGACCCTGTGCATCGCCTGCAGGAATTCGCTCGACACTTCAAAGCCGGACGCGGAACCGATCACCGAATCGACACCACAGACCGGGCAGAGCGCCGTCTGGCCCACACCCTGCGCGTCAGCATCGATCCACTCCTCGATGCGCGCGGGTGGATACGTCTCGCAGCAGTGGAAACAACCGCAGCGTTCGCTCGCCAGTATCTCTGCGCAGTGGTCCGCCGAGTGACGGTGCGCGTCCCGCGACACCGATGGATCCGGCGCGCTCAACGCAGGGCGAACACGACCGCCGTCGCGACCACCATCGCCGCGACCACCCACACCCAGCGCGGAATGCCGGCACCCGACTCGCCGCGCGCCTGCGGGATGTCCTGCCCCACTTCGAACAGCGTGAAACGCAGGGTGTCGAAGCCGATCTCGTCGCCGGCCTTGGCGACCGCATGCTGCACGCGCTGACCGTTGTGGTAACTGCCGTTGGTCGAGGCGAGATCTTCCAGCACCACGCCGTCGTTGGTGGGAATGAGCTTGGCGTGCTTGCGCGAGAGACCGGCTTCGTCGATGCGCAGCTGGCACTCGGTGGCCCGGCCGACGAAGGTCGTGCCGGGCAGCGCGAAATGCTTGCCCAGCATGCGGCCGTTCTGCGCGCGCAGCGCGAATTTCGGCAATGCCGCACGGACCATGGTGGCGCCGATGTCGTCGTTGGCGGGCGCAAGCGCGGCCCGCTCGCGCACGGGGGCGGGTTCCCCTGCGATCAGGGTGGCTTCCACCCCGCCGAAGCTGATGCGGTCGCCATCGCGCAGCGCGATCAGGCCCTCGACCGCGCGCTGGTTGACGCGGACCTCGGCGCCATTGGCGACCCGCAGCATCACGCCCTGCGGGCCGAGCTGCAGTTCGCAGTGGCGCGGAAGCAGGCCGGGAGCCTGCAGCACGATGTCGGCATCCGGTGCGGAACCGATGCGGCGCACGCCCTGCGGCGGCAGCGACTGGGTGGTGTCGTCGGCGGCAAAGACCAGTTTCATGCGGTGTGCTCCATCGTCGGGGATTGCAACTGCGGCGGACAGGCCGCAGATTGGCGGTCATGCAGACATTGTTCTTTCTGATGCTGGCGTTCGGCGGGGGCTTCGCCTTCTGGAGCGCATCCCGGGCCGCGGCCGAGCGTGCGATCGCGCTGGGCCGCGAGGCGTGCGCGGCCGCGGGCGTGCAGCTGATCGACCAGACGGTGCACGCCACCGGCATGCGGCTGCGCCGGGGCGAGGACGGCTGGCTGCGCGTCGAACGCAGTTTCCGTTTCGACTATTCGGAGGACGGCACCGACCGTCACAGCGCGCGCATGGTGCTGCATGGGGACCGCCTGGTGGCCTTTACCGGCCCGGCGGTGCGCCCGGCGGAGCCGAGCGATCGACTGTTGCGTTGACGCCTGCTGCGCTGAGACCGGCAGGACTGTGCCGCAGACCGGCACGATGCCGACAGAGACGGTCCGCGATGCGATACCTGTACATGTCATGGACTGCCCCCCGCAGTCTCCGGCACCGGGCCGGATGGTATGGATACGCCAGTCCGCAGCGGACGCTGGACCGGCCTGTCTGGTGTGCTCGACGTGACTCGTTCGCCTTGACTCGTTCGACCTGACCGGCGCGCTCGGATCGGCCCGCTCGGATCAGAATTACTTCACCACCCGCAGATGCCCGCGCTTGGGAGACGGCGGCGTGTCGTCCCCGTCGCCGGATGCCCCGGTACGCTCGTGCGCGCCGGCATCATCCGCATCCAGGTTGTCGCCGCCGTCGAACGTGACCTCGTCGTCGACGGCATGCGCGCCGGCACCGGGCATGTCCTCGGGAAGCGCCATGCCCTGCCCGGTTTCTCGTGCATACATCGCAAGCACCGCGGACACCGGCACCGACACCCGATGCCCCACCCCGCCGAACCGGGCGGTGAAGGAAATCGCTTCGTTGCCCATATCCAGGCCGGCCACTGCGCGATCGGCGATGTTGAGCACCACCTGGCCGTCACTGACCGCAGATGCAGGCACCTGGACCCCGGGCTTGGCCGCATCGACCAGCAGATGCGGTGTCATGCCGTTGTCGGCGATCCACTCATACAGCGCCCGCAGCAGGTACGGGCGGTGACTGGTCATGCGCGGGGTCCGGGCCTCGTTCATGCGGGCAGTGTACTCCGAGTGGTGAAAATGGGCAGCGCGGGGCCGGCGATGGGGGCGTCGCCCGCGACCGGCATCACGTTTCGGGCGGATGGGCAGGCGCTTTGCGCGACACGGCATGCGACCTGCAGGCAGGACGGCCGGGGCTTCGTCCCGGAGCGGTTGGCGCAAGCGCGGCGACAGTCGATGCGCTGGCGCCTGCCTCATGCGGCAGGCGCGTCTGATGGCAGCTTCGATGGCACGACCGCGGCCGGAATGGATCCCGCAAGCGGAGCACCATCGGACATGGGCCCGGCGCGAACCTGACGGCGACGGCGCCGGCCGAAATGACTCAGACCGGCAGGTCGCGCAGATTCTTTTCCTGCGGGGTCATGCTGCGCACGAAGCCCGGATTGCGGAAGATGCGGTTGCCGTAGTCCTCGATCGCCTTGCCGTCCTTCGGCAGGGCCACGTCCAGCGAATGCAGACGCCAGATGATCGGCGCCATCGCGCAGTCGGCGAGGCTCATCTCGTTGTTCAGGAAGAACTTGCTGGCCTTGAACAACGGCACCGACGCGGTGAGCAGTTCGCGCAGGCGCTTGCGCGCGGCCTCGGCCTGCTGCTTGTTGCCGAACTGGATGGCCTGCACCTGCGGCACCCAGTCGTGCTCGATGCGCAGCATCGCCAGGCGCAGGCGCGCGCGCGACAGCGGATCGATCGGCATCAGCGGCGGGTGCGGATAACGCTCATCGATGTACTCGCTGACCACCGACGCCGCGTACAGCACCAGTTCGCGTTCGACCAGGGTCGGCACGGAGTGGTATGGATTGAGGTCGATGAGGTCTTCCGGCGGGTTCTGCGGATCCACAGGCACCAGGTCGTAGGTGACGCCCTTGGCGGCCAACACCAGACGCACGCGGTGGCAGAGCACGTCGTCGACAGAAGAAAACAGGGTCAGGGTATTACGCATACGCGGACTCGCAATCCTTCCGGAAACGAAGAAGCGCTCCGCTGAGGCGGAGCGCTTCGGGATGAGAGGCGACACCGAGGCCGACCGCCTTGGCCGCGGCGCCGGCATGCAGGACGCGCGCACATGGCGCGTGGCACGTCCGGACGGTGCTGCGACGGGATGCTGTCGGACAGGACAGGGTCATCAGTGGACGTCGCGCCAGTATTCCTTCTTCAGCAGCCAGGCGAGGAAGGTGAACAGGGAGAGGAACAGGATCACCCACACGCCGGTCTTCTGGCGCTTGAGCGCTGCGGGCTCGGCCGCGTATTCGAGGAAGGCGGAGATGTCGCGGGCCACGCCGTTGAATTCCTCGGCGCTGAGGCTGCCCGTCTGCGAGATCTCCAGACGCTCCACCGGCGCTTCCTTGGTGTCCGGATTCACTTCGCCGTACACCGGACGCTGCACGCCCTGCAGCTCCCACAGCGGGTTGGGCATGGAGGCGTTCGGGAAGACCACGTTGTTCCAGCCCAGCGGACGGGACTCGTCAACGTAGAAGGTCTTGAGGTAGGTGTAGATCCAGTCGGTGCCGCGCACGCGGGCGATCAGGGTGAGATCCGGCGGCGCCTTGCCGAACCACTTCTCGCCGCCGGCGACCGGCATCGCGTTGACGATGTGGTCGCCGAAGTTGCCGCCGGTGAAGTTGAGGTTCTGCATCACCTGCTCTTCGGTCAGGCCCAGATCCTCGGCCATGCGCGAGTAGCGCAGGTACTTCAGCGAGTGGCAGCCGGCACAGTAGTTCATGTACAGCGCGGCACCGCGCTGGAGCGAGGCACGGTCGTCGAGATCGGCACCGGACTGCTGCAGCGGCACGCCACTCCCGGCGGCCATGGCCGATGCCGAGACCAGCAGGCCGGCGACGGCCAGCATGGCGTGCTTGAGCAAGGAGCCCCTGGAACGAGGCGCGGAAATCGGATTCTTCATCGCTGTGAGTCTCGTCGCGAAAGGCTTAGTCATGCAT
>ERZ1066123.678-NODE-678-length-23911-cov-12.134557_pt1 | contig 23911 bp, 24 predicted proteins | sample MGYA00382770_ERZ1066123 | MGnify/ENA primary metagenome ERZ1066123 (study PRJEB33369, sample SAMEA5778353) | biofilm metagenome | biome: Industrial cooling water; feature: Water cooling tower basin; material: Biofilm | place: United Arab Emirates | collected...
CGTCAAGACCTTCCGCCTGATGGATCCCGCCTACGGGCTCATTCCCTTCCGCTTCGCCCCGGGGCAGTTCCTCACCCTCACGGTCGAAGCGGACGGCCGGCGGGTGAGCCGCTCCTACACCATCGCGTCCCCGCCGACGCGGGTCGATCATGTCGAGATCACCGTGAAGCGGGAGGAGCATGGCGAGGTGTCGCGCCACCTGCACGACGCCACCGCAGTCGGCGACCTGGTCGAGGTTGCCGCTCCCGGCGGTGCCTTCACCTTCACGGGACAGGAAGCCGGCGACATCGTGCTGATCGCCGGCGGCGTCGGCATCACGCCGATGATGAGCGTGATCCGCACGCTGACGGACCGCGCCTGGCCCGGCGAGATCCACCTCCTCTACGGCGCGCGCACGACGCGCGACTTCATCTTCCGCGACGAGCTGGAGTACCTGCAGCGCCGTCACCCGAACCTGCATGTCGCGGCCACCATGCGCCGCGCCGAGGGTACCTCCTGGATGGGCCCGGAGGGCGTGATCTCGAAGGAGTTCATCGCGCGCACCGTGCCGGACATCGCCCGCCGGCGCGTCCACCTCTGCGGCCCCCCGCCGATGATGGAGGCGGTGAAGGCGGCGCTGGCCGAACTCGGCGTGCCCCCCGCGAACGTGCGGACCGAGGCCTTCGGCCCTGCCCGCGGGCAGGCGCCGGCCCCGGCGAGCACGGCGCCCGCCGCCCCGCCGCCTCAGGCCCAGGCAGCGCCCCCGGTCAGCACCACGCCAGCCGCTTCCCCGCTCCCTGTGCCGGCGAACCAGCAGGTTGCCTCGGCCACCGTTACTTTCTCAAAATCAAGCCGTGCCGCGCCCCTGGCGCGCGGCCAGACGGTGCTGGAGGCGGCGGAAGCCGTCGGCGTGGCGATCGACTACTCCTGCCGCGTCGGCATCTGCGGCACCTGCATGGTGCCGCTTCGCGAAGGGGCGGTGACGATGGAGGTGGAGGACGGCCTGCCCCCCGAGGAGAAGGCGCGGGGGATGATCCTGGCCTGCCAGGCCAAGTCCGAGGGCGACCTGGTGGTCGAGGCCTGAGCTTGAGCGCAACCGAGAAGCTTGCCGTCGGCGCGCTGTTCAGCGCGCTCCTGCTCATCGCGCCTGGCTACGTCCTGCACCAGGCGCCGCGCTTCCCGGGCAGCCTGCCGGGCAGCCTGCTCGGCTTCGCCGCGGCGCTGCTCTTCGTGCTGCTGCTTGCCTACACCCTGGTCAAGCGCATCCCCCCGCTGCGGCGCCGCATCCGGCCCGGGGCCGTGCTGTCCTTCCATGTCTATGCCGGCGTCGTCGGCGCGCTGCTCGGCATCCTGCACAGCGGTCACGCCTATCGCAGCCCGCTGGGCGTGGCGCTGGTCGTGGCGATGCTGGCCGTCGTCGGCAGCGGCTTCGTCGGGCGCTACTATCTGCTGCACGTTGGGGCGGAGCTGAAGGACCAGCGCGCGGCGCTGGAGGCGATGCAGGCGCGCTACGCGGCACTTGCCACCGTGCCCTCCGCCGCGGGCGTGCCGGCGGACGAGGGGAGCGCCCGTCGCCTTGCCGCCGCGATCGCCGACCTGGAATGGGCGATCGCGCGGCGCGATGCCTTGAAGCGCGCGCTCTCGCGCTGGACCGTGGCGCACGTGGCGGCGGCGCTGGCGATGTACGCGCTGCTCGCCCTGCATGCCTGGAGCGGCTTCTACTACGGCCTGCGGTGGCTCGCGCCGTGAAGCCGAGGACGCTGCTCTACGCGGCCCTCGGGGCCAGCGGGCTCGCCGCGGCGGTGCTGGTGCCGGTGCTCCTCCTGCGCGGTGGTTCGGGCGCCGTGCCCGGTTGGGCCGCCGCCGCGTCGCCCGGTCCGCTGTCGGCCGCGCACGCCTTCCTCGGCGAGCAGTGCGAGGCCTGCCACGTCCCGCTGCGCGGCCCCGAGGCGACCCCCTGCCTGACCTGCCATGCGACGGATGCCCCGCAGCTGGTGACGCGCCCCGCGACGGCCTTCCATGCGGGGATCGGCACCTGCGCGGGGTGCCACGTCGAGCATCTGGGCCGCGAGCGGCGCCCCATCCTCATGGACCATGCCGTGCTGGCCCGCACGGGCCACGCCCGTGCGGCCGGGGAGGGGATGCCGACGGACGGCTTCCGGCATGCCCTCGGCCAGCTGCGCCTCCTGCTCGGCGACGGCGTCGCTGGTCTTTCGGAAGGCGTCAGCCGGCAGGGGCGGTCGCTGCCGGCTGGCGAGGCCGCGCGGCTGGACTGTGCCGGCTGCCACACCAACCAGGACCCGCACCGCGGGCTGCTCGGCCGCGACTGCCAGGCCTGCCATGCGACGGGCGCCTGGACGGTGCCGGGCTACCGCCATCCCTCGCCGCGGTCCGAGGACTGCGTCCAGTGCCACCAGGCGCCACCGAGCCACTACATGATGCATTTCGAGATGATGGACCGGGGCATCACCGGCCAGATGCATGCCCGCGTGGAGCAGTGCTTTCTCTGCCATCAGACCGATTCCTGGAACAACATCCGCGGCCTGGGGTGGTACAAGCATCATTGACCGAAGTGCGCGGCAGGAACCGCCGGCTCTCCGTGTCGGAGGTCGTGGCACGCATCTTCTTCGGCAGCAGCAACGTCGCCACGACACCCTGACCTGCGGGACTCTCGATCGTGAGGTCGCCTCCGTGCGCTACCGCGATGGCGCGCGCAATGGGCAGACCGAGACCACTGCCGCCTCCCGCCGCACGGGCACGGTCGCCCCGGAAGAACGGCGTCATGATGAGCGGGAGATCGCTCGCCGGGATGCCTGGGCCATTGTCCCCGACCCGGATGGCCAGATCGGAGCCACGGTTCTCGACCGCGATCCAGGGCGCGCGACCATAGGTCACCGCGTTGGAGATCAGGTTTCCTATAGCGCGCTTGAGAGCGGTGGGGCGGCCCTCGATGACCACGTCGTCCATGCGCAGCTCCGCAACTGCCTCGCCGGTCGAGGCGAACTCGTCCACGAGGGTCTGGACGATGGACGCCATGTGCAGCATGCGTACGGGTTCGCTCTCATGTCCGCCACGAAGGAAGGCAAGCACGTCCGTGACCATGGTCTCGATCTCGGCCAGGTCACGTTGGATCGCCTGCCGCTGATCGCCGTCCGGCATCTCGGCCGCGCGAAGCTTGAGACGGGAAACCGGCGACATGACGTCGTGCGACAGGGCCGCCAGGGCAAGCGTGCGCTGCCGCAGCGCGGTGCGCACCCGGTCCGCCATGTCGTTCAGGCGCCGCGCGAGCGTGCGCACCTCCTCCGGAGCGTGGTCGCCGACCGCCGGCAGAGCCTCCTCCAACGACAGGCCCTGGACCGCCGTCGAGAGCGCCGTCAGCGGAGCGGTGGCGGAGCGCAGGGCCAACGCAGCGGCCCCCAGGACGAACAGCGCCGTCGCTGCCGCATAACCATACAAGGCAGCGGTATCCACTGTCAGGAGGTTGAAGGAAGACATCCGGACCAACAGATGCGAGCCGTCCGGGAAGTCCGCGATCGCTGCTACGCCGAGAATACGCTTCTGGTCGGCATCAATCGTCCCGGGGCGGATCCGTACTGCTGTCGGAAACCGCGACAGGTCCCGGATGCGGTCGCTCAGGGGAACCCAGCGGACGTGCTCATTGCCCCAGGGGTCGGGTACGTTCGCCGGCAGCCAATGCACCTCAAGGTCGGATCGCGACAGGCCGTGCGCGATCGCGTCCCGGTCCCACTCCGGCGCGGCTGCGACCGAGTCCATGAGGCTCGACAATTGCCGGGCCAGGATCTCCTCGGCAGCCTTGTCCACAGTCCGTGCGAGCAGCACCGTGTGGACTGCTGCCATCGCGAGGAACAGCAGCAGAAGGGCCACGCAAAGCGCCGCCAGCGTCCGTCCGGCGAGCGAGCGCGGCAGGAGGCCCATCATGCCCAATCCACGGTGCTGCCGAAAAGGTAGCCTATCCCCCGCACGGTCTTGATGAGCTGCGCGCCGTCCTCCGCGTTGGTGGCGAGCTTGGCGCGAAGCCGGCTGATCTGGGCGTCGATGGAACGCTCGAGCCCTCCGAATGGACGGTGCCTGGCCAGGTCGAGGAGCTGCTCGCGCATGAGTATGCGCCCGGGCCGCTCGACGAAGGCCAGCAGGAGGTCGAACTCACCCGTCGTCAGCTCCACCACCACCCCATCGGGGCGGACGAGCTCACGGCGCCGCAGGTCGAGCTGCCAGCCGCGGAAGTGCGCGACGTCCCGCGCACCCTGGGCCTGCGACCGCCCGCCGTTGCGGCGCAGCACGGCTCGGATCCGCGCGAGGAGTTCCCGCGGATCCGCGGGCTTCACGATGAAATCGTCCGCCCCGAGCTCGAGGCCGATGACCCGGTCGGACGCGTCGGCGAGCGCGGTGAGCAGGATGATCGGGACGGCACATGCGGCACGGAGCTCCCGGCAGAGGTCATAGCCGGAGCGCCCCGGCAGCATGACGTCCAGGACGACGAGATCCACCGAAGCCGACTGCAAGGCGTGCTGCATCTCGACACCATTCCGCGCCCCCGAGGCGCGAAAGCCGCTCCTCCGCAGCAGGTTGAGCACCAACGGGCGAAGCTCGTTGTCGTCCTCCACGACGAGGATGTGGTGACCGTCGCCGGCCAGGACCGGGCCTTCCCCGTTGGGCGGAGCGGAGGGTCTGACAGTTGAAGATGCAGGTGGTGACCTCATGGTCGGCTTACCCGCCTTCGCCCGCGCTCGCAGCGCTGATGCCTGCGCTCCCTCATCACATGGGAACGGCGCTGCGGCGTTGCGCTCGCCCCGATCTCACGTCCGATGAGGGCACCAGACTTGGAGCGCAGGCGTCAATCCCGAGCCTGCCCGCAGCAATGATTTGAAAAAGGCGCGGAAAGGGGGGCGGGCCACCCGCCGCCGCGGCGGCAGAGCGAAGCCCGCCCTGCACTGCGCCGCCGCTAGCGGGCGGACTGCACCGACGGCGCCTGGACCGCGGCGGCCTGCCACGTCACAAGGTCGGGCGCCATCACCATGTTCAGGTGCGTCACCACCGCCTTCACCGGCGCGCCGGTCGCGCGGTCGATCCAGACATGCTGGTCGTAGGAGTAGGTGAAGCCGACGATAGAGAAGTTCCGTTCCAGGCGGATCGCATCGAAGGTGCCGGCCATGGTCTCGACCGGGCCCATGCCGCCGATCCGCCAGGTCTCGAGAACATGAACGGAGTTGCTGTCGCGGCCCGGCGCGAAGTAGTCCACCTGCACCTGCCCGCCCGTCCGGCCAGAGGCAGCGGCGTTCATCAGCCCGGCGAGTGCTGCCTTGCCGGACCGGTAGATCGGGCTCGCCGCGTTCCAGTTGCCGAAGACAAGCCTCTGCCCCGTGGTGGTCAGGCAGACCAGCGGGTCACTCGGGTCAGTGCCGCGATAGGCGATACGGCTGCCGTCCGAGCGCTCGACCACGGTGCCCGGCGCCGGGCAGCGGTACTGCCAGGACTGCGCCTGCGCCGCGAGCGGCGCGAGGGCCGTCAGGGCTCCAATGATGAAGGCTGCTCTGAGCATCGGGCACTCCCTTCGGTTGGCGAAGGACGTTCCAGCGACGCGCTGGACCCAACCTTCAGCAGCCCCAATCTCACCTCATTGCTTTGCCCCTGGGTTGCGGCATGCCATCATTTTGTTGCGGCTTTATGACACGCCATTGCGTGCGCCGGTCCGTGCGCCGCTGCGCTGCGGGTCCGGGGATGGTTCCAGAGTGGCCCATGTTTTCCAGAGCAAGACATCCGATCAGATGATTCCATCTGATCGGAGATTGCTCCAGAGACCACGCCACGGGCAGTTCCGGGGATTTCAGCGTCGTGCGCGCGGAAAGCTGCCCTGAGGTGCCGCATGGCCGTGCTCGACCTCGAGGCCGCCTTCGCCGCCGGCATTCCCGGTGATCCGGCTGCCTACCGCGAAGCCCGCTCCCGCTCCCCCACCGGGAGGGTGTGCCATTTCCGCGTCCGCCAGCCCACTGCCCGTGATCCTGAAGCCGGGCGTACCGCCTCCCGCACCCGTCCTCCCTGTGCCCGTCATGGAGGAATGATCCATCTCGTAGTTGCTATCGCCCGTGGGGTTGAGCAGTGACTGTCCCTGGACGGAAAAAGGGTTCAGGAATGCGCCAACCGCGACGAACGCGATCGGCAATCCCCTTGCCAGCATGCCCGACATCTCGGATTCTCCTTCATCCTGCGGCCACGCCCGAAGCGCGCGACCAAGCGAGGTGAGGAATTCTCCTCGCGGCTCCGGCAGCGGCGCAGCCTATTGCTATCTGCGTGGCGTTGCGGCGCGGTGCCCGGATGCCATCGATTTATGCGGCCTGGATCGGCCACGGCTGCGGCCCAGGGCCGCTCGCCGGCCATGCCATCCGCTCAGCCCGGTGGCGGGAACGCTCCGCGTCCGGTGTTCGCCGATACGGGGCAGGCTTGCTGCCTGCGGCGCGCCTGTTCAGGCGGCACAGGCCTTGACGCGATCCAGGAATGTCCGTGCGTCGCGGTCCGGCCCGAGCAACGTCCATGCAGTCCGGAGCGTGACCCGGGTAGCCGCGTCGTCCTTCGGCTGCACCTCGATGGTCATCCTCGGCACGCGCTGCCAGGGCGCACGGCGGACGGACACGGGCATGCCATGGATTTCAATCACGATCGGAGCCTGCGCCGAACTGGTTCGCAGCAAGATACCGAACCCATCGACCCGATACGCGGCCGCCAGGCATGCAGCCATCGCCTCGGGCACAGCGGGGAGCTCGAGCATCGCCGCCTCGTGCCGGGTGGGGCCAAGTCCAGCGGTCGGAGCGCAGCTGCCGAGCGCGAGCAGCACCGCCAAGGGCGCGCCCAGCCTTTGGGTAGCGGAGCGGGCAGCCTGTCGGGATCCAGCCATCTGTTCCTCTCAGCGCCGCTCCGGCGCACCGCCGCGTGCCGCTTGCCGCCGTTGGATCTCCGGCGGCCAGGAGGCCTTGATGAAGGCAAGGACCGCGCGGATTTCCTCCTCGGTGAGGAGGCCGGCGAAACCCGGCATGTCGCTTTCGTAGCCCGGGATCAGCCTGGCCGGTCCATGCTTGATGATCTCGACAAGCTGTGCATCCGGATGATGCCAGGTATGCCCGCTGGCGTCGTGCGGCGGGGCAGGAAGGCGCCCGTCTTCGCGCCGGTGTTGCCAGCGCGGCTGACCCTCCAGATTGACCCCATGGCAGGCGGCGCAGTGCTCGGCGTAGAGCCGGGCTCCCGCTTCAGCAGGGCCGGCCTCCTGCGCAGCGCCGTGCCGCTGAGGCGCCTGCCCGCTGACCATGAGTGCGGCAAGCCCTGCGATGCCTGTGGCGCCACCGACGAGCAGGGCGCCCTTCGCGTAACGCCTCAGCACGGCCCTACCTGGACCTGGCAGCGCCAGTTGCCAGTCCCGCGCGCGCTGCCTGCATCACGCCGGGTCTCCCGAGCGGAAATCGCCGTAGCTGGGAGGTGTGGATGCGGGGCGGATGGTGCCGCAGGCGGCGACGCCGAGAAGCATGCCGAGCAGGAACAGAAGCCGCATGCGCCGCCGTCGCCGCCCCAGTCCCGTGCACGTGGCGGCGACGCATGCGTGGGCATCCAAGCCGGGTCTCGTTGCATTCTTGGGCCGTTGAGCGTGCCGTCTACGAACGATGAAGTGCCGATCGGGCCGCGTATCGGGGCGTATCCTGCAGCGCCGTCTCCTGCCCGCCGAGCGGTAACGGCGGCTCCGCGCACCCGTCTCTCCCGTAGGATCCGGGCACGGCAGGGAATGGGCTCCGCGCATGGCAGGCGAGTGGGTGGTGGATCTGGCGGCGCGCTGGGCGGCGCTTGGCTTCGAGGCTGCGGGCGTGGCGGCGATCGTCCTCGTCTCCTTCGCGGCAACCCTGCGGTACGTGCGCGCGTCGCGAAAAGTGGGAGACTGGCTGGGCGGCCTGGCGGGATACCGCGCCGACCTGGGCCGCGGCGTCCTGCTCGGCCTCGAGATGCTGGTTGCCGCGGACATCCTGGGAACCATCGCCGCCTCGCCGAGCCTGGAGACACTCGGCGTGCTGGCGTTGGTCATCCTCATCCGCATCGTCCTGAGCGTCTCGCTCAACGTCGAGGTCGACGGCGCCTGGCCGTGGCGCCGTCGCAGTCCGGAACGGCCCAATGCCGGCGGTATCGAAGCGTGACGCCCTGCAGCCGTGGCCCAGGGCGTCACGCCGCGTCAGCGGCGCTGCTGCTGACGCCCCTGCTCGTGGCCATGGCCCGTGCCGGGGCTGCCGGGATGGGTCATCTCGACGCTGCCGCTGCCCGTCGGGTTGTAGCCCGGCGTTCCGCCGCCCACCGGCGGGCTGCCCATGCGGCTGTGATCCATCTCGACGCTGCCGCTGCCCTGCGGGCTGAAGCCAGGCGAGCCCTGCCCGGGCCTGCCCGCAGGCTGACCACCCATGCGGGTGTGATCCATCTCGATGCTGCCGCTGCCCTGCGGGTTCAGGTTCTGCTGGGCAAGGGCACCCGCCGAAAAGGTGATGGCCAGGGCGGCGACCGCGCCGATCCTGGCGAAGGTCATGGACATGCTCGTGCTTCTCCTCTGTCGTGTCACTGCCGGAACGCCACCGGCGGCGGCTTCCGGACACACCCGATACAGTAGGGGACGCACCGGAGTCGCGTCCTTTACACAGTATTGCTGGCTTCCTGCTCCGCGCTGGCGCGCATGGCTCCCGCCAACTCGCCGCGACCGAGCGCGGCGTCTCCTGCCGCGCTTCTGCCGGTCGGCGGACCGGGTAGCGGGGGCTGGGCCGTCGTGACGCAGCACGTCGAACAGCCGCTGCGGCGCCTCCTACGCACCTTTGCCACAGGCAGCCGCAGCCGTTGGCACCCGCATGCGCATGCGCCCCCACCCGCGCGCCTCTGCACCGTTGCTCCTCCGTGCTCCGTGATCGCACGAGCCATCAGCCCGGATGGCGACCTGCATTCAGGACGCAGCAGTCGCGTCCCACTTACATGGCCGGGTTAGAGCGGGATGCGTCGAGGCAGAATCGCCGCAAACGCTGAATCCCGCGACCCAGCAAAGGCTAGAGCGTATTGCGTTCGCATGCGCTCACGCAACACGCTCTGGGAAGCCAAGCCACGTCGGGTGTCATTCTTCTTGCGGGCTGACCAGCGAACGTCGCCCCGCACGACCGTCGCCGCCATCCGCGAACGTTTCATAATCGAAAGAGAGTTCGCCGCTAAGGCCGGCGCCTGCCCCGTCATGCACGCCTCTGGCAAGTCCCACGGCGTCGCCTTCCGAGGGGCCTGCAACAAGCGGCTGAGAAAGGCACTCACCACCTTCGCCGACAACTCCCGGTACGCCTCCACCTGGGCCGCCAGCGTCTATGCCAAGCCCCCAGCCGCGGCTGCAAGCATGCCCACGCCGTCCGCATCCTCGCACGCGCCTGGGTCCGCATGCTCTGGAAGGCCTGGAATGAACGGCAGACCTACGATCCAACCCGGTACAACACCGGAGCGAAAATCGCCGGATGAAGCGTCAGGGGTGTACACAGGGTATTTCAGGCCGGCTCATGGTGCACGTCGTGCACGGCGATGCCGGGGTCCTCCTCCGGCATCCGCAGCCACTCCCGGTGGCGCAGCGTGGCACGCATGTCCTCCAACCCGCCCTCCCAGTGCTCGCGCATGGTCTCGGGACCGAACTCGTAGTCCCTGGTCTGCCCCTCATAGACCTTCCGCTGGTAGATCAGCTGCAGAATCAGAAGGCGCGGCAGCCGCTCGAGGTTGCGGCGCAGCGCCCGCTCCCCGTCGTCGAGGCGCTCCTCCGGCACCTTGGCCAGCACCTGCTTCAGGCGCAGCTGCCAGCGCCGCAGCCGCGTGTAGGCATCGGTGTTCATGCGGGTGCGCGAGGAGTAGCGGATGTCCTTCTCGCGCCCGAGCACCTCGTCCATGTCGCGCGGCAGCGGCCCGCGCGCCGGGAACAGGTCCACCTGCACCACCAGCCCGTCGCGCCCCTCCTGCTCGAGCAGGTACTGCAGCGGGGTGTTGGAGACGAGGCCGCCGTCCCAGAACCAGTCGGTGCCGACCCGCACCGGCGGCAGCCCTGGCGGCAGCGCACCGGAGGCCATCACGTGCTCCGGCCCGATCTCGGTCTTGGCGCTGTCGAAATAGGCGAAGTTGCCGGTCTCGACGTTCACCGCGCCGAACGCGACGCGCGGGTGGCCGCCGTTGAGCAGCCGCCAGTCCACCAGTTCCTCCAGCGTCCCGCGCAGCGGCGACGTGTCGTAGAAGGCGGTCGCGCCCCGCCCGCCGCGCGGGGCAAGCCAGGGGTTCGTCGGGTTCGGCCGGAAGAAGCCGGGCTGGCCAAGGAGGAGGGTGGAAAATGCGCTGTGGAGGTTGCGCGCGCGGCGCCAATCGTCGCCGTCCGGCGTCGGCACCGGCCACAGGTTGCGCGCCGTCACCCGCTCCCAGAAGGCGCGCAGCCGTTCGACCCGGCGCCCGGGCGGGTTCCCGGCGATGAGGGCCGTGTTGATCGCCCCGATCGAGACCCCGGCGATCCAGTCGGGGTGCAGCCCCGCCGCCTCCAGCCCCTCGTAGACGCCGGCCTGGTAGGCGCCGAGGGCACCCCCCCCTTGCAGCACCAGCGCGATACACTGGCAGCCATGGGGCCGGCAGGCCAGACTGCCGGCCGGTGCCGTGTGCGGCGATGTGTCCGTCATGAGCGGCGTCCGCCGGCGCTCATCGCACGGATCCATATGTGCCGGTGCCGTAGCCAGCACCGCCGTATTGGCTCCCCGCGCTCGAATCAAGGCCGTGCTGCTCGTGGTCCGGAGCTCGGCTGCTCCCACTCTGGTACATGCCGCTGGCGCGGGTCAGGCCGGCCGAGGGCATGGTCGAGCCGTGACCGTCCCCGCGGGAAGTTGTCGGCGCATGCCCCGTGTGCGGCGGCGGATGGTAGGGCACCACCGGGGCGCATCCGGCGCCGGCGAGGAGCAGGCCAGACACGAGGAGGGTGGGGCGACACAGGCGCATGACCTTCAACTCCAGTTTCGACGACAAGCCCCGATCCGGCTCACTCACGGCTGGAAATGCCGGTGCGGGAAGACGGCGCGGACGGGGGCGCCGCCAGGGCGAAGCACCTCGACCTCGATGCGGTAGTAGTCGCGCGCGGGCAGCGTGGCGAAGCCGCCATAGGCCTGGGCGCCTCCGACCGTCATCGGCTCCAGTCCGATCCGGTCCTCCGGCGTGTGACGCAGGCCGTGCACGACCGCCGTCACCCCGGCAACGGTGATCCGCGCGCCGGTCGCCGCGTCGAACAGCGCCACGAGGAGATGGTGGACGTATCGGCCTTCCGGCGCACCACCGTGCAGCCCGCGGCCGGTGTGCTCGGGCGGGTGGCCGCGCAGAATGGCGGCGGGGACCACAGCGAGATAGACGACGAGGTCCCCCACCTGCCGGAAGGCACCATCCGGGTCCAAGGCCGCAGCGCGGCGCGGTGCCGCCGCCGCGAACACAAAGCCAGGGAGCGCGGCAAGCAACCCGCGGCGGCCTCCGCCTTCCCGCCGCACAGCCGGGGCTGCCTCGGCGCGCGCATGCCCCCGCGTCATCTCGCCTGGTGCCATCTCGCCTGGTGCGCTGTCTCGGGCACTCCCCGGCTCGTCCCCTTGCCTTCCGGCGTAGCCGTCCATCGCAGACATCCCTGCTTTCACGCCCTGCTGCCTCCAGAGAACCTTGTCCGCAGAACCGGGTTTCGCTGCCTCGCGTCCCGGACGGGGATCCGGCTCCGTAGACGACCATCCGGGACACGGTACGTCAGTGCCGCCGCATCCCCAGGACTGCAGGCTGGGGGGAGGGCCGGCCGCACCGGGCAGCGGTCCAACGGCGAAGTGCGGCCATCTCGGCGGCCCCCCGCCGCTGCATCGTGCAGGTGAGCCCACAGATCGGGCCGAGAAGCGCGCTGTCTCACGCGATGCGTGTGCGCCCCTGGCGGCTGGTCGGACCGGCAGCTTCGGCCGTTGCCTCACCTGCCGCGCGTGATGCTGCTCGCTCCGTGGCCGGCCGAGCCGGCATTGCTCCGGACCTGGAAGCACGGTTCCTTGGCGCGCGGCGGGTCCCTTGCGTGCGGCGAGGGTCGCCCGCCTGCGGCGTCACGGGGCACGCGCAGTTCATGAAGCCTTCGGTCGGGCAGGTGAGGCAGGCCGCGGTGAGCAGCGCCGCCAGAGCCCGGCGTGCGCGGTGCAGCCGCACATGAAGCGCGTTCGCGCGCAATTCCAGCGACGCCGCTACTGCCGCGCGGTCCTCTCCCGCGAGGTCAAGACGGCGGATCAGATCGGCCTGATCCGGCCGCAGGGCGCCGAGCAGAGGCTCGACACAGGCGCAAGACGCGGAAACCTCCTCCTCTTGGGCCGTACAGAGATCGGCCAGCCGGGCAAGCGTGTGGGGATCCTCGATTCGCTCGCGCCGGCGCGCCGCCTCACGACCGTGGTCGGCGAGCGTCGAGGCGAGGATTCGCGACAGCCATCCGTGGACCCGCTCCGGGTCACGCAGCTTGCCAGCATGTTCCAAGGCCTTCAGCGCGAACCGCTGCAGGACGTCGTCCGCTGCTTGCCGGTTTCCGCGCAGCCGCCGCAGCACCATGCCGCGCAACCGCTGCTGCGCCTCGACGACAGCCGTCTGGATCAAGTCGCGCGATGGGGAGCCCTGGTCCATTGCCTCGCAACGCCGGTGCATCGGCACCACCCTCCGCGCAGCTGGTCACAGAAAGTTCTTCGGCCGTCGACCCCGGCGTGGCGCAGGGACCAGGGCCGTGCGCGCGTCGTGAAAACGCCCGCCCACACAGTGGGAGCTTGGGAGGAGAGCTACGCCCGAACCCCGCCCGCATCGAGAAGGAAGCGTGGGCGGGAAAATCTACGTCACAATGTTGCCTCAAGATGATGGGTGAGGTCAGCGGGAGCGAGGGGCGTTGGCTTGCTCCGGGCCGGCACTGCTGGCTACCACCGGAGGCGGTGCAGGCGCCGCTGCAACACCGCCGGTTGCCCAGGTCGGGGAGGCGGCCGCCGGGAGCTGGCCCGGGGACCCGCAGCCGGCGACTGTGGCGGCCAGCGCAATTGAGAATCCCCGCAGGCGGAGTCCAAGCGCGCCTTTTCCGTCTTGCATGAGAGTCCGCATGTTCCTGTCGCGCCTTCTTACCTCTGGGGGTGACCACGACGCGCGCGGTGACCGCGGCATGCGCCGCCTTCCGCCTCTGTCGCCCGTGACGGAAGAGCATTCTGGCCTTCCGACATCAACATGGCCACGACATCCTTGTGCTCCATCCGCCCAATGCATGAAACTTCGCCAGAAACCCCGGTCGACCCCTGGCACTTCACGGCTGCGGGCTGCTCACTCCCTTCCTGGGGGACGCTTGAACCCTCGATTCCTTGCAACCTTGCGCGGGCATCGCGTCCCTGCGCGCTGTGGCAGCAATCGGCTGTGTTTCCCGACGAGCGGGAAGGGTGGCGGTCGCCGTAAGGCCGCCGCCGGGCCGGTTTCGCAGCACCAGCTGCCCGCCCTCCGCCTCCACGGCCTGGCGAGCGATGGTGAGCCCGAGCCCAACGCCACCTGTCACGCGGTTGCGGCTCTCCTCCAGCCGTCTGAATGGCTCGAACACGCGCTCCAGCTCGGCGTCCGGGATACCCGGCCCGTCGTCCTCGATCTCGACCCGGATCTGGCCCGCTTCTGCGCTCAATCTGACCCTGGCCGTGCCGCCATAGGCAATCGCATTGCCAACCAGGTTCGCGAAGGCTCGCTTGAGGGCGACCGGCCGGCAGCTCACGAGCGCGCGGGTGGGGCCGTCATAGCTCGCGTCCTGTCCGGCATCCGCGGCGTCGCCGCACAACGCCTGCAAGGTGGCGGCGAGATCCATGGTCCGACGCGGCTCCGCGTCCTCCGCATCGTCGCCCCGCAGGTAGGCCAGCGTCGCTTCGATCATCGCCTCCATCTCGGCGAGGTCGGCTTCCATGCGCGCCTGTACCTCCTCATCCTCGATGAAGCCGGCGCGCAGCCGGAGCCGCTGGATGGGGGTCCGCAGGTCGTGGCTCACGGCGGCAAGCGCCTGGGTGCGGTCCTGGATCATCCGGTGGATGCGGCGCTGCATGGCGTTGAACGCACGCGCCAGGCGAACCGCCTCCGCCGGTCCATCCTCCGCCACCGGTACCGGCACCGGATCCCGTCCAATGCGCTCCGCCACGTAGGCGAGATGCTGCAGCGGCCGGGTGAGCCAGCGGACGAGCAGCACCGCCACCACGATGATGCCCGCCGCCATCGCGGTGGTCGACGTGATCGTGGCGTGATCCATGGCTCCAGGAGGCCCGGCGCGGAACAACGCCGCCGAGAAGTTGATCCAGCTCCCATCCTGGATACTGAGCGAGCCCACCACGAGATGGCCTGCGGCCCCAGCGGCGCCCTCCTCGCCGAAGGCCAAGCGCACCTCGCCGAGCTCCGGCACGGCTGCCACGAGCCGTTCCCGCAATTCGACAAGGCGTGCGTCACCCCGCCCGACGGCGGGCTGGACCACGGCAATCGGGCTCCAGTGCATGTCAAGACCTGGCGCAGCAAGGGCATGCGCGGTCCGGTCGCGGTCTTCCTCCGGGAGCGTCGCGACGGCCCGCTTTGCCGCCGACAGGCGTTCGGCGATCTGCCGATCCCGCGAGGTCTCGGCGGCACCCCGCAGGCCATTCTCGTAAAGCCAGACGCTGCCGAGATGCAGCAGAAGCATGCTGCCGAGCAGCAGGACAACGGTGCGTCCCGCGAGCCCCGCGGGCCAGAGGCGACGCGCGAGCCGCGCGAAGGCGCCGTCGCGCCGCCCGCTCACTGCGGTTCAACCTGCGGAACGAACATGTAGCCCGCACCGCGAACGGTCTTGATCACGGTCGGGCTCCCCTCCTCGGGCTCGAGCTTCCGTCTCAGCCGGCTGACCTGCACATCCACGGACCTGTCCGAAGCCGGATCCACCGAGACGCGGTTCCGGGCGAGTTCCAGAAGCCGCTCGCGGGACAGCACGCGCTGCGGGTGCTCCACCAGTGTGATGAGCAGATCGTACTCCCCGCCCGAGAGCTCGACCACGGCGCCGGCGGGCGACATCAGCTCCCGCCGCGCCGTGTCGAGCGTCCACCCGGCGAAGGTGAGCATCCGGCCCGGGCGCACAGGCGTCGCCACCCCGGCCGGATCCACGGCACCCGGCGCCGAGCGGCGCAACACCGCGCGCGCACGGGCCAGCAGCTCGCGCTGACTGAACGGCTTGGGCAGGTAGTCGTCCGCCCCGATGTCCAGCCCCCGCACGCGGTCGGCTTCGTTGCCCCGGGCGGTGACCATGATGATGGGCACCTGCACACCGCGCCCCCTCAGGTTGCGGCAGAGATCGAAGCCGGTTTCGCCTGGTAGCATCACGTCGAGAAGGATCAGATCCACGGAGGCATGCCGCAACGCTTCCCACATCTCCTTTCCGTCGTGGGCGCCGGTCGCGCGCAGGCCGTTCTCGCGGAGCAAGCGCACGATGAGCCTGCGGGTCTCGCCATCGTCCTCCACCACCAGCACGTGCGGCTCCGGATCGCGGCCCGCTCCGACAGGCGGCTCCCCGCTCATTGGATGGGCGCGAAGCGCGCCTGGGCCCCGGGGACGCCCGGCGCCGTGACAACCTGCGCCACGACACGCGGGCCGCGCGTGGCGCGGAACTCGCCTCGGGCGACCGCTGCCGAGCCGTCCTCGCGCGGGCTGAAGGGCAGCGTCTGCTGTTGCCCCTCTGCGAGAACGATGGTAGCGCCGTTGGCCGGCTTGGCGTCAAAGGGGCGATCATCGTGGTCGAAGAGGAAGAGGACCAGCTCGCCCTCCCGCGCCACCAGTTCGCCGTGGCAAGATCCGAGGTCCCGCACTTCGCCGCCGTTCGGCCCGCGCGCGCCGGCCGGAAGGTGTGCACCGACCACAGCCGGGAACATGGCGGCGAGGCCGCCGGCAGTGGCGAGAGGAAGCGACCGGGCTTCTCCGGGCAGCCAGACGGGCATGTCGATCCCGCCCTCGAACCCCCGCAGGCCGCGGTTGCCGGCGACCTGGCCGGAGCGGTAGCCGGCCCCGACGATCGGCCCGCCCGGCAGCGCCCCGGCACGTGCCTGCCGCGCCGCGACGACGGCGCGCTGCGCCTCGATCGACCGGAGTTCCGCATCCAGCGCCGCGGCAGCCTCGGCGCCCCGCCGCAGCTCCGCGGCGGATGCCGCTCGTGGCGCGGCGAAGGCCAACGCCAGAGCCGCAACGAGCCATCCTGCGGTCGCAGCCCAGGCGCGCAACAACCCGCTCCTTCGCGCCGAGTGACGACGCGTTCCGTTGAAGGCGCGATACACGCAGCGGCCGATCGAGTCCGTGACAAAATGTGTCCGGCGCAACGGCTTCGGTCGGGACGACGTGCGCGCGGTAAGGCACAGGCGGAGGCGACGTCAAAGACTATAGGCAGCATCCGTTCGGCCGCGCTAGGAGGCTTCCAGTCGCGGAGAACGAGCGCGGTCGCCTTCGCGATACCCAACAAGTGGCCGGCGCCGGCCGGCGCCAACCTGGATAGGAGGATGGGTCTCATGCGGTACTTGAATGCGCGCGCCCCGCAATGGGCTGCACTCGGCCTGATGGTGACGGTGTTCAGCGCCTGCGCGCCATCGGCGCCACAGTCGACAGGGTCCGTTCCCAGCGGAGCGAACCCGGAGGCGCGCAGCACGGGGACGGCGGGGGCGGCGCCAGGCGTGGGCGCGGGCGGAGGCACGCCGTCCGTCAGTATCACCGGAGGCGGCTTGTCGGGCGCTCAGTTCAGCCACCCTGGCGCGTCGGGAACCGGTCACGCCCACTGATCTGCCCGAAGTCGCGGCATACGATCCCTTCGCCGCGCCCGTGGATACGATCCTGGCCTGACGGAGCTAGTCTAGAGCAGCCTCCGTCCTGATGGAGCGCGGATGCGCTCCATCAGGACGGAGGTAAGCTGCTCTATCCATTGAATTTTCTAGAGCAAGAAATCCGATCAGGTGATTCCACCTGATCGGATATTGCTCTAGCGCGAAGCGCGGCCGGTGTGGGCCGGCAGCGAATCCCTGTTCGGACCACCCGATACGACGAAGGAGATATGAACCATGCCCTCCGAGACCACCGGGTGGCAGCCTGACGCAGCGGCCACAATTGTTTCCGACCTGTTCCAGCGGCTCCGGACCGTACAAGCCGATGCGTTCCAGGTGCAAGTCGAGGCCGCTCAGCACGCGACGGCGCGTGCCCTCGAAGCAGCCGGGTCGCTGTTGCGCGCGAAGGATCCGGCCGACCTTCTTGCCGCGCAGGGCGCCCTCACGCTCGCGCTCGCGGAGTTCGCCGCGGCACCGGCCCGGGCCTCGCTCGACGCGCTGCCCCGCATGCAGGAATGCTGCCTCGCCGCGCTGCGCCCGCCGACCTGAGGGTCAGCCGGCGCTGCGCCCCCTCCACGTGGCGGCAGCCTGCTCGGCGGCCGCGTCCCGCCAGCGCCGCGCCGCATCGAAGGCGGATGACACGCGGGCCATGGCTGCGCGCTCCTCGATCAGCAGCGGGTGGTCGTCAGCCAGGGGTTGCCGCCCCGCGGCGCGCAGCGCGTCGGCCCAGGCGGCAACCACTCGCATGGCCGGGTTGAACGCGCCCGAGAATCCATAGCGGCCGGCCCGCATCGGATGCAGCCAGCGCATCGCCTCGGCGGTCCATGGCGTGGTGCAGGCGCGCACCCACGGGCCCGCAAAGGTCTCGTAGGCCGCAGCCAGCACGGCCGACGTCTCGCGCACCTTCTCGAAACCCCGTCGGTCGAAGGGGAAGCGGATCTCCTCCACCTTCCGCCGCACGAAGCCGACCCGGTGCTCCTCGTCGCCGTCCATGTCCTCGACCGTCATCTGGTAGAGGCCCGGCGGCAGCGCGGCGATCTCCTCCATGCTGGCGAGGATGGCCCGGTGTTCGTGTTGTGCGACCGCGGCGGAAACGAAGATGCCGAGGTGGCCGACCCGCGGGTTCGTCAGGTAGACGATGCGCTGCCCCGCCGCCTCCAGAGCGGCCGTGTCGGGCCAGACGGCGGGAATCCAGCCCAGCGCCTGGTGCGGCGGGGTAATGTTGTCGCCCCAGGACGCGAAGACCACGAGCGGGCTCCGCAGCCGCCGGAGGTCGGCATGGCAGCCCTCGCAGATGCGGAAAACACCCTGCTCGAGCTGGTTGCCGATGAACAGGTTCTCGACGATCGCCACGATCTCGTCGCGCGCAAGGTGGTGGAATCCGCCCCACCAGCGCTCGAAGGCAAGGAAGCGGTCGCGCTCGGCATCCACGCGGGTGAACAGGTCGGCATACTTGTCCCACAGCGCGCGGCCGGGGTTCAGCGTCTCGAAGTTCTGTGCGAGCCAGGCGCCGTCGAAGATACCGTCCCCGAGGTCGGAGAGCAGGTGGGCGGGCCAACTGCCCCCGGTGAAGGCGGCCAGCAGCCGCATCGGGTTGATGCCCGCCTCTCCGGCCCAATAGGAGATCGGCGAGCCGTTCATCACGACCGGCCCGGCGACGCCTTCGCAATCGGCAGCGAGCAGCGCGGCGGCCCAGCCCGCCTGGCAGTTGCCGTAGAGAATGGGCGGCCGGCCGGGGTGCCGCTCCGCGACCGCCGCCACGAACCGGCGGAGCGCGTGGTGGACATCGGCGAGCGTCTGGCCCGCGCAGGGCTCCGGGAAGAAGGCCGCGAAATAGACGGGATGGCCCTCACGCAGCGCCATGCCGATCTCGGACTCGCGACGGAAGCCGCCGATCCCGGGTCCGTGTCCGGCCCGGGGGTCGAGCACCAGGACGGGCGCCTTGCGCGCAGCGCCTTCGTCGGCCGCGGCACCTTCGGCCTCGACGATCCGGAGCAGGGCGTAGCTTGCCGGACGCGGCGTGAACCGTCGTGCGTCCAGGATCGTCTCGGACCGGAAGTCGAGCGGCGGAGGCATGCCCAGGCGGGCATGCTCCAGCATGTCGTCGCCTCGCCGGCGCAGCGTATCCCAGAACAGCACAGAGCGCTCCGCGCAATCGCGAAGGTAGTCCAGCGTCTCCGCGGCGGCAGGAGGCCGTTGCGAAGCCTCCCCGGGCTGGGACTTCGGTCGTTCCGCCGCTGTCATGGCCCCCGGGGTCCCGTCCATGGTGGTCGTCCTTCTCTTGCTGGCCGCGGACAGGCGTGCGCGCGCCTGACTGCCTACAAGACGAAGCCGCGCGCTCCCGCCTTACGTCCGGGGCCTGGTGTGTCTGTGACAAAACATGTCCCGCGCTGGCCGGAGGTGGGGATGCGTCCGTAAGTGCACGGTGTCCCGCGCGTCATCGAAGCGTGCGGAAGACCCCGGGAGATCCGTGCCATGCGCCGACGCTTCACCGCTCGCCTGCTGCCCTCTGCTGCCCTCCTCTTCGCCGCCATGCCCGCCCTGGCGCAGGCCCCGCAGGCGCCCCAGGGCGGCATGCCGCCGATGGACCACTCGCGGATGCAGGGGATGGATCACTCCCAGATGCCGGGCATGAACCATTCAGGGACGGCCACGGGTAGCAGACAGCGTCCACCCGCGGCACGGCAGGGTGGGACGCAGCGCCCGGCGCAGCCGAGCGACCGCACGCAGGCGCCCCGCAACTAGGGCAGCGTTCGGCTCCGATGTCGCGCCGCCATCTTGTCGCAGGCCTCCTTGTCGTCGTGCTGCTGCCGTGGGCACGAGCCATCGCTGCGAACGGTGCGGAGGATCCGGTGCGGCACCGCCGCATCGGCGATATCGTGATCCATGTCGCGGTCGAGCCCGTCCTTCCCACGGAGCCTCGGCATTTTCACCGGCTGATCGTCACGTTGCGCAGCGCCGGTTCGGGCGCGGCGATCGCCGATGCGGTCGTGCGCGCCACCGTGCGCGGCGTCGGGCATCCGGAGCCGCAGACGCGGGTCCTCGATGTGCAGGACGGCCCGACCTTCGAGGGCGTGGTCGAGCTGCCTCCGCGCGACACCTACCGGATTGTCGTGGAGGTGGCGCGCTCCGGCGCCCCCGCCGTCGCGGCGAGCTTCATCCATCGGCAGCTCCAACCATGATGCGCGGCATCCCGACACGATGTGACAAAGCTTTGCCGCTCGTGCGGTTTGGCTTCCGGGATCATGTCTGGTTGTCCATCTTGTCCGATGTCCGCCCGCGACGGGTATCCAACCGAAGAGGACTCATGCCGGTGAATCGATTTCAGACGCTTGCTGCCGTCCTGGCCATCGCCACGGCACCTTCCATGGCCCTCGCAGGCCCGGTTCCGGCCGAGGCCGGCTCGCCCGGCCGCGCCGCGGACGCGCGGCGCACGGTCGATGTGGTGATGCGCGACAACAGTTTCGAGCCGCAGACCATCCAGGTCCGGGCCGGCGAGACGGTCCGCTTCCGCGTGGTGAACCGCGGCCAGCTGCTGCACGAGTTCAACATCGGCACGCCGGCGATGCACGAGGCGCACCGCCGGGAGATGCTGGCGATGATGCAGGCCGGACACATGACGCCGACGAGCGTCATGGCCGGGCATGGCGCCGGCCACGGCGGCATGGCGCATGACGATCCGAACAGCGTGCTGCTCGAGCCCGGGAAGCGCGGCGAGGTGATCTGGCGCTTCCCGCAGGGCGGCACGCTCGAGATCTCCTGCAATGTGCCCGGCCACTCGGAATCCGGGATGGTGGGGCAGGTCAGGTTCGGACGCTGAGCGGGATGTGGGATCGCGGCGCCGCGGAAGGAGACATGACGCCATGAGATGGACCGCAGCAGCGGTGGCGCTGGCCATCGCAGCTTTTGCGGGTCTGCCCGCATTCGGGCAGACCTATGACCTCGTCCTCGAGGAGCGGACGGCGAACTTCACGGGCACGCCGCGGCCGGCGGTAGCCGTGAACGGCAGCCTGCCGGGACCGCTGCTCCGCCTGCGCGAGGGCGAGGAGGCGGTGATCCGGGTGACCAACAGGATGCGCCAGTCGAGTTCGATCCACTGGCACGGGCTGATCCTGCCGGCGGCGATGGACGGGGCGCCGGGGTTCAGCCCGGGCTTCGTCCGCGGCATCGCGCCCGGCGAGACCTTCGAGTACCGCTTCCCGGTCGTGCAGGCCGGCACCTACTGGTACCACGCGCACAACCTGGACCATGAGCAGCGCGGCCTCTACGCGCCGATCGTGATCGAGCCGCGGCAGCCGGAGCCCTTCCGCTACGACCGCGACTACGTGGTGCAGCTGTCCGAATGGACCGACACCAGCCCTGTCCGCGCCCTCGAGAACCTGAAGCGCGATCCGGGCTACTACAACTGGAACAAGCGGACCCTGGCGGGCCTTCTCCGCGACCTCAACCGCGCCCCGGACGGCGAGGCGCGCCGCGCCGTCATCCGCGACCGCATCGAGTGGGGCGACATGCGCATGGACCCCACCGACATCGCCGACATCACCGGCGCGACCTACACCTACCTGGCGAACGGCATGCCGGCCGCGCGCCCGGCCAACCTGGTGTTCCGTCCCGGCGAGCGGGTGCGCCTGAGGTTCATCAACTCGGGCGCCATGACCTATTTCGACGTGCGCATCCCCGGCCTGAAGATGACGGTGGTGCAGTCGGACGGGAACAACGTGCAGCCCGTCGTGGTGGACGAGCTGCGGATCGCCGTCGCCGAGACCTACGACGTGATCGTCCAGCCGCGCGAGGACCGCGTCTACCAGGTGCTGGCCGAGACGATGGACCGCACCGGCTGGGCCATCACGCAGCTGGCGACGCGGCCCGATGCACAGGCCGTGCCGCCGCCGGCGCACCGCCCCCGCCCGGTGCTGACCATGGCCGACATGTACATGACTCCCGGGCCGACCGGCCTGGATCGCGGCACGCCACGGCCCGAGGTGGATCAGCCCGGCCATGTCTGGCCGTCCTCGGGCATGGACCACGGTGGGCACGCGATGCCGGGCGGCCCGACGGGCGCGCCTTCGGGCCATGCCGAGCACCTGGCGGCGCAGGCCACGGGACATGAGGCGCATCAGGGCGTTCCGGGCAACCCGCATGTCGGGCATGTGCCGCCGTCGGCGGGGACGGCACCGGCTGCCCGGCCCGGTCGCAGTGCTGCGGCCACCCGGGGCGGGACCCCGGCGAGGGATCAGGGGGGCATGGATCATGCGGCCATGGGGCACGCCATGCCGCAGGCATCCGCGGGCGGCCATGCCGGCCACGGCGCGGGCATGGCCCCCGATCTGGTGGCGCACGATACCGGCGCACCGCCGGGTGCGCGCGTGCTGTCCTACCGCGACCTGAAGCCGATGCGCCCCGACCCGGAATGGCGCCCCTACGACCGCATCATCGAGGTGCGGCTGACGGGGAACATGGAACGCTACATCTGGTCGATGAACGGCAACGAGTTCTGGCGTGCCCAGCCCGTCGTCGCCCGCTACGGCGAGCGGCTCCGGATCCGCTTCATCAACGAGACCATGATGAACCACCCGATGCATCTGCACGGCATGTGGATGGTCCCGGACCTCGGCGCCGGCGCCTTCAATCCGCGCAAGCACGTGGTGAACATCAGGCCCGGCACGGCGCTCGACGTGGACGTGATCGTGGACGCCGAGGGCGACTGGGCGTTCCACTGCCACCTGCTGTACCACATGGAGAGCGGGATGATGCGGGTGTTCCGCGTGGTGCGGGACGGTGCTCCGGTCGCCGCCGCGCCGCAGCAGGGCGGCGCGGTGCGCCCGGTCTCGGCGCACGTCCATTGACCATGCGGAACAGGATCGACATGGGGCGGGCAATCCTTCGCGTGGCTCTCGCCGGCGCGCTGGCGGTGGCGGGTGCGTCGTCGGTGCGGGCGCAGGCAACCGCTGATCCGCATGCCGGCCATGGGGCGGCGGCGCCGATGGCGGCGCCCTCGCCGGTCACCGCGGTGAATCCGTCGTCCGTGCAGAGTGCGGGGGCCACGCCGGCCTCCGCCGCTGCCGCGGGCGGCGAGGATCATGCGGGTCACTCGCCGCTCTACTTCGGCGCGGTGCTCTTCGATCAGAACGAGCTGCGCAGCCGCGGGCGCGGGAACCCGTTCTATGCCTGGGAAGGCAGCGCCTACTACGGAACCGACTACCATCGCCTCTGGATCAACAGCCGGGGCGAGACGAACAGTGCGGGCGGGGGGCTGGAGCGCGCGGAGGTGCAGGCGCTCTACTCCCGGCTGCTGGGCTACTACTGGGACATCCAGGCAGGCGTGCGGCACGATTTCCAGATCGACCGCCAGGCAGGAACGCCGCCGCGCACCTACGGCGTCGTCTCGCTTCAGGGCCTCGCCCCAGGGTTCTTCGAAGTGCAGCTGCAGGGCTTCGTGAGCCAGACGGGCATCTTCCTGGCGCGGGCCGCGGCGTCCTACGACCTGCTCATCACCAACCGCGTCGTGCTGCAGCCGGAGTTCGAGCTGAACTTCTCGACCGGCTGGGACCGCGAGGCCCTGATTGCTCCGGGCCTCTACCGCATGGAGGTGGGCCTCCGACTTCGCTACGAGATCACGCGCGAGTTCGCCCCCTACATCGGCTACTCCTTCGAGAGCTTCAACGGCGGCGCCACGGGACTGAACCGCCGGCTTGGTGAGAGACCCTCGCAATCCACCGTCGTCGCGGGCGTTCGGCTGTTCTTCTGAACGCCGGCGAAGTGGCATCCTGTCGTCACGAGGAGGAACACATGACGATGCAACGCTCCACTGTCCGCGCGGCACTTGCTGCCGCCGCACTTGTGGTCCTCGCCGGCCCTGTTGCCGCTCAGTCGAATCAGGATCCCTCCTCGCGTCATCCGGGCGGTCCCGTGGCGCAGGCCGCTCCGGGGACTTCGCCCATGGGGCAAGCTCCCCACGGCGGTTCCGGCATGGGCGGGCAGGGGATGCCCATGCCCGGCATGATGCAGGGCCAGGGCATGCCGATGCAGGGCATGGG
>ERZ1066123.679-NODE-679-length-23882-cov-10.944894_pt1 | contig 23882 bp, 22 predicted proteins | sample MGYA00382770_ERZ1066123 | MGnify/ENA primary metagenome ERZ1066123 (study PRJEB33369, sample SAMEA5778353) | biofilm metagenome | biome: Industrial cooling water; feature: Water cooling tower basin; material: Biofilm | place: United Arab Emirates | collected...
GGAAGACGAACCGAAGAAGAGCGGAAGACAAACGCAAGAAGAGCAACTGCAACTCGAGTCGCTGGGCCGCCGCCGACGCGACCGGCCCGCGGGGTGTGTTGCCCTTCTTCCGTTTGTCTTGAGTTCTTCTTGGGTTCGTCTTCCAGCGACTCGGTTGCGGTGCTGGGGCAGCCGGAACTGCGGGACGCGAAGACGCGAGGACGCGAAGGGGGCGCGAAGGCGCGAGTGGCGCCCCGACCCCGGGGGGACGGAGTCGCGCGAATCGTGGGAGATTCAAGTCCGGATCGCCGGGGGCCGATACTCTCTCAGGTCGGCCCGGTGGCGCAGCGCGTCGCCTGGGCTTCCCTCCCTTTGACTGAACGTGCGACGCCCGCTGCGCACGCCCGCCCTCCGCATGACCAACCCGCAACTCGTCCACGAGCCGACCGGGCCGCGCGCGCCATCGCACGCGTCCGCGCTCGAGCGCGCGCTGCTCGATGCCGCCGAAGCGCGGCGAGCGCTCGACGAAGCACGACGCTCGCTCGAGGAAGCGCAGGCGCTCGCCCGCATGGGCACGTGGTCCTACGACATTGCCACCAGCCGACACGAATGGTCGCGCCAGGTGTTCGTGCTCTTCGGGCGCGACCCCGCCGGTGCGACGCCGTCGTTCGATGAGCATCTGCGTGACTACACCGAGGCGTCGGCGGCGCTGCTGCTCGAAGGCGTCACGCGCGCACTCGCCGACGGCAGCGACTACTCGCTCCTGCTCGAAACGCGACAGGCCGCCGCCGGCGTGCGATGGGTCCGCGCCGAAAGCCGTACTCGCCAGGATCACCGCGGTGCCGTGAGTGGGCTGTTCGGTACGATCATGGACGTCACCGCCGACGTCGATCGCGAAGAAGCGCTGCGCCTCGCCCGCGCCGAAGCCGAAGAAGCCTCGGCCCAGTTGCGCACGATCAACGCGGTGCTCGAAGACGCCACGACGCGCGCCAACGACATGGCCGCACAGGCAGAGATGGCAAGCTACGCGAAGAGCGAGTTTCTCGCCAACGTCAGCCACGAGATCCGGACGCCGCTCACGGCCATCCTCGGATATACCGATCTGCTGCGCGACGACTTGCTCGTCTCGTCGGGGAGCAGTCGACAGCTCGACGCGGTCGACACCATTCGGCGCGCCGGTGAGCACCTGCTCATCGTGCTGAATGACGTGCTCGATCTCAGCAAGATCGAAGCCGGCAGCATGGTGATCGAGACGATTCCGACCGACCTGCCCGCGCTGCTGCTCGAAGTGGACGGACTCATGCAGGCGCGTGTGGCCCCCAAGGGTGTGGTGCTGCGCACACATCTCGAATCCCCCGTTCCGGAACGCATCCACACCGATCCGACACGACTGCGTCAGATCCTCATGAACGTGCTCGGCAACGCCGCCAAGTTCACCGACGCCGGATCGATCGATGTGCAGGTACGGGTCCTCTCGGCGGACGAGGATTTCGCAGTCGACGTGCTGCGAATCGCCGTCACCGATACCGGCCCGGGCATGACGCCGGCGCAGGCCGCAAGTCTGTTCCAGCCGTTCACGCAGGCCGACGCCTCGGTCACGCGCCGTCACGGTGGTACAGGGCTCGGACTCACGATCTGTCGTCGGCTGGCCGAGCTCATGGAGGGACGCGTCTATCTCGCGCACACCGCGCCGGGTGTCGGAACGACGTTCGTGATCGAGTTGCCGCTCGAGGCGGTGGAAGACGCCCGACTGGTCACCGCGCTGCCGATGGCAGCGCCCTCGCTCGCCCACGGCGCCGCGCGTTCGTCGATTCTTGCCCCCACCGCGATTCCGCTGCGCGGGCAGGTGCTGCTCGCGGAGGACGGACCGGACAATCAGCGGCTCATCGGCCATTACCTCCGCACGGCTGGTGCGACGGTGACGATCGTGGAGAACGGCGCGCTCGCCCTCGAGGCCATGCGCGACGCGATGGCTGCGGCGACACCGTACGATCTGCTCGTCACCGACATGCAGATGCCCGAACTCGATGGGTACTCGCTGGCGAGGGCGCTCCGTCAGCAGGGCGTCACGACCCCCATCATCGCACTGACCGCGCACGCGATGGCCGAAGATCGGACGCGCTGTCTCGCGGCCGGGTGCGACGACTATGTGCGCAAGCCAATCGATCGTGCAGCACTGCTCGGCGCATGCGCCCGCTGGATCGGCGTGCCCGCCGCGCCCGTCACGGCGTCCAGTGCCGCGACGTCGTCACCCGAGAGCCAACCTGAGCCGGTCACAGCCGCCGGACCGCGCGAGCATGGGGTGAGCGACGAGCTTTTCCCCGCGCCGTCCGCGAACACCCAGGTCACGGCGTTACGCCTTCGACGCTCCGATGTCACCACGCTGCTGATCAGCGAGCTCGCGGGTGATCCGGATCTCGGAGAGATCGTGCAGGCGTTCGTCGAAAGCGCGCCAGCGCGTCTGCGCGCCATCGAGACCGCAGCGGCCCAGGGAGATCACGCGCTGCTGGCACGTCTTGCGCATCAGTTGAAGGGTACCGGCGCGAGTTACGGATATCCGCAGCTCACGCAGGTGGCACGGGCACTCGAGGACGCCGCGACCGCTCACGTGTCGCAGCCGACGTCGGCTTCGCTGCCGGCCATTGATCACGCACTTCGTCCGGTCATCAGCACGCTCCGGTCCATCGCCGCAGCGCGCGAGGTGTCCATCACATGAGCACGAATCCCGGAACCTCGGGCGCCCACGTGCTGCTCGTGGACGATGACGCGGACGTACACGCGCTTATCGCCGCCATGCTGCGGCCGCTCGGCGTGACGTTGCAGCATGCGCACGACGGCGCCGAAGCGCTGCAGCTCGTGCGCCAGGGGCGCTGCGATCTGATGCTGCTCGATCACGATCTGCCGGGTCGGAGTGGCCTCGAAGTGCTCGGCGAACTGCGCGCCGATGTGCGTCTGGCACGCATTCCCGTCATCATGGTCACCGGGAGTGATCAGCACGCCGTGCTGACCTCCTGCTTCGCCGCCGGGGCGCAGGACTACATTCGCAAGCCGTTCTTCGCCGCGGAACTGCGTGCACGCGTCGGCGCTCTGCTCGAACGACAGCGCCTCCTGCTCGAACTCGTCAGCGCAGCTCGACAGGATCGATTGACGGGGCTACCCAATCGTGCCTTCCTGCTGGAGCAGCTGCAGAGCGCGATGCGTGAGGCCAAGCAGTCGCCAGCGCATGCGTTCGCGCTCATGTTCCTCGACTTCGATCGCTTCAAGGTGGTCAACGACAGTCTTGGGCACGAAGTGGGAGACGAACTGCTGCGGTCGATCGCCTCTCGTCTGCGCGACAACCTCCGGGCCAGCGACACCGTCGTGATCGGCGACGAGGCCAACACGGTGGCCCGGCTCGGCGGCGATGAGTTCGTCGTGCTGCTCCCCGGCGTCGGTGACCTCGTTTCGGTCGCCGCCGTCGCGGATCGACTCATTGAGGTGCTGCAGCAACCGTATCGTCTGGGCTCGCACATTGTGCGCTCGTCGGCGAGTATCGGGATCGCCTGCAACACCGGCCAATACGAATCACCCGATGACATGCTGCGCGACGCCGACATCGCGATGTACGAGGCGAAGGCACGTGGCAAGGGCTGCTGGGTGCTCTTCTCCGACGCGATGCGCGCCGAGGTCGAGCGGCGGCATCGCATCGAGGTGGAGCTGCGACGCGCGATCGAACAGGAGACGCTGAGCGTCGCCTACCAGCCCATCATTTCGCTGGAGAACCGAGCGGTCATCGGCGTGGAGGCGCTCGTGCGCTGGGCACACCCCGAGCTCGGCAACGTACCGCCGAGCGATTTCATTCCGATCGCCGAAGAAACGCGTCTGATTCAGCCGTTGTCGGACTGGATCCTAGCGCGCGCCTGCCGCGACTTCGCCGAGTTCCGCGCCACGCTCGGTCCGCTCGCCCCGCAGTATCTGAGCGTCAATCTCTCCCGCGTGCAGCTCGGCGACCCCGGGCTCGTCGAGCGCGTCCTCGCGACGGCTCGAGCGGCCGGTCTCCAGCCCGGGGATCTGCAGCTTGAAGTCACCGAATCGCAGATCATGAGCAGCCGCGGCGTCGGTGTTGCTCAGTTGCAGGCGCTTCGCGATGGCGGGCTTCGACTAGCGATGGACGACTTCGGCACCGGTTATTCGTCGCTGTCGTGTCTGCAGGAGTTTCCCCTGCACGTGCTCAAGATCGATCGCGCATTCGTGGCGAATCTCATGCGCGGACGCGACTTCGCCGCGCTGGTGCACGCCGTGATCACGTTGGCCGACAACCTCGGTCTCGAGGTCGTCGCCGAAGGGATCGAAGACGTGTCGCAAGCCGTGATGTTGCAGGACCTCGGGTGCGCCTATGGACAGGGCTTCCTGCTCGCGCGTCCGATGCCCGCCGCCGCCTTTGCGGACTGGATGCGCAGCGATGACACGACCTCCGTGCTGCATGCGCCGTCGGCCACCGCGCCGAGGCCCCTTCTTACTGAACAGGTTGCCTGATGCCTACCGCCGTTTCCTCGCAGCCGCTCGCGGCTGACGTCGCTGACTATCGTCGCATCGCCGACGAGATCGTGTCACGGCTCGGTCCACTCGCGACGCTCCCCACCGTGACCCTGCGCATCACGCAGATGGCGAACGATCCGCACGCCACCGGTGATGCGCTCGATCGCCTGCTGGCGTCCGATCCGACGCTTGGGGCGCGCGTACTGCGCGTGGTGAACTCGGCCTTCTACGGGCTGCCAGGGTCCATCTCGACCACGGGCGCGGCCATCGTGCGGCTCGGGTTCGCCGCCATTCGCAACATCGCGATCGCCGCGAGCCTCACGCGCATGTTTCGCGGCGGCAAGCTCGGCCCGACGTTCGACGCGCGCGATGTCTGGCGCCACTCGGTGGCCGTCGCCGAGGGCGCGAGTCGGTTGGCGCGTCTGCTTCCGCGCGATGGTGTCGCCCGTGGCGCACCCGACGAGGCGCTGCTCGCCGGCCTGCTGCATGATCTCGGGCTCGTGGTCGCCATGCAGGGGGAGCGCGAGTCGTTCACGCAGCTGCTCGAAGCACTCGAGCACAACACCGACGAGCGCTACGAGGCCGCCGAACGCACGCACCTTGGCACCACCCATGCGCATCTCGGCGCGGCGCTCGCGAGCAAGTGGAGCTTCCCACCGTCGCTCGCGCGCGTCTGCGCACATCACCACGATCCGATGACGCTGCCCGAGAGTGAACGCACCCTCGCGGCGCTCGTGCATGTGGCGGACCATCTCGCGGTGCAGGTCGGAGAGGGGTACACGCGCACGGTGCAAGGCGAGTTGCTCGACCCGGCAGTCGTGGCGTGGCTCGGCATCAGTCAGGCCGACCTTGACGCACTCGTGGAACTGCTCCCGCAAGCCACCGCCGATGCCATGCAGGTCCTCGGCGACGAACGCTGATGCTGCGCCCTGTGGCGGCCGTCGTGTCGTACTTGAAGTGCCGCAACCGAGAGACCGAAAGACGAACCGAAGAAGAACTCAAGACAAGCGAAGAAGAGCAACTCAAGGTTGCGGCGAGGACTCCGCGCGCACGGTGAGTTGCTCTACTTCGTCTGTCTTGAGTTCTTCTTTGGTTGGTCTTTCAAATGCTCAGTTCAGCCGATCGTCATGGCGAACCGCGCAATGTGAAGGCGCGATCGTGGACTCGACTCAGGACGCCAACTGATCCCAGTTGCGCGGTGAGGCGGTTGTGCTGCAGCCGCATCCGCTGTCGCACCCCGCGCTCGTTCCGCGGCTTGCCTCGCGCAGTCGGCGGATCGACGCCAGGACACGGGTGGCGAGGAAGAGCGCGGCGCCCCCAATGATGAGCGCGACGATGAGCGTGCTCGGCATCAGCCCCACCCCATCGCGCGGCCCACCTGATACACGAGGAACGCACTGAACCACGCCAGGCCGAGCATGTAGCCGAACTGGATCGTGGCCCACGACCAGCCGAGCCGGCCGCCTCCGGCTTCACGCACCGTGATGGCGGTGGTGCTCATGCACATCAGCGCAAACACGTAGAACACCATCAGCCCGACCGCGACCAGCGTCGTGTACACCGGCTCGCCGGTCTCCGGATGTCGTTCGGCGAGCAGTCGGTCGGACAGCGCCCCCGTATCCTCTTCGCTGCCGCCGACGCCGTAGATCGTGCCCATCGTCGACACGAACACCTCGCGCGCCGCAAAGCTCGCCGCGATTGACACACCGATCTTCCAGTCGTAACCGAGCGGACGCACGACCGGTTCGATGACCTTGCCCACGCGGCCGAGCAGGCTGCCTTCGAGCTGCCGCTCCGCTTGCACGACCTCGGGGAGCGCCGGGTCGACGGTGCTGCGTGGATACGTCGCCATGGCCCAGAGCACAATCGAAAGCGCCATGATGACCGTGCCGGCGCGACGCACGAACAGCATCGCGCGCTGCCACACCGTCACGCCGAGCGTGCGCAGGCTGGGCCAGCGATACGTGGGCAGTTCGAGGATCATGGGACGCACGGGACCCTTGAGCAGCGTGCGCTTGAAGACGGCAGCAGCCCCGAGCGCGGCGAGTGTGCCCAGCAGATACATGCCGAGCAGCGTGGCACCCTGCAGGCCGAAGCCGAGGGGCAGCGTGCTCGCGGGTACGAACGTGCCGATGAGCAGCGTGTACACCGGCAGACGCGCCGAGCAGCTCATGAGCGGCACGACCATGATCGTCGCGAGACGGTCTTCGCGGTTCTCGATCACGCGCGTGGCCATGATGCCCGGCACGGCGCAGGCGTACCCCGAGAGCATCGGGATGAAGCTGCGTCCGTGCAGGCCCACGCGTCGCATGATGCGATCCATGAGGAACGCCGCACGCGCCATGTACCCTGAGTCTTCGAGAATGCCGATGAGCAGGAACAGCATGCTGATCTGCGGCACGAAGACGAGCACGCCACCAACACCGGCGAAGATGCCGTCCACCACGAGAGACCGCAGGTCACCCTCGGGAAGCGCCGCGCCGACCCGTTCACCCACGGCGGCGATGAGTCCTTCGATCGCGTCCTGTAGCGGCGCGGCCCACGTGAAGATCGATTGAAAAACGATCGCCATGAGCGCCACGAACAGCACCGGCCCGAAGATCCGATGCAACACCACGGCATCGATGCGATCGGAAATGGTGTGCGGTCCGCTGACTGGTGTACGTACGGCGCGCGCCATGACCTCACCAATCCAGGCGTAGCGCGTATCCGGTTCGAGCCGCGGTGGGGCGATGCCGATCTGCGCGAGCGTCGCATGGGCGAGCTTGCGTTCCTCGTCGAGCCCGGTGATATCGGCGACGTGTGGCTCGAGGTGTTGCACGGACAGGAGCCGCAGCGCTTCGAGGCGCGCCGCCGAGGCGCCGAACCCGGCGCCTTCCAGACGCGACACCATGGGCGCCAACGCGTCCTGTACGGCTGGCGCCAACTCGAAGCGGCGCTGTGGTGGCGGCAGTCGGCGGGCCGTATCGCACGCGCGCATGAGCGCATCGAGTCCCTGACTGCGTCGCGCGACGATCGGCACGACCGGAACGCCAAGCGCGTCGATCAGTTCGGGCACATCGATGTGCAGCCCCTGCGACTCGACGGTGTCCATCTGATTGAGCGCGACCACCACCGGCAGCCCGAGCTCGATGACCTGGCTGGTGAGGAAGAGATTGCGTTCGAGTTGGGTCGCGTCCACCACCACGACCACGACGTCGGGGCGCCAGCCATCAGCGGCGCGACCGAGCAGCACTTCGAGCGCAATCTGTTCGTCGGGCGAGGACGCCGAGAGCGAATAGCTCCCCGGCAGATCGAGACAGGACACCCGTCGCCCGTCCGCGGTGCGGAACGAGCCTTCGACACGTTCGACGGTCACGCCGGCGAAGTTGCCGACACGCTGCCGCAGTCCGGTCAGCGCATTGAAGAGGGTCGTCTTGCCCGTGTTGGGGTTACCGACCAATGCGAGGTGCAGCACCTCGCCGGACCGATCGCCGTTGGAGGGCGGCGCGGTGGGCTCGAGGACAGAAGCGGGGGACTCGCGCACGGCCTCGCCCGACACAGCGGCACGCGGCTCAGCCGCGCGTCGACTGGGCAGCAGGATGCGGCTGGACCGTGATGCCGGCCGTGAGAGCAGAGCCCAGCGCGAGGCGCGTCCCTCGCACATCGAGCACCATGGCGTGCCGCGAGTCGATGACACTCACCGAGGTGCCTTCGCAGAGGCCGAGCGAGCGGAGGCGGCAGGCCTCATCCGAGCCGCAGTCATCGAGTCCGAGCACCGTGGCGCGGACCCCGGGGCGACACTGCGCAAGCGTGCAGGGACGCGCGTCGGCCAGCACGCCGTCAGAGGCGCGGGGCGACGATTCGGGGGCGAGCGGCAGGACGCGAAGCGACACGGTCGGCGGAGTTGAGAATGGTTCTCAATGGCAGCTTCTGTATCCTAGCGCCGCCGACAAGCCGAAGCAATGGGGAGCAGACTGTTCGGGACCGATTAGGCCGTCTGCGGCTGCCGGCGCGTCACCACAATCACCACCCCGATCGTCGCAATCGTCGCGGCGATGACCTGCGCCATCGTGAGCCCCGCCACGAAGCGATCGTCCTTGGCCCGGAAGAACTCGACGATGAAGCGCTCGAGTCCCGCCAGCACGCAGTACAGGCCGAAGAGCCACCCTTCCTTGTGCGTGTGCGCCCGGAAGCGCCACAGCACGAGGAACATGATGAAGCCCATCGCCGTCTCGTACAGCTGCGTCGGGTGTACGGCGATCACATCCGTGGGCGCCGTACCGGCCGGCAACGTGGCGCCGAACATCTGCTCCATGTTGGCCGCCGTGCTCGGCGGCGCACCATCGGGGAACTTCACGGCAAACGGACCGCTCCACGGCCGTCCGTAGTCATCGCCCACGGCCCAGCAGCCGGTGCGCCCCACCGCGTACCCGGCAGCGATCGCGATGCCGGCGACATCGGCAATACGCATGAAGACAAGCTTCTTGTACCGAATCACGAGCCAGCACAGCAGCACCGAGCCCATGAAGCCGCCCCAGAACACGAAGCCGCCACGGCTCAGAAACGCGCCAGGATCGCCCGTGAGCACCACGTAGTAGCTCTTCGCGCCAATGATGGTGCCGAGCAGTGCCGCCATCACGAGATCAGGAATGGCCTCGGCCTCGACGAGCTGTCCCCGACGCGTGAGTTCGCGCTGGCAGATGATCTGCGAGATCATGAACGCCGCCAGCACCGCGAGCCCGAAGCCCGTCACTTCGACCGGGCCGAACGAGAACGTGGTGGGGAGTGCCGTGATGCCGTCGGACGCAAACATGCCGGAAGGGATGGAGTTCAAAGTCACGGGTGACGCGTGTCCGGATCAAACATACCCGGAATCGGCCACGCCGCATGCGCAGAAAACGATGCGTCGCCGACTTCACCACGACGAAACCGGAACGCGCCGGCCGCCGCGATCATCGCCGCGTTGTCGGTCGCGAGACGCGGAGTGGGTGCGAACACCTGCGCGTTCGTACTGGCGGCACGCATGGCCGCCTGCAGCGCGCCGTTGCACGCGACGCCGCCCCCCAGCACGATGCGCGTGCGGCCGTGCTGCCGAGCGGCCCGTTGCGTCTTCGCAACGAGCGTGTCGATCACGGCATCCTGAAAGCCGCGCGCGATATGCGCCGCCTCGTCGGCGAGTGCGCCGCGCGACTCGGCATCGCGTACGGCGAGCAGCACGGCGGTCTTGAGACCGCTGAACGACAGATCGTAGTAGTCCGGATCGACCGGTGTCTGGTTGCGCTTGAGCATGGGACGCGCGAACCGGTGCCGCGACGGATCACCCGTGCGGGCCAGCTCCTCGAGCGGACGACCGCCGGGGTAGGGGAGACCGAGCAGCTTCGCCACCTTGTCGAACGCTTCGCCCACCGCGTCGTCGCGCGTACGACCGAGCAGGCGATACGCGCCCCACTCCGGCACATCCAGCAGCAGCGTGTGACCACCACTCACGAGGAGCGCGGTGAACGGTGGTACGGCATCCACGTGTTCGAGCGCGGTCGCAAAGAGATGCCCTTCCATGTGGTGCACCGGGACCACGGGCAGTCCACGCGTGATCCCGAGCGCCTTGGCGAAATGCACGCCGACGAGCAGCGCACCGACGAGACCCGGCGCATGGGTCACCGCGATCGCCTCGCAGGTCGTCGCGTCATCGGCGGCATCGGCCAGCGCGGCGCGCACGACAGGCGGCAGCGCGGTGAGATGCTGGCGACTCGCGATCTCGGGCACGACCCCACCGAAGAAGCGGTGCACGTCCTGAGAGAGAATGACGAGCGACCGGATCGAGAACTGCGCGCCATCGTATTCCACGACGGACGCCGACGTTTCGTCGCAGGAGGTCTCGATGCCGAGAACGCGCGTGACGTGCGAGCCGGTCACGGTCGAACCGCCGCCGCGCGACGCCCGGACGCGCTGCGCACATCGGCATCGTTGAGCCGACTGTGGACCACGAGCCAGAGCAGCGTTGCCAGGAGCAGCGCGAGCGCCGCGCGTGGCCCGTCAGGGAACCGACGTCGCGCGCGCGGAGTCATTGAGCGGCGTTTCCGCTGGCGGGGTCGTTACGCCGAGCAGTTTCTCCACGAAGCGGCGATTCGCGGGTGAGTTCCAGTCATCCGGGCCGATCCACTTGCGGCGCACAACACCGTCCCGGTCGATGATGTACGTCTCCGGCACGCCCGTGTAGCGATACACCGACCGGAACAGCTCCGTCCGGTCGTAGAGCACGTCGAAGGTGAGCTTGTACTCCTTCACGAACTCGCGAATCACGGCTTCCTTGCCCGGATCATCCACACTCACCGCCACGACCGCGAGTCCACGATCCTTGTACGCCTCGTGCAGCGCCTGGATGCTCGGCATCTCGACCTTGCACGGACCGCACCACGTGGCCCAGATGTTGAGCAGCACCACCTTGCCACGATAGTCGCTCAGCGTCTTGAGCTCCGTGTCGCTGCGCATGACATCGACGGCGTTGAAGCCGGGGGCTTCGCTGCCGATACGCACTTCGTAGAACTCATCCTTGATGGTCGTGCTGCCGAACCACAAGCCGGCGCCCAGCACGGCTACGACACCGAGCACGGCCAGCCACTGCTGCTTGATGGTCATACCGTCACTCCGCAGGCCGCGCGTAGCGCGGCGACTTCGGCCACCGGATCGGCGGCACTGAAGATCGCGTTCCCCGCGACGAACGTATCGGCACCGGCGCGCCAGCAGCGGGCGATGGTGCTGCGCGCGATGCCGCCGTCCACTTCGAGGGCCGCCGAAGAATGGGCGGCCGTGAGCAGCTCGCGAGCGCGCGCAACCTTGTCGACCGTGTAGTCGATGAAGCGCTGGCCACCGTAGCCGGGATTCACCGTCATGATGAGCAGCAGGTCGAGCAGCGGGATCACATCGCGCACCTGCTCGACCGGCGTGCCCGGATTCAGCGCCACTCCGGCGCGGCAGCCGAGTTCGCGAATGCGCGTGAGCTGCCGATCGAGATGCGGCGCCGCTTCGACGTGCAGCGTGAGCACATCGGCGCCGGCTTTCACGTAATCATCGAAGTAGCGTTCCGGCTCGACCACCATGAGGTGCACGTCCACGGGCAGCGTCGTGCACCGACGCACCGTTTCGATCACCTTGGCGCCGAACGTGAGGTTGGGCACGAAGCGACCGTCCATGACATCGACGTGGATCCAGTCGGCACCAGCGGCTTCGCACATGGCGAGATCATCGGCAAGCCGGGCGAAGTCGGCGGACAGAATGGACGGAGCGATGCGAACGGTCATGGCAGGGAATCGGGACGAACGAGCAGTGTGTCGGTGATGATGCGGGCACTGTCCGGATCGGGTGGCAACCCGAGCGAATCATCGGGGAGCAGCACACGCCGACGATCGGCGAGAATGAGGTTCACGGTTGCCGGCAACGTCACGCGTTCACCGGGCACCGGATACGTCTGCAACACGGTGCCCACGGGGTTGTCGTCCTCGCGGAACATGATGTCGCCGATCGTGAAGCCGGCGCGTTCGAGCAGACGACGCGCATCACCTTCCACGCGACCGATGAGATCCGGGACCACGGCGACGCTGTCACGCGTCGCCATCGCGCCGCCGCCAACGAGTCCTTCGTCACCGTTGCGCATGCCGTCGGCGCGCGGTCCTCGCGCCGAGCGACGCGCCGGTGCTTCGACCGATGGCTCCGGCTCCGGCTCTGACAACGCGGGGCGCGGCGGCGCATCCCCCTCGAGAATCCGCAAGCCGATCACGGCGCTGCCGAGCCCCGTCACCACGCCGGCGACCACGGTGAGCAGCACGCGCTTGCCCCACACACCGCGCGCGGCCATCAGCTCGGCCCCACTCGACGCAGTCGCGCGGCAAACGCGCCGTCGACGTCGTGCACATGCGGCAGCACACGCAGTCGCCCGTGATCAAGCACGCTCGCAGGCACCGCGCCCTCAGGTGGTGCCTCAAGCACGAACTCCGGGTGCGTGGCGAGGAAGGCGTCCACCGGCCCGTCATTCTCCTCCGGCTCGATCGAGCACGTCGAGTACACGAGCAGTCCACCCGGGCGCACCGAATCGGCCGCCGCGTGCAGAATGTCGCGCTGCAACGTGGACATCACCGCGAGGTCGGACGTCTTGAGTCGCCAGCGCGCATCGGGGTGCCGACGCAGCGTGCCCGTGCCAGTGCAGGGTACATCGAGCAGCACCGCATCGAGTCCGCGCACGGCGGGTTCGCGCGCGTCACCGACGTAGGCCAGCATGTTGTGCACGTCGAGTCGGCCACAGCTCGTGAGCAGGCGTTCCAGTCGCCCCGGTACGCGATCGGCCGCAATGACCAGGCGCGCCGTGCGCGTCAGTTCGAGTGCCTTGCCACCGGGCGCCGAGCAGAGGTCGGCGACAACGCTTCCTGCGGGAATGGCCGCGTACTGCGTGACGAGCGTCGCTGCCGGGTCCTGCACGAAGAAGAGCCCCTGCTTGAACGCACCCAGCTCCGTGAGCTGTACGCCCGCGCCGAGAATGAGCGAATCGTGCACGAGCGGCGCATCGTGCACCGTGGCGCCGGCACCTTCGAGCATGGCTTCAAGCTGCTCGCGTACCACGCCGTATGGACGCAGCACCGTGGGCGGCTCCGTGTTGTTTGCGGCGAGCAGCTGCTCGGTCGCGTCGAGGCCGAAGCGGGCCACCCATCGGGCCACGAGCCACCGCGGGTGCGATCCGCGCATCGCGAGTGCGTCCACCGGATCGGACGGCGTGACCGGCTCGAGGGCATCGCGCTCACGATCGACGCGACGCAGCACCGCGTTGACGAGCTTGCTTGCGCCGATGCCGTGCCGCTGCTTGGCGAGTTCAACCGTCTGCGCAATCGCGGCGTACGGCGGCACGCTGTTCATGTTCAACAGCTGATACGCCCCGAGGCGCAGCAGATCGGCCACGTCGCCATCGAGGCGCACGAGCCCGCCGCGCACGCGCAGGCTGAGCACGGCATCAAACCAGCCGCGTCGGCGCAGCGTGCCCCAGACAAGCTCCTGCACCCAGCGGCGATCACGCGCGTCGAGGGGACCGGCGTGGCGCTCGAAGGCAGGGTCGAGCATCTGCCCGCCACGCAGATCGGCGAGGATGGCGGCCGCCGCGATCCGCGACTCCGTGATCACGGACCCACGGCCCGCCGAAGTGCGCGGGCCGCGTCCCCCTCCCCCTGCTCGGTCCGGATCACGGACCGCACCTGCGCCCGGGGCCGCGCCCCGGTCTGGACCTTCAAGCGGCGTCATGCCGGAAACTTAGCCGATCGGTGCCGACTCGTCGAAGGAATCACCCATCTGCACGCCGCGTCCCCGGTGCCAGGCGAGCGCGGTCATCCGCGCCTTGCCGGCGGGCTGCACCTCCGCAATCCGCACGGCGCCCTGGCCGCACCGGACCACCAGCCCGTCGCCATCGATGGCGCGGATCGTCCCGGGACGACTCGCGCGCAGCGCGTCGTCGGTGAGGGCGCGGTCGTCGGTGGCCAGCACCCGCACGCCGAAGCACTTCACCGAGGCGCCAGCGAGTGTCGCGTGGGCGCCGGGCCGCGGATCGAAGGCGCGCACGCGACGCGCGACGAGGGCCGCGTCCTCTGCGAAGTGCAGTCGCGCGGACTCACGATCGATCTTCGCGGCGTACGTCGCCCGACTGTCGTCCTGCGCGACCTCATGCGCCGCCCCCACCTCGAGCAGCGCGAGTGCCTGCACGATGGCGAGGGCGCCCTGCTCGGCCAACTGATCGTGCAGCTCACCGTATGTGGTGTCGTCGAAGATCGGCGTGCGCAGCACGTGCAGCATGGGCCCGGCATCGAGTGCAGGGACCATGCGCATGATCGTGATCCCCGTTTCGGTGTGGCCCTCGAGAATGGCCGCTTGAATCGGTGCCGCACCACGCAGCGCGGGCAGCAGCGACGCGTGAATGTTGAGCGTACCAAGGCGCGGCGCGTCGATCACGACCTTGGGCAGAATGTGGCCGTACGCGACGACCACACTGATGTCCGGTGCCAGCGCCTGAAGCTCGGCGAGAAACGCGTCACCGCGCGGCTTCTCGGGCTGCAGCACCGGCAGTCCTTCTTCGAGCGCGACCTGCTTGACGGGCGAGGGATCAAGTTGCGAACGCGAGCGTCCGCGCGGTCGATCCGGCTGCGTCACCACGCCCACCACGTCGTGTCCTTCACCGAGCAGTGCGCGCAGCGGTGGCACGGCGAACTCGGGGGTCCCCCAGAACAGGATGCGCATGGGCGTGCGGTGTGGACGTCAGCCGTGATTCGCGTCGTCCGGCGGCAGATCACCCACCGGCAGCACGCGGAGATTGCCAACGTACTTCCCCTTCTCCTGCTCCCACGTCTTGAGGGCCGCGCGTCGCTTGAGCAGCGAGAGGCGATCGAGGAACAGCTTGCCGTGCAGGTGATCAATCTCGTGCTGCAGACACACGGCGAGCAGTTCCGTGCCGACGACCTCGATGAGATTGCCATCCAGATCCTGCGCGCGCACCGTGACCTCGTTCGCACGGTCGACGTGCGAATAGACCTCGGGAATGGAGAGACACCCTTCTTCCCAGCGGATCGAGCCGGCGCGCTGAATGATCTCGGGGTTCACGAGTGCGAAGCGCTGCTCCTCGACTTCGACCACGGTGAGGCGTTCGAGGCGCCCCACCTGTGGTGCCGCGAGTCCGATCCCCTTGGCCGCGTGCATCGTGTCGAACATGTCGTCGGCGAGGCGACGAAGCTCCGGCGTGAACTGCGTGACCCGTTCCGTCTCCTGACGCAGCACGGGTGAGCCGAGCACGTGGATGTCGAGCCGCGCCACGCCGACCTCAGCTGTTGATCGCGGGGCCGTTGCCCACGCGTGCGATGCGTCCACGCTCCACGATCACGCGCGTGTCACCCGTCTTGATCGTGATGCGATCATCGAGCGCCGGCGTGTCCTTCGCGGCAATCGACACGACCTCGCCCACCAGACCACCCACGGTGACGATCTCGTCGCCCTTCTTGAGCGCCTTCACGAGCGCATCGTGCTCCTTGCGCTGCCGCTGCTGCGGTCGAATGAGCACGAAGTAGAAGATCGCGAAGATCGCACCGTACATGAAGATCATGCCGGTGAGCTGACCGCCGGGTGCCACCTGAAGAATCGCGAGCAGTGCAGCGGGAACGGGAAACAGAGTCATGAGGCAGCCGACGTGGAGTGATAGCGGGCGAGCCAGTCTCGGCTCCAGCCCGTGAAGGTCCCCGCCAGTACAGCCGCGCGGGCCGAACGCATCAGGGACACGAGGAAATGTACATTGTGCAGGCTGAGGAGGCGGAGCCCGAGGATCTCCTCGCTGATGAACAGGTGTCGCACGTACGCGATGGAGAAGCGTCGGCACGTGGCGCAGTCGCACGACGGGTCGAGCGGCCCCTCGGCCAGCCGGAATCGGGCGTTGCGGATGTTGCGCCGTCCCTCCGGTGTGAAGAAGGCACCGGTGCGTCCCATGCGCGTGGGCGCCACGCAGTCGAACAGATCGACGCCGCGTGCCACACCCTCGACGAGGTCTTCGGGGAAGCCGACCCCCATCAGATAGCGCGGTCGATCGGTGGGCAGCGCCGCGTCGGTCACGTCGAGCATGGCGTACATGTCGGGCTTCGCTTCGCCCACCGAGAGTCCGCCGATGCCATAGCCCACCCAATCGCCCACACCACGAATGGCGGCGGCCGATTCCTCGCGCAGCGACGCGTGAATGCCGCCCTGCACGATCGGGAAGAGCGCCTGGACCGGCGTGGGGGCACCGGGGTCGGTGTCCTGCAGCTGCGTGAACGCGGTGCGGCAGCGCTCCAACCAGCGAATGCTGCGCCACATGGCGTCGCGCGCCACGTCATAGGCACTCTGGCCCGGTACGACGTGATCGAACTGCATGATCACATCGGCACCGAGGTTGCGTTCGATCTGCATCACCGATTCCGGCGTGAAGCGTCGCGCGGACCCGTCGATGTGGCTGCGAAACTCGACGCCGTCTTCGTCGATCGTGCGCAACCCTTCGAGCGAGAACACCTGGAAGCCGCCCGAATCGGTGAGGATGGGGTGCGGCCAGTGCATGAAGCGGTGCAGACCACCCATCGTGCGCACGAGCGTATCGGACGGGCGCAGATGCAGGTGATACGCATTCGCGAGGATCATCGTCGCGCCGAGTGCCGACAGATCATCGGGGTCGAGCCCCTTCACGCTGCCGAGTGTGCCCACCGGCATGAACTGCGGCGTGGCGACGTCGCCGTGCGGCGTGCGGAAGACGCCCGCGCGCGCGCGGCCGTCGGTAGCGTGTACGTCGAAGCCGAAGCTCACAGGATGCACATCGCGTCACCGTACGAGAGGAAGCGATACTCCTCGCGGAGTGCTTCATCGTACGCGCGGCGCATCAGGTCGTAGCCCATGGCCGACGCGACGAGCATGAGCAGCGTGCTGCGCGGCTGATGGAAGTTGGTGATCACGCAGTCCACCGCGCGCAGGCGCTGCGGCGGCCGAATGAAGAGGTTCGTTTCCTGCGCACCGGGTTGGACGACGCCGTTGGCATCCACCGCACTTTCGAGCGTGCGCACGGCCGTCGTGCCCACGGCCCACACGCGTCCCCCACGTGCGCGAGTTGCCGCGAGCTGTTGCGCGGTCGCGTCGGGCACTTCGCACCACTCCTCATGCATGAGGTGGCGCGAGGGGTCCTCGTCCTGAATGGGCCGGAACGTGCCGGCGCCCACGTGCAGCGTCACTTCGGCCCGCTCGACGCCGCGAGCCGTGAGGCGCTCCAGCAGTTCCGGTGTGAAGTGCAGTCCCGCGGTGGGCGCGGCCACCGATCCGGGGGTGCGCGCGTACACGGTCTGGTAACGTGACGCATCGCCGGGCGTATCGGGCCGCGTGATGTAGGGCGGGAGCGGCACGTGTCCGCATGCTTCGATGGCCGCGTGCACGGAGGAGTGTGTCGCCGCATCGATGTCGAGGCGCACGAGCCGTGTGTGGCGCGGCGTCGTTTCGAGCACGTCGATGTGAAAGCCCGGCGCGACGTGCACACGACGTCCCGGCTTCACCTTCGCACCGGGCTGCACCATCGCTTCCCACACCGTCTCGCCCTCGAAGGGGCGGAGCAGGAAGACCTCGGCGGGCGCGCCGGAATCGCGCGTCGCGAGCAGACGGGCGCGGAACACCTGCGTGGTGTTGACCACGAGCGTGTCCCCGGGCGCGACGTACTCGATCAGGTCGCGGAAGTGGCGATGCACCAGTGCCCCGCGCGCGCGATCGACGACCAGCATGCGACTGGCGTCGCGCGGCTCCACCGGCTCCTGCGCAATGAGGCGCTCGGGGAGCGAATAGTCGTAGTCGGAGGTACGGCTGCCCGGTTCGTGCATAGCCCGGAAAACTATCGCCCCGGGCAAGAAAATCAGAGCAGCGTGCCTTGCTCGGGCGTGGCGCGCGGGGGGTCGAAGCCGAGGTGGCGATAGGCGTGCGCCGTCGCCACGCGGCCGCGCGGTGTTCGATGCAGGAACCCCTGCTGCACGAGGAACGGCTCATAGACGTCTTCGATGGTGCCCGCGTCCTCACCCACCGCGGCCGCGATGGTCCCGAGTCCCACCGGCCCGCCGCCGAACTTCTCGATGATCAGGCGCAGCACGCGCGCGTCCATGTCGTCGAGGCCGTACTGGTCCACGTCGAGCAGCGCGAGTGCGGCGTCGGCGACCTCCCGCGTGATCTCGCCATTCGCGCGAACCTGCGCGAAGTCCCGCACGCGGCGGAGCAGCCGGTTGGCCACGCGCGGCGTCCCCCGCGACCGGCGCGCGATCTCGTGCGCGCCGTCGTCGTCGATGACGGTGCGCAGCACCTCTGCGGTGCGTCGCACGATGACCTGCAGCTCCTCGGCCGGATAGAAGCCGAGCTGGTGCACGAGGCCGAATCGCGCGCGCAGCGGCGGGGTCAGCATCCCGAGGCGTGTGGTCGCCCCCACGAGTGTGAAGCGCTCGATCGGCATGGTGATCGTCTGCGCCTTGGGCCCTTCGCTCAGGCGGATGTCGATCTTGAAGTCCTCCATGGCCGGATAGAGGAACTCCTCGATCACCGGGCGCAGCCGATGAATCTCGTCGATGAACAGCAGATCGCCTTCGCGCAGGTTGGTGAGCGTCCCCACGAGGTCGCCGGGCTTCTCGAGCGCGGGCCCCGACGTCGTCCGGATGTTCACCCCGAGCTCGCGGGCCATGAGTTCGGCCAGCGTCGTCTTGCCGAGCCCCGGGGGACCGAAGAAGAGGGTGTGGTCGAGCGGTTCGCGACGGGCGCGGGCGGCGTCGAGGGCGATGGTAAGCCCCTCCTTCACCTTCCCCTGCCCGATGAACTCCGCGAGGCGCTGGGGGCGCAACGACAGCTCGACCGGGCCTTCCTCAGGGAGTTCTTCGGGGGTGGTGATTTCGGGGCGGGACATGCGCGACGGGAGACAGGGGTGGGCGACGCGCGCGGGAACTGCGGAACCCGGGCCGGTCGCTGAGGGAATATAGGGAGGTCGGCCGGACGCTCGCGGTGAGCCGTCGTCCCCGCGACCCTCCAGCGGAGCGGGCGCGTTTGCGTAGTATTCATGTGCCGTCGGCCGACCCTCGGCCACCCTCTCGCCCTTGTCGCCATGTCCATCCGCTTCTTCTCGCGGGCTACCCTGTCGCTCCGCTCCTCGCGCGCGTCGCTCGGTCGCGTGCTTTCGACGCGTCTCGGGGCGGTCGCCGCGCTCGCGATCGCTTCTGTCGCCGTGCCGTCGAATGAGGCGCTCTTCGCCGCGCCGTCGCATCGCGCGCTTGTGGCGCCGCTCCCGTGGGCGTCCGGCTCACCGGCCGCGGTCTTCCAGCGCACGGTGACACCGTTCGACGTCGGCCTGGTCGCCGCGCTCCAAGCGAATGGCGCCGTGCTGCGTGGTGCCGCGCAGGATTCGCCGCCCATCGATTGGCGCGTGCTGGCCGGCCTCGACTACCTGAGCGGCAAGGCCACCGACACGCTCAAGAAGCTGGAAGGACGGCAGGTGCGCGTCCCGGGCTTCGTCGTGCCGCTCGATGACTTCCAGGAAGACGGCGCGGAGTTCCTGCTCGTGCCGTACTACGGCGCGTGCGTGCACACGCCGCCGCCGCCGCCGAACCAGATCATCTTCGTGCAGATGGCGAGCAAGAAGGCGGTCAAGCTCGCGCTGTTCGATGCGGTGTGGATGCACGGCAAGCTCAAGATCGCGACCGTTGAGAGTCCGTACGGCACCGTCGGCTTCACGCTCGACGGTCTCAAGATGGAACCGTACAGCTCCCGATGACCGCAGGGATTTCGCCGTCCGCTACGACGGCGCCAGCAGTGGAGTTGCACGACGTCCGCTTCGCGTATGGCGCGGGGCCGGACGTCGTCGCCATTTCACACCTTGCCATCCCGCGCGGCGAGACGGTGTTTCTGCACGGACCCAGCGGGAGTGGCAAGACGACGCTGCTCGGACTCCTCGCCGGTGTGCTGCGCGCCACGCAGGGCCGCGTGCAGATCCTCGGCACCGACCTCACGCGACTCTCGAACGGCGAGCGCGACGCGTTTCGGGCGCGGCACCTCGGGTACGTGTTTCAGCAGTTCAACCTGATTCCGTACCTCTCGGTGCGCGAGAACATCCTGCTGCCGGTGCGTCTCGATGCGGCGCGCCGTGCGCGGCTGCAGGGCGCCGACCCGGTGCGTGCCGCGAATGCCCTCGCCGCCGAGCTCGATATCGCGCAGGCGCTCGACAAGCCGGTCACGCAGCTCTCCGTGGGGCAGCAGCAGCGTGTGGCGGTCGCCCGGTCGCTCATTGCCTCGCCTGAGATGGTCATCTGCGACGAGCCCACCTCGGCGCTCGATAGCGATCGGCGGGAGCGCTTCCTGCAGCTGCTGTTTGCGTCCTGTCGCAAGGCGGGCGCCACGCTGGTGTTCGTCAGCCACGACATGTCGCTGCAGCCCCTTTTCTCGCGCGCGATCTCGCTGCCCGAGGTGAATACCGCGTCCGCCGTGGCGCTCGTGGAGAACTGACGTGGGCAGCATTCTTCGTCTCGCGTTGCAGTCGCTGCGCAGCCGTGCGTTCACGTCGCTGCTGACCGTCGCGAGCATCGCGCTCAGCGTCACACTGCTCGTGGGGATTGAACACGTGCGTGCCGGTGTGCGTGAGAGCTTCGCCGGCACCATTCGCGGCGTCGATCTCATCGTGGGTGCGCGTGGCGGCACGCTGCAGATCCTGCTCAGCACCGTCTTCGGTATTGGCGCGCCCTCGGGCGCCGTGAGCTGGGAGACGTACGAGCGCTGGTCGGCGCACCCGGCGGTGTCGTGGACCATTCCGTACGCGCTCGGCGACAGTCACCGCGGCTATCGCGTCATCGGTACGACCAATGCGTTCTACGAGCGCTACCGGTTCCGTCAGGATGGACGCGTGACCTTCGCGACCGGCGCGCCGGCGAGCGGCGAGACCGATGTGGTGATCGGCGCTGAAGTCGCGGAACGGCTGCGCTACAAGGTGGGCGATCCGATCGTGGTCACGCACGGCCTGCAGGGCGGCGGCATCTCCGATCACGAGGCGCACCCCTTCACCATCGTGGGCGTGCTCAACCGCACGTTCACACCCATCGATCGTGCGATCTACGTCACGCTCGAAGGGCTCGAAGCGATGCACGAGGACTTCGAGGCCGCCCCGACACCGGCGACGCCACCAGCGATCGGTACACCGTCGGGTGACGCACCGCCGGCGATGCCGGGGGCCGAGGCGCCACCGACGATGCCGGGGGCGACCCCACCGGTAATGCCCGGTGCTGAGGCACCGCCGGTGATGCCCGGCGCCGAAGCACCGCCCGTGATGCCCGGTGCCGAAGCACCGCCTGCGATGCCGGGGGCCGAGGCACCGCCGCCGGTGGCGCCCGCTGCGTCGACGGATTCGGCGGAGGAGGAAGACCACGCCGAGCACGACCACGAGCCATCGCAGATCTCCGCGTTCTTCGTGGGGACCAAGAATCGGTTCGAAGCGCTGCAGCTGCAGCGTGAACTCAATACCGACTTCACCGAACCGCTGACGGCGATCATTCCCGGTGTGTCGCTCGGCGAACTGTGGCAGAACATCGCAAGCGCCGAAGTCGGACTGCGCATCGTGGCCGCCTTCGCCGTGGCGATCGGTCTCACCGGCATGCTCGTGGCGCTCTATTCGTCGCTCGACGCACGTCGCCGCGAAATGGCCATCCTGCGTGCCGTGGGCGCGGGCCCACGCACGATCGTGTCGCTGCTGGTGTTCGAGTCGGCGTTGCTCGCGCTCATCGGCTGTGTCGTGGGAGTCGCACTCGTGTACGTGATCCTCGCCCTCGGGCAGGGCGCCATCGAGGCACGCTCCGGCGTGCATCTTACGCTGCGCGCGCTTGGTGCCACGGAATGGAAATACCTCGCGCTCGTGCTCGTCTCCGGCACGCTGATCGGCTTCGTGCCGGCGCTCAAGGCGTATCGCAACTCGCTCAGCGACGGTCTCGCGCCGCGCAGTTGATGTTCCCGCAGCCGCAGGCTGCGTCGCTGTCTCACACTCCCCCAGGAGTTCTGCTCGTGATTGTTTCTCGTCGTTTTCTGCACGCGTCGATGGGTGTCGTCGCCCTCGCTGGCGCTCTCCGTGCGCAGCCGCCGGGTCGTGGCGCGCCGCCCATCACGAAGGCGCCGCTGGCCACGCCCATCGCCGCCGATTCGCTCCCCTCGTACGTGCGCAGCACGCCGCCCACCGATCCGGTGATCCAGAAGCTCTGGCAGGAGGGGATGGAGCGCTCGCAGGTCGCGCGCATCGCGCAGGTGCTGCTCGATTCGCTCGGTCCGCGCCTGACGGGTTCACCCAACGCGTCGCGCGCGCAGGATTGGGCGGTGGGCCTGCTCAAGGGCTGGGGCGTGGACGCGAAGAAGGAACAGTACGGCACGTGGAACGCGTGGAAGCGCGGACTGGCGTTCGCGGCGCTCACCGCGCCACGCACGAAGCCGCTCGATGCGACCATGCTCTCGTGGAGTGGCAACACCAACGGCCAGTGGGTCGAAGGTGGTGTCGTCATTCTCGAGCCGTACGAGAATGCGGAGCAGTACCGCGCGTGGCTGCCCACGGTGAAGGGGAAGGTCGTGCTCGTCGGCGCGCCGCGTCTCTCGTGCCGCATGCCTGATCAGGTCAATGCGTTCGGTACGCCCGGCTACATCGAGGCGCTCAACCTCGAGCAGAATCAGCTCACCGCGCTCTATCGCGGCCTCAATCAGCGCATCCCCACGTTCTATCAGGACGTGAAGGACGCGGGCGCGCTCGCGGTGTTCGAGTCGAACTGGTCGAACTACCCGGGCATTCAGAAGATCTTCGGCTCGCCGCGCAACGCGCCGATCGCGACGTTCGACATCGGCTGTGAAGACTACGGCATGCTCTTCCGCCTCGCGAAGAACAAGCAGGGCGCGAATGTGCGCCTCATGGCCGAATCGGAAGCGCTGGGCGAGCAGCCGGTGTTCAACGTGGTGGGCATGATCCGCGGGTCGGAGAAGCCCGATGAGTACGTGGTGCTGTCGGCGCACTTCGATTCGTGGGAAGGGCACTCGGGTGCCACCGACAACGGCACGGGGTCGCTCACGATGCTGGAGGCGCTGCGTCTGCTCACGCAGGCATACCCGAAGCCCAAGCGCACGATCGTGATCGGGCTCTGGAACGGTGAAGAGCAGGGGCTCAATGGCTCGCGCGCCTTCTCCGAGGATCACCCGGAAGTGGTGAAGGGGCTGCAGTTCCTGTTCAATCAGGACAACGGCACGGGGCGTGTGGTGAGCATGAGCCCGAACGTGCTGCCGAAGAGCCGCGACAAGTTTGCACAGTATCTGTCGCAGATGCCGCGTGAGCTGAGCCAGTGGATGCGCCTGCAGGGCCCCGGTGGCATCGGCGGTGGCACCGATCACGTCTCGTTCGCCTGCCACGGTGCCCCGGCCACGACGCTCAACGCGCTTTCGTGGGACTACAGCTTCACGACCTGGCACACGCAGCGTGATTCGTACGACAAACTCGTGATCGACGACCTGAAGCACAACGCGACGATCACGGCGATGTTCGCGTACCTGGCGAGCGAGGATCCCGAAAAGACGTCGCGTGAACTGCTCGACCCGCTCCCGAGCGGCCCGGGCGGCCAGGCGATGTCGATCCCGAACTGCGCGCCGTCGACGCGTACGAGCACGCGCAGCAATCGCTAACTGAATCGCGTGAGGCACGACGGACCCGGGCGTGGATGACGCTCGGGTCCGTTTTGCTATTGGGCACGTACCAGTGCGGCGACGGGCGGCGCGGAAACGGCAACCGAGTCGGCGAAAGACGAACCCAAGAAGGAGCCAAGACAAACGGAAGAAGGGCAACACACCCCGCG
>ERZ1066123.680-NODE-680-length-23860-cov-10.522957_pt1 | contig 23860 bp, 18 predicted proteins | sample MGYA00382770_ERZ1066123 | MGnify/ENA primary metagenome ERZ1066123 (study PRJEB33369, sample SAMEA5778353) | biofilm metagenome | biome: Industrial cooling water; feature: Water cooling tower basin; material: Biofilm | place: United Arab Emirates | collected...
CTCATGAGCTGCAGCCCCTCGGTCGTCGCGAGCGACGACTCGAGCACCTTGGCCACCGTCTCCTCGAGCACCATCGGCTCGACCCCAGGATTGCTCACCGACACGCGCACCTGCGGGTACACGATGCGCGGGAGCAGATCGACTGGCAGACGACCCACGAAGAAGAGGCCGAGCACCAGCAAGGTGCTGGTGAGCATGATCGTGCCGATCGGTCGGCTGATCGACCAGCTCGAGATACCGCGCCGTTCCGGCGTCTCGGGAGTGCTCACGGTGTTCTCCGCGTCACGAGGGCGGTGGAGTCGGCCGCCACGGCACCGGCGGTGGTCCCGGTCGATCGACCGTTCGCCGGAAGCTCGGGCGAGAGTGGATCGACGATGCGAACCGAGCCCCCCTCGCGGACCAGCGAGTTGCCCGCCACGATGACCGTGTCGCCGAGCGCGAGGCCGGCGAACACCTCGACCTTGCCATCCACGTCGTCACCGACGCGCACCGCACGGCGTTCCGCCAGGCCGCCCTTCACGATGAACACGCTGCGCGCGCCGCTGGCGCCCAGCACGGCGCGTGTGGGTACGACGAGCGCATCCTCGCGTGTGTCGAGCCGAATGGTGGCGCGCACGGTGTACCCGGGACGCAGTCGGGCCGCACTCGAGCCACCGACGGCAACTTCCACGGGCACGAGGCGCGAGATGGAGTCGGCCGCCGGGAAGATGCGTCGCACGCGACCGGGGACCGCTTCACCACCGAGCGCGTCCACGCGCAGCGCGATCTCCTGGCCTGGTCGGAGCCGCGCGACTTCGAGCTCCGATACCGGCATGCGCACCACGAGCGTGCTCAAGTCGGCAATGGTGAAGAGTCGCGTGTTGTTGCCCACGATGTCGCCGCTCTGCACGAATCGCGCGGTGATCACGCCGTTGATCGGTGAGCGGATCTTCGCGAAGCCGAGTCGTGTGCGCAGTTGCGTCACGCTCGCCTCAGCCGCGACGCGCGCCGCCTGATCGCGCTCGTTCTCGGCGGCGGTGATGATCTGCTGCGCGAAGAGCGTGGCCGACCGTTCCGCCGTGGCGCGGGCAAACGTCGCCTGCGCCTCGGCGGCTGCCAGCTGCGCCTCGAGTTCACGCGCATCGAGCTCGGCGATGATCTGACCGGCGCGCACGGTGGTCCCCTCTTCGACGCTGAGCTCCTGCAGGGCACCCGCGAGTTGGGCATTGACCGACACGACGCGCAACGGCTCCAGCTGGCCGGTCACGAGACTCGTGTTCGACACGGCCGCGCGTTCGACCAGCATGACCTCGACAGGGGTGATCTGGGGGGCGCGTCCACCGGGGCCACCGCCGGGTCGGCCGCCACCCGGTCCGCCCCCGGGGCCTCCACCGCCCGGTCCTCCGCCCCCGGCGCTGTTTCCCGCACCGGGAGACGCGCCGCCACCACAAGCGGCCAGGAGCAGCGTCGCACCCAGTGTGCACGCGGCAAATCGCACGAAGGAAGCCGGCACCAAAGACATGTCGATCGGGTCGAATCGGGGCGCGAAGGCGCGCCAGAACCGAGGCGCGTCGGCGCCCCATCCGTACACCTACGCGCGAAGGGCGGTCGTCGTTAACGACCGAGGTGTCGCCCGAACCCCGGCGCACGGGCGGACCGGCGGTATATTGCGAGATGCCCCACCTCACCGCTGCACGCGGCCTCGGCGCTGACCGCGACACCCCGTCGTCGGTGCCGCTCGTGCGCGCCACGCCCACCCAGCTCCTCGGTCGCGCCCTGCTGCTCCGGTGCCCGCACTGTGGCGGGCGAGGACTCTTCGCGTCCTTTTTCACGCTCAAGCGGCACTGCCCGTCGTGCGGCCTGCGCATCGAACGCGGTGAAAGCGACTACTTCGTGGGCGCGTACCTGTTCAATCTCATCGCGGTCGAACTGATTCTGTTCTTCGTGGTGTGTGGCATGGTGTTCGTGACCTGGCCCGACGTTCCCTGGGATGCGCTGACGTGGATCGCCGGCGCGCTCATGCTGGCGGGGTGTGTGCTCTGCTACCCCTTTGCCAAGACGACGTGGCTCGCGGTGGATCTCGCGCTGCGTCCGCTCACGCCGGAAGAGTTGCGGTGGCATCACGAGGGTGGCGACCTCGGTGATCGGGAGTTGCCGCAGCTCTGAGCTCGCGGACCGAGCCGCGTCGGCGCACACACGGTCTCCTCCGCATGCTGCGACAGGCCCAGGCGATCGCGGCGCTCGAATGGCGCATTCAGCGGCGTGAACCGGCCACGGTACTCTACGCGCTCGTGTTCGTGCTGCTCACCTTCGGATTCGTCAGCAGCGGAACGGTGGAGCTTGTCCGCACGCGCGAATCGCTGCCGAAGCTCTCGCCGCTCGCGATCACACTTGCACTTGGTGGACTGACGGCGTTCGGGCAGGTCATTACCACGATGGTCACGGCGAGCGCGTTCCTGCGCGACGCCGCGTGGCGCACTGATCAGCTGCTCTTCACGACACCGCTTGATCGACGTGCGTGGGTACTTGGCCGCTGGCTCGCGGCACTCGCGGTGCTCACGTTGGTCTCGCTGGCGATGCCGCTCGGCGTGCTGCTCGGCGCGGCGGCACCGTGGGTGCCGCGCGAGACGTCGTGGAGCACCCTGGTGGGGCGGGCGTTGTGGCCCTGGTGTACCCTCACGCTGCCCACCGTCATCACCGTCGGGACCCTGCTGTCGGTCGTGGCGGTGCGGACGCGTCGCCTGCTGGGCGTGTTGACGGCGGCGCTGGCCCTGCTCTTCGTGTGGCAGGGGGCCGAGACGGTGCGACGTCGCGCCGACGACGGGCGTGTCTCCTCGTCCTGGGCGCTGGCGGCCGCCCTTGGTGATCCGTTCGGCACGGTTGCCGTGCAGCAGCATGCCGCCCCGTGGGATGCGACGCAGCGCGCAAGTGCGTCGATTCCGTTTCGCGGACGCATCGCGAGCAGTCGGGCGCTGTGGCTCGCGCTCGCGCTGCTGTTGGGCGCCGTGACGCTCGCGGCCCCCGTTTCCGCAGCGCCACGTCCCGCGCAACGCCGAGCGGCCGCGATCGCGTCGGCGACGGCCACCACGATGTCACACGCGCGCGTACGCTGGCGTGTGCCGCAATGGATGGCACTGGCGCATGTGACAATCACGTGGACGTGGCGTGAGACGGGGTGGCGGATCATCAGCGCGCTTGGCGCGCTCAATGTCGGTGCCAACGTGATGATGTCGTCACTCGGCGCGACCGACGACGCGACCACGGTGCTCATGCTCGTGCGGGAACACGCGCGCCTGTTCCTGATCCTGCTGGCCACGATCTACGCGGGCGAACTGCTCTGGCGTGACCACGACGAGCGGGTGCAGGCGCTGGTGGCCAGCGCACCAGTGTCGACGCGCACGCTCGTGGGAGGCCGTGTTGCCGGCCTCATGACGGCGCAGGCCGCGCTCGTGGGTTTGCTCACCGCGGGTGCCTTGCTCGCCATCGTACTGACGAGCGGCGGTCGCGCACCGAGCCTGTCCACCACGATGGCCGTGTCGAGTGGTGCGATCGTGTGGGTGTGGCTGCCCTTCGTGCAGTGGTTGCTGTTGTCACTGCTGGTGCACGTGATCGTGCGACACAAGGTGATCGCACATCTGGTGCTGATTGCCGGCTGGGTCGCGGCGGTCGCCCTCGACGCGAACGGTGCACACGCGTGGTGGCTGCGCTTTGCCGATCCGCCACCACTCGTGGCCGGTGTCGCGCTTCCGTGGCGCGAGGCCCTGCTGCGCGCCGTCTGGTGGAGCGTGGTGAGCGCCGGATGTTGGTGGCTGACCATCCGGCGCTGGCCGCGCCTTACTTCTCCACGATGATCAGGAACGGCGACGTGGCCCAGAATCGCGCCGGATCGGTGATGCGCACCGTTGCGCCGCGGAACGAGCCGTCCGATTCCTTGCGCTCCGCTTCGACGAGAGCGGCGTCGTGGCGCGACACGATGCGATAGCTCTTGTCGGTGCGTGGGAGCGGAATGGACTGCAGCTCGCGTCGGTCGCCAACGGAGAAATACGACGGATCGAGATCGCGTGCGGGGACCAGCGTTTCGCCGAGGCGCGTGACGAGCAGCATGCGTGAGCCGCCCTCTTCACGAATCAGCTTGCGATCGAGCAGCTGCCGCTTGGTGCCAACCGTCCAGTACACGCGATTCGCCGACGTCTGCACCTGCTGCACCGTATCGGTGAGCGCGACATTCGCCTGCGACAGCCGCGTGTTGTCCTCGCGCAGCTGACGCACTTCCGCCTCGAACGCCTGGATCTCGCGATCACGCAACTCGAGACGCGCCTGCAGGTCGCCGAGCAGCTGCGCGGTGGTGCTGGCCTCGCCACGCAGCTTCGTGATCGAATCCCGCGTGCGTGCGAGGTCGGCGGTGCGCGCATTGAGTCGCTGCCGCAGCGTCTTCAGTCGCGCGAGAATATCCTCCCGCGCGGCAGTCGCCTGCGCACGTCCGCTTTCGTCGCTCTTGGCGGGTTGCACCTGCGAGGTGAGTCCGCGGACCTGCCGCAACTCCGCATCGATCTGATCGGCGAAGCGCGACGCCTCGGCCAGTTCGGTGAGCGCGCGGTCCTTGTCCGCACCGGCGGAGCCGACCAACGCCGCAAGAGAGTCCCGGGCCGCGGTCGCAGCGGCCAGTTCGGTCGCAAGCCGTTCCGCTTCCGCGATGGCCTTGCGATCCTGGCACGCGCTCAAGGCGAGCGATGCCGCGAGGACCGTGAGCAGTGCGCCGCGCGAGGCGACCGTCGAGACGAACGAGCCGAAGGTTGAGACCATGGTGATCGGGGCAAAGCGACGAGGTGCCGCATGCAGGCGGCAGAACGGGGCGATGTCGGCCAGCGGAGCGCCGATCATCCGGGAGTGGTGCCACGGAACGCTAGGGCCAGCCGGCGACGGGGGGAAGTGACCGCGATCACCGCTGCCGAAACCTCGCACCGGATGAGGCGCCGCTCTCAGCAGTCGCCGCGCTTGTGGGCGATCGGTTCGCAGGTGAACGCACCGTCGGCCCAGAGACCGCGCTTCGCGGCGCGCGCCTCCGCGACGGCGGCGCGAATGCGCTCCACATCGCGCACGTTCGGCGGGAAAACGACAGCGACGGCCCAACCGTCTCGCGCCTGCGCAAGGTTGATCTGCGTTCCACCGCGCGCGGCACTGTAGACATACGCGAGCGTGCGCCCGTAGCGGTCCTCTCGCTGCACATCGTATTCGAGCCACGCGGTGTCGCCACGACGCAGGCGGTCGCGCAGCGCATCGCGCGCCCGGACACCGAACGGGGCCTGATCCATTTCCGGGGCGTCGAGCAGCAGCAGGCGAACGCGCCGCTGATCACGGCAACGGAACGAGTCGCCATCGCTGACGGCCGCAATGACGCACGGCTCGCGCGGGGCGGTGCGGGGGGCATCGTCAACGGGCGCCGGGAGCGCCGCTGGTGGCGACGAGGCAGCCGTCGCGGCCGAGCGATCGGGCGCCGCCGAGTCCGCTGGAGGGACATCGGCCGCTGGTGCGCCGCAGGACACCAGCACCGCGAGCAGGGCGACACGGCCCCGCGTCAACCGATGCGCACTCATGACACCCATCCTCGCACACGGTAAACGAGCAGTCCCACCATTTCATGCACGGCCGCACGCCAGAGCTGAAGGCGCGCGCCACTGGTGGACGGGGGGGCGATCGCCACATCGCGCGCGGTGGACGGTGCGCAGGTCACGGTGAGTCCCGTCGCCTCCAACGTCGCGCAGGCACGTCGCGCGTGCAGCGGCGAGGTGATCGCGCGCAGATGCGTCCAGCCCCGAGCTCGCGCGAGCGCGGCGAAGGCGAGACTCTCATCGTGCGTCGTGTACACCGGGCCCACGACATGCACTTCGACGCCCGCACCGAGCAATCCGACCAGACGTTGCTGATCGTTGCCCGAGCGCACCGTGCGACCACGCACCTCGCGCCGCTGTTCCGACACCACCACATGCGGGACGCGCAAGCGCTGCACATCGTCGAGCGCGCTGACAAGTCGGGACAGCGCACCCTCCCCGATGTGACCCGCGTCGGTCATGCCGCCGGAGTACACCACGATCGCCTCGGCGCCGTCGCGTTCGGCGTCGGCGCGCAGCAGCGACAGCACGGCACGATCCACGAGCGGCGTGAAGCCGATCAGCACGACGAGTGCTGCACTCGTGAGAAGCGCGAGCCAGAGCGTCCAGGCGAATCGTGAACGGCCGAGCGCGGCGCCGAGCACGAGCGCGGTGAGGCGCACGTGTGCCGGGGAAACGCCGGTGGCGTCGTGCAGCCCGACCTCGAGCGCGAGTTCACAGGCGCCCAGTGCGAGCGCAGCGCCGGCTGCTGCCGGCAACCAGCGGGGCGCCGCGCGCGTGGAGAGTGCGGGTGGTACCGGGCCCTGTTGCAGCGTCATGACGTGGAGGTCTGCGCAGACACGACGCGGCAGGTCATGACCGGGCGCGTCGACGGATCATCGGGCCGTTCACTCGCCGCGGTAGGTCACGACAAACCCACCGGTTTCGCCGATGTGAATGGCGTGCAGCAGCGGCACGGTCGGAACGAGTGCGCGCCAGATCCACACCGCGAGCACTTCGCTGGTGGGGTTCTCGAGCCCGGGCACGTCATTGAGCACGCGATGATCGAGCTGTGCCGCGATGGGAGTCCACGCGGCCGAGATGTCGGCAAAATCAGCGACCCACCCGAAGTGCGGATCGATCGGCCCGCGCAAGACGAGGGTGATGTCGAAGGTGTGTCCGTGCAGGCGACCGCACGGGTGGTCGGTGCCGACGCGCGGGAGCTGTCGCGCACTCGCCAGCTGAAAGCGCGCGGAAAGCTCCGCGACCGGTGCGGGCGACATCATGCGTTCGCGCGGTAGACGTCGCGCGATCAGCGGCGCGACGTGTCCGGGACCGAGGAATCTCGGCGGAAGATCATCGCCGAATCGAGCAGCGCGAACAGACTGTCGTAGCGCGCGGCGGCGAAGTCGCCGTCCACCAGACGACGTACGCCCTTCCACTGCCGCACGAGTGACGACGAACGTTCGTCGAGCGAACTCTCGATCACGCGACGCTTCGAGGTGCTGGCGTGAATGAAGCGGCCTTCGCCGATGTACATGCCGACATGCGAGATCCGCGAGCCGCTGCCGAAGGTGAGCAGATCACCGGGGCGCATCTGGCTGCGATCCTTGGGGATGGCTCGCCCCATGTTCGCCTGCTCCTGCGCAGTACGCGGGAGCGAAATGTCGAACGACGAGACGATGTGTCGGATGAGTGCGCTGCAGTCGAGACCGACCAGCGGATTGTTGCCGCCCAGCAGGTACTTGATACCGACCGATTCCCGGGCCCGTGACACGAGCGAGTCGCGAAGCGCCGAGACTGACGCCGCCAGTCCGGCGAAGGCGCGTGGCCGCGCCACTTCGCCAGCCAGTCGAGGCAAGGCCGCGGCTGTCGTCTCCGCGGCGCGCACGCGACGTTCACCGGCATCGCTCGACGCCCCCACCTGCGCCGAGAGCGGCGTCGCGATCGCCACAAGGGCGAGCACGGCGGCACAGCGCAGGGTGTGGGAGGCGCGGAGGAGCACGCGTCGGGGGAACGGGTGGATTGGGGACCAGCGGGGGGCCCGCTGCAACCTCGGCAAGCTAGCGGTCCGACCGGCGTCCCGCGACCCTGAAGATGGCCCGAACCGTTACGCGGCCGGCACGGTGACCGCCTCGGTCAGCGCCCGGTGGGTCACCCGTCGATGCGAGCCATGCCAGATCGGGGCACCATCCCGGAAGACGATCGCCTGCGGCGACTCATGGCGGATGCCGAGCGCCTGCTCGATCGCGTTCGATACCGGCCGCATGATGAACACATCGACGACGTAGACCGGCACCTCGGGGTTGGCCTCGGCAAACGCCTGGATCTCGTCCCAGGCAATGTCGCAGAGCCCGCAGGTGGGGCTGTGCTTGTACAAGACGGCCACTGGGTGCGCGGCAAAGCGGGACGCCCACGCGGCGGTCACTGCGGGGGACTGACGGACGATCGGCATGGAGAGAAGCTAATCCGACGGAGCCGCCGACGCGGTGGGGAACTTGCACGCACGGTCGGCACTACTGGCAGCATGGCCATGCCCCGCTCACGTCGGCGTCTCCGCGCGCTCGCCCTGTCCGTCTCCCTGCTCGCGGCCGCGGGTGCGACGCGCGCCACGGCGCAGGGCGCCTCGCACGAGCACTTCGATCGCCTGCTGCGCACCCACGTGCGCGACGGGCTGGTGGACTACGATGCGTTTGCGCGCGCGCCCGAGTTCGCGCGATACCTGGCGCAGCTCGCGATCACCGATCCGGCCACGCTCCCGCGCGCGGAACAACTCGCGTTCTGGATCAACGCATACAACGCCTACACGATTGCGCAGATCAACGCGCATGGCGAACGCGCGTCGATCAAGAACATCAACAAGTCGCTGGGGCTCGTGTCCACCGGCGGCGCGTGGCGCGAGCGCATGGCCACGATTGGTGGCGTGCGATACACGCTCGATGAAATCGAGCATCAACGCATTCGTCCCGTGTTCCGCGAGCCACGGATCCACTTTGCACTCGTGTGCGCGGCCATTGGCTGTCCGCCGCTGCGAAGTGAGGCGTATGTCGGGGAACGGCTCGAGGCGCAGCTCGACGATCAGGCGCGCCAGTTCCTGCTCCGTTCGCCGACGAAGAACCGCGTGGAGGCGTCGACGAACACGGTGCATCTGAGCCGCATCTTCGATTGGTACGGTGGTGACTTTGCGTCCGACCGAGCGGGGATGCTGCGTTGGCTTGCCCGGTATTGGCCTGCAGGCGCAGAGCGTCGCGTGCTCGAGCAAGGACAAGCGCGGGTCCAGTGGACGACCTACGACTGGTCCCTCAATCGCCAGCCCCGGTAGGCGGACGCGTCGGGCACGGTGGATTATCTTCCGCGCGAGCGCCCAATCCTCGTGCCGGTCGGACCGGCGCTTTCCCTTTGCCTTCGAGTGGTGGACACTGCTGCCATGATCTGTTCGATGACACGCCGCGTGCGCTGCGCCTGGCTCGTGCTGCTCGCCCTGGTTGGACCGCTCGCCGCGTCGCAGGCGCAGGGCCTCGACCAGATGGGCTTCGACCGCGGGGCGAAGAACGCGCCCGTGGAAGTCATCGAGTTCATCGATCTCGGATGCTCGCAGTGCGCCCGATTCGATGCGGAAACGTATCCCGCGCTCGAGCGCGAGTTCGTCACGTCCGGCAAGGTCCGGTGGAAGACGGTCGTGTTTGTGCTCGGCACGTTCCGTCACTCGGCGTTCGCCGCCGAAGCCGCGGAATGTGCCGGGGAACAAGGCAAGATTGCGCCCATGGCCGACGCGTTGCTGCGCCGGCAGTCCGAGTGGAAGGCCCCCATCGGCGTGCCGCGCGAGTTGTTCGCCAGCATCGCGCGCTCGCTGCGTCTCGACACGGCGCAGTTCAACCAGTGTGTGCGCAGTGAGCGCATGCGCGACCGCGTGCGACAGCACAAGCAGGCCGCGCAGGTACTGGGCGTGTACGGGACGCCCACCTTCTTCGTGCAGCGGCGCCAGCGCATTCTGGGCGCGATTCCCGGGCCGCAGTTTGCCGGATACTTGCGGTCGGTGATCGCCGGCGACGCCGGGTTCTGAGCGGTGGCCCCGACACGACGTCGGCATCCGCGCCGCCGTCTGACCGTGGCGACGCTCCTGCTGGCCCTGCACGGCTGCGCGAAACCGCCGGCCGCAGATGAGACGACCGCGAACAGCGACCGCGCGCCCACGGTCGCGACACACTCGCCGCAGGCTGACACGCTGCGCAGCGCCACCTGCGCACACGAGACGCCGTCGCTCGATGACGGGCGCGTGCGCGAGCGACTCGACGCGGAACGTGTCGCGCGATCCGATCCCTTGCGACCGCCGCAACGCGACGGTGGGACACTCGTCCTGACGCTCGAGAACGACCATCGCCTCGTGTTCATCGATTGTGCGTCCGACGACGAATCGGCACGACAATACTGGTACGAGGGCCTCGATCAAACGGGGCAGGGCCACGTGGTGCGCGTCTACTACTACGAGGCGTCCGAAGTGTTGTGGGTGCATGCGGCCAGCGGACACGTCGAGTCGCTGGCCTCGGTGCCGGTGTTTGCGCCCGACGGCCTGCATTTCGCCATCGCCAACGCCGATCTGGAAGCGGGGTACACCGACAACGTGTTCGCGATCTACCGCGTGACCGCGCAAGGCGCCGAGCAGGTCTTCCGTGATGCGAGCGACGGGGAGTGGGGCGCGTCCTCGCCCGTGTGGCACAGCGCTGCCTCCGTCAGTTACACGCGGCTCGACCGTACGGAGGTCCCGGGCGAGACCCCGTCGCGTGACGTCCGAGTGACCAACGAGGCCGGCCGCTGGCGCGTGACCGACGGCGGCACCTCGTCGCCACCGCGCTGACGGTGGCCCGCGGGCAACTGCACGTCCTCGACGCTGCGCGACGCTAACGGCGACGCGGGGGGCGGCGTAGACTAGGGCATCACCCTCAACCCCGCCCGCCGTGACCGTTCGTTCGACCCGCGCCCGCCTGCTGAGTGCGCTTCTGCTGGGGCTGCCCATCGCGTCGCTTCAGGCGCAGCTCATTCCCGACTCCACGACGCTGCGCGCCATGGCGTGGCGCGCGATCGGCCCCGTCAACATGGCGGGGCGCATCACGAGTCTCGCGGTGCATCCGCGCGACCCGCGCGTGTTCTATCTCGCCGGCGCGACGGGCGGCGTGTGGAAGACGGTGAACGCCGGCACGACGTTCTTCCCCGTGTGGGAGAACGGCCCCATCGCGTCGCTTGGCGACATCGCGATCGCGCCAAGCAATCCCGACATCGTCTGGCTCGGCACCGGCGAAGCCGATTCGCGCAACTCCGTCGCGCCCGGCTGGGGCGTTTACAAGAGCGTGGACGGTGGCGTCACGTGGCAATCCATGGGGCTCGAGAAGACGCAGCACGTCGGACGCATCGCGATCCACCCCACGAATCCCGACATCGTGTATGTCGCGGCGCTCGGGGCGCAGTGGGGCAGCAATGCGGAGCGCGGGCTCTACAAGACCACCGACGGTGGACGCACCTGGTCGCTGAGCAAGTTCATCAGCGACAAGGCCGGCTTCGTGGACGTCACGCTGGACCCGCGCAATCCCGACGTGGTCTACGCCGCCAGCTGGGAGCGGGTGCGCAAGCCGAGCTGGTTCAAGAGTGGTGGTCCCGGCTCGGCGCTGTGGAAGAGCACTGATGCCGGCGCAACGTGGTCCGAAGTGAAGGGGAACGGTTTCCCCGAGACGATGAAGGGACGCATCACCGTCAAGCTCGCGCCGAGCAATCCGGACATCGTGTACGCGATGGTCGAAGCCGATTCCGTGCGTGGCGCCTCGCCCGCGCTTCTGTTGAGCGGCCTCTACCGCAGCGAGGATGCGGGCCGTTCCTGGCGCTGGATGAACACCGAGAATCGTCGGCCGTTCTATTTCTCCGAGATCATGGTCGATCCGAAGAACGCCGATCGCGTGTATCGCCTCGCCGTCGCGTTCCACGCGTCGAATGACGGCGGTCGCTCGTGGACAGCGGGCATGCTCGGCATCCACGAAGACTATCACACGATGTGGATCAATCCACAGGACCCCGATCACTTCATCGTGGGGGGCGACGCGGGCGTGTTCCAGACCTTCGACCGCGGCGGCACGTACGACGCGCTGAACAACATGCCCATGGGGCAGTTCTACGGCATCAGCTATGACTACCAGGTGCCGTATCGCGTGTGCGGCGGTCTGCAGGACAATGGCACGTCGTGCGGACTGAGTCGCCGCGCCGGTGGGCAGCTGCAGATGACCGATTGGTTCGCGCTGTTCGCGGCCGACGGCCTGCAGTCGGCACAGAATCCGTTCGATCCCGACCTCGTGTATTTCGAGTCGCAGGGGGGCAACCTGATGCGGCGACATCTCGGCACCGGGCAGCTCGATCGCATCCGGCCGCGTACGGTCACGCGCGCCGACTTCGGCAATCGTATTGCGCAGGTGAAGGCTGCAGCGGCGGGCAAGCCGCTCACGGCCGATCAGCAGAAGCGCATCGCCGACCTGCGCGCCCAGATGCAGCGCGATCTCGCCGATCCCTCGGTCGCCACCCGCTGGAACTGGAACACGCCCTTCGTGCTGTCGAAGCACGACGCGAACGTGTTCTACGCGGGCGCGGAGAAGCTCTTCAAGTCGGTGAACGGTGGCCTCGATCTTTACGCGATCTCGCCCGACCTCTCCACGGCCGACGAGACGATCTTGCGTGTGACCACGGGCTTCGACGCGCAGGGCAATGCGGCGCCCGATGCAACGGGTGGCATCACGCGCGACGCCACGGGCGCCGAAGAGAATGCGACGATCGTCACGATCGGCGAATCGCCGGTGCGCCCCGGGTTGCTGTACGTCGGCACGAGCGACGGCAAGGTCTCGATGACGCGCAACGATGGTGGTGCGTGGGAAGATCTGACGCCGCGCTTCACGGGCGTCCCGAAGGGCACGTACGTGAGCCGCGTCGAGCCGTCGCGCCACGCGGAGGGAACGGTGTACGTCTCCTTCGACGGACATCGGGACAACGACTTCACGCCGTACGTGTTCATGAGCACCGACTACGGCCGCACGTTCACGTCGATCGCCGCGGGGATTCCGCGCGATCGTCCGAACAGCGTGTACGTCGTGCGCGAGGATCCGGTCAATCCGAACCTGCTGTACATCGGCACGGAACTCGGCGTGTCGGCGTCGCTCGATCGCGGAACGAGCTGGTTCCGCCTCGCGTCGAATCTGCCCACCGTACCGGTGTACGATCTGCAGGTGCATCTGCGCGATCGCGAGCTCATCGCCGGCACGCACGGTCGGGCCATTCAGGTGCTCGATGTCGCGCCGCTGCAGCAGATGACGGCCGAGACGGTCGCAAAGCCGGTGCACCTCTTCACGCCGGCACCGGCGTTCCGCTACGGTCAACTGCCGGTGCCGTCGGAACCGCGCGCGCAGCGCCCGTGGAAGGGAGATGGTGGGCCGTCCGGTGCGGTGATCCGCTATCGCCTCGCGGCCAACGTGAGCGGGTCGGTGCGTGTGAGCATCGTCGACGCGGCCGGTGACACGCTGGCCCAGCTGTCGGGCCGCAACACGGCCGGCTTGCATCGGGTCGAGTGGAATGTGAACGCCGGCGGTTTCGGTGGCGGTGGGTTCGGCGGTGGTAGCGCACCCGCCACGCTGGCGGTGCCGGGCTTCCCGGCCGGCGTCAATCCGCGTCCGGCCGAGGCGCGCGGCGCCGCCGACTCGTCGCAGACGCCTGAAGCGGTGCGCGCTCGGCTGGCCAATGCACCGTCCGGCGCTGGCGGTGGTGGTGGTGGCGGTGGCTTTGGTGGTGGTCGTGGTGCTGGTGCGCCACGCGAGATCACCACGGGAGACTATCGGGTGGTGCTGCAGGCCGGTGATGTGGTGCAGACGGCGGTGCTGCGCGTGGTGAAGGTCGAACCGGGCCAGCGCGCGGTTCTCGTCCCGGCGGTGCGCTGATGCGCCCCGCCGCTGCTGACGCGGTGGTGCGCATTGCGGCGCTCACCGCCATCGCCGATGGAACGCAGGACGAGGCCGAACGCACGCAGCTCGCCGAGGTTGCCGAGCGACTCGGCGTCTCGCTCGATGACGTGTTGCAGCTGACGGCAACCAGTGCTCCGATCGAAGCCGCGCGGCTGGCGCGTGTGTTCGAGAACCCCGAGGAGCGGGCGCTGGCGTACCGGACCGCGCTGGCCGTGGCCAACGCCGATGGCTACGTGAACACTCGCGAGACGCTCTTCCTGCGATCGCTCGCGCAGGCCCTTGGGGTGGATGGTGACGATCTCGCGCGCGAGGCCGAATCCACCGCGCGCGACGTCGAATCGTGGGTGGGGGCATCGGCGGCGACCGCGTCGGGTGCGGGGGCTTCAGGCACGACGGCAGGAGCAACGACCGATTCGCTGGACGACTTCATTCTCGATCAGGCGATGCTCACCGCCGCCCTCGAGCTGCTGCCCGACAAGCTCGCCAACCTCGCGATCATCCCGCTGCAGATGCGGCTCGTGCACACGATCGGGCAGCGTCGCGGGGCAAGCGCCGACGGTGGACAGATCAAGGCCCTCATGGCCACGCTCGGTGTCGGTGTCGTCGCGCAGGCGCTCGAAACCGCGGTGCGCAGGACGTTCGGTGGCCTCGCCGGCGGGTTGCTCGGACGCATGCTCGGCGGCGCGGGTGGCGTCGCCGCCGGTGCCGCGGTCACGTTCGCGAGCACCTACGCGCTCGGTCATGTGGCCGAGCGCTACTATGCGCAGGGGCAATCACTGAGCGGGGCCGATCTCAAGTCGCTTTTCGGCAAGTTTCGTGGTGAAGCGGACACGTTGTACCCGCGCGTGCAGCAGCGCATCGGTGCGCTCGCGCAGGGCAACACGCTCGCGTCGATCATGCAGAGCGTGCGTGGCGAGATGCGATCCACGTGATCACGCGACGCCAGTTCGTGGCAGCGAGCGCCGCTGCCTCCGCGTCGGTGGCGATCGGTGCACCGACGTCCGTGCTGGCCGCACCGGCCGTGCACGCGCGTCGACAAGACGTCGATCTGCTGGTGCGCGGTGGCCTCATGATCGACGGCACCGGAGCCGAGGGACGTGCCGTTGATGTGGCGATCACCGGCGGTCGAGTGAGCGCGATCGGCGCCGGGCTGTCGGCGTCGGCGCGGGAGATCATCGATGCCTCGGGGCTCGTCGTGGCACCGGGGTTCGTGGACATTCACTCGCACGCCGACGGGGCGCTGTACGACGATCCACGCGCCGAGTCCGTGATTCGGCAGGGCATCACCACGATCGTGTGCGGTGCCGATGGCAGTTCGCGCGCGGTGGGGTCGCCGGCGCGTCCGTTCGGCCCGTATCTGGAGAGTCTCGAGCGACTGCGACCCGCGTGCAACGTGGCCGCGATGGTGGGGCTCGGCAGTGTGCGCGCCGCCGTCGTGGGCAACGATGATCGACCGGCGACGCCCGAGGAGCTGCGCACCATGGTGTCGCTCGTGGAGCGCGCGCTGGCGGACGGAGCGTGTGGGGCATCGTCGGGGCTCGAGTACACCCCGGGAGCCTTCGCGAGCCGCGATGAGCTCATCGCACTCTGTCGTCCGCTGCGTGCGCGGGGGCTCGCCTACGCGACGCACATGCGCAACGAAGATGATCGGCTGCTCGACGCGATCGACGAGGCGATCACGGTCGCCGAAGGTGCGGGCTGTCGCCTGCAGGTCTCGCACCTCAAGACGCAGGGACCGCGCAACTGGGACAAGCTCGATGTGGTCTTCGAGCGGCTCGTCGCGGCGCAGGCGCGTGGGCTCGATGTTGCCTTCGACCGCTATCCCTATCTGGCGTACGCCACGGGTCTGACGAGTCTGTTTCCGGTGTGGAGTCGGGACGGCGGAACGGCCGCGTTCTTTGCGCGACTCGATGATGCGGCGGTGCGCCCACACATTCGCGAGGAAACGCTCGCGAAGATCGCGCTCATTGGCGGCTGGGACAACGTGCAGATTACCTCGGTGAAGGCCGTGACCGATCGGGCCGCCGAGGGGAAGCGGCTGGGACAGTACGCGACAGCACTCGGAGTCGATCCGTTCGAGACGGCGGTGGCGCTGCTGCGCGCGAACGACGGCGACGTCGGGATGGTGGGGTTCGCGATGAGCGAGCCCAATCTCGAGCGGATTCTTGCCCATCCGCTCGGCATGGTGTGCACCGACGGCGGCGGCTTCGCGATCGATGGGCCGACGCGTCGCGGCAGCCCGCATCCGCGCGGCATCGGCAGTTTTCCGCGAGTGCTCGGCCGCTACGTGCGCGAGCGCGGCGCCCTCTCGCTCGCTGATGCGATTGCCAAGATGAGCGCAAAACCAGCGGCGCGGGCCGCCCTTGTTGACCGTGGCGTACTCGCCGTAGGTCGTCCCGCCGACGTGGTGGTGTTCGACCCACGGACGGTGGATGATGTCGCGAGCTTCGAGCAACCGTTCCAGTATCCGACGGGGATTCGCGCGGTCGTCGTGAACGGGACGATCGCACTGCGCGATGGTGCGCGGGCGCGCGAGGGGAGTGGGCGGGTGTTGCGTCCGGCGTGAATCGTCAGCGCCGCACGCTCGACGCCGGTGGTGGATCGCTGATGACGAGCGTCGTGGTGGCCGTGCGCCCGCTCACCTCGGGGTCCAGCTCGCTCACCACCAGCGCGGACGGATACACGAAACGTCCGGCGGTTGTGGCACGCACCAGATAGCTCACCGTGTGCACGCCAGGGCTGAGCGTGCGCGCCATGAACGTCACGGCGTCGTTCCGTACCTCGGGCGTCAGTTGGAAGGGGGCGCGCCATCGCGTGCCGTTGCCTCCCTCGAGAAAATCATCAGGCGCGAGGTCGCGCAGTGTCTGGAGGCGTGACGCGATCTGCACGTCGCCGACTGGCGTGGTGGTGCGCAACGAGGCGTCGATCGGTTCGAAGCCTGCCGGCAGCGCGTCCTCGAGCCGGACGAAGTGCTGCGTCGCCGATGTGCGCACGCGCAGGACGACGCGGAGGACCGTGCCGACCTCGACACGCTGGACGCGCTGTCCATCCCGGAGTCGTTCGAGGTGCCGCTCCACGGTGAGGCCGTTGCTCTGTGCCGCGCGCGCGTCGCGGCGGGCTGGTGCCTCCACCTGCAGCACGGCGTACGAGGGCGCATCGGTGGCCACCGTCACGGCCAGCGATTGAGTCGTTGGCGAGGTGTCGAAGAGGCGGGCATACGACTGCGCCGGCACCGATACGGTGAGGCGTCCGGCGGTTGTGGCGGCGGCGACGGACGAACGCTCGCGCGTATCGGCCTCGACGCGCAGGGTATCGACGCGACCTGACCCGTCCATGCGAGCCAGTCGCACGGACGACGGGGTGATCTCGGCGTCCGAGGGCATCGGGAGTGCGGCGGCCACCCATCCGACATCGTGCATCGTGGCCGACGTGGCGAGTCGAGGCGCGATCGCGGAGGAAAGCTCGGAGAGGCGAGGGTGGTCGGGGGCAATCTGCGTTGTCGCTCGCAGCAGTCGCGCCGGTCCGCGCAACGGCGAGGGCAGCTCGCCGCCCGCGACATCCTCCGGCCACTGCAGGCGTGAGATGCTGTCAGCACGCACCGCCCGCCAGGCTGACGTGAGGACGTCGCGCGCGTCGTCGGTACGCCCTCCTGCGTGCAGCAGTTCGGCGAGTGCGGGCAGATCCTCCCACGCGAGGTCGGCGGCGTGCGCGCGGACTGACGCTTCCAGCATGGTGTCGGCATCGCCGAGCGCACGTCGCGCAAGCGCTCGCAGCAACTCGGTCGACCAACGCTGCCGCACCTGGGTCACGCGCTCCTCCAGCGTTCCGTACACGGGGGCCAGCGTGTCGACCTCGCTGAAGTACAGTGCTTCGCGCACGCGCTCACGCACCTCGCGTGGCAACGCAGCGCCGACGCCTTCGACCTCGGCGAGGACAAGTGCGGTGTACGCCGTCCACCACGTGCTGCTGACATCGACCCCTGGCCAGAAGGTGACGCGTCCGTTCGGCGTGATGCGTTGCGAGAGCCGATCGAGCAGCGGACGCACCGCCTGCTGCCACGCCGCGTGTGCGAGGGAGTCCACGTGCGCCGGTGCCTGCGACGCCAGCCACCGCAACTGACCGGCCGTCGGCTCGAGTCCGGTGCCCCCGGCGCGCTGTGCCCGATGCGCCGCGATGGCGAGCGCACCACGCAATCCGGTACCGAGCGACACGGTGAGGGTCGCTGACGAGAGATCGGCGTCGCGCGGGAGCGTCACGATGCGTGTAGCGGACGACTCGAGCAGCGCGCCTCGCGAGGCGACGAACGGTCGTGCAACACGCGAGACGGGAAGCGTGATGCGAACGCCGTCCGCCGCATCTGCTGCCACCGCGTGGAGGGAGACGGCGACGCGATCGGGTGCGCCCGGCGGCACCTGCCACGCGAAGAGCGCGGTGCGTGCGCTGGCTGCGCGTGGCAGGTCACGCGTGGCGGTCGCCGGCGTGAGACCGTGCGTCTGCACGCTCGCGCGGACCGCGCGCGACTGCGCGTCGGCCGAGGAGACAGCGAGACCGGCACGGAACGCATCACCGGGTCGCACAAAGCGGGGCATCGCCGCGCGCACCACAAGTGGCGTGTACACCTGCAGCGTGGTCGAGTCGCGGCCGGCGCGTCCGTGCACGTCCACGGCGAGGGCAAAGACGCGATAGCGCGTCACGCCTTGCGGCAAGGCGGCGCGAAGGCGTGCGCGACCCGTGGGATCGGTGCGCACGGTCGCGGCGAAGAAGGCCGTCGGTCGGAAGTCCTCGCGAGCCTCGGGCGTGGGCAGGCCGGCCGCAAGCCCTGCGGCGCGCGACGCGATGCCGCCCGCGGCGTTTTCGAAGTACGCTCTCCCGTTGAAGTCGCGGTACTCCGGCCGGAGAAACCAGGGCTGACGAGCGGCGGCCCGTACCTCACCGCGCGCCAGCACGCCGCCGACGCCCCACAGTGACGTGAGCGCCGGCATGAGCGGGCGGGGGACGCGTCGCAGCACGTCATGCGGATCGGGCGTCTGGTAGCCGCTCAACGCGAGCAGCCCTTCGTCGACGGCCCACACGACCAGGCGCGCCGCAACGCCCTCGTGGGCCGCATCCTGCACCACGAAATCGAGCTCAGCGGTGTCCGACGGTGCCCAGCGCGTCTTCCGAGACGTCACCTGCACGGAGAGACGCGATGTGGCATCACCGACCCGCAACGGGATCGAGGCGAACTGCCAGCGACGGCCCGATGGCAGGCGATTTTCGAGCACGGCGTCTGGATGGTGCCGCCGCAGCGCGTCATCGCGCGGCACCAGCAGCAGCGAGAGGTACGCGCCGCCAGCCGGGACGTTGGTCGTGGGCACCTGCACGCGGTGCGTCCCGCGTGTCACGCGGGCGCGCCACTGCCACAACGTGCCTTCGCGGTCGAGCGTGAGCCACGCCTCCGCATCCTCGAACGCACTGTCGAACGTCACGTCGGCTGGCGTTCCCGACGGCACGTCGTCCTGTTCGACGCGGAGGAGGTTCGCCGTGGGCGCCACCACCGGCGCCGGTGCGATGACGGGGCGCGAACGGCTCACATCGATCGACGTCAGGACGTCCTGACCCAACGAATCGCGTGCCGACAACACGAGTTCATACACGCCTCGTGCGGGGACGGGGACATCGACGCGCACCAGCGAGTCGATCACGTCGACGGAAGCGCGCCAGATGGTATCAAGCGGCGCGGTACCCTGGCGATTCGTCTCTGATGTCCGATCGTCGCGGCGCCACTGCACGAGCGCCGCCTGCACGAGCACGCCACCACGCGGCGCACCGGTCGTATCGAGCGCCATGATCTGCACCGGCGTCGTCGCGCGCTCGTCATCTGGCCGGGCTTCGCGGCGCGCCGAGAGGTAGAAGAGCGAAGGATGTACGATTCGCAGGGCGTGCGCATTCACTTCCTGGCGCGTGACGTCGGTGACGGTGACGTTCAACGATGCGAGCACGGGACGACGGAACGCCTCGACGGCGAGGTTCGCGTGCACGCGGTGCGAGCCACTGCTGTCGAGCGTGGCGGTACCCGAGCGGCGATGCTGCGGCAGACGACGCTGAGGAATGCCCTCGCTCCCCCACCACGGGCCCGTGTGCCATCCGTCGGATCGTGCCCGCGGCGCAAGGAAGTACAGCTGCTCTTCGAGCGCCAACGTCCACCGCACCGGCGCCGCCGTCATCGGGGCGTCGTGCAGGTAGCGCGCGGTCATCGCAAACGCCGCCTGCGCGCCGGACGTATCGCGCGATTCACTCGCGGCGACGCGTACGTCGAACTCCGGGACACGATACTCGGCGACGCGCGCGCGTACCGTCGCCTCGTCACGCCACGCTCCGTCGAGAAACCGGCGGAACGTCACGAGGAGTGTGGAGGGCGTCATTGTGCGCGGCACGCGGAGCGAGTCGGCCGCGACGCCCTCCTCGCTCAGGCGAACGCTGCCGCTGTCGAAGGGTGCGGTGAGAAACGCACTGCCGAGGGTGACCGCGCGTGCGTACCAGCGTACCGAGTCGCCGGCCGAGGACTCGGGGCCTCGAGTCGTCCACGCGCGACGGATGAGGCCGAAGTACAGGCGATCGCCGGCGCCGTACAGTTCGCGGTCGCTGAACGCGACGGATCGACTCCACGGCGTCTCGTCGTACGCGACACGTGACCAATCGAAGGCCGACTTGTTGCCGGCGAGCGCCAATGGCAGGAGTGAGGGACGATCCCGTACGGACAATCGCAGCGTATCGGCGTCGTGAGCCACTTCTAGCAGATCCGCACGCTCGCGCATGGTGCGCCACAGCAACGGGCTGTCGGAGAGCCCCAGCACGGCGGTGCCGTCAGGCCGTGTCCGCGCCGCGGCCAGCACAACGCGCGACGAATCGAGCAGGTGCACGGTGGCGTCCGCCACGGGCGCGCCATTTTGCACATCCGTGACGAACACCGCCGACGGCATGCCCAGCAGATGCGCGTGGACGGCGAGATCGCTGAACATGAGCAGCATGGGGCGAGGCACGCTGGGCTGCAGCAGGGAGTCCGACCACGGCGTACCTCGCACGCTGACTCGGTTGCTGGTGCGAAGCAGGCGTACCTCGAGCAACCAGGCATGCTGCTGGTCGCGCATGATGGCGTCGGGAATCCTGATCCACGACGTGCGCTCCGCGTTGCGCGGTGCCTTGAGGTCGTACACAACACGAACGGTGTCACCCGTCACCGACGAGGACAGCCGTCGCGGCCAATCGTTGGCCAGAGCGGTTGCGTGGAACACCGACGGCTTCACGCGAACGGCGCGTAGTTCGATGCGGCTCGCATTCACGTGGAGCACCGCGACCGAATCGCGCGGTGTTCGTGGCCGTTGCACGAGTCCGGCGTCGAGGAGACGCGCGTCCGGGGTACGATCGGGAACGATGCTCGTCCACGACGTTGCACCCGCAAGCGGACGGTCGAAGATGTCGCGGAGCAGGCTGTCCGCGGTGAAGCGCACGGTGTCACCGGCCTCGGCGCTGGTGGGGATCGTCCACGCCGAGCGCGGGGCGAAGACCCGCTCGCTGGTCAGTGTCGAACGGGCTGGTGGATCGAGGCGCAGCGACGACTCGGTGTTCGGCTGCACGCCCAACGTGAAGTTGACGTGCGCGAGGCTCGGCACGACGCAGGGACTCTCGCCGCAGGGCGCGAGCGGCGCGAGCCGAAACGGCGGCGCCGTCCGCACGGGGTGGTACTCGGGCGCCGGCGTGGGTTCGCGGTCGGATGCCGCGACGCCACGCTGCCGATCGGGGACTTCGAGACGCGCCGCACAATCCTCGGGCAGCGGCACCTCCGGCGCGAACTCGAGCACGCGCGTGAGTGTATCGAAGCGGCGCGTACCTTCCACATCGCGCGCGAAGATGTCCGACGCCCATTCGCCGCGCTGCGGCAGCCGCTGCTGCACCAGCACGTATCGATGCTCGGCGGGTGTGCAATGCGCCGAGGCGTGAATGCGCACGGTCACGGCGTGCGCCCATCGCGCACTGTCCACGGGGCCACTCATGACGAGACGGATCCTGCCACGTGGGTCGATGAGTGCGGTATCGCGCTCGTAGGGACGTGGCAGCATGTCACGGCGAATCGCCGGCGGCACCGCGATGTCTACCGTGGCGGGGGCGACAAGGCGCGCGCGATCAATGGCGACGTACGGGGTGTCGATGACCACGCGGTAGCGCTGCCCTGGCAGAAGCGGCGCCATCGGCGTGACGCGCAGGGTCGCCGCGTCGCGCCACGTCGTGATGAACGGAATGGCGGGCTCCAGCCGGACAGGCGGAGTGCGCGTGGCTGTCGTGTCATCCCACGTGGTCACATCACGATCGAAGCCGATGGTGATGCTGGCCCGTGGCGACACGGTGCGCAGTGTATCGGTATCGCGCAGGCGAAGCGTGTCGGCGGTGCGCTGAACCGTTGCACGGCCGGACGCCTGGCGCGGCGCGACGGTTTGCGCAGGGAGGGCTGCTGCTCCGAGGAAGGTGAGCAGCACCCAGGCGGCGGTTCGACGATAACTCGGCATCGCTGCGCTCGGGCGTACGGGTCCGTGAATGCGACTCTCACGCCTATCCTGGCGCTCGGCCTCGCGCGCGGCAATGCACAGGACATGAAGAGTGCGTGAGCGCTTCATGAACGACACATGACGTTTCGATGAACGCACACGCGCCGATGTGCCGCAAGACCCGTCGTTACCGCACCCCGATCACCTTGTGCGTCTGCACGCTCAGTCGCCACCGCGGATGCGCGAGACAATACGCGATGGCCCGTGCCGTATTCTCTCGCACAGCGGGGCCGTCCATGGGCTGCAGCAGCAGATGATCGAACGCCAGCGACTCGAAGCGCGCCGGATCGCCCTCGGGCTCGGTCTGCGGGAAGACCAGTTTGAGTTCGTGTCCGCGCGTCTGCACCAGCGGCGCGCGCGCCTTGGGACTCACGCAGATCCAATCGATGCCGTCTGGTGCGGCCACGGTGCCGTTGGTCTCCACCGCGATCTCGAACCCGGCGGCGTGCAGCGCGTCGATGGCGGCGGTGTCGAGCTGCAGCAGCGGCTCACCGCCCGTGCACACCACGAACGGACGCACGTCCCGTGGCGCATCGGTGGGCCATCGCGCCGCGACCGCAGCGGCGAGCGCCTCCGCGGTGGCGAACTTGCCACCATCGGGACCAACGCCGACAAAATCGGTGTCGCAGAAGCGACAGACCGCGGTGTCGCGATCGGCTTCGCGGCCGCTCCACAGATTGCATCCGGCGAACCGGCAGAACACCGCGGGACGACCCGCGTTGATCCCTTCGCCCTGCAACGTGTAGAAGATCTCCTTGACGGTGTACATCAGCGCACACTCGGCGCTGCGTACGCGATCGGATCGGTCGCGCCTGCTTCGGCGAAGCCCTTGAGGCGCAGCTGACACGCATCGCACCGACCACAGGCGGCTCCCGTGGGCAGCGGATCATAGCAGCTCGTGGTGAGCGCATAGTCCACGCCGAGCGACTGCCCGAGCGCCACGATACCGGCCTTGGTGAGGTGCATGAGCGGCGCGTGGATCACGAGGCGCTGCGTCCCCTCCACCCCGGCGCGCGTGGCGAGATTGGCCATCGTCTCGAACGCGCGCAGGTACTCCGGGCGGCAATCCGGATAGCCGGAGTAGTCGAGCGCGTTGACGCCCACGAAGAGATCGGTGGCGCCGAGTGTCTCGGCCCACGCGAGCGCGAACGACAGGAAGATCGTATTGCGTGCGGGGACGTAGGTGACCGGAATGTCGTGCGCGGCGCTGACGTCACGATCCTTGGGCACCTCGACGGCGCTCGTAAGCGCCGAGCCGCCCCATTGCCGCAGGTCGATGTCCACCACCACGTGGTGGGCGACGCCCTGCGCGGCCGCGACGCGACGGGCCGCCTCGATTTCCTGCTCGTGCCGCTGGCCGTAGCGGAATGTCATGGCGTACGGCGTGAAGCCGTCGCGGCGGGCGACGGCGAGCACCGTGGTGGAATCGAGGCCGCCGCTCAGCAGGACGACGGCGGGACGTGGGGCAGGAGACGGCATCCCGAATAGTACCTCCGACCGGCTGCCCGATGGTATCGTTCGGCCTGGCGACTCACCCTCCATCCGCCTCGGTCATGCCCCGTTCGTTTTCCTCGTCTGTGCTGCTGCTCCTCTCGGCCATCGTGGCCGCGTGCTCCGGCGGCTGTGCGTCGTCCGGTTCGACGTCGGCACGCGCCGACGCGTCGTCGCGCACGACGGTCGCCGCCATCACCGAGCAGGACCTGCGGACGCGGCTGTACATCTTCGC
>ERZ1066123.681-NODE-681-length-23829-cov-15.401868_pt1 | contig 23829 bp, 30 predicted proteins | sample MGYA00382770_ERZ1066123 | MGnify/ENA primary metagenome ERZ1066123 (study PRJEB33369, sample SAMEA5778353) | biofilm metagenome | biome: Industrial cooling water; feature: Water cooling tower basin; material: Biofilm | place: United Arab Emirates | collected...
CCTTCTCGCAAGGCTGGGTCCACAACATCCGCCTCTTCGCCCGCGCCAAGTGGTACGACGGCACCTCGGTCAACCGGGTGCAGGATAATTACGTCACCCAGTGGGGCGATCCCAATTACGACAACCCGGAGGCGACGGGGAAGCCCAAGCCGCTGCCCAATGGGCTGAAGGTGATGGGCGAGGCGGATTATGTCGCTCAGATCGACGATTCTCTTGCTTACTTATGGTCGAAAGATCCGCTCTTTCGAGCAGATCCGAACAAGAGCATTCTTGCGTTGACAGGCGACCCTTACTCTGGGGTGAGCGGGTTCATCGATGGTTGGCCTGTTTCGGCGGACACAGGGCCCGACGGAATATGGCCCACCCACTGCTACGGCATGGTCGGCGTCGGGAGGAACTATTCGCCCGACACCGGCTCGGGCGCGGAGCTTTACACCGTCATCGGCCATGCCCCGCGCCACCTTGATCGCAATATCGCGCTCGTCGGACGGGTGATCGAGGGGATGCAGCACCTCTCCTCGCTGCCGCGCGGCTCGGGCGCGCTCGGGTTCTATACCGCCGAGGAAGCGAACAAGCGCACCCCGATCCTGGCCGTGCGGGTGGCGAGCGATCTTCCGGCGGGAGAGCAACCGGCGTTCGAATACCTCTCGACAGAGAGCCAGACCTTCGCCGCCTACGCCGACGCCATCGCCAACCGCCGCGATCCCTTCTTCATCACCCCCGCAGGCGGCGCCGACATCTGCAACATCAGGGTTCCGGTGCGGCGGGTGGCGGACAGCGGCTAGATCCGCTCCGCCTGCGCCACGGCATCGCTCGCCCGCAAGGCGGAGAGGATGCGCGAAAGGTGCGCCAGATCCTGCACCTCGATATCCACCTCATACGTGGTGAAGGGGTGATCGAGCTGGGTCTGGGCAAGGCTGGTCACATTGGCCTTGTTCTGCGCGAAGATGCCCGCCATCTCCGCCAGCGTGCCGGGACGATCATAAAGCGTCACCGCCATCCTGCCGACGGCCCCTTGCGAACGGGTGCCCCAGGCCAGATCGAGCCAGTCACTATCGACGCCGCTTGCCAGTTCCAGACAATCAATCGCGTGAACCAGCACGGTTTCGCCCTTGCGGCGAATGCCGACAATCCGATCACCCGGCACCGGGTGGCAACACGGCGCGAGTTCGAACGCCACGCCGGGGGTCAAGCCGCGGATCGAGATCGCCCGTTCCCGCCGTGACCAGTGCTCTTCATCCTCGATCCCGGCGGTGCAACCCGGCACCAGCGCTTCCATCACCTCGCGATCAGACAGCTTGGCCGCGCCAATCGCGTACATCAGATCATCCGGCTCCTCGAGCCCGAGCCGTTCGACCGCCACCCGGATCGCCTTCTTGCCGATTTTGGCGGGGACGCGCGCGGCGATTTCATCGAACAGCTTGGAGCCGATCGCCGCAACTTCGGAGCGTTCCTTGAGGCGGACCGCGCGGCGGATCGCGGCGCGCGCCTTGCCGGTCACCACAAACCCCAGCCATGGCAATTGCGGTTCGGCATGGGGGCTCTTGATGATTTCCACCACATCGCCGTTGTTCAGCGGGGTGCGCAGCGGCATGTGCCGTCCATTGATCTTGGCGCCCACGGTGGCAAGGCCGAGATTGGTGTGTACCGCAAAGGCGAAGTCAACCGCGCTCGCGCCCTTGGGAAGCTGGAACAAGGCCCCCTTCGGGGTGAAAGCGAAGATGCGATCCTGATAGATCGCCATCTTGGTGTGTTCGAGCAATTCCTCGGCATCGTGGCTGGCATCGACAATCTCGATCAGATCGCGCAGCCAGCCGACCTGCCCATCGGGCTTGCCAGCCTGCTTGTAGGCCCAGTGCGCGGCGAGGCCGAATTCATTCACCCGGTGCATCTCGCGGGTGCGCACCTGCACTTCAACCCGCATCGAATTCTCGTACATCAGCGAGGTATGGAGGCTGCGATAGCCGTTTGATTTGGGGGTTGAGATGTAATCCTTGAACTTGCCGGGGATGAATTGCCACGTGGTGTGCAGCACGCCCAGCGCCCGGTAACAATCCTCCTCGCTGTCGGTCAGGACCCGGAACGCCATGATATCCGTGACCTGCTCGAAACTGACATGGCGTTCGGCCATCTTGTGCCAGATCGAATAGGGATGCTTTTCGCGCCCGTAGACTTCGACCTTGAGACCCGCTTCGGCAAGGCGCTGCTTGATCTTGAGCGCGATCGCATCAACCTGCCCGCCATCCTGCGAGCGCAATTGTTCGAGCCGCCCGGTGATGGTCGCGTGGGCTTCGGGCTCAAGCTCGCGGAAGGCCAGCGCCTGCATCTCGTGCATATATTCATACATGCCGACACGCTCGGCCAGCGGCGCGTAGATATCCATCGTCTCGCGCGCGATCCGCTTGCGCTTTTCGGGCGAGCGAATGAAATGGAGCGTGCGCATATTGTGCAGCCGGTCCGCCAGCTTGACCAGCAGCACCCGGATATCCTCGGACATGGCGAGGAGGAATTTGCGCAGATTTTCGGCCGCCCGCTCGTTTTCGGGCATGGTCTCGATTTTCGAGAGCTTGGTCACGCCGTCAACCAGCCGGGCGACTTCGGAGCCGAAATGAGTCTCGATGTCCTCGATCGTGGCGAGCGTATCCTCAACCGTGTCGTGCAGCAGCGCGGTGATGATGGTTGACTGATCGAGCTTGAGATCAGTCATCAAGCCAGCCACTTCGACCGGGTGCGAGAAGTAGGGATCCCCGCTCGCACGCTTTTGGGTGCCGTGTTTCTGCACGGTGTAGACATAGGCGCGATTGAGCATCGCCTCGTCGGCATCAGGGTCGTAATCGAGGACCTTCTCAACCAGTTCGTATTGGCGCAGCATATGAACCTGAATATGGGCGCGGGCGCGGGACGGGGCAAGCGCGATTGTCATGGGCCAGCGAAGCGGCCGCTTGGCAGCGGCGCGAAGCCGCGTTATAACGCCTGTATGAACACGACCCTCAAGATCACCAAGATCGGCAATTCTGCGGGCATCATCCTGCCCAAGGATGTGCTGGCGCGCCTGCGCGTGGAAGTCGGCGATGATCTTTACATCTCCGAGGCCGCCGACGGCATGCGCATCACGGCCTCCGACCCGGAGTTCGCGTCGCTCATGGATATGGCCGAAGGCATCATGCGCAAAGACCGCGACATCCTCAAAGTGCTGGCAAAATAAGATAAGGCCATGGGGTTAAACCGCGCCGAGCCAATCTGGCTTGACAGTCGCATGGCGCACGCGATCCACGACCGCCAACTTGCAGAGCATGGTGGCGGGGCAGGATTGCGCGATGAAGGCGCACTCGAACCTGCGATGGCCCGCCCGCTCAACCAGTGGGCCTATGGCGAGCGCGATCTTGCGCAGCTTGCGGCTGCCTATGCTTTCGGCCTTGCTCGCAACCACCCCTTTGCCGACGGAAACAAGCGCACGGCGTGGATCCTTGCGCGTCTGTTCCTGATGGCAAACGGCGTTGAAATCGCCTTCGACAAGGTCGACGCGATCAATATCGTGATCGCCCTTGCCGTCGGCGAACTCTCCGAGGAGGAACTCGCCGATTGGTTCCGGCAGCGCGTGGTGACGGCGGGCTAGCCCGCCATCACGACCATGTCGCGCGCGGCGGCAGGCTCATCAGGATGGCGTCGATATTGCCGCCGGTCTTCAACCCGAAGATCGTGCCGCGATCATAGACCAGATTGAATTCGGCATAGCGCCCGCGATATTCGAACATCTGTGCCTCGTCCGCGGCATCAAACGGAGTGTGCATCCGCTTGCGGACAATCGCCGGGAAAGCCGCGAGGAACTGCTTGCCGATATCCTTGATGAATTCAAAATTGGCAGCCCAGCCTGCATCATCCGCGCATTCGAGATGATCGCAGAAAATCCCGCCAACCCCGCGATGCACCTGCCGGTGGGGGATGTAGAAATAATCATCCGCCCACTTCTTGTAGCGTTCGTAATAGGTCGGATCATGCGGATCGCACGCGGCCTGCATGGCGGCATGGAACGCCTGCGTATCCTCTTCATAAGGAAGCGGCGGGTTCAAATCCGCGCCGCCGCCAAACCACGCCTTGGTCGTGGTGAGGAAGCGTGTGTTCATATGCACCGCCGGCACATGCGGGTTGGCCATATGCGCCACCAGCGAAATCCCGGTCGCGCTGAAGCCGGGGTTGTCGGCGCTTGCCCCATTGATGTTACCGGCAAATTCCTTGGCGAAGTTGCCGCGCACGGTCGAGACATTGACCCCGACCTTCTCGAACACCTTGCCCTTCATCAAGCCCTGCACCCCGCCGCCCGGGTCAGGATTGCCTGCTTCTTCGCGGTTCCACGCCGTATATTGGAAAGCCGCATCCGATCCCGCCTCGCGTTCAATCGCTTCAAATTCGGCACAAATGGAATCGCGCAGGCTTTCAAACCACGCCTTGGCGCGGCCGGTGTGTTCAGTCCAATCCGTCATACATCCCCATCCGTCATTCGCGGCTTACCATAGGCGAGCGCGCGAGGCGCACAAGGCCCCGCATACACTTGCCAAGGGGATTGTTTGCAGGCAGGACAGCAGCATGGTTCCCGTTTCGTTCGCCCCACTGCCCTTTGCCGGACATGACATGTCCCTGGCCGATGGGCGTGCGCTCTATTGGCCGGCGGAACGCACCGTGCTGGTCGCCGATCTGCATCTCGAGAAAGGCAGCTGGTATGCCCAGCGTGGCCAGATGCTGCCCCCTTACGACAGCCGGGCGACGCTCGAACGGCTGGCTGATATCGTCAAGGCGAGCGGCGCGCGCCGTGTGATCACGCTGGGTGACAATTTCCACGATGATGCCGGTGCGCTGCGGCTTGAACCCTTTGCCAAAGGCATGCTCGAAGGCTTGATCCGCTCGCTCGATTTCGTGTGGATCACCGGCAACCACGATGAGCAAATGGCGCGCAGCTTTGGCGGCGCGGTGATGCAAGAGCTTGATCTGGGCGGGATCGTGCTGCGACACGAGGCCCGACCGGGCGAGCTGCGCCATGAGCTGTCGGGCCATTTCCACCCCAAGCTGCGGGTGCAGGTCAGAAACCGGGTGATTGCACGGCCCTGCGCGGTGATCGGCCGGATGGCAAAAGGCGACGGCGAACGCATGATCCTGCCCGCTTTCGGGGCCTACACCGGCGGCTTGGATGCCGCCGCGCCCGAAATCCGCGCCGCGTTGCACCCCGCCAAGACGCTCGAAGCGGTGGTGCCCGCCAAGGGCCAGATCGCGCGTTTCGGATTGTCACGCACACCGGCGTAAGACTCCATCTGGCGCTCTGCGCGATTTCGGACTAAGGAGCGCTCGACCACACAGGCTATTACAGGAGAAAGCCCCATATCCCGTCCACCCCGGCGTTCGATGGCCCCGCCAATCAAAAGCGGCCCTCGTTTTGATAACATGATCCAGGTTCCGAAGGTCCGCGTCATTGATGACGAAGGCGAGAACCTCGGTGTGATGTACACCCGCGAAGCGATCGAGCAGGCCAACGAAAAGGGCCTCAACCTCGTCGAAGTGTCCCCCAACGCGGACCCGCCGGTGTGCAAGTTCCTTGATGTCGGCAAGTATCGCTACGAGGCCCAGAAAAAGGCCAATCTGGCGCGCAAGACGCAGAAAACGCAGGACATCAAGGAAGTCAAAATGCGCCCCAACATCGACACGCATGATTATGACGTGAAGATGCGCAATGTCAGCAAGTTCATCGAGCACGGCGACAAGGTGAAGATCACCCTGCGCTTTCGCGGGCGCGAAATGGCGCACCAGCATCTCGGCATGGATCTGCTGAAGAAGGTTCAGGACGATGTGGCGGAGATCGCCAAGGTCGAAGCGTTTCCGCGGCTCGAAGGGCGTCAAATGCTGATGGTGCTGGCGCCCAAGTAAGCGGCCAGCAACGCCAGAATCGCAGGCTGCGCGAGCGTGTGCCCTTGAGGTGCTCCTATCGCAAGGCCTGCGGGCAAACCGGCAGAATCCGGCGGCAACCATTCCAAGAAAGCGGCGGGTCGGCACAGCGCTGGCTCGCCGTTTTGCTTGCCGACCTCGCCGCCCGCCGATAGTCCTCCACGGATGAGAGATGGGGATCGCCAGACACCATGACAGCGCGCCGCATTGGTCTGTTGCTGGGTCCGCTGGCTTTTGCGCTGGTCGCGCTGACCACCCCGCCCGCTGGCATGCCGCAAGGCGCCTGGCTTATCGCCGGGCTGGTGGTGTGGATGGCCGCTTGGTGGATGACCGAAGCCGTCCCGCTGACGGTGACGGCCCTGCTGCCCTTCCTCGTCATACCGCTGGGCGGGATTTCGAATGCCGAACAGACCGCCAGTTCCTATTATTCGCCGATCCTGTTCCTGATCCTCGGCGGCGCGTTTCTCGCGCTCGCCATCGAACGCACTGGGCTGCACCGCCGCCTCAGCCTTGCGATCCTGCGGCTGGTGGGTGCGCAAGGCGGCGCATGGCGCCTGCTCTTCGCTTTCATGATCGCCTCGGCCCTGCTCTCGATGCTGATTTCCAACACATCAACCGCGCTGATTATGATGCCGATGGCGCTCGCGGTGCTGGATGGGGGCAGCCCCCCCGCCGCAAGCGAAGCGGACATGCCGACGGAAGGACTTTCCGGCGCGCTGCCCATGGGCATTGCCTTTGCCGCCAGCATCGGAGGGCTTGGCACGATTGTCGGCTCGCCCACCAATGCGATTGCGGTCGGCCTGATGGAAAGCATGGCCGGGTTCCGCATCAGTTTCGCCCAATGGTCGCTGTTCGGCCTGGCGATTGTGGCGCTCGCCATTCCGCTCGCCGCGGTGATCATCGCGCGGGTCCAGAATGTCTCTCAGCACCCCTTCGATCTGGCTGCCGCACGGGCCGCGATAGCCAGCCACACCGCGTGGAGTTCGGCGGAAAAACGGCTGGTGCCAGTGGCGCTTGTCACCTTCATCGGCTGGATGACCCAGCCGCTGGTCGCCCCGCTGCTGCCGGCCGGCGCCTGGACCGATGGCACGATTGCTATCCTTGCGGGCGTCGCGCTGTTCCTGATCCCCGATGGCACGGGCCGATCCCTGCTGATCTGGCGCGAGGCCGAGCGCGCCCCGTGGAGCATCATCATGATGTTCGGTGGCGGTCTGGCGTTGGCGCAGGGCATGCAGGTATCAGGGCTGGCCGAATGGCTCGGCGGCGCGCTTTTGCCGTTGCAAGATTTCCCGCTGATCGTGGTCGCCCTCGCGCTGACCGCAATGGTTATCATCATCACCGAATTTGCGAGCAATGTCGCCACCGCATCCGGGATTATCCCGGTTGTCGCGGCGCTGACTGTCGCGCTCGGCGCGGATCCGATCCTGCTCGCCATGCCGGCTGCGCTGGCTGCAAGCTGGGGTTTCATGCTACCTGCCGGAACCGGGCCCAATGCCATTGCCTGGGCGACAGGGCGCATCCGGATCGAACGGATGGTGAGCGCAGGCGCCGTGCTCGATCTTGCAGGCGTTGTGCTGATCGTCACCGTGGTGTGGATCATCGCCGCGCTGACATGAAACGCGCGCGTGCAAAGGGGGGAGGATTGAGCGCATGACGGACACCCGAAAACCGGTTTTCCTCGTGATTGGCGCAGGCGCCGGGATTGGCGGCAGCGCGGGGCAGCGCTTTGCCGCCGGCGGCTATCACGCGGTGCTGGCCCGCCGGTCTGACGAGGCCGGGTTGCAGCGGATGGTGTCCGCGATCGAGGCCGCAGGCGGATCGGCGAGCGGCACCTTGATGAATGCCGCAGACGATGGCGCGATCGAGGAACTGGTCACCCGGACAGAGCGCGATATCGGCCCGATTGCTTGCGCGCTCTACAATCTCGGCGCACAGATCGGCAACCGGAGCCTGCCCGACACCCCGCACCGCATCTTCGAGCTGGGCTGGCGGCTTGGCACCTATGGGGTGTTCCGGCTGGCTCATGCGCTGTTCCCGCTGATGGTGGAACGCGCGCGCGATCATGGCCAACATGGCACGCTGGTGGTCACCTCCGCCACCGCCGCGATGCGCGGCAATGCCGGACAGCACAGCCACGCTGCTGCGATGGGCGGGCGGCGGATGCTGTGCCAGACGCTTTATGCCGAATACGCGCCGCAAGGCGTGCATGTCGCTCATGTGGTGGTGGATGGCGCGGTCGATGCGCCCGATACGCTCGGCAAGCTGCTCGGCGATCGCTACGAAGCCTTCAAGGCGGGCAAAGGCCCCGACGGGGTGATCGATCCCGCAGCACTCGCCGAAACCTACTGGCACCTTGCCCACCAGCCGCGCAATTGCTGGAGCCATGAAGTCGATGTGCGCCCGTGGCGCGATGTCGCATGGTGGAACGACAATCCCGATCCGCAGATCGACAGCAAAGGCAAAGTCTTTGCTGGGCCAAAAGACTAGGACTTCGTAAGATTTGTTGCCATAGTCTCCGTCCAAAGCTGAACGGGGAAAAGATTTATGGGTTTGGAATGTTGCGGGTATGATCACGCCGGGGCGGAACCGGGCGCTGCATGGATCAACCCCTGCCTGTGCGGATCACCCCTGACCCAGCAGGCCTTTGCCCGAATCGAAGCGGATCTTTCGCGGCGCGAGGCTGTCGGCGGAACGGCCGCCGTGCTCGGCATGTTTGCAGGCTTTGGCCTTGCCCCGCAATTGGCCCATGGTCAGACCCCGGGACGGCCCACCGTGCTGACCAATCTCAGCTTCTTTGACGGCACCACCCTGAAAATGCAGGCGGGCCGCGAAATCGTGATCGAAGGCGGCACCATCAGCGCGATTGTCGGCGCTGGCGAAGGCCCGCAAGAGGCGCTGCGCATCGATTGCGGTGGCCGTGCGGTTACGCCGGGGCTGATCGATTGCCATTGGCACGCGACGCTCGTCAGCGTCAGCCAGCTTGCCGCGCTCACGCAGGATATTGCGCTTATCCATCTGATTGCCGGGCAGGAAGCGGGTGCCACCCTGATGCGCGGCTTCACCACCGTGCGCGATACCGGCGGGCCGGCCTTCGGGCTCAAGATGGCGGCGGATCGCGGCATTCTGGCAGGCCCGCGCATTTTCCCGAGCGGGGCCATGATCTCGCAGACCTCGGGCCATGGCGATTTCCGCATGATCCATGCGCTTCCCCGGATGGACAGCGATCCCGCCGATTACACCGAACGCACCGGGGTGGCCGCGATTGCTGATGGCGAGGCCGAAGTGCTGCGCCGCACGCGCGAGCAATTGATGAAGGGTGCGAGCCAGATCAAGATCATGGCAGGCGGCGGGGTATCCTCGCTCTATGATCCGCTCGACACGGCGCAATTCCTTGAAGAGGAAATGCGCGCCGCCGTGCGCGCAGCGGCGGATTGGGGCACCTATGTGTGCAGCCATGTCTATACCTCCGAAGCGATCCAGCGCGCCTTGCGCGCGGGCGTGCGCTCGATCGAGCATGGCCAGCTCGCCGATGATGCGACGATCCGCATGATCAAGACGGAAGGCGCGTGGTGGTCGATCCAGCCCTTTCTTGCGGATGAGGATGCCAACCCGAAGACCGATCCGGTCCAGATCGCCAAGCAGCAGCAGGTCTCGGTGGGCACAGTGCGTGCGTTCGAGAAAGGCCGGGCCGAGGGCGTCAAGATGGCGTTCGGCACCGATATCCTGATGAACCCTGGCGGCTCGGCCAGCCAGGGGCGGCAATTGGCGAAGCTCACGCGCTTCATGGCGCCTTTGGAGGCCCTGCGCATGGCGACAGGCGCGGCCGGAGAATTGCTGGCCATGTCAGGCGAGCGGTCACCCTATCCCGGCAAGCTTGGCGTGATCGAAGTCGGCGCGCTTGCGGATCTTCTGGTGTGGGACGGCGATCCGGCCAAGAGCATCGATTTCATCGGAGATCCGGCCGCCAATCTAAAGCTGGTGATGAAGGGCGGCCGGGTGTTCAAGCAAGCGCTGTGATCAGCCGCGCCACTCGCGGCGTTCCTCGGCAGCGCGCAGGACTTCGTACGCGAGCTGGATCGCTTGGAATTGCTTCGCCGCTTCGGCATCACCCGGCTTCACATCGGGATGCACCAGCTTGGCGCGTGTGCGATAGGCCTTCTTGATCGCGGTGAAATCCGCGTCCGCTTCCAGCCCGAGCACGTCGAGCGCGCGCATTTCGTCAGCCGAGCGCGAGCCATCGCCTGACCCGGCCCAGCCATAATGCGCAGCCTCGGCATAGCCCGCGCTCTCGCGCTGTTCGGCACTCGCACGCGCCGCAGCCTCTTCCTTTTCGAGACCTTCGAAGTAGTCCCACTTGGCGTTGTATTCTGCCGCGTGGCGTTGGCAGAAATACCACCGCTCGCGGCTGTTGGGGGCCTTGGGCGCGGGGCAATTGCCCGGCTCGTCGCAGCCGTGGCGATCACAGATGCGGATATTGGCAGCTTCCTGCGACGAGCCATAGGCGCGCCAGCGCGGAAAGCCCCAATCCATGGAACGGCGCGCGCGGCTCACCGGAAAAGGGCCTGAATGTCGTTGGTCGAAAGCATAGGGCGCTCAATCTAGGCGAGGTGGCGCGCGATGCAAAGCGATGAGATGGCAGGGAACGGGTTTTTAATTGAAATGTTGCAGGGCAACACAAACCCGATATCGAGACCGATGATGAGCCAGCAACTGACCCTCTCCAGCCTGTTTTCGGTGTTCGCGCTGGGGGCTCTGTGCGTCGTCACCACCGCGCGCGACATGACGGGCGGCGACAATGGGCTGGCGGCCCCCGCTCTCGTCAGCGTGCAGGCCGAGCCTTTGCCCGGCCTGCTTGACTAAGTGCTGCTAGCCGCGTGCCGATAGCCCGGCACGCGCGGATGCTTCAGCGGATCATCACACTCGCTGCGCGGCGGTTCTGCGCCCACGACTGTTCGTCCGAGCCGAGAGCCACCGGGCGTTCCTTGCCATAGCTCACCACGGCGATGCGGTTGGGAGCAATGCCGAGGCTGGTTAGGTAGTTCTTGGCCGCATTGGCGCGGCGTTCACCCAGCGCGAGGTTGTATTCGCGCGTGCCGCGTTCGTCGGCATGGCCTTCGATGGTGAAGGTAAGCTGCGGATACTGCGCGAAATATTGCGCCTGGGCCTGCAAGGTCGCAGCGCTGGTGCTGGAAATGTTGAACCGGTCGAGATCGAAATAGATCACCGTCTGGCCATTCACCGCATTGCGGAAATGCTCCTGCGAGCCGACCTGCGGACCCATCGGGGTGGTGGGTGCCGGGGTTTGCTCTCCGCCACTCGACACTGGCGGGGGCGGCAGTTGTTCGGGCGCCTTTTTGGCACAGGCCGCCAGCATGGTGGCGGATGCGAGCAGCAAAACTGTAGCAAGCTTCTTATTCATCGGGGGTTCCTTTCAGATTTGCTGGGGTTCTCATAAGCAAAAAACGGACAAAATTATGGCCGGATCGGGCCCCATGCCGGGTCAGAACCATCAACCGGCGTCGGCAGGCGGCGTTCATTGCGCCCGGTGAGATCAACCTGCCAGATCCCCGAACGGCCCGAATTGCGTTCGGTACGGAAGAACTGGATGATCCGGCCATTGGGTGCCCAGGTCGGCGCTTCGTCCTGCCAGCCCTTGGTGAGCACGCGCATCCCGCCGCCGCTGGTGTTCATCACCGCGACGTTGAAATCGCCGGCGATCCGCGTGAAGGCGATCTGATCACCGCGCGGGCTCCATTCCGGGGTCGCGCAGCGGCCACCGAAAAAGCTGATGCGGCGCTGGTTCGACCCGTCGGCGTTCATGATATAGCACTGCTGCGAGCCCGAACGGTCGCTTTCGAACACGATCTTGCTGCCATCGGGCGAAAAGCTGCCGCCCACATCAATCCCCGGTGCATCGGTCAGACGGCGGCTCGCACCACCCGTCGCAGGCACGGTGTAGATATCGGTATTGCCCGAAACCGACATCGAATAGAGGATCGAGCGGCCATCGGGTGACCATCGCGGCGCGATGGTGGGATTACGGTTTTCCGTCACCAGCGTCTGCTTGCCGGTGCCGATGTCGTAGACATAGATCCGCGGGTTGCCATCGACATAGGAGAGGTAGAGGATCTTCGAATAGTCGGGCGAAAACCGCGGGGTCAGCGCGGTAGCGCTGCCCAGCGTGAGGAAGCGATGGTTTGCCCCGTCGCTGTCCATGATGGCGAGCCGCTTGACCCGCGCATCCTTGGGGCCGGTTTCCGCAATATAGGCAATCCGGCTATCGAAGAACGGGCTTTCGCCAGTCAGCCGCGCAAAGATCACGTCCGAGCACTTGTGCGCCGCGCGCCGCCAATCGGCAGGCGGCACGACCCAACCTTCGCGGACCAACTCGCTCTGGAGCGAGACATCGTAGAGATAGCAGCCGACCACCAGCCGGCCATCATTGCGGGCCTGGACATAGCCATGCACCAGCATTTCGGCGCTGCGGCCGCTCCAGCTTGTCCATGCGGGAGAGGTGATCTGCGGGAAGCTGGGGGCCGGCAAGCTATCGGGGCCAACCGGCTTGAACAGGCCATTATTCCTGAGATTGGCGGTAATGACACGGGCGATCTCGCGGCCAAGCGCGCCCGTGCCTTCGGCATTGGCCGGGGTCTCGCGGTTGCGATCCGTGGCAAAGGCAGGGATCGCGATCCCGATATCCGACCAATCGGATTCGTCGGTGACAGTGCCGCGCAGCGGACCATCGGTCGCCTCGGTCGGGGCGACCTGAATGCGCTCCACGCGCCCGCCCTCGCCCACCGGCGCGCCCAGATCCTGCGCCTGTGCCGCGGTACCCGGCACCAGAGCGATCAAGGGAAGCCATATCATGCGTTTCATCGTTACAGCCTTCTGTCGAATTGCCATTCGAGCGCTTTCCAGCGATCGTAAAACTGGTCGGGAAGATCAAAGGGCGCAGCCAATTGCACGGCGCGGATGGCGCGCTCGCAATGCAGCGATGCCTGCGGTTGGTTCGAGTCCGTAATGCTCGATTGTTCGACGCGGCAACGCGGTCGCCCTTTGAGCGTGCCATCGCGGTTCAGATCCCAGCTTACCACCGAGACAAGCTTTTCCGCATCCACCCCGGACGGTGCATTCCAGTGAGGGCGGATCTGGCGGGTGATGGCTGACGACAGCGCCGCGCGATCCGAAGCGCCAAAGACGGCCGCCGGGGCGCGGGTTTCATCCGTACGGGAGGAACTGCCCTGCCCTGACAGGAAATCATCGCCGATCCGGCTGCCGCCCGTGCGTGCAGCGGTGGTGGGCGTGGCACGCGGCGCAGGCGTGCTCGACGCGCGCGGGTTGGGCCGCGCGGGAGTGCGCTGCTGTGGTGCGCTGCTCGGCTTGGGCTGGGGCGAAACCTGTGCCCGTTCGGGCTGGGGCGGTGACGGCACGCTCTCAGCCGGGGGCGGGGCTTCTTCGCCCAGCGTCGGGGCAATCGACTGACGGCTTTCCGGCACCGGCTCACGCGCAGCGGATTCCAGCCCGACTTCGCCGACAAGGCTCACATCCATGCGCTCGGGAAAGCTCAGCACTTCCTGCCGCATCGCCTGTTGCAAGAGCACCGCGACCAGCGCGCCGTGGAGCAGCACGGCCACCGCCAGGCCAATCCTTTCCTCTCGCTGAAGCGCACGCTCTGCCATGATACCCTGCCGCTTAGGGCGCCGTCACTGAACCGCTGGTGACCAGCGAGATCGAGGTAAAGCCTGCCCGCCCTAGCTCGCCCATCACCTGCATCACCCGGCCGTAATCGAGGCTCTTGTCGCCGCGCAGCACGATCAGCGGGGCCTTGCCATCGCTGCCGCGATCAAGCGCCGCGAGTGCATCGGCAAAGCCGCCCGGAGTGACCGGCGCATCCTCGATGTAGATGGTGCCAGCCGCATCAATCGAGATCGTGACTTGCTGCGGGGTTTCCTCAACCGGGTTGGCGCGGCTTTCGGGCAATTCGAGCGGCACACCGACTGCGGGCAATGTCACGGTGACCATGAAGATGATCAGCAGCACCAGCATCACATCGACCAGCGGCGTCACGTTGATTTCAGCCATAGCACCGCGCCGGGAGCGCTTGCCGCGACGAGAGCCGGATGAAAGGTTCATGGCCATGACTTACCCTTCCCCGTTCGTGTCAAGCGAAGTCGAGACACGCCTGAACCTGCCTCTCGACTGCGCGCGAGGCGAACGGATCTTGTGCTTACCCGTCATACCCGGTCCAATTCGCGGCTGAGCCCGGCATGCACCTTGTCGGCAAAGCGTTGCAGGCGGGCTTCGAACAGGTTCACCTGATTGCTGAAGCGGTTATAGGCGATCACCGCCGGGATCGCGGCAAACAGGCCGATCGCGGTGGCGAACAGCGCTTCGGCGATCCCCGGCGCGACGACCGCGAGCGAGGCGCTTTGCTGCGCGCCGATCTGGAAAAAGCTGTTCATGATCCCCCACACCGTGCCGAACAGGCCGACAAACGGCGCGACTGATCCGGTGGTGGCGAGGAAATTGAGCCGCGCCGACAGCGCATCGGCTTCTTCAGCAACCTGGCTTTCCATCACCGAGGCAATCCGCTGGCGGGCACCGCCGCGATCGACCGGCGGCTTGGCGGTGGACTTGCGCCATTCCTCCAGCCCGGCTGCAGCGACCCGCGCCGCCGGGATTTCGCGGCGCTGCTGCTTGGCAAGCGCCTTGTCCGTCGTCTCGCCTTCCCAAAATTCGGCTTCGTAATCGCGCGAGAGCGCCGCGAGCTTGCCGATCTTGAGGCTGAACGACACGATGATCATCCACACCCAGACGCTGGCGAGGATCAGGCCCGCCATCACGGCCTGCACGATGATATCGGCCTGCAGGAACAGTTCGACCGGATCGAGCCGGGTCGGTGCGCCTGCCGCAGCAACCGAAGCGAGATCGAGAGCAGTGGCAGCGAGGAGAGGGAGCGACACGGGGGCGATTATCCTTGGCTGTTCATGAATTGGCGGAATGCCGCCTGCCAGGCAGCGGGTTGACGGCGCGGGCGCCCTTCAAGCGAAATGAAGCCGACCCGCAGATGGGCCTCGCATAGCGGCTCTTCTCCGCCTGCTCCAACCCGTTTTGCGATCTGATGCATCCGGCATGAGGCAGCACCCAGTTCGGTGCAGGTGGTGGTGATGAGAATGTCATCATCAAGTCGCGCGGGCTTGAGGTATTTGAGGTTCACCTCGGCGACGGCCCAGGCCCCCTCGCCCGCCTCGATCGCGGCGCGCTGATCAATCGCCAGCCGCCGCAACAGATCAGACCGCGCACGTTCGAACCAGCGCAGGTAATTGGCGTGATAGGTGATCCCCGAAAGATCGGTGTCTTCATAATAGACCCGCACCGCATAAAGGTGGCGTGGGCCGTCAATGACGCCATCAGGCGCGGCGGGCAGGATCATGATATCAAGCTCGGTTGCATCGGATTGGCCAAAGCCGCCCCAGGGTGAAGCGCCGATGAACGTTTCATACTTGGCGCCCAAGCGAAAGAGCCAAACCCTATCTCCGCGCGATCATCGGCCCCAAAGGCTCACCACCGAAGATGTGGACGTGGAGATGCGGCACTTCCTGCCCGGCGTGAAAGCCGACATTGGCAAGCAGACGGTACCCGGATTCAACCAGCCCCTTCATCCGCGCCACTTCGCCCACGGCCCGGATGAAACCGGCGATCTCGGCATCAGGCGCGCGCGCGGAAAAATCATCCCAGCTGACATAGCGCCCCTTGGGCACCACCAGCGTGTGCACTTCGGCCTGCGGATTGATGTCCTCGAAAGCAAAGGCCCAATCATCTTCGTAGACCTTTTTCGAAGGGATTTCGCCGCGCAGGATCTTCGCGAAGATGTTGTTGTCATCGTACGGCAATGTCGGGTCGATCGGCATCGGTTTACTCCTTGCGGGCCGCTTTTTCGGCAAGCCCCGAAAGTCCTTCGCGCCGTTCGAGTTCGGCGATCACCTGTTCGAGCTTCACCCCCTTGGCGCCGAGCAGCACGAGCAGATGGAACACCAGATCCGCGGCCTCGGCGACAACGTCGATCTCGTCCCCCATCAGCGCGGCAATCACGATTTCGGTCGCTTCCTCGCCCAGCTTCTGCGCGATCTTGCCAAGGCCCTTGGCATGGAGGTGCGCGACATAGCTGTCCTCGGGCGAGGCATGACGGCGTGCGGCGATGGCGGCTTCGAGGCGGGTAAGGGTTTCGGACACGTATCAATTCTCGTCATTGCGAGCGCCGCAGGCGCGCGGCAATCCAGAACGGAAATGCGCTGGACTCTGGATTGCTTCGCTACGCTCGCAATGACAGGAATTCAACCGCGCGCAGGCAAGCCCGCGGCGCGCAGGGCCGCATGCGCCTCGGCGATGGTATGGTGGCCGAAGTGGAAGATGCTGGCGGCAAGCACCGCGCTGGCATGGCCTTCGCGCACGCCGGCTACGAGGTGATCAAGGCTCCCGACCCCGCCGCTCGCAATCACCGGCACGCTGACCGCATCGGCGATTTCGCGGGTCAGGGCGAGGTCATAGCCTTTCTGCGTCCCGTCCCCATCCATCGACGTGACGAGCAATTCGCCCGCCCCCAAGTCGGCGACCTTCAGTGCATATTCGACCGCGTCGATGCCGGTCGGCTTGCGGCCGCCGTGGGTGAAGATCTCCCAGTTCCCCCGCGGCGTGCGGCGCGCGTCGACGCTGGCGACGACGCACTGGCTACCGAACCTGGCCGCGATCTCGCCGACGAGCTCGGGCCGGGCGACGGCGGCGGAGTTGACCGCGACCTTGTCGGCCCCTGCGAGCAGCAGCGCGCGCGCATCCTCGGCACTGCGCACCCCGCCGCCGACGGTCAGCGGCATGAAGCACACCTCGGCCGTGCGCCGCACCATGTCGAGCAAAGTGCCGCGCCCTTCGTGGCTGGCGGAAATGTCGAGGAAGCACAGCTCGTCCGCTCCTGCCGCATCATAGGCGCGCGCCTGTTCGACCGGGTCGCCCGCGTCCTTGAGATCGACGAAGTTCACGCCTTTGACCACGCGGCCATTGGCGACATCAAGGCAGGGGATAACGCGGATACGGACAGTCATGGCACAGCGCTCGACAGCGGGACGGACAGGGAAACCGGCGGCAGGCAATTGTCACCCTGACAGCCCGCATCATCGCGCGCCAGCATGATCCCGGCCGGCCACATGAAACTGGCGAAAAAGGCCCCGGCCATGCCGTAAACCAGCCCGTTCCGGCCAAAGCGCGGCTCCAGATATCGCACCGCGAGCAGGGCAAATCCGAGGAACAGGACAACGTTGATCAGCGCAATCTCCACCGTGCCAACCGTTACGCCCGCAAGGAACGTGAGGCACAGGAAAAGAAAGCCCATCAACCGCATGCGCCCTACGCCTTTGCGCCAATGGCGATGGCCGCCGCCAGATCGAGCCGCCCTTCATAGAGCGCCCGCCCGGTAATGACGCCTTCGATCCCGTCCGCGGCATGGAGCGCGAGCACATGGATATCATCGAGCCCCTTCACCCCGCCGCTGGCGATCACCGGGATGTCGACGCGGCGCGCGAGATCGACCGTCGCCTCGATATTCACGCCCTTGAGCAAGCCATCGCGGCCAATATCGGTGAACAGCAGGCTGGCGACGCCCGCGTCTTCAAAGCGGCGGGCGAGATCAACCACGGGCACATCGGAGACCTCGGCCCAGCCCTCGGTCGCGACCATGCCGTCACGCGCATCGACCGCGACGACGATGCCATTTTCCCATTCGCGCGCCATGTCTTTCACGAATTCGGGGTTTTTGAGTGCGGCGGACCCCATCACCACGCGGGCCACGCCAAGATTGAACCAGCTTTCCACTGCCGCCGCATCGCGGATACCGCCGCCAAGCTGCACATAGCCGGGGAAGGCGGCGACGATCGCCTCGACCGCCGCGCGGTTGCGGCTTTCGCCTGCAAAGCTGCCGTCGAGATCGACCACGTGGAGATGCTCCGCACCGGCCTCGGCAAAGAGCAACGCCTGCGCGGCGGGATTATCGCCATAGATTGTCGCGCGGTCCATATCACCTTCGGCAAGGCGCACGACCTGACCGCCCTTCAAATCGATGGCGGGGAAGATAATCACGGATACCACTCCAGAAAGCGCCGGAGCGTCGCCAGACCATAAGCTTGGCTCTTTTCCGGGTGAAACTGCACGCCGATGATATTGTCGCGGGCGACCGCGGCGACCAGCCCTTCGCCATGATCGGTCATCGCGGCGACATCGCCGGGATGGGTGGCGGCGAAGTGATAGGAATGGAGGAAATAGGCCTCGCCCTCCTCGATCACCGGATGATGCTTGGCATGGGGCATCAGGGCCACATCGTTCCAGCCCATATGCGGGACCTTGATGCTGGCATCGGCAGGCGCGATCAGCCGGACTTCGCCCGCAATCCAGCCGAGGCCGGGATGCGTGCCGAATTCCAAGCCGCAATCCGCCAGCAATTGCATCCCCACGCAAATGCCGAGAAACGGCGCACCGCCCACCTGCACCCGCTCGGTCATCGCATCGACCATGCCGGGAATAGCGCGCAGGCCCTCCGCACAGGCCCGGAACGCACCGACGCCGGGCAGCACGATCCGGTCAGCCGCGCGCACGACATAGGGATCCGCCGTCACTGTCACCGCTGCGCCTGCTGCCTTCAGCGCATTGTGAACCGAGTGGAGGTTGCCCGCACCGTAATCGACAAGGGCGACAACCTCAGCCACCGAAGGCCTCCAGCCCGGCGCCGACAAAGCGCGGGGTCCATTGGATGATCGCCAGATCGGCAAGATGATTTTGCAGGAAGGGATCGCTCAGCAGGAGGGTCTCGGCTTCCTCGCGGCTGGCAGCGCGCACGAAAATCAGGCCGCCATCGCGCGGTTCGCGCGGGCCCCATGCAAGGAAATGCCCGGCTTCATATCCCGCCTTGAGCCAGTCGAGATGTTCGGCCAGCACCGCGTCAATCTGCGCGATCGGCGCCGTATAGGTCAGCGAGGCGATGAAGACGCTAGCCACCCAATTGCCCCTTGGTGCTGGGGATGGCACTGCCCTTGCGCGGATCGCGTTCCACGGCCTGCCGCATCGCGCGGGCAAAGCCCTTGTAGATGCTCTCGCAGATGTGGTGATTATTGGTGCCGTAGAGCAGTTCGATGTGGAGGGTCAGCCCCGCGCTCTGGGCGACCGAATGGAACCAGTGCTCGATCAGCTCGGTATCCCATTCGCCGAGCTTTTCCTGCGTGAACTTGGCCTTCCACACCAGAAAGGGCCGCCCGGAAATATCGAGCGCGACCCGGCTCAAAGTCTCGTCCATCGGCGAATAGGCGGCGCCATAGCGTCCGATCCCGCCCTTGTCGCCGAGCGCCTGCGCAATCGCCTGCCCCAGCGCAATCGCCGAATCCTCGGTGGTGTGGTGCTGATCCACATGCAGATCGCCTTCGACCTGCATCGTCACATCGATCAGCGAATGGCGGCTGAATTGTTCGACCATGTGATCGAGAAAGCCGATCCCTGTCGAGACGCTGTAGGCCCCGGTGCCATCGAGATTGACGGCAATCGCGATGCGGGTTTCCGCCGTGTTGCGCTCCACCGATCCGGTGCGCGCGGGGATATCGTGAGTCTCGGCCATGGCTGGCGCTATAGCCCCGCGCGCCGCCATATCAAGCAGCGCATGCGCCATCAGAAAGGCTTGACCAGCGCGGCGCTCCCGGCCACCTATCGTCACATCATGACCGACAATACGCCCGACAGCCTGATCCCCTATGATGAAATCGTGCAGGAAGCGCTGCGCGCGGTGGTCGGCCGGGTGCTTGGCTCGATCGTCTCCGGCGGCGGGCAATTGCCGGGCGCGCATCATTTCTACATCACCTTCAAGACAGGCGCGCCGGGCGTGGCGATCCCGACCCATCTGCGCGAACGCTTCCCCGACGAGATGACCATCGTGTTGCAGAATAAGTTCTGGGATCTCGAAGTGGGCGAGGCAGGTTTCAATGTCAGCCTGTCGTTCAATCAGGTGCCGGCCAAGCTGCAAATCCCCTTTGCCGCGATCACGGCTTTCGTTGATCCGGCGGTCGATTTCGGGCTGCAATTCCAGGCCACCGTCAACGAGCTTGAACCCGAAGCCCATGATGATGCCGAAAATGACGGCGATTCGCCCGATGGCGCAAGCGATGGGGACTCCAACGTCGTCAGCATTGATTTCGGGCGCAAGAAATAGGCCCGACGCCGATGAAGCGCCCCGTACGATCCCGGGCCAAGAGCAAGTCGGCCGAACCCGCTGCAACACCCGAGACCGGGACTGACGCAGGCCTTGCGGGAGTACCTCTCCCCAGCACCAATCCTGCAACCAATTTCCTGATTGCCGATATTGTCCTGAGAGCAGCCGGCGATCTGGTGCGCGAACGCGTCGAACGGGGGATGATCACCAAAACCTATGACGAGGAAAAGGCCGAAGAACTGGTCGACTCCTCGGGTCTGCTGACCACGGTCGCGCTTTACGGGATCAGCCGGATCGCGACCCGCTCGCCCGCTGGCCTTGCCATCGTTGCGGGCGGGCTGGTGCTCAAAGCACTCTATGATCGCGGCAAGAGCATCGAGGCGCGCGGCGGCCGCGTGCTGCCCCGCATCGGCTTGCGGCGGAAGGGCAAGCAGCGCTGATGGCACGGCAGGCGCAATTGCGCGCTTGATTTGTGGCGGTGCTTTGCGGCAACGGGGCCTATGGGCGACACCAATCACACCGCAGCCGATACGCTCCACCGCCGGGGCCTGATGTTCATCCTGTCCTCGCCGTCGGGCGCGGGCAAGACGACGCTCTCCAAGATGCTGCTGGCAGCCGATCAGGAGATCAAGCTGTCGGTCTCGGTCACCACCCGCGCACCGCGTCCTGGCGAGATCAACGGGGTGCATTACACCTTCGTTTCGCCGGAAGACTTCCAGCGCATGGTGGACGAGGATGATTTCTACGAATGGGCCGAAGTCTTCGGCCACCGCTATGGCACGCCCAAGGGCGCGATCCGCGCCGCGCTGAAGGAAGGGCAGGACTTCCTTTTCGATATCGACTGGCAGGGCACCCAGCAGCTTTACCAGAAAGACCAGCAGGATGTGGTGCGGGTGTTCATCCTGCCGCCCTCGATCGAGGAATTGCACCGCCGCCTGAAAAACCGCGCGACCGACAGCGCCGAAGTGATCGCCGCGCGTATGGAGCGCGCCCGCGCCGAAATCAGCCACTGGGACGGCTATGATTACGTCATCATCAATGATGATGTGGAGGTCTGCTTTGAAAAGGTTCGTGCGATCCTCGAAGCCGAACGCATGAAGCGCCAGCGGCAAACGGGGCTGATCCCGTTCGTGCGCGAATTGATGGCCTAGGCCGCCTCGCCCGCGCTCTCGCCGCGGCCCGCAAACAGCACGGCGGCAACACCCATCGCCAACAGCGCGCCCGCAATCTGCGCAATCACAAAGGCCGGGATATCGGCGGGCGCAATGCCGGTGAAGGTGTCAGTGAAGCTGCGCGCGATCGTGATCGCCGGGTTGGCGAAGCTGGTCGACGAGGTGAACCAGCAGGCGGCGAAGATATAAAGCGCAACGCTGATCGGAACCGCATCAGGTCGGGCCCGCAAGGTGGCAAGGATTGTCAGGATCAGGCCAAACGTCGCCACCACCTCGCCCGCCCATTGGCCGATGCCGGTGCGCGGCGTATCGGCCACTTGCAGGATCGGCAGATCGAACATCAGGTGCACCGCAAAGGCGGCCAGAATGCCGCTGGCGACCTGCGTGATGACATAGGCCAGCGCCGCGCCACTTTCGATCTCGCCGCGCAGGCGAAACACCAGCGTCACCACCGGATTGAAATGCGCGCCCGAGACCGGGCCGAGCATCACGATGATGACATAGAGGATCGCGCCAATCGGCAAGGTCGTGCCGATCAGCGCAACGGCGACATTTCCGCCCGCCAGATTATCCGCCATGATGCCCGCGCCCATTACGGTCGCAAACAGGAAGAAGGTGCCGAGCGCTTCGGCCAGCAGGCGCGCAATCACGCGGTCACGCCCGCTGCTGCAAGATAGCTGCGCTTCATCCTCTGTTCCCCCCTCGAAAACCGGTCTTGTGCGTGGTCTTAGGCCTTGCCGCCCGGATCGGCAAAGTGGCTCGGCAGATGGGCGTTGACAACCCCGCCATCGACCGTGAGCGTCTCGCCCACCACGTAATCGCCCGCGCGGCTGCACAGGTAGATCGCGGCGGCGGCCATGTCTTCGGCGGTGCCGATGCGCTTCGCCGGGATACCGCTCGCTGAAGCGTCAGGCGCATCCTTGGCGGCCTTGTTCATCTCTGACGGGAAGGCCCCCGGCGCGATCGAAGTGACGACGATATTGTCCTGAATCAGCCGCGCGGCCATGCGGCGGGTGAGTTGGATCACGCCGGCCTTCGATGCTTGATAGGCATAGGTCTCCCACGGATTGATCCGTTGCCCGTCGATCGAGGAAACGTGGATCACCTTGGCCGGATGGCCCTGCTTGCCGCCCGCGACCAGCAGATCGTGCAGCTTTTGGGTCAGGAAGAACGGGGTCTTGACGTTCAAGTCCATGGTGCGGTGCCAGCCAGCTTCCGAAAATTCGAGATAAGGCTGGCCCCAGGCCGCGCCCGCGTTGTTGATGAGGATATCGAGATGGCTCTCGCGGGCCTTCAGTTCAGTGGCGAGGCTGACCATGCCGTCCATCTGGCTGAGATCGGCGGGGATACCGATCACCCGGTCCGCGCCAAACTGGTCGATGGTGTCCTGCATCTGGTCACGCTTGCGCGCCGAGATATAGACCCGCGCGCAGCCCGCCGCGAGCAGGCCCTCGACGAACATCTTGCCGATACCCCGCGAGCCACCGGTGACGAGGGCGACGCGGCCTTCGAGGCTGAAAAGTGATTGAATGTCCATTTTAAATCTCTCCCGTCATTGCGAGCGTAGCGAAGCAATCCAGAGCGGTTCGCACGAAACTCTGGATTGCCGCCCCAAGCTCCTTTGGGCCTGCGGCTCCTCGCAATGACGAGGAGCGATGGTTGGTCAATACCCGCTCAATTCCGCCACACGGTTGGCGTGGAAATAGGCATCGCCGAGGAACTCGGCCAAAGCGCGATCGCGCTTCATGTAGAGGCCGATGTCGTATTCGTCGGTCATGCCGATGCCGCCGTGCATCTGCACGCCTTCCTGCACCGCAAGCCGCGCGGTCTTGGCAACCTTGGCCTTGGCGACGCTCGCCATCAGATCGGCGCTCGGCGCGCCTGCATCGAGCAATTGCTGCGCCTTGATGGTCGCCGCGCGGGCGATCTCGACTTCGGAATAGAGGTGGCTGGCGCGGTGCTGGAGCGCCTGGAACTCGCCGATCAGCTTGCCGAATTGCTTGCGCTGCTTGAGGTAATCGACGGTCATGTCCATCGCGCCGCGTGCGACGCCGACGCCTTCTGCCGCCGCGCCGACCCGGCCCGCCATCAGCATGGCATCAAGCACGGCGCGCCCGCCGTCGATCTCGCCGATCACGGCATCGCCATCCAGCTCGACCCCGTCGAACTTGGTGTGCGTCGCCATCGAGGAATCGACCAGCCGCACGCTGTCATGGCTCATGCCCGCCGCATCCTTGGGCACAGCGAACAGCGTGATGCCGTCGGCGTCCTCGTCCGATCCCGACGTGCGCGCGGCGACCACGATCATGTCGGCGCTCGCGCCGTGGATGACAAAACTCTTGGCGCCGGTGAGCTTGAACCCGTTGCCCGATTTCTCGGCGCGGGTGGCGATGCGCTGCGGGCGGTGCTTGGCGGTCTCGTCGATCGCGACGGCAAACACGCTGTCACCCGCGATCAAGCCCGGCAGGTAGCGGCCCTTCATATCGTCCG
>ERZ1066123.695-NODE-695-length-23521-cov-6.226924_pt1 | contig 23521 bp, 25 predicted proteins | sample MGYA00382770_ERZ1066123 | MGnify/ENA primary metagenome ERZ1066123 (study PRJEB33369, sample SAMEA5778353) | biofilm metagenome | biome: Industrial cooling water; feature: Water cooling tower basin; material: Biofilm | place: United Arab Emirates | collected...
GGCGACAAGGGGCCGAACACCGGCGGCATGGGCGCGTACTGCCCCGCCCCGGCCGGCACCCCGGAGTTGCTGAAGGAAGCGGAAGCGTCCGTGTTCGTGCCGATCGTCCACGCCATGAAGCGGGGCCGCTACCCGTTCCAAGGCGTGCTCTTCGCCGGGCTGATGCTCACCAACCAGGGCAACCGCGTCCTCGAGTTCAACGCCCGGTTCGGCGACCCGGAGACGCAGCCGCTCTTGATGCGGCTCAAGACGGACCTGCTCGACCTGCTCGAAGCCGTCGCCGACGAAACCCTCGGCGACTTCGACGACGCCAAGCTGGAGTGGGACCCCCGCCCCGCCGTGTCCGTGGTGATGTGTTCCGGCGGCTACCCCGGCAAGTACGACACGAACAAGGTCATCGTCGGCCTCGACGAAGCCGCGAAGCTCCCGGACGTGAAGGTGTTCCACTCCGGGACGAAGCTCGACGACCGCGGCCGGGTGGTCACGGACGGCGGCCGGGTGCTCGCCGTCACGGCCCTGGGCGCGGACCTCGCCGCGGCCAAGGCGAACGCCTACGAGGCGGTGAAGAAGATCATGTTCGCCGGGATGCACTTCCGGACCGACATCGCGGACAAGGCGCTGAAGCGGAAGTGACGGCGCTCGGCTGACGCGCGGACCGGTGTCCGGACGGGCCCGGCGGGCGGTGGGTGAAGCCGTTCGGCCTCGCTTGACGCTTCGGAGGATTCGCGAAACAATGAACCAGTAGCTCACCCCACACGCCCTTCCGCCGACCGCTGCCGGTCGGTCGCGAGACCCACCCCGATGACTCTCCCCCGGACCGCACGCCGTCTCGCCCTTCTCGCCGTCTTCGTCGCCGGGTGTGGCCCGGCCGAGGAAGTGAAGACTTACAATGTGGCGAGGGAAACGGAAAAGCCCTCCGCCGGTCCGGCGGCCCCCGGCGGGTCGTACCGCATCCTCGGGGCGATGTTCCCGGCCGACAACCCGACGTGGTTCTTCAAGCTGACCGGTCCCGCCGAGGCGGTGGCCGCGGCGGAACCGGCGTTCGACGAATTTCTCGCCTCGGTCAAGCTGGGCGGGGCAAAGCCGGAATACGTTCCCCCCGCGGGGTGGAAGTCCGCCGGCCCGGAGAGCATCCACACCGACACGCTCGTGTTCGAGGTCGGCGGGAAGCCGCTCAAAGTGACGGTGACCCAGGCGATCGGCGGCGCGTCGTCGAACATCGGCCGGTGGGCCGGCCAGGTGGGCGCGACCGGTGCCGATCCGGTGGCCGCGTACTCGAAGCCCGTCGAAACCAAGGGCGGGGCCAAGGGGTTGCGGGTCGACGTGTCCGGGCCGAAGAACCCGGTCGGCGGCCCGATGATGGGCGGCAAGTAAGCCCCGAACCGAGTCACTTCCCGCCGGAAGGCGAAGGATCCCGCGATGAGTACCGTCTCCGCCGACCCGACCGCGACCGGTTCGCCGCACGACTCCCCGGCCCCCGGCCCCGGCCTCTGGGCCGTCACCCGGACGATCTTGAAGCCGGTCGCGTCCTTGCAACTGACGGTCTGGCTGTTCGCCGCGTCGATGGTGCTGGTCTTTTTCGGCACCGTCGCGCAGAAGAACGCCGGGATCTGGACGGTCGTGGACCAGTACTTCTGGTCCTACGTCGTGTGGATCGACCTCCAGCTGGCGGTGCAGTTCGGGCAGATCTTCTTCGGCGTTTCGCCGGCCACGACGGTGCCGGGCTCGTTCCCCTTCCCCGGCGGCAAACTCATCGGCGGGCTGATGTTCGCCAACCTGCTCGCGGCCCACCTCGTCCGGTTCAAGCTGTCGTGGAAGCGGGCCGGGGTCGTCCTGCTGCACAGCGGGATGGTCGTGCTCTTCGTCGGCGAGTTCGTCACCCGCGAGTTCCAGGTCGAACAGAACATGCGGATCGCCGAAGGGGAGTCGACGAACTACGCGGTCGACACCCGAAACTACGAACTCGCGTTCGTGTACGCGACCCAGCCCGGCACCGACACGGTGACGGTCGTGCCGGCCCGGATGCTCCGCGACGCCGCCCGGACCGGGGAGAAGGTCACCCACCCGGACCTGCCGGTCGACCTCGCGGTATTGAAGTACTTTGCCAACGCCGACATCGTGGCGGTCGACAAGGCCGAGGGCAAGGAGAACCTCGCGACGACGGGTATCGGCACGTCCGCCCTCGCCACGGAGCGGAAAGAGGCGACCGGGGTCGAGAACGACGAGGAAGACTACCCCACCGCCTACGTGCGTCTGTTCCGCAAAGGGACGGAAGAGGCGGTCGGAACCTACCTCGTCTCGAAGATGCTGCCGAAGGTGCAGGCCGTGGACGTCGCCGGCAAGACGGTCGGGATGACGCTGCGGAACACGCACATCTACAAGCCCTACCGCATGGAACTCGTGAAGTTCGACTTCGACCAGTACATCGGCACGTCCAAGGCCAAGAACTACGCGAGCCACGTCCGCATCGTCGACCCCGCCCGCGGCGAGCGGGAGGCGACGATCTCCATGAACAACCCGCTGCGGTACGCCGGCGAGGCGTTCTTCCAGCACCAGTTCAACATGACCCCGGCCGGCAAGGTCACGACCCTCCAGGTCGTTCGCAACCCCGGCTGGTGGCTGCCGTACTTGTCGTGCGGGCTCGTGGCGTTCGGGATGCTCCTTCACTTCGGGCTCAACCTCTCGTCGTTCCTCTCGAAGTCGGCCCCGAAGGTGCCGGTCACGGTCGCGGTGTCGTGGAAGCGCGTCCTGGCGGTGTTGTGCGGGGTCGGGACGCCGGCCGCGCGACCGGCCAACCGCGTGATCCAGTACGGCGCGATCGGCCTCGCCGCCCTCTGCCTCGTCGCGGTGATGGCCCCCCGGTCGACCGAAGGGAAGATGGACCTGTCCGCGGCCGCCCGGCTGCCGGTCGTCAAGGACGGGCGGGTCAAGCCGCTCGACACGGTGGCGCGGGTCAACCTCCGGCTGCTGAGCCACCGCGAGGAGTACACCGACGGATCGGGCACGTCCCAGCCCGCCATCAAGTGGTACTTCGACGTCCTGTCCGGCACGGTGCGGAACCCGGGTCCGGCCGAGAAGCACAAGGTGTTCCGCATCGAGAACGACCGCCTGCTCGAACTGATGGGCCTCACCCCGCGGGAGGGGTATCGGTACTCCCTGGAAGAGTTGAAGGGCAAGTTCGGCCCCCTGGAGGCGGCGGCCCAGAACGCCGAGAAGCGGCCGGCGAAGGAACGCGACCTGTACGAGGTCAAGGTGATCGAACTGCACCAGCACCTGGGCGTCTTCCTTCAGATCATGACCGGGCAGGACGGGCTCGCCCTCCCGCCGGAAGGCGGTAAGGAGTGGCGGTCGCCGGGCCGGGCCTACCAGCAAGCGGTCCAGTCCCTCGAAGGCGAGGTCCAGGCCCGCCGGCACGCCCTCAACCTGCCGGACGACCCCGACCGGATGACCCCGGACCAGAAGCAACAGGAAGCGGAACTGATCGACTGGTTCCGCGAGTCGGTCCGCGCCGCCGACCCGGCCGCGTTCGCCTGGCAGGACGTGCTGCTCGCCTACCGGTCCGGGGACGCCGCCCGGTTCAACGACGCGGTCGCCGTGTTCCGCGAGAAGCACACCGGGGCGGTGTCCGAGACCGACCGCCGCCGGGTGAACTTCGAGGCGGCGCTGAACGAGGCCGCTCCGTTTTACTACTGCACGTTCCTGTACGTCTTCGCCTTCGTGCTGTGCGTCCTCGGGTGGGCGACGACGGAGGCGCAACCGGGCACGTCCGAGGGGTTCCGCCGCGGCGCGTTCGGCGTGCTGCTGCTGACGCTCGCCGTCCACACGTTCTCGCTCTTCGCCCGCATGTACCTCATGGACCGGCCGCTGGTGTTCGTGACGAACCTGTACTCGTCCGCCGTGTTCATCGGGTGGGCCGCGGTCGCGATCTGCCTCGTGCTGGAGCGGCTGTTCCCGATCGGCCTCGGGAACGCGGTGGCCGCCGCCCTCGGGTTCGGCACGACCATCATCGCCCACAACCTCGCCGCCAGCGGGGACACCCTGGAGATGATGCAGGCGGTGCTCGACACCAACTTCTGGCTCGCCACCCACGTGACGACGGTCACCCTGGGCTACTCCGCCACCTACATCGCCGGCGCGCTGGGCGTGGCGTACGTCCTGATCGGGGTCTTCACCCCGCTCTTGAACCGGGCGGGCTCGGTCGCGGCTTACGGCGTGACCGTCCGGGAAAAGACTCTCGGGAAGTTGATCGCCCAGATGATCTACGGGATCGTCTGCCTCGCCACGCTGCTGAGCTTCGTCGGGACCGTCCTCGGCGGCATCTGGGCGGACCAGTCCTGGGGCCGGTTCTGGGGCTGGGACCCGAAGGAAAACGGCGCGGTGCTGATCGTCATCTGGAACGCCCTCATCCTGCACGCCCGCTGGTGCGGACTCGTGAAGGACCGCGGGGTGGCGGTGCTGGCGGTCGCCGGGAACACGATCACCACCTGGAGCTGGTTCGGCACCAACCAGCTCGGCGTCGGCCTGCACGCCTACGGGTTCAGCAACGCCCTCGCGTTCGGGTGCATGGTGACCTGGGTGGTTCACGCCGGCGTCATCGGGGTCGGGCTCATCCCCACCCGGTTCTGGCGCAGCTTCGCCGAGCGGACCGACGCCGCCGCGGCGTGAGCGGACCCGACTTTCCCCTATCGAAACCGGACGAAACCGCGGGGGAACCCGCGGTTTCGCGTTCCGGCCGGTTGCCGCCGCGGGTCGCCCCGGTAGGTTGGCCACACACCGCCAACCTCACCCCACGGAACCCGCTCATGTCTACCGACCGCAAGGTCCGCGTCGCGATCGTCGGCCTCGGCTTCGGGGCCGAGTTCATCCCCATCTACCAGGCCCACCCGAACGCCGAGATGGTCGCCGTCTGCCGGCGGGACAAGGCGGAACTGAACGCCACCGCGGACAAGTTCGGGATTCCGAAGCGGTACACGTCCTACGACGAACTGCTCCGGGATCCCCAGATCGACGCGGTCCACATCAACAGCCCGATCCCCGACCACGGGCCGCAGTCGATCGCCGCGCTGAAGGCCGGCAAGCACGTCGCGTGTACCGTCCCGATGGCCACCGAGAAGGAGCAGATCGCCGAGATCGTGAAGCTGCAGCGGTCGACGGGGAAGGTGTACATGATGATGGAAACCGTCGTGTACGCCCGCGAATACCTGTTCGCGAAGGACCTGTACGACCGCGGCGTGCTCGGGCGGATTCAGTTCCTCCGCGGCAGCCACCAGCAGGACATGGACGGCTGGCCGAACTACTGGCCGGGCCTGCCGCCGATGTGGTACGCGACGCACTGCGTCAGCCCGTGCCTCGGGATCCTGAGCATGACGGACAAGCCCGCGATGGCCGAAAGTGTCGTGTGCCACGGCTCCGGCCGCATCCGGGAGGATCTCGTCGGGAAGTACGGCAGCCCGTTCGCCGTCGAGTCCGCGACGTTCAAGATCCTCGGGCACGACGTGGTGGCGGAAGTCACCCGCAGCCTGTTCGACACGGCCCGGCAGTACCGCGAGAGCTTCGACGTGACGGCGAAGAACGTCAGCTTCGAGTGGCAGCAACTGGAGGGCGAAGACCCCGTCCTGCACATGCGGGGGTTGCCCGAGCACCAGATCCCCCGGCGGGTGAAGGTGCCGGACTTCGCGGGTCGGTTGCCGGAGCCGATCCGGAAGTTCACCGGCGCGATCCACGACGCGACGCACCTGAGCTTCGTCCAGGGCGGCGGCCACGGCGGCAGCCACCCGCACCTGGCGCACCACTTCCTGATGGCCGTCCTCGGCAGCCAGCCGGCCTTCCCGGACGCCCCGACGAGCGCGAACTGGACCCTCGTCGGGATCTGCGCCCACGAGTCCGCGATGAAGGGCGGCGAGCGGGTGGAGATACCGGTGTACTGACCCCGGTTGCCGTTTGTTCCTGCAGCGTCTCCCCCCTCCCCTGGGGGAGAGGGGCCGGGGGGTGAGGGGAACGGCTTCATCCCTGGAGGCGTTTCCATCAGTCGGGTGTACCGCGCAATTCGCGTCCTCGGCCCGGACCCGCCTACATCATGAACCCGGCCTGACGCAAGAGTTCGATGACCGCGTCCGGGTCGTCGAAGTAGCGGACGTACAATGAAAGCAGGTTGTCGTCCCACACCTGGGCCCGGAGTTGAGCAGGGGTCAGGGTCCGGACCAAATTTTCGATCACGTCGGTCCGGCCCATGGCCAGCGCCGGAATCAGGCGCGGCTCGGCCCCAGCGTCGAGCAGTACCTGGAACACCTCGGCGTGGTCCTCCAGGCATCGGTCTAACGGTGGCCGATCGTATTCGTCCCGGGCGTTCGGGTCGGCCCCAGCGGCCAGGAGCGCGCGGACCCCGTCCATGTTGTTGGCAGACACCGTGCAGTGAAGCGGGGTCTCGTCTTCGCCGCCTCGCGTGTTCGCGTCGACCCCTCGATCAAGTAAGTGCCTCAATATTTGCGTTTGCCTGGACTCACTTGCGTAGTGAATCAGATGGTCGCCGCCGTACAGCGGGTCCTCCTCGGTGTCCAGCCGGCCGGTTATGAGTTCCGGGTGCTGCTCCAGGTACACGATGGCGTCTTGGGGCCGGTACTGTACCAGTTCGAGCAATTCCTCAACCAAGGTCGAGTCTTTCATCCGCTTCCCCCAGCCGCCTACTTGGGCGGCGACTCCGTGTCGTTGAAGAACGTGCGGTTCAGATAGTTCGTGTCCCACTTCCCGGTGATCCGGTCCCGGACCATCATGCGGACCGTCCACGACCGAGGCCGGGCCGGGTAGTTCGTGTTGCCACGCTGGACGTGGGAAGAGCATCCTTCCCGAAACAGATGGGAGAATCTCCCCTCGCAGTGTTCGGCGTCGGGAGAAAGTTGACCGGCCTTCGGCCACCCTCTCCCCCACGGGGAGAGGGTCAGAAAGGAAAAGATTCGGTAGGCCCGCGCTTCACCCCGCGGGGGTGAAGACGACCACTTGCAAGTATGCCGGGGGAACCGGGGTCTTCTCCGGGACCGGCGGGGGGTCGAAGCCGAGGCCGACCGCGGTCATCTTCCGCCGCGAGTACCAGCCGAGCTTGTGGACACCATTCGCCCGGAAGAACTCGACGACGGCCTCGCTTTGCTTCTTCGTCAACTCGGCCGCCGACGCGGAAGTCTGCGACTTGTCGTTCGGGTCCGCGTAGGCCGCCACCACGATCTCCGCGGTCCGGTCGAGCTTGTCCGGCTTCACGAGGCCGAGCAGGTTCGTCAGGTGCGTGCGGCCGCCGTCCGTCAGGATCGCGGTGCCCGGCTGGAACAGGTCGTTGGCGGCGTAGTTGGCGGCCTCCCGCTTGCAGTCCGGGCGGACCAGGATCGCGTTCGCGTCCGTGACGTAACTGCGGACCACCGGCAACTTCGCGACGGCGTCCGAATTCTGCTTCACGGACCGCAGCGTGTCCCGGCCGTCCTGCACCAACCCCTTGACGTTGCCGACCTCCGCCTCGACCTTGCCGACGGCCGCGTCCGCCTTCTTGACGACGGCCCGCCCGTCCACGACGAGCCCCTTCAATTCGCGGTACAGGTCGTCGTCGCGGATGAGCCGGCCGAGGCTCCCCTTGCTCTCGCGCACGTCGTGGATCAGCCCCTTGGCCTCGTCCGCGGTAGCCCCGAACTTCTCGGCGACGGCCGTCACCTTGTTGGCGGCCTGCGTCAAATCGGGGGCGGAAGTCGCCTTCAACCGGCCGTCGGCGAGCGGACCCGCGGCGGGGGAACCGGGGCTGACGGCGATCACCTTCTGGCCGAGCAACCCGGTCGAGTGGATCTGCGCGGAGGCGTCGCCGTGCAGCCGGCTGGCGAACTTCGCGTCGAGCCGCATCCGCACCGTGACCCCGGCGTCCGGGCCGTCGGTTTCCGGGTACTCGACGGCGACGACCTGCCCGGCGTCGACCCCGCGCACCCGCACCGGGCACCCCGGCGACACGTCGTGAACCTCCGGGAACGCGACCGTGACTTCGACCGTCTCGGCCCACAGCCCCTGCTTCGCCGCGATGCGCGCGAGCCCGAACCCGCTGAGCGCGAGCCCCAGCGCGACGACCGAGCCCAGCACGACCGCCTGCCACCGCGACAATCGATGCGACACGGCTCATCCTCCCGATCCGGGTAGCCCCCTCCAGTATACCTTCGCCGGGACCGTGCCGACATCTCGCGGGTCGTCTCGCGATCGGTCGCGAGGGAAGTTGATTTCAACAAATCGACGATGTTGAACGCAAAGATTGGCTTTGAACTGATCCGATCACGATCAACCCATCAGCGATGCTGCTGAGAAGGGGGGCAAGGAAGCCCACCGAGCGCTGAACTCGCAGGGCCGAACAACACTACTCCTCCGCCCCCGCCCCTTGGAGCAGGGATTCGCGGTCGATGCCCTTCTTCTTGAGCTTCGTGTGCAGGGTGTCGCGGCTCATGCCCAGGACGCGGGCGGCCTGGGAGACGTTGCCGCCGGTCTGCTTCAACGCCCGGCGGATGGCCCAGGTTTCGATCTGGTCCATGTCCAGCGTGCCCGGCATGTCGCCGCCGGTGGTGACCAGTTCCGACAGGTTGCCGCCCAGGGGGAGGGCGTCCGCGTCGATCAGGTCGGACTCCGACATGACGGCGGCACTCTCCAGGACGGCCCGGAGTTGCCGGACGTTGCCCGGCCAGCCGTAGGCTTGGAGCCGTTGCAGCGCCCCGCCGGTGAGCTTGAACGTCCGCCGGCACTGGACGCTGAGCCGTTCCAGGAAGAACCGCGCGAGTTCGGGGATGTCCTCGGCGTGTTCCCGGAGCGACGGCACCCGCAGCGTGATGACTTTTAGCCGGAACATCAGGTCCTGCCGGAACCGGCCGCCCTTCGTCTCCTGTTCCAAATCCTTGTGCGTCGCCGCGATGACCCGGACGTCGACCTTTACGTCACGGGTTCCCCCCACCGGGCGGAACGGCTTCCCCTCGATCACGCGGAGCAACTTCGCCTGGCATTCCAGGGACAGTTCCGCGACTTCGTCGAGGAACAGGGTGCCGTCGTCCGCCTGCTCGAAGAGGCCGGGGTGGTCGCGGTCGGCCCCGCTGAACGCGCCCTTGCGGTAGCCGAAGAGCTCCGCTTCGAGCAGGGTCGGGGCGATGGCGGCGCAGTTCACGACGACCAGCGGTCCGTTCGTGCGGGAACTGTGGCGGTGGAGCGCCTGCGCGACGAGTTCCTTCCCGGAGCCGCTCTCGCCGTGGATCAGCACCGTGAACGGCTGCGGGGCGGCGCGGGTGATCTGCTGGCGGAGGGTCATGATGGCGGAGCTGTCGCCGATGAGTTCGTCCGCGACGGGGGCGACGCCGCGGAGCCGGCTGTTCTCGGCTTCGAGCTTCCGGCGGTGGCGGTGGATTTCGAGGGCCGGCGTCAGGAACCCGGCGACCGCTTCGAGGAACCGGATGTCCCGGTCGGCGAACCCGCGGCCGGTGCGGTAGACGTGCAGTGCGGCCATCGGCCCGCCGTCCGGCCCCGCCACGGGGAGGCACGCCGCGTCGGTGAAGGCGTACAGCGAGTCGCCGGGGTCGGTCGACTTCTGGCCGTCGCCGAACAGCCAGACCATCCGCCGGCCGGCCCGCACCTGCTCCGTCAGCCGGCGGCTCAACCGCACGTCGACGGCGGCCCGCTCGGGCATCACCACCTTCGGGCTCGGGTCGTTCGGGTCGAGGCTGAGGTAGCCCGCGACGGTCGCCGTCGTCTGGTTCATGATCGTCCGCAGCGAGTGGCGGACGAGCTCCTGGGGGTCGGAGATCGACATGGCGGCGGTCATGTACCGGCACAGCGCGGTCAGCTCGTCGACGCGCAGGTGCGTGTCCGAGACGTTCAGTTCCGGCGGCGGGGTCGTGTACTCCGGGGTGTCGAACGAGGGGGCGCGGGTGGTGGGGAAGTTGTGGACTTTGGTTCCCGTGATGTCCTGGCCGGTACGGGTGCCGCCGGCGGACGGGGCGATGCCGCCGATGCCGGGGCCGGACAGGGTACCCCACCCGCCCACCGGGCCGGGCACGGGGGACGCGGGGTCCGGGATGCGGGTCGGGGAAAGCGACTGCCCGGCGGGTCGGGGGCCGGGGGTCGCGACGAGGTTCGACGAGGAGAACCGCAACTTCGCGTCGCCAATTTCGACCACGATAGCGTCGGCGAGCGGAATCGCCCCGGTGACTTTGAGGCCGCCCACGCGGGTCCCGTTCAGGCCGAAGTCACGGATGAGCCAGCGGCCGTCTTCAAAATAGATCTTCGCGTGCAACCGGGAAACGAGGTCGTCCCGAACAATCACGACATTGTCCCGGCTGCGGCCGAGCGTCACCGGCTGGCCGGGCGCGAGTTCGACCGATGCCGGGGAGCAGTCGCCGGACTCGACGATCAGGCGTGCGTGCATGCGGAAAGCCCCTCACAAGCGGACGGAGCGGGCGGGGGCGACGGAATTCCCGACAGTCAACCTAGTCCACCCTAGCACGAATTTCACCCGCACCGGGGGTCTCGCCGCAAGAACTGCGAATTCCCGAAAGGCAAGTCGGTCGCCGAACTCCGCGCCCCGGCTAAGCTATCATTGGCCGATCCGCCGCCGACCTGACAGGCCGACCCACAGAATCCTCGAGAATCTCCCATGCAGACGATCATCCAAGGCAAGGCCTACGTCCTCGGCGATAACATCGACACCGACCAGATCATCCCGGCCGAGTACCTGACGTTCAACCCGTCGATCCCGGAAGAGTACCGGATGTTCGGCAAGTTCGCCCTCTGCGGCGTGCCCGTGGACCAGGCCGGCTTGCCCAAGGGCCACGTCCCCTTGCACCCGCCCGGCGGCGACGGGTTCGTCTCCCCGTACAAGATCGTCATCGGCGGCAAGAACTTCGGGTGCGGGTCGAGCCGCGAACACGCGCCGATCGCGCTGGCGGCGGCCGGCTTCGCCGCCGTCATCGCCGAGTTCTACGCCCGGATTTTTTACCGGAACTCGGTCAACGGCGGATATCTGGTCCCGGTCGAAACCGACGCCCGGTTGTGCGAGCAAATCTGTACCGGCGACGAGCTGCGGCTGGACCTGGAAAAGAGCGAACTGAAAAACCTGACCACCGGCGACGTGTGGACGATGAAACCTCTGGGCGACGTGGCCCCGATCATCGAAGCGGGGGGCGTCTTCAATTACGCGGCGAAGGTGGGGATGTTTCAACCACAATGAGGACTGTGTAGCCGCGACGCGCAGCGCGGGAGGCAGCCTCCCGCGCTGCGCGTCGCGGCTAACCAACGATTACCCCACGATTTGCTTCACCATCACCCGCACGTACGGCTGCGTGTGGCCGCGGAGGCGACGGTAGTTCTTGCGGCGGCGGAACTTCTGCACTTGCAGCTTCTTGGTGGGCAACGCCACCACTTCGCCGACGACCTTCGCCCCGGCGACGAGCGGCTGGCCGATCTTCGTCGTGTCGCCGTTCTGGACGAGCAGCACCTTGCTCAGTTCGATCGCGTCTCCGATCTTCACGTCGCGGAAGTCGATGACCACGGTGGCCCCTTCCTCGACGCGGTACTGCCGGCTGCCGTCTTCGATGATCGCGTACATGAACCCGCTCCCACGGAATAGTCGCTCAGAAGAGAGAGATTCTATCACCCGCGACGCCGCCTGCTACGGGAGTTTGCCGGATTCGCAGAAACCGGCGGCTTGCGAGGCGTGCGAGCGTCGCGTAGGTTCAAGGAGCCATCTCCCAACGCCCGGCCGAGGAAACCGTTCTCTCGGCAGGGTACCAGTCATCACAACCCCAGGGGCGCGCGATGCGGCCACGCACTCGGCTGGGTTTCACGCTGATTGAGCTGCTGGTGGTCATCGCGATCGTCGCGATTCTGATCGGTTTGCTCCTGCCCGCGATTCAGAAGGTTCGAGAAGCGGCGAACCGGTCGACGTGCCAGAATAATCTGAAGCAAATCTCACTTGCAACTCAGAACTACCACGACGCGATGCAGTGGTTCCCTCCAGGCGTCGCCTATCCGGGACCGTCGAACCGGAACACTTGCTTGTTTACCGAAGTATTGCCATACGTTGAAGCCGGAGTTGTCGGCGCGAAGTGGGATTACTCGAACCCCAACGCCAACTTCGGAGGCGTCGAAACTCCCGCTGCCGCTCCCCTGAAATACCTCGTCTGCCCGTCCGCCGGGTTGAACGAGAATCCCGTCTCGCTCGGCTCGACCAAGCTCGGGGCCACGACCTACGGCGCGAACGGCGGCACCATCACGTTCCCGAGTTCGCGGGCCACGAATGACGGCATCTTCGGGTACAGCACGCCGACGAACCGCAACCAGACGCGCATCCTCGACATCACCGACGGGGCGTCGAACACCATCCTCTTCGGCGAACGGCTACTGGGGGACGCGGCCCTCGACAGTTACCAGATCGCGCCGTTCGACACGCCGCCGAACCCGCCGCTGGCGACTGCGTCGTCGTTCATCGGGTGGGCCGTCGTGCCGGGGCCGAACGCCGGGGCGGGGATGCTGTGTGCCGGGTCCGTGCCGTTGAACCACGTCCACGGCAGCGTGTACGTCCCGCCCCCGCCGTGGCCGCCGCCGACCGTCCCGGAACCGCCGATCCCGTGGGCGACGTTCGGCCCGCAGGTGTGGGACCGGCTCAGCGCCTACGGCAGCCGACACGACGGCGGGATCAACTTCGCCCTGGCGGACGGGTCCGTGCGGTTCGTCCGCGTCTCGACGCCGACGATGGTGATCCAGGGGATGAGCACCCGTGCCGGCGGCGAACCCGCGGTCGCGGAGTAGGTCACTTCGGCTGGAAGAACGGCGGGTTGTTGCCGTTCGGGGCGTGCTGCAACTGGGCTTCCCGGACCATCAGAATCGCGATGAGGGCACCCCACCCGAGGGAGAAGGTGAGCCCGACGACCGAGAACACGATCCCGACGACGGCCCACGCCCGCCGCGGGGACTGCAACCCCGAGTGCCCGAACACCAGCCCCAGGATGCCGGTGATGACCCCGACGAACGGGCACGCCCACAGGACGAGGTTGAACAGCCCGAGGACCAGGGCGACGACCGGTGCCCCGTCCGGGGGCGCGGCCCGCCGGCGGGACCGCCGCGGCGGGGCGGGGGGCAGCGTCAGGTTCGTGTGCGGGTGCGCGTCGAACACCGCCCCGCACCGCCCGCACTCCGCCTCCGCCCCGGCGTACTCCCACGGCAGCCGAACGGCCGTCTGACACGCGGGGCAGGTGGTTGTAAATGTCATGGCGGCCCTTCCCCGGTTGGGTCAGGGTTAACATAGAAGCTTCCCGCGCCGCCGGGCCAACCGAACATGGACGCATCGACCATCCTCGCCCGGACACGCCGCTGGATCGCCGACGTGGTGATCGGGCTGAACCTCTGCCCGTTCGCCCGCAAGCCGTTCGCCGGCGACCGCATCCGGTTTGTAGTGACCCCCGCCGCGACCGCCCCCGAACTGCGTGAGGTTCTCGCCCAGGAACTGCGTCTCCTCGCCGACACGCCGGCCGAGCAGGTCGAAACGACGATCCTGATCCACCCGCACGTTCTGACGGACTTCCTCGACTACAACGACTTCGCCGCGGACGCGAACGACCTGCTCTCCGAGATGGAACTTGATGGGATCCTTCAGATCGCGACGTTCCACCCGGACTACCGCTTCGCCGGCACCGCCCCGGACGCGGTCGAGAACTACACCAACCGCTCGCCGTACCCGATGCTGCACCTGCTGCGCGAAGCCAGCATCACCGCCGTGGCGAACGACCCCGCCGCGCTCGCCGGCATCCCGGAACGGAACATCGAAACGATGAAGCACCTCGGCCGGGCCGAGGTGCTCGAGATGCTGCGGAAGATCCGCGAAGGGTGATTCCTACGACAGCAACGGCAGGACGTGCTTCTCCACGTCCGCCTCGGTCCGCACGTCGGGGACGTTGCCGTACAGTTCCCACGACTCGACGAGTTCCGCGGACTGGCCGGGGGCGAGGGTCGTCAGTTCGCCGACGGTTTCCATCTCCAGCATGTCCTCGTTCGAGAACGTCTGGTAGCGGGTGCCGCGGTCCGGGTAGGTCGCCCCCTCGCGGTAGTCGAACCGCTTGACGAACAGGGTGCCGGAGTTCAGGTACGCCACCCAGCCCATCCGGTGCGCGAGGCCGATCTTCGTCGGGCCTTTATTCACGTCCTGGCGCAGGAAGGCATACTGCTTCCCAAACGTCCAGCGGGTGTCGGCGAAGTCGAAGTACGGCCAGAGGATCAGTTCCTGGTTCGGGGCGTAATCCGCGGGGGACTTGGCGTTCTTCGGGTGGCCGGGGTGCGGAACCTTCGGCGGCAGCGGGATGATCTCGACGCCGCCGGGGGCCATCACGGTCGGACCCCACGGGGCCAGTTCCGTCGGGGCAGAACCGATGTTCGTGACCTTCAGCGTGACGGTGACTTTTGCCCCTTTCGGTGCCAGGGCCAGCGTCATTTCCTTCTGGACGCCGTACTCCGTCTCCGGCGGCGGCGTCAGCGTAACCGCTTCCGGGCCGACCTGCTTGTAGGCCACCGGACGGTTGTCGGGGAAGTAAGTCCGCGTCAGGTCTTCCGGGGCGAGCCAGAAGCGGTGGCCGCCGCGGATTTGCCACTCGGGCTCGCCGGTGCCGCCCATCATGCCGTCGTAGTTCTTCATCACGTTGAAGCCGCCGGGCAGCTTGAAGCTGACGACCCGCGGCCCGACGTCGAGCGTCGCGACGAGTTCGACGTCGCCGTTGGAGAGGCGGAGGTTGTTCTTCCAGCCACGGTATTCGACCACGTCCACGGTGTTATCCTTCCGGTTCCGGTTCATGCGGACGGACGAAACGGCAACGCATCGTCAAATCGAATGCTACTTTTTGGCATCCTTCACAGCCTTATCCCACTGCTTTTTCATCTCGACGCTCATGCGTTCCGATTGCGCTTTGGCTAGGCGGCTGGTCGCCTTGTTGAGTTCCGCATCGTATTTTTTGGCGAGCCGGTCGTCCTCCTCCGCCTTGCTTCCTCCTTCGTTTAGTGCGACTTGCAACATCTGCACCTGAATTTCGCCCAGACGTTTCTCTGCGGCCTTGATCTTCTCTTCCGGTTGCTTCGTCTCGATCGCCTCGGCCAAGTCGTTCATTGCCTGGATTTGAGTCTGCATCTGGCGCTCTTTACTACTGCCGCAACCGCACAAGCCGAGAATCATCGCAGCTAAACAAGGGAACAGTAGTTGACGCATGGATGCCTCACGACGGGAGTAAAAGTATGCACATCTCGCTGGTTAAGTTACCCGAGAGAAAGTCCAATGCAAGCGGCGTGGTTCCTATTCTGACCGGATGACGCAACCGGATCGCAACGCGGTCGAGCAGGAGTTCCACGACCGCCAGCCGGCGGAGCGGGCGGACACGTTTCGCACTCGCCCGGACGATTTGCTAGTCGACGACGCCGAGTATCTCGATCACGAAACCTGGATTCGCCCGGCGTTCGACCATTTCGGCGACCTCCGCGGGAAGACGGCCCTCGACTACGGCTGCGGGCACGGCATGGCCGCCGTCGTGCTCGCCCGGCGGGGCGCGATCGTGTCGGGGTTCGACCTGTCGCCGGGGTACGTGAAGGAAGCGGAGGAGCGAGCCGCCGCGAACGGGGTCATCGTGCGGTTCGCCGTCGCGGACGGGGAACACCTCCCGTACCCGGATGCTTCCTTCGACGCGGTCTGGGGCAACGCGGTGCTGCACCACCTCGACCCGGATCGGGCGGGGGCGGAACTGCGGCGCGTGCTCAAGCCGGGCGGAATCGCCGTCTTCTGCGAGCCGTGGGGCGGCAACCCGATCCTGACGCTCGCCCGGCAACGGCTGCCGTACCCCGGCAAGCACCGCACCCCGGACGAGACGCCGCTGACGCGCGGGGCCGTCGTCCGGCTGCGGACTCACTTCCCCGAACTCCGCGTCGAGTCCTTCCAGTTCCTCGGCATGGTCCGCCGGGTGTGGAAGAAACCACCCGTCCTGGCACGGTTCGACGCGGTCGACCGCTGGCTGTTGAAGCAAGTCCCCGGGCTCGGAAATTGGTGCCGGTACGTGGTGCTGACGCTCCCGCGCCGCTAAAATGCGCGTCCGAGCTCGCGCCCGGAGCTGATGCGCCCGGAGTCCCTGTCATGGCCACGGACGGACCTACCGCCGCCGCCCCGCCCCCGCGCGGGTCGCAGGCTGCGCTGGCGGTCTTCGCCGTGCTCACGCTCGCGGTGCTCGGGTTCCGCGGGTACGCCCCCACTTCCGCCCCACGCCCGACGGAATATCACCCCGCCGGAACGTATGCCGTCGACTTGAACGCGGCCGACCGCTCCGAGTTGCTGCAAGTCCCCGGCCTCGGGCCGCAACTCGCGGACGCGATCCTCACCCACCGCCGGGACCGCGGGCCCTTCGCCGGCATCGACGACCTGACCCACGTCAAGGGCATCGGCGGGAAGACGGTCGAGAAGATCCGCCCGTTCGTGACGGTGGGAAAAGCGGAGTCGTTCGAGCGACCAGTCGAAACGCTGGAACGCAAGCCGACCCCGGCCCCCGCTCCCCCGGTCGCCACCGGCCTGAAGGTGCAGCCCGGCGACGCCCCGATCGACGTGAACTCCGCCGACGCCGCCACCCTCCAACGGCTCCCCGGCATCGGCCCGACCCTCGCGAGCCGGATCGTGATCTACCGCGGCACGGAGCGGTTCAAGACGCCCGACGACTTGCGGCGGGTCAAGGGGATCGGCGTGAAAACCCTCGACGGCCTCCGGCCGTTCGTCGTCTGCCGGTGATTCGTCATCCGACCTGTGGTACACTGCCCGTCGTCGGGAGGTCACCATGTCGGCGGTCAGCACCAAACTTCCGTTCGGCGGGCACGGCGCGCTCCGTCAATTCTCGATCGCCGAGTACCACCGGCTGATCGGCCTCGGGTTCTTCGCGGACGACGAGCAGTTCGAACTCCTCGACGGCTATCTGGTGCGAAAAATGGCCCGCGGCTCGGCCCACGATTCCGCCTTGCAGAAGCTGAGCCGGCGGTTCTTCCGCCTCATCTCCGACCCGACGACCTGGCAAGTCCGCGACCACCTCGGGCTGACGCTCGGCGACAGCGAACCGGAACCCGACCTCGTCGTCGCGCGGGGAACCGAGACCGCGTTCGACCGCCGGCACCCGACCGCCGCCGAAGCGGCCCTCGTCGTCGAGGTCGCGGACTCGTCCCTGGCGCGAGACACCGAGGAGAAGCTCCCAATCTACGCCCGCAGCGGAATTCCCGTGTACTGGGTCGTCAACGTTCCGGACCGCAAGGTGCTGGTGTATACCAACCCCGACCCCGCCGCAAACCCTCCGACGTACCGGTCGCTCGACGAGTTCCCGCCCGGAACCGCCGTCCCGGTCACGCTCGACGGAACGGCGGTCGGGTCGATTCCGGTCGCCGACATCCTCCCGTGAATCCTCGAAGAGGCCGCTCATGCCCCATGAAATCGCGACGCTCGGCGGCGGGTGCTTCTGGTGCGTGGAGGCCGTCTTCGAGCACCTCCGCGGCGTCGAGTCCGTGGTCTCCGGGTACGCCGGCGGGCACGTCCCGGACCCGACCTACGAGGAGGTCTGCGGCAAGCGGACCGGCCACGCGGAAGTCGTGCGGGTCACATTCGACCCCGCCGCGATCTCGTACCGCGAGGTGCTGGAAGCGTTCTTCGCCACCCACGACCCGACGACGCCGAACCGCCAGGGGAACGACGTCGGCCCGCAGTACCGCTCGGCGATCTTCACGCACTCCGAGGAGCAGAAGCGCACGGCCGACGAGGTGATCGCGGCGCTGACGGCCGAGGGTGCGTTCGCGAACCCGATCGTGACCGAAGTGACCCCGGCCACGACCTTCTACCCGGCCGAGGAGTACCACCAGGGCTACTTCCGCAACAACCCGCACGACGGCTACTGCAACTTCGCGGTGCCGCCGAAGGTCGCGAAGCTGCGGAAGAAACTCGCCCGGCTGATGAAGGACTGAACCGGAGGCCCAGGATGGACGAGGCCGCGGAACGCCGCCACCGTCGGCGGGTGATCGCGCTCGCGGTCTTCGCCGGCGTCTGCGCGGCGCTCGGGACGGGATGGGTCACATTTTGGGATCCGCCTCAATATTTCAGAAGTGGACTTCCAACCGTTTATCGATACGATTGGCCCTTCCTGTCCCAAGACACTCCTGTCCAGGAAGACAATGTCCGCAAGTTGTGGTGGGGGAATTTCTGGAAGGTCGCGGTTCCCGGTGCCGTCATCTTCGGACTCTTTGTGGGGAGCGCCGGCTACGTTGTCGAGTCGGTGAATCCCCCCGGTCGAAGGATGCATTGGATCCTTCTCTTGATTCTGTGGCTCGTGATTTGGGTCGCAGCAAGCATTGTCTGGCAATTCGCGATCAGCCATCTCAGACAGTTGTCGTACTGGGAGTGGAACTCCACGGGCTGGCAGCACATGTGTGTAAGAGGGCTGACCTTCGGACGGAACTCGGCGTTTCTTTGGCTCTTCCCGTACCTCTTCTTTCGCCGTCTCGACGAGTCCGATTGGGTGCCGACCCGTCGGTCCTGGGTCACTTTCGCACTCAGTGTCATCGTATCCGCGTGTGGCGCGACGTACTATGCGAACCGTATCGCACACGAACGTCCGCAGGACGTCATCGATCGCGTGGCTCCGTACAACCCGAATGTGTATGTGATGTGGACGATAACGAAAGAAGCCTGAGAAGCGGAACTGCCTGTCGCTGCTGCAAGTGTAGAAGCCGAACTGCGGGCCAGGAACCGCTCCTGTGCCGCACCGCTCGCGGGTCTGGTGGCCGGGCTCATCCTCTTCGGTGCGGGCATTCTGATCGGCTATCCGTCCCGGCTGTTCGCTGTCTCTTCGGTGCTCCGCCTGACGGCGTGGGTCGCCGCCTGGGCGCTCGCTGGGGCCGTCAGTCATTGGGCAGCGGTCTACTGGCGGGAATCGTACTGGATCTACTTCGCCCCGATCGGGGCGGACCGCACGGAGCACATCCTCGCGAGAATGGCTGAAGGAGCGTTGACGGGGCTTCAAGCCGGGCTCTTCTTGGTAGCGATGGTTCTGGCGGGGATGGGGATTTCAAACCAGTGGCTTTCCTCGCGTCGGTCGGACACGCGGCAGCCCGGACCGTATTGATTGCCGATGAGGTGTGTCTCGCCCCCCCTGTGGCCGGTCTTCGCCGGGCGGAGATCGGGTCACGGAGCGAGGGGGCAGCCGTTCGGCGGGTCTACCGCGCGTCTTCCGGAACCGGGAACTGCTCGCAGAGTTCGCGGACGCTGCCGCGTACGCGAGCCAGGAGCGCGTCCTCCGTCGGCCGGGTCAGCACCTCGGTGATCCACTTCGCGATCTGCTTCATCTCGGCCGCCTTCATGCCGCGGGTGGTCAGGGCCGGGGTGCCGATGCGGATGCCGGACGGGTCCATCGGCTTGCGGGGGTCGTAGGGGATCATGTTCTTGTTGACGGTGATCCCGGCCGCGTCGAGAGCGTGTTCCGCGACCTTGCCGGTCGTGCCCTTCGGCGTCACGTCCACGAGCATCAGGTGGTTGTCCGTCCCGCCCGAGACGATGCGGAAGCCGGCGGCCGCGAGTTCCCCGGCGAGCACCTGGGCGTTCGCGATCACCTGATCGATGTACGCCGCGAACGACGGCTGCAGGGCTTCCCCGAGGGCGACGGCCTTCCCCGCGACGACGTGCATCAGCGGCCCGCCCTGGATGCCGGGGAAGACCGCCGAGTCGATCGGCTTCGCCCACGCCTCGCGGCACAGGATGATGCCGGCCCGCGGGCCGCGCAGCGTCTTGTGCGTCGTGCTGGTGACGAAGTCCGCGTGCGGGACGGGGTCCGGGTGCTTCTTCGCGGCGACGAGCCCGGCGATGTGGGCCATGTCCACCAGGAACAGCGCGCCGACCTCCTTGCAAATCTCCGCGAACTTCGCGAAGTCGATGACCCGCGGGTACGCGGACGCCCCGGCGATGACCAGCTTCGGCTTGTGCTCGCGGGCCTGCTTCGCGACCTGATCGAAGTCGATGCGGTGCGTGTCCGGCGTCACGCCGTAGGATGCGACCTTGAAGTACTTGCCGGAGAAGTTCAGCTTCATCCCATGCGTCAGGTGCCCGCCGTGCGCGAGGTCCAGGCCGAGGATCGTGTCGCCCGGCTGCAGCGCCGCGAGGAACACGGCCATGTTGGCCTGCGCCCCGGAGTGCGGCTGGACGTTGACGTGGTCGCTGCCGAACAGTTTCTTCGCCCGGTCGATGGCGACGCGCTCGACCACGTCGACGAACTCGCAGCCGCCGTAGTACCGCTTGCCGGGGTAGCCTTCCGCGTACTTGTTCGTGAGGACGGACCCCTGCGCGGCCATCACGGCCTTCGACGTGTAGTTCTCGGACGCGATCATTTCGAGGCCGAACCGCTGGCGGGTCCGCTCGCCCTGAATGGCGGTCCAAACGTCCGGGTCGGCGTGCTGAAGCGGGTCCATGAACGGCTCTCGGGGAAAGGACAACAGGTGCTGTTGTCTTACCGGATTCTAGTCCGGAGCGGTATCCCGAACCCGCCGCCGGACCGCCGTGTCTGACCCGCAAGCCGGCCGCGCCGGCCTCCCATTCCCCCCACCCGGAAGGACGCGACCCCCGCGCCCGATTCTTCTCGCCCGTTGTGGCGGAGTCGCGTGCAAGGTTGGCCCTTTCCCGGGTGTACCACGTGAAGATGGCAATGGATCAGGACGAGAGCCCGGAAGACGGGTCGGACCCGAGGGTGTTTCAAGACCGGCGGCGGCGGCACCGGAAGCCGATGGCCCCGGTCGGCGGGCGAAAGGCCCTCCAGTTGTGCGGGTAGGTGAAGGACGCGCTCCACGGCATTCTGGCCGGGTGCGCGGACGAGGTGGTTCGGAACCTGACGGTGATCGCGGTCGAGCCGGCCCCGCACACGGGCCGGCTGATGGTGACAGTCGCCGGCCCCGCGCCGGCAGACGTCGCCGACCCCGAACCCGTCGCCGAACACCTCGCCCGCGCGGCGGGCTGGGTGCGGTCCGAAGTCGCGGCCCGGATCAGCCGGCGGTACGCCCCGGAACTCGTGTTCCGGGTGCTGTGACGCCGGAGCACTGCGTCACCGCGGCACGAACTTCAGCGCCAGCGAGTTCAGGCAGAACCGCAGGCCGGTCGGCCGGGGGCCGTCGTCGAACACGTGGCCGAGGTGGGCGTCGCACCGGCTGCACCGGATTTCGGTCCGGACCATGAACCCGCTGGTGTCCTCGAACAGTGACAGGGCGTCGTCACTGACGGGCTGGAAGAAGCTCGGCCAGCCGGTGCCGGAGTCGTACTTCGCCCCCGAGTCGAACAGCGGCTGGTCGCAGCAGACGCAGTGGTAGACGCCGTCCCCCTTGTTCAGCCAGTGCGCCCCGGAACAGGCCCGCTCGGTGCCGTGGCCGCGGGTGATGGCGTACACCTCCGGGCTCAAGATCGCCCGCCACTCCTCGTCGGTCTTCACGACCTTCCCGCCCGGCGGCGTGCCGACCTTGACCGGCGTGGCGTCCCCGTGTTTCCGCGTCGCCATGACGAAGCCCCCAACCCCGGCGAGCACACCGAGGAGGACGAGAATCGCAACGCGACCCTGCATGTGTGGCTCCCGGTGCCCGACCCTGTTTTGATCGTTGCCGGAATTATACCCCGCCGCCGCGAGTTGTCTTTCCGCGGTTCGTGGCCTAGGATTCGGCGTCGCTGGTCCCGCACAGCCGTCACGTCGTTCGCGCGGGAAGCCATCCCAGGTGCCGTATGCCGTCCCGTCTCGGGGTCGTCGGTATCGTGCTGTTCTGGCTCGCCACCGCGGGGTACGTCGGGTACCGCGACGTGTGGCCCCGCCTGTTCGCCGACGGCCCGCCGCCCCTCCGCATCGACCTGACCGACGAGGCGACCCAGACCATCCCCGCCCGGTGGACGATCTACCGCGGCCCGCAAAAAGTCGGCAGCCTGACGACGTGGATGGAGTACGCCGCGTCCGACGACACGTTCTGGTTCAAGAGCAAGTACAGCGCGCTGGAACTCGACTACGAAATCCCCCGCGTCGGCTCCGCGACGCTGGCCGTGCCGGAGCTCGAAACCGCGGTTCGGGTGTCGCGCGCCGGGGCCCTTCGCGAACAGACGATGGCGGGCAAGCTCGAAGCGAAAGTCGGGAAAACAAGCGTCGGCACTGCGACGGCCAAGGTCGACGCCAGGGTCGACGACGGGCAACTGGTCGGCCGGTTCCAGGTCGTCCCCCCCGCGTTCCTCGGCAAGCCGATCGACCGGCCGCTCGAACCGGTGCCCGTCCCCGGCGGCCAGGTCCTGAACCCGATGACGCCGGTGAACCGCCTCCGCGACGTGCAGCCAGGCAAGCGGTGGGTGATTTACCCGAACGACCCCCTGAAGGACTCCTTCGCCGCCGCGTTCCCGGCGTTCGCCCAGCAGGGGAAGGGGCCGAGCAGCCTCATTGCGGAGGTGCTGTCCGCGCCCGAAACGCTCGTCGTGAAGGGCAAGGTCATCGAGTGCTGGGCGATCGAATACCGCGGCGAAGAGATGACGGCGAAGACGTGGGTCGCGGTGTCCGACGGCCGGGTGCTGCGGCAAGAGGCGTCCGGGTTCGGGGAGAAGTTGCGGTTCGAGCGGGAGGATTGACAGATGGAGATGCAACCCCTCCCCCCGGCCCCCTCCCCGAAGCGGAGAGGGGGCGAAGGCACAAAGCAACCCCTCCCCCCAACCCCCTCCCCGAAGCGGAGAGGGGGAGCAAAACCGAAACCATCGGCAGTCGATCCGTCGCTCCATTCTTCCTCCCCCTCTCCGCTTCGGGGAGGGGGCCGGGGGGAGGGGTTAAACCCGCCACCCCTTCGAAACATCGTCGTCGGTCAGCGAGTCGCGGTAGAGAAGGTCATCCGTGCCAAACAGTTTCGCCGAAGGCTCACGCCCGCGGAACGCCGACTGTGGGAGTGTCTCCGTCGGAATCAACTCAAAGGTCTGCACTTTCGCCGACAGCAAGTGATTGAAGGATTCATCGCCGATTTCTACTGTCACTCGGCCGGAATGGTTGTTGAGGTGGATGGCGCGATCCATGACCTACAAGCCGTAGCGGATGCCGAGCGCGACCTTGTGTTCGCAGGTTTGGGATTGCAAGTATTACGCTTCACGAATGAAGACGTGTTGCTGAAGACGGAGAGTGTGCTGGGGCGAATAGCGCAGGCTTGTGGTGGAGGCGAAACCCCCTCCCCCCGGCCCCCTCCCCGAAACGGAGAGGGGGAGCAAGAGTTTCCCGGTCCGCGGGTCTGATTGGTGTCTTGTTCTTTCTCCCCCTCTCCGCTTCGGGGAGGGGGCCGGGGGGGGAGGGGTTGCCTTTGATCGAACTCTCCAACATCACGAAACGCTACGGCCAAAAAATCGCCGTGCAGGGGCTGAACCTCGCCGTCCCCGCCGGGGAGCTGTTTGCGTTCCTCGGCCCGAACGGGGCCGGGAAGACGACCACCATCAAGATGCTCTGCG
>ERZ1066123.698-NODE-698-length-23397-cov-9.645232_pt1 | contig 23397 bp, 16 predicted proteins | sample MGYA00382770_ERZ1066123 | MGnify/ENA primary metagenome ERZ1066123 (study PRJEB33369, sample SAMEA5778353) | biofilm metagenome | biome: Industrial cooling water; feature: Water cooling tower basin; material: Biofilm | place: United Arab Emirates | collected...
ACCTGGCCGTCGCCTGACATCGCGACGCTGCGCGCTGACCAGCAGCAGGTGTGGGCCAACTTCAACGGCATCGCTGGCGCTGGCGACAGCGGCTTCGACTCCGGCTTCTGGTACGTCCTGTACAACGGTCGCAATCAGACGCTCGCCGTGAAGCTCGATGACCGCTTCATCGTGCCGGAGCCGGGTGCGCTCGCGCTGCTCGGCACGGGTCTGATGGGCTTCGTCGCCGTCGCGCGTCGTCGTCGCAACGTCTGATGCATCGCTCGATCATCGGCGGCTCGCCGCCGGTGATCGACGGTAGTGAGTGAGAGAAGGCGCCCCCGAGCTTCGGGGGCGCCTTCTTTGTTTAGCGGAGCGCGTCGTACCAACGGTCGTGCACCTCGCATCGGGAACCGTCCTGACGTTTATCGAGGCTCCCGTTCCTCCTGCGGCGCTGTGGCAACGCAACAGCGCTGTGAGGGCGCTCCGCCACACCATCAAGGCGTGGGCCATACGAGTGCCGTCGCTGCCCCGAAGGCTCTGTGCCGACCTAAGTCTTTGTATTGCAATATATTAGGATACTTCTGGCGACCTGGCATGGGGGCATCGGCACATCGGTTGCCCTATGGGAGTGCAGTCAGCGGCCCAGTGCCGCTACCGGATCGGGGTGGTCCCGATCACCCAGATCCACCGCTCCTCCTCACAGGAATCGCACCATGAAGCCCTTCGCCAAGTCCCTCGCCATCGCCGCCCTGGTCGCGCTGCCGGCGACGCTCTCCGCCCAGAGCCCCATCGACAACACCGTCTCGGTGTTCATCAACGCCTTCCCGCGCCAGACGACTGGCATGGGCTACCCGAGCTCCGCCGTGGGCGGCGGTTTCGAGGCCACGTTCAACGTGGACTTCTCGAGCGGCACGCGGTCGTTCGCCAACTGGCTGGTGTGGTGCATCGACCCCACGCGCGTCACGTCGGTGGGCAGCACGTCGGTCTACTCGCTCTACTCCGTGGCGGACTTCGCAGCGACAACCTTCGGCACCGCGACGAATGATCCGAACGCCGGCGACATGAACGAGATCGCGTCGATTGTGGAGGACATGGAAGACAACTGGTTCACCACGGTCACGGCGACCAACGACCGTCGCCTGCGTCAGGGCCAGGTGTGGGACCGCTTCACCGGCAACAATCTCTCGTCGTACAACGGTGATCGCAGCTTCGACGCGACGGGTTGGTACGTGCTCTACAACGGCCAGCGCCAGACCTTCCTGACGCGCATCCCCGAGCCGGTGCGTGTGCCGGAGCCGGCGTCGCTGGCGCTCATCGGTGCGGGCCTCGTGGGCCTCGTGGTGGTCCGCCGCCGCAACGCGTGATGCAGCACCTGGCGCCGCGCCCCGGATGCGCGGCGCCCAGGCAGGAGCAGGTCCAGTGTGAGGCTGGAGAGTGTTCGAGCTAACCCGCGCTTCAGAAACCATCGTTTGAAGAGGGACGCGGGGACTCACCCGAAAACCAAAGCCGCTGTGGCTCACGCCCCAGCGGCTTTGGTTTTTGGTACCACGGAAACGGGTGGTGCTGAGGCAGCGATCGGGGCGCGTGAGCAGCTGTTCAGGGAACATCCAGCTGGGAAGCTCAATCGGCTGATCAGCGAACTGAACTACCCAGCTGATCAGCTACTGCACACTGCAGCGGATCAGCGGCGCTGCGCGGCAGCTACTGAATACTGCAGCGGATCAGCGGCGCTGCGCGGCAGCGGGTGATTCGCCGAGTTCGCCGACGCCAAAGTAGGTGGCTTCGGGGCGCCAGAAGTACCAGCCCGAAACGCTGGCGGCGGGGAGCATGGCGTAGCTCTCCGTGAGGGTCATGCCGGCGCGCTGCGGGGCTTCGAGCAGTGCGAACAGCTGCTCCTTCTGGGCGTGCACAGGACACGCGGGATATCCGGGGGCGGGACGAATGCCCTGGTAGCCTTCGCGAATGAGCTCCGCATTGCTGAGTGCTTCCGCAGGGGCGTAGCCCCAGAGTTCCTTGCGCACGACCTCGTGCAGGCGCTCGGCGAACGCTTCGGCGAGACGATCGGCGAGCGCCTGCGCCATGATCGCGCTGTAGTCGTCGTGCTGCGCCGCAAACTGCGCGGCGAGCTCGGGGAGACCGTGACCGGTGGTGACGGCAAACGCGCCCACATAATCGAGCACGCCGCTGTCGTGTGGAGCGACGTAGTCGGCGAGCGAGCGATTGGGATTGCCGGCGCGCTTCGGCATGCGCTGACGCGGCATGTGCAGCACGGCCGCCACGTCGGCACGATCGGGCGCCGTGTAGAGCACGATCTCCTCATCCCGACTCACGGCGGGCCAGAAGCCCACACTCGCCTTCGCCGTGAGCAGTTCCTCTCGCACGATGCGATCGAGCAGCGAATTCGCGTCGGCGAACAGCGTGCGTGCGGTCTCGCCCACCACCGGGTCCTGCAGGATGTCGGGGTAGAAGCCGGCGAGTTCCCACGTGCGGAAGAACGGCGTCCAGTCGATGCGATCCACCAGGTCGGCGAGTGGCCAGCGCTCGTAGGTGCGGGGACCGAGGAAGGTGGGCGTGGGGACCGGGACCGACAGATCCAGGGACACGCGGTTGGTGCGTGCTTCCTCGATAGTGATCAGCTCCTTCGGCCGCGCGACGCCGCGGGCGTCTCGCAGGGCGGAGTACTCGTCGCGGACCTGCGCGACGTAGGCGTCGCGCTGTTCGTCGCTCAGCAGGGCGGAAGCGACACCAACGGCGCGGCTGGCGTCGAGCACGTGCACGACGGCGCCCTCATACTCCGGAGCGATGCGCAGGGCGGTGTGGGCCTTGCTGGTGGTGGCGCCACCAATGAGCAACGGCACATTCAGGCCGAGTCGCTGCATTTCGCTGGCCACAAACTGCATCTCTTCGAGACTGGGCGTGATGAGTCCCGACAGACCGATCACGTCCACCTGTTCGCGCTGCGCCACCTCGAGGATGTGCGCGCACGGCTGCATGACACCGAGGTCGATGACCTCGTAGCCGTTACACTGCAGCACGACGCCCACGATGTTCTTGCCGATGTCGTGCACGTCGCCCTTCACGGTGGCGAGCAGGATCTTGCCGGCACCGCGGCGGGTGGTGTCGTGCACCATGCCCGGGTCAGCGAGTTCAGCTTCGGCTTGCGCCGCGGCTTGTGAAGCTTCGATGTACGGGATGAGGTGGGCGACGGCCTTCTTCATCACGCGGGCGCTCTTGACGACCTGCGGCAGGAAGAGCTTGCCCGCACCAAACAGATCCCCCACGGTGTTCATGCCCGTCATGAGCGGGCCTTCGATCACTTCGATGGGGTGGTTCACCATCTGGCGCGCTTCTTCGGTGTCGGCCACGATGAACGCATCGAGTCCGTGCACGAGCGCGTGGGACAGCCGCTCCTGCACCGGCAGCGCGCGCCACGCCTGATCATCGACCGCGGCCTTCGCGCGCCCCTGCACGTCATCGGCCACGGCCATGAGGCGCTCCGTCGCGTCGGCACGACGGGCGAGCACGAGGTCCTCGACGCGTTCGCGCAAGTCGCTCGGAATGTCCTCGTAGGGCACGAGCGCACCGGCGTTCACGATGCCCATGTCGAGGCCGGCGCGAATACCGTGGTACAGGAACACCGCGTGGATCGCTTCGCGCAGCGGATTGTTGCCGCGGAACGAGAAGCTGACATTGCTCACTCCACCGGAAATGCGCACGTGCGGAAGGCGCTGCTTGAGTTCACACGTGGCCTCGAAGAAGTCCACCGCGTAGCGCGCGTGTTCCTCGATGCCGGTGCCGATGGCGAAGATGTTGGGGTCGATGATGACATCCTGCGGTGGCACACCGAGCTCGTCCACGAGAATGCGATAGGCACGCTCGCCGATGGCGATCCGTCGCTCCAGCGTGTCGGCCTGCCCCTGTTCATCGAACGCCATGACGATCATGGCCGCGCCGTACTGTCGCACGAGGCGCGCCTGCTTGCGGAACTCCGCTTCGCCCTCCTTGAGCGAAATGGAGTTGACGATCCCCTTCCCCTGCACGCACTGCAAACCGGCCTCGATCACGCTCCACTTGCTGGAGTCGATCACGATGGGCACACGTGAGATGTCGGGCTCGGCCGCCACGAGATTGAGGAACGTGCGCATGGCGTGCTCGGCATCGAGCAGCCCTTCATCCATGTTCACGTCGATGAGCTGCGCGCCGTTCTCCACCTGCTGCCGAGCGACATCAAGTGCCGCCGTGTAGTCGCCCGAGAGAATGAGCTTGGCGAAGCGTGCGCTGCCGGTGACGTTGGTGCGCTCGCCGATGTTGACGAAGTTCGTGGTGGGCGAAATCACCACCGGCTCGAGCCCGCTCAGGCGCAGATGTGGCGCCACCTCGGGGATGCGACGCGGCGCGATCCCCTGCACCGCTTCGGCCACCGCGCGAATGTGTTCCGGTGTGGTGCCGCAGCAGCCGCCGACGATGTTCACGAGCCCGCTCGTCGCCCACTCGCGAATGTGCTCGGCCATCATCTCGGGCGATTCATCGTAGCCACCGAACGCGTTGGGCAGGCCGGCGTTGGGGTGCGCGCTCACGTGCACATCGGCAATGCGCGCGAGATCGGCGACGTGCGCGCGCAGCTGATCGGCGCCGAGTGCGCAGTTGAGTCCGATGCTGAGCAGGTTGCCGTGCATCATGCTGTGCCAGAATGCTTCCGCCGTCTGGCCACTCAGTGTGCGACCACTCGCGTCGGTGATGGTACCGGACACCATGACCGGCACACGTTCACCCGTGGTGTGAAACAGCTCGGCGATCGCGAACAGTGCGGCCTTGGCGTTGAGCGTGTCGAACACCGTTTCCACGAGCAGCAGATCGGCACCACCGTCGAGCAGACCACGCGCCGCTTCGGTGTAGCTCTCCACCAGTTCGGCGAAGGTGACGTTGCGCGCACCGGGGTTTTCGACTTCGGGGGAGATGCTTGCGGTGCGATTGGTGGGGCCGAGCACGCCGGCGACGTAGCGTGGGCGCTCGGGTGTTTCGAAGCGATCGGCCACTTCGCGGGCGAGGCGCGCGCCGGCGACGTTCAGTTCGTACGCGAGGTCCTCCATGGCGTAGTCGGCCATGGCGATGCGCGTGCTGTTGAACGTGTTGGTTTCGAGGATGTCGGCGCCGGCCTCGAGATAGGCGGCGTGCACGGCACCCACGATGTCACGCTGTGTGATGCCGAGCAGGTCGTTGTTGCCCTTCAGGTCGCGTGGATGATTCGCGAATCGCTCGCCCCGAAAGTCCGCTTCTCCGAGCTTGTGCCGCTGCAGCATGGTGCCCATCGCGCCGTCGAGCACGAGAATGCGACGGGCGAGCAGGCCGGGGAGCAGGGCGAGGCGTTCAGCGCGGGTCATGCGGGGTGGTGCTGGGGGAAACGAACGGCAACTGCGCGAGGGAAGACGAACCGAAGCAGGACGGAAGACGAACGAAGAAGCGCAACGGCGTGTTCGGGCTGCCGCGCCCGTCTACCGCCAGCCAAGTGCGGCCATCTCTTGTAGCGTGCGCGCCACACCCTCGGTGGGGAGTACTGGTGGCTTGGTCCAGCCGGCGGCACGAATGGTGGACATGTCGGCCTGCGTGAAGTTCTGGTACTGGTTGGCCAGCGACTCCGGCATGGGGATGAACTCGATCGCCGGGTCCTCGCCGCGCGCGGCGAAATAGGCGGTGATCATGTCCAGGAAGGTGCTCGCCACCCCGGTGCCGGCGTTGTAGATGTCGCTCGGCGCGCCGTGAGCGTGGACCCAGCGCATCTCATCCACGACATCGCCCACGAACACGAAGTCGCGGCGCTGGCCGCCGTCGGTGAAGTCTGGGTGATTGCTGCGGAACAGCTGGACGCGGCCGAGCGAGGCCATGTCGCGCTCGGCCTTCCAGATGATGCTCGCCATGCGCCCTTTGTGTCCTTCGCGCGCCCCGTAGACGTTGAAGAACTTGAAGCCGGCCCAGTGCGGCGGTTGTGGCGCTCCGGTGGCGACTTGCTGGCGCACCCACGCGTCGAAGTCATTCTTGCTGCGCCCGTACAGGTTGAGCGGCGCGAGCTGCTCGGCGGGGGTGCGGTCGGAAAAGCCCTGACTGCCATCGCCGTAGGTCGCGGCGCTCGAGGCATAGTAAAAAGATACTCCGTGCTGAGCGCACCACCGCCAGAGCTGCTGGGAGGCGCCAATGTTGACGTGCAGCAGGTGGTCCCAGTCGCGGGTAGTGGTGTCGCTGTTCGCGCCGAGGTGCCAGACGGCGCGCACGCCCGGAACGTGAGGACCGAGGGCGGGGAGCTCGGCGCCGGGCTGGAAGACGCCGGCGGCGTCTACAAAGGGGTGGGCGTCGAGGCCGTCCAGATGGCGCGCCTTGGTGGCGTCGGGCGCGTAGTCGCAGAGCAGCAGCGGCGCGCCTTCGGCGTGGAGCTGGTGGGCGAGTTCTGCGCCGATGAAGCCGGCGGCGCCGGTGACGAGATGCATGGCTGACTGGTCAGGAGCGGGTGTCCGACGCGCTCACGGAGTCCGTGGCCGCCGTTGGGGCACCGGTATATTCCCCAATCTATGCAAGACGCTCCTGCAAACGCCCGGGCCGCACTGCTCGCCCGGCTGACGGATCCCGCCGACGTCGTACTCTTCGACGGCGCCATGGGCACGATGCTCTACGCGCGCGGCGTGTTCATCAATCAGTGCTACGACGAACTGGTGCTGCGCGCGCCCGATCTGGTGCGCGACGTACACGCGGCGTACGCGAAAGCGGGCGCCGAAGTCATCGAGACGAACAGCTACGGCGCGAACCGCGTGAAGCTCGCGGCGTACGGACTGGAAGGACAGGTCGCGGAGATCAACCGTCGCGCCGCTGAACTCGCGCGCGAAGCGGCGGGCGAATCGCGGCTCGTGGCCGGGGCGATGGGGCCGCTGGGTGTGCGCCTCGAGCCGTATGGACCGACGAGCCGCGAGGAAGCACGCACGTACTTCGCCGAGCAGGCGGCCGCGCTGCACGCAGGCGGTGCGGATTGTCTCGTGCTCGAGACGTTCGGCGATCTCGAGGAGATCGAGCAGGCGATTGCGGGCGCGCGGCTTGGTGCGCCAGGCGTCCCCGTCATTGCACAGATGACGATTGGCCCCGACCTGCGCACGGCGTACGGGGCGACGCCCGAAGACATTGTGCGGGCGCTGGAGCGTTGGGGCGCCGATGTGATCGGACTCAACTGTTCAGTGGGTCCGCAGACGATTCTCGAGGCGATCGAGCGCATGGCGCCGATCGCGACGGTCAAACTGTCGGCGATGCCCAACGCCGGTCTGCCACGCGAGGTGGGCGGCCGCAACATGTACATGGCGAGCCCCGAGTACATGGCGACGTACGCGCGCCATCTCATTCAGGCGGGCGCGAAGGTGGTGGGGGGGTGCTGCGGCACCACGCCAGAACACATCCACGCGATCGTGGAGGGTGTGCGGCCGCTCGTGCCGCGTCATCGTGAACGGCTCACGGTGACGGAGCGCGCGAGCAGCGAAGGCGCGGTGGGTGTCGAGCCCGTACCGCTGGCCCAGCGCTCGCGCTTTGGCGCCAAGATCGCGCACGGCGCGTGGGTGACGAGCGTGGAGATCGTGCCCCCGCGTGGGGTGGACACCAGTCGTCTCGAACGTGATGCCGCCACGCTGCACGCGGCGGGGGTGGACGCCATCAACGTGCCCGATGGTCCTCGCGCGCAGAGTCGCATGGGGGCGATTGCAACGTCGCTCATCATCGAACGCACGGGCATCGAAGCGGTCACGCACTACTGCTGCCGAGACCGCAACCTGCTCGGCATGCTGAGCGATCTCCTCGGCGCGAGCGCACTCGGGCTGCGCAATGTGCTGCTCGTGACCGGCGACCCGCCCAAGATGGGTCCGTATCCCGACGCAACGGCGGTGTTCGACATCGACGCGATCGGTCTCACGAATCTCGTGCGCAATCTCAATCGCGGTCTCGACCCGGGTGGCAACGCCATCGGCGCGCCGACGCAGTTCGTGGTGGGCGTGGGCGTGAACCCGGCGGCGATCGATCCGGCGCATGAGCTGCGGCGCTTCGAGTACAAGGTCGAAGCGGGGGCGGAGTACGCCATCACGCAGCCCGTATTCGACGTGGAGCAGCTGGAGCGGTTTCTCGCGAGCATCGAGCACACGCGCATCCCGATCGTGGCGGGGATCTGGCCGCTGGTGTCGGCGCGCAACGCGGAGTTCCTGGCCAACGAAGTGCCTGGGGTCACCGTGCCGGCGTCGGTGCTCGAACGCATGCACCGCGCGAACGCGGTCAGCAAGGATCACGCACTGGCGGAAGGGATCGCAATCGCGCGCGAAATGCTCGATCGCGTGCGCGGACTCGTGCAGGGGGTGCAGGTGAGCGCGCCGTTCGGACGGGTGGAGTTGGCGCTGGAAGTGTTTGGCTGAGTGCGCGCGCGCGCCGTTCGCGTTCATCACGCGTTGCTCGGCGCGTGGCTCGTGGCGGTGGCGGCCGTCACGCTGAGACCAACGACGGGTCCTGCTCGCCAACTCTCGGTCTGTCTTGCCTGCGGTGAGTTCGGACTGTCGGAACTGTTGTTGAACGTGCTGTTGTTCATGCCACTCGGCGTGCTGGTTGCGCGATCTCGCGAGGTGACCAGGCACGCCAGAGGAGCGTCGCGCCCGCTTCGCGACGCGCTGCTGCTGGGCGCGTTCCTCTCGCTCGCGATCGAGATGGTGCAGTGGATCGCGGGAATCGGTCGCGTGAGCGCCCTCGGCGATCTGCTCGCCAACGCCTCTGGTGCGCTTATCGGATCGGCCCTCTACCGCCACCGCCTGTTGCTCTGGGCGCCGCACGGTACGTGGCGTCGCCGACTCATTGCGGGGTGGCTCGTGGTCATCGGCCTCAACCTCGCGTTCGGCTACTGGAGCAGCACACCGTGGCTGCCTGAGGGGCGCTGGTATCTGCAGCGCACACCGCTTCGCCCCTGGAGTGATGTCTACGCAGGCGAGCTCGAGTTCGCCGGCATCGGTGCGGTGGACGTCCCCTCTGATCGGATCCGCGACACGGCACTGATCAATGGCGTGCGACGCGGAGACCATGCGATCGTTGCTGTTGAGCGCATCGGACCGCCGACCGAACGACTCGCCTACGTCCTGCGGCTGGTCGAGGCCGATCGCGGCCTCGAGGTGTTCTCGCTGGCGCGCGTTGGCGATGATGCGGTGCTACATACGCTGACGAATGCAGCCCGCGTTCGTGCGGCGAGCGTCTCCCTCCGCGTGGTCGACGCGTATCGTCGTGGTACCGAAGCGCAAAGGTCGTCGAAAATCTGGCTTGGCCGACGCGAGCCCCACGCCGTTCAGTCGATCTCGGAGTACGGTCGACCGGCGGCGTCAGCACTACGCGCCTGGGCCGCATTCCTACCTCGACCGATCGCCATGAGGCCGCAGACATTGCGTGCACTCGATGGTTTGCACGGCCTCATCCTCGCCGCCCCGCTGCTCATCTGGCTTGTCCCAAGCCTACGTCGCTCGCAGATCGGCATGCCCTGATTGCCGTGACATTCGCGTCCGTGGATCGTCCCCCACGGATGCTCGGACCGCGTCCCCATCTCGCCCCCGCCACGCTCGTGTCGATCCTGGCCTTCTTCGCGTCGGCCTCCGCGGAGGCACAGTCTGGAGTACCAAGGGACGCGTACATCTGGCTATCCGCATCCAGCACGGTGGAGCTGCCGGGCCGCACGCAAATCGCGGTCGAGATGCACGAGCGGCGGTTCGCGCAGAGTTGGCGACCGCATCAACGCGTGTACCGCGGCCATTTCGCATATCAGATCTCGCGGACAGGACGACTGGGCTTCGGCTACACCCATTTTCTGCAGGGTGCGGTCGTCGACTCCGGTGCCGACCAACCGTTTGCTGCAGAAGTACGCCCTCACGTGCAGTTCGATCTCGGGCGATCGCTGTCACCGGCAGCTCGGCTGACACAGCGCAGTCGACTTGAATATCGGGACTGGCGCGCCTCGTCAGGGCGCGCCCCGATGTCGGCAGTCAGGCTACGCCATCGGGTTCAACTCGACTGGACACCCAACGGCGGCCCGATCGGACTTCGGATCAGCGATGAGCTGCACATTCAGACGGGGGATCGACCCGCGTCACGACTCTTTGAGCAGAATCGCGTGCAGGTAGGCCTCCGCGTGCCGATCACTGGCTCGCTCTCCACCGAACTTGCGTACCTGTGGTGGTATCAACAGCGCCGTGATGGCGCGACGGTGCAGCGAGACCACTTCAGAATCGCGTTCGAGCACCTCCACCGAAGACGTGACACGTCTTCAATCGATCGATCGCCGAACGCGCAACGCTGAGGCACGCGGTCAGTGCGGTACGCCAAAGGCATGCATGCCAGCGTGCTCCGCCGCGTGGGTCACTGTCGCAAGCGGTACACCGTGAGCTGCTGCCGCCGCGGCACAATCGTCGTATTCGGCGGAGATCCGACGAGTACCGTCGGGGCGCGTGATGAGCTTGACGCGGATGCGGCCGTACTTCGTCTCGACCGCATCATGCTGGCGTGGCAACGCGTCTCGGCGCGTATCCATGCGACGGACGCCGAGCGTGTTCGTTTCCTCGAACACGAGCCGCTCGAGACGGTCCGCGTCTTCCGGACGCACGAGCACCTTCAGCACCTGCGCCGGACGATCCTTCTTCATCTGCGCGGCGGTCACGATGACATCGAGCGCACCTTCGGCCATCAGGCGGCGTGACACGTGCCCGACCGCTTCTCCTCGCTCATTGTCGAGATTGGTCTCCAGCACGGTGACCGTTTCGCTGATCCACGGGGCCGACGCACCGTCGGCGTGCACGGTGCCCGTCGCCGCATCGCCAAGCATGAGTCGCAGAACATTCGGGATGCCCAGATCGCGCGTCCCGGCACCATAACCGACCTCGCGCAGCGTCATCGCCGGAAGCGGCCCCCACGCATTCGCGAGCTCCGTCAGCAAGGCCGCACCCGTCGGCGTCACCAGTTCCTTGTCGATCGTCGAACCCACCACTGGCACTCCGCGCAACAACCCGACCGTGGCCGGTGCCGGCAGGGGAATCTGGCCATGCGCCCCCGTCACGAAACCACGCCCCATCGGCAGGGGCGACACCACAACCCGCTCGACACCCAGTGCCTCGAAGCCGGCCAACACGCCCACCACATCAACGATGGCATCGATGCCGCCTACTTCGTGGAGATGCACGTCATCGATGGACATGCCGTGTATGCCCGCCTCGACTTCGCACACGCGGCGGAACACGCGCGACGCCCGCCCTTTCACTGTGTCCGACAGTCCGGACGTTGCGACGATGTCGAGCAGATCCGCCAGCTTGCGTTCGGGCGCGTGATCGTGCGCGTGGACGTCAACCTTCGTGGCACCGAAGCCGTTCTTCGAGAGCTTCTTCACGTGCAAGTGGAAGTGCGCCGCGTTCGGCAGCGTCGACAGCGACGCCTCGAGCGTCGCTCGCGGCAGCCCCGCGTCGATGAGTGCGCCGAGCAGCATGTCTCCGCTCGCGCCGGCGATACAGTCGATGTAGGCGATCTTCATGAAGAGCGGCACTCAGCCACGTGTCGAGAGAATGCGGTGCGCCGCGAGCGCAGCACCGAAGCCGTTGTCGATGTTGACCACAACCAGGCCGGCGGCGCACGAGTTGAGCATACCGAGCAACGCGGCGAGCCCGCCGAACGCTGCGCCGTAGCCCACACTTGTCGGCACGGCGATGACGGGTGCACCAACAAGCCCTCCCACCACACTGGGTAGCGCGCCCTCCATCCCCGCCACGACAATCACCACGTCGACGTTGCGCAGCTCGTCGAGGCGCGCGTGCAGGCGGTGAATGCCGGCTACGCCGACATCATGCACGCGTTGCACGTCGTGCCCGAGAAAAGCCAGCGTGGACGCGGCCTCGGCACTCACCGGCGCGTCGGACGTGCCCGCCGTGACGACGGCAACCCGTTTGCCCGTCGCCGGGAAGGGAGCACCAAGACGAATCGTACGCGCCACAGGATCATGCACGGCACCATCGAGACGGGACAGCACACCGCTCGCACGGTCGATCGTGAGCCGCGTTCCGAACGCGCGCTCGTTTGCGGCGGTCAAGGCACGCAGGTTATCCGCGATCGCAGCGTCGTCCTTGCCCTCGCAATAGACGACCTCCGGGAACCCCTGACGAGCGAGACGCTCGGGGTCGAGTGTGCTGTGCTGATGTGGCATGCAGGCGGTTCGTAATCGGATCGTGTCGCGTCGCCGATCAGGCGTGCGCGGGATGCACCGGCAACACCGCGTTGAGGCTGCCGGACCGGAAGCCCTCGAGATCGAGCGCAACAAACACGAAGCCCGACGCACGCACGGCGGCGACAATGTCGTCCCGTTGGACGAAGGCACGATCGAGCGCATCGCGTTCCAATTCGATACGCGCGCTGCCGTCGTGATCACGAACACGACACTGGCGAAAGCCCATTGCCCGGAGCGCGCGCTCGGCGCGCTCGATGCGCGCGAGCTTCTCTGGCGTTACGGGCGAACCGTACGGGATGCGCGACGACAGGCAGGCGGCGGCTGGCTTGTCCCACACGGCCAGGCCGAGCTCACGCGCCCAGGCGCGAATGGCGGCCTTTCCCAATCCGGCTTCGGCCAGAGGACTGCGCACCCCGTGCGATTGCGCCGCCCGCCGACCGGGGCGATGGTCCCCGAGATCGTCCGCATTCGTTCCATCGACCACAACGGCAATGCCTTCACGGGCAGCAAGCGATGTGAACGTGGTGTACGCCGTATCCTTGCAGTGGAAGCATCGATCCGGTGCATTGGCGATGTACGCCGGATTCTCCAGCTCGTCGGTGGCGACCTCGACGAGACGAATGCCCACGGCACGCGCGGCCGCGCGGGCGTCTTCCAGTTCCGACGCCGCGAGACTCGGCGACACCGCAGTCGCCGCCACCGCTCTATCGCCGAGCACCCGAGCGGCCACCGCCGCAACAAGGACACTGTCGACACCGCCAGAGCAGGCGACGAGCACGCTGCCACAGGCGCGCAGCATCGCTTCCACCTGACGACGACGCGGAAGGTCGGTCTGCACCGAATCGTTCACGGAGATCATGGGAGTGAAAGCTAACGGGCGGACCACACCGCCCAGCGCCCCCTCACACCGTTGAGCACGCCCTTCACCGTCGCCACCTGCATGGCGACGCCCCAGCGCATCACCGCCAGCGTCAGCCGCCGCAGCGGCGGGACGAGCATCACGATCGCCAGCGCGACGCCGAGCACCGTGAGTGTCGCCACGGGGAACTGCTGCAGGAGCAGCATCAGCAGCCACGTACCGCTCACCGCACCGAGCAGCGCCCACACGGGTGTCGTGAGCCGCAGCAGCTTGTGCGCCACAAAGCGTGCCCAGACCGGATTGCGCGACAGCGAGAGCACGTCGGGGAGCAGGCGACACAACTGCACGACACCCGTGAGCGTCCGTGCCTTGCGGCCCTGCTCCGCCGTCGCATCGAAATCGCGTACATCCGTGGCCACCGCGTCGGGCACGAACGCGATCCGATGCCCCGCGAGCACGAGTGCCATGGGGACGTAGACATCATCGAGAATCGTCCCGGGCGGAAGCGTGGGCCACAGCGCGCGACGCACGGCGTACACGGCCCCCGTCACACCGATCGACGAATGCACCAGCGACTCCGCGTATCGCAGTTGCTTCTCGAGCGCCCAGTAGCGGTGCACCGGAGAGCGTCCATCGCCCCCGAGCGTCAGTGCGCCACTCGCCGCACCGAAGCGGTGGTCCTGCAGGGCGGCCGCGAGTTGTGAAATCGTATCGCGCTCGAAGCGCTGACGACTATCGGCCATCACGAGCAGTGTCCCGCGTGCGACGCGCACCGCCGCGTTGAGCGCACACGCCTTGCCACCCGGTGCATCGCCGTTGACGACCCGCACATTCGCGGCCGGTGTGCCGTCGCTGCGCGCGAACGTTCCCTCGAGGTCAGCCGGTGTGCAGGCCGACCCTTCCGCATCAAGCGTGACGACCACATCGAGTCGCTCGGCCGGCCAATCGGTGTCGAGCAGGTTGGCCACACGAGCACGAATGATCGGCGCCGCGTCACGCGTCGCGAGCACGGCCGTGATCTGTGGCCAGCTTGCGACTTCGGTTGGCAGCTGCGACATCACCGGCTGCGGGCGTACCCGCGCCCACAGCAGCATGAGCGCGGGATAGCCAAGCCAGATGGCGCCAATCGCGATGACAGAAAGCGCGAGGAGCAGAGCGGCGGCGATCACGTCCTGACGTTAGCGATCCGCCACGCCACGTCCAACTGACCCATCTCGACCACGGCCACACACTCGCCCGTGGGTTCCACGACTCGCGTGGTCTCGCTCGGACGGTCGTCGTGTACTTCGACGGGCGCAGGTTCAGGTGCGACCGCTACCCGATCCGCGCCGCGTCCGCGCGTCACGAAGTACCCTAGCACCCGCCGCCACCACCGCCGCATCCACCGGGGGCCCCGCCCACGCTCGGTGGGCAACACCGCCCGCCCGATGACTTCCCCTCGCGCGCGCCTCATCGGACCCGCACCACGGCGAGGCGGATCGACGCAGGGAGCGCGCCCGCCGCACTCGCCCCCGCGCCACCACGCAGCGCGAGCAACTGCGTGGCGCGCGGCGCGAGCGTGGACTCGAGGAAGCTGGCCGAGTAGCCGCGCAGCGTGGGCACCGTGACCACCCGATCGCCCGTCACGTCGCGCACCGGCAGCGGCGACGCGCGGTAGCGCGAGGGATCGAGCTGGGCGAGTCCGTGCATGATGTCGGGGAGATTCCACGACGGGAACGACAGCGTCGCGCGCTGCGGGACGAAGCCGGCGCGATCATCGAGCCACTGCGCCAACGACCAGTCCGCCAACAGCTCCTCGGCGGGACGCCCGGTGAGACGCGCCAGCGCCGTCACGCCCGTCGCCCCCGACGTGCCACGCACGAGCGCCCGCAGAAACGCGGCTTCGTTGTGCGCGCCGTAGTGATCAGCCGCCCACCGCACGAGCGACCAGCCACTCGCGTAGAACGTGACGTCATTCGCATCGGCCGCGCCGAGCGGTGTGCGCGACTCGACGCCCGCGAGATAATCGTGCAGGACCGGGAAGTGCTTCCACAGCATGAGCGGGCGATCGTCGCACTGATACACTTCACACCGCACCACGTCGGCCCATCCGCCATTGCCACGCCACGCACCACCGTTGGCAAACGAGCGCGCGTACAACTCTTCGGCAATGCGCGCCGTCGCCTCTTCCAACCACGGCTCCTCGAACGCCGCGCCACGCGCGAGTCGCTCGGCGAACGACGCAATGTGCTTGGCCTCGTGCATCACGGTGGAGCGCATGATACGACGCCACGTCGCCAGCGACTCCCCCGCGTGCGGCGCACGCGCGTAGAAGAGCGCGTCCTCGTTGCTCTCGGCGTGCGTGCGACGCGGGTAGAAGTTGCACGCACTCACGAAGCCGGTGACACCAGGTGCGACCTGAGACACCGCACCTGTAATCACCATCGTGATGCGTCCATCTCCCTGCATCGTCGCGTCGAGCGCGAGCGGATCACCAAGGTGCTCCACGAGCGCGGGGTGCATGCGCTCGTCGTACTCGCGACCCAGTGCGCTCAGCTCGGCATCCATGCGACCGGCGTGCGGCGAGCTCACATCCTCGAGAATCACGCTGCGCGTACCGACGTACGCAACACGCGTCGTGATGCGCACCGGCGCGTTGCACGCGCCATAGAGCACCGTGCGCGACAGCTGCGTACCAACCGCGAGCGGCGCCACCACCCGCGACGCGGCCATGTTGATCGCGGCCCCGTGTACCGCGCGCCACGCGAACACCGCCGAACCGGCGCTGGCGATGATACGCGACTGGTCAGCGAGATGGCGATCATGATCGTTGGCCTCCGCCGCGACCGACGCATGCCCCCCCGACACCGCGGCGACCATCGGCGCGACGCTCGGCAACGCACCACCCACACTGTTCGCACGCACGGTGAGCGACGACGCGCTGGTCGCGTTCGCGGTGGTGTTGAGCACGGCCAAGGCATACGTGGCACCCGCGGCATCGGCGGCGAGCTCGGTGCACCCAGCGGCCGCGGCGTCGAGCAGGGGCGCCGATTCCCCCACGGCCAGCGCGACTCGACGCGCCACGGCCAGCGTCACACCACGCGTGATTGACGCGGCGCCCGTGCTGACCTCGAGCTGCGCCGACCCGGTGGCGACACACGGGAACGCCGCAGCACTCGGCAGACGCACGTCGAGCCGCGTAGGGGTCGCGATCTCGACAATCGTCGGGATGACCGCGCCGTCGGCCGAGCGAAGCTGCACGGTCTGGGCGTGCGCCGCCGCCGCGAAGCCGGTTCCCTCGATGGCCAGCACCGCCCCCGGACGCAGGGTGTCGGGGGCGAGCAGCCGAGTGATCGCAAGCGGAGCCGCCGGGGCGCCAGCGGGCGTCGCGGTGGGCGTGCCAACCGTCACACCGGGAGCCGTCGCGTCACCGCCGCGGCACGCGGGCAACACGAGCAAGGGGCATGCCAACGCGATGACGCGAAGGGCGCGGGTGATGGCAGAGGCGCAAACCGTTGAGGGGATTGCGCTTACGCCGAACGACTGCGTGGCGGAGCGGGGCTGACGACGAATCGACATGCCCAGATAGGGGGCAAGGCGGGGACCATGGGAGACGAGATAGGAGGGGGGGATCCGAGCTCGGAAACCACTGGTGTCAGGGCGGGCATCGGGGCGCGTGAGCAGCTGTTCAGGGAACAGCCAGCTAGGGCCAGCTGCGGTCGGCTCCCTCAGCTTCCCGCACGATCGCGGCGGGGCGGGCGTGGGGGCTCGGGGCGGTGTGCTGGGCGGGGCTCAGGCTCGGCTGATCAGCTGCGCCGCCTTCGGCGGCGGAGCCGAGCGGTGGCGGGGCATCCTACTGTCTCGCGAGCACTGCGGGGGGCCCGACCGATATCGTGCAGGAAGCTGAGGGAGCTGACCGCAGCTGATGCGGGCTGGAGGTTCCCTGAAGAGCTGCTGGCGCGTCTCCCAAGTCCGCCCTGGCTCCACCCGTTTCCGTGGCTACGCCCCCCAACCTTTACCCGACGCTGGCGTCACGTTTTCTTCCGTGCATCCCCTGTCCCCCACCCCGCGTCTCATGTCCGACTCCCTGCGTCCTCCGCTCACGCTGCTCTCCGAAGAGGAGGAGCTGTTCCGTGCCGCCGTCTACGAGTTTGCCGACACGGCGGTCCGGCCACGCGTGATGGCGATGGAAGCGGCCGGCAAGGTCGATCCGGAGCTCACGCAGCAGGCGTTCGACATGGGGCTCATGGGGATCGAGATCCCCGAAGCGTTTGGCGGCGCCGGTGGCTCGCTGTTCATGACCACGCTCGCCGTCGAAGCTCTGTCGCGCGTGGACGCGAGTGCGGCGATTCAGGTCGATGTGCAGAACACGCTCGTGAACTACCCGGTGTACACCTACGGCACGGAAGCGCAGCGTGCGAAGTGGTTGCCGTTGCTCACGGGAGGCACGATCGGCGCGTACGCGCTCAGCGAGCCGGGCTCGGGCAGCGATGCGTTCGCCCTCGCCACACGCGCCGATCGCGTGGACGGCGGTTGGTCGCTCACGGGCTCAAAGGCGTGGATCACCAACGGTGGCGAAGCGGACATCTTCGTGGTCTTCGCCAACGTTGCGCCGGAAAAGGGCTACAAGGGGATTACGGCGTTCATCGTCACTCGTGATGCGCCCGGCTTCTCGGTGGGCAAGAAGGAAGACAAGCTCGGCATTCGCGCGTCGAGCACCACCTCGCTGCACTTCGAAAACTGCTTCGTCCCCGACGAGCAGGTGCTCGGCGAAGTCGGCGTGGGCTACAAGATCGCGATCGACACACTCAACGGTGGCCGCATCGGCATCGGCGCGCAGATGATCGGCATTGCGCAGGGTGCCCTCGACGCGAGCGTGGCGTACCTGCGCGAACGCAAGCAGTTCGGCAAGTCGCTGAGCGAGTTCCAGGGCATCCAGTTCCAGGTCGCCCAGGCATTCACGGAACTCGAAGCGGCACGACTGCTCGTCTACAACTCGGCCCGCCTGCGTGATGCGGGACACGACATCGTGAAAGAAGGCGCAATGGCGAAGCTCTTCGCCTCGCAGATGTGCGCGAAGGTGACGTCGCTCTGCGTCGAGCTCTTCGGTGGATACGGCTACACCAAGGAGTACCCGGTGGAGAAGTTCTACCGCGACGCAAAGATCGGCACGATCTACGAGGGGACGAGCAACATGCAGTTGCAGACGATTGCCAAGGCGACGATGCGCTAGGAGGTCGTCGCGCGGAAACGCGCGACACTACGGCCTGCATCGGGGCGCGCAAGCAGCGGGGAATACGTCGCGCGGAAACGCGCGACACTGAAGCCGGCATCGGGGCGCGTAAGCAGCTGTTCAGGGAACATCCAGCCAGGGCCAGCTGCGGTCGGCTCAATCAGCTTACTGCGCGGGCGTAGTGCGGCGGAGGGGCGGTGGTTCGGGCGGACGAACGAGAGGGGCTGGCGCTCGGCGGTTCAGCTGCGCCGCCGGAGGCGGCGGGGCTGCTGGGCTGCGATGGGGACGTCATGATGGCGAACTGCGGACCACGCCTCGCAGGCGGTCGGTCATGCGACGAATCGCGATGGTCTCGGCGAGTAGTGCGTCGACGCGCGCGCGGGGGATGAGGGCGGTCTCGCGCGCGAGCAGGAGGTGCGACTCCAGCTCCATGGCTGAGCCGACCGCGATGCTCAGAAAACGCACGAACTCCTGCGGCGAGTCGTGACCGCAGCCTTCGGCGATATTCGCGGGGATGGACATCGCGGCCCGGCGAATCTGCGAGAGCAGTCCGGGCGCGCGGTGTCGGGACGATCGGATGTCGAGGGCAACGAGCTGGGCGGCCAGGGCTCGGCTCCGCTGCCAGATGTCGAGTCGGGTGAAGTCGCGCATGCGACAAACTCGGGCATCACGCGCGAATCGCATCATCGAATGCGTGCCGATCGTATCGTCACGCCGCATTCCGGCGAGGCCACCGCCAGGCAGTTCAGCTGCGGCGCGTCCCGCGCCGCCGCCGAGCGCCCGCCTCACACCACCCCGTACCCGAACCACCGTCCCCCGCCCCGCTACGTCGGTGCAGTAAGCTGATTGAGCCGACTGCAGCTGGCCCTGGCTGGATGTTCCCTGAACAGCTGCTTACGCGCCCCGATGCCGGCTTCAGTGTCGCCCGTTTCCGTGCACGGAAACCACCACCGGCTGGTGCTCGCTCGGGTACCCTCGCAGCACCTGCACGGAGTCGACTGTCCACCCTGGGCCGAGCAGGATGTGGTCGATGCGTACTCGGTGTCTCCCGGCGAACATGGTGTGGCCGAAGCCGAGTCCTGCTGCCGACCACGCGTTGGTGAGGTCTCCCCAATCGCGGCGGTAGATGGCGCTGTTGACATCGAGGTTGAAGTCACCGAGGACGATGAGGCCGGGGGCGGTGCGGTCGACGAAGCGGGAGGCGACTTGTGAGTCGAAGGCGCGGATGGCGGCGTTCTGGCCGAGTTGACTGAGGTCGAGGTTGCGCGCGGCCCAGAGGGCGGTGCGTGGGGTTTCGAGGTGGAGTGGGTAGACGGTGATGGGGTGGCCGTGGACGCGCAGCTCGAGTTGGTGGACGCGACCGGCGCGCCCGGAGCCGGCGGCGCGTGCGATGGCGGTGATGGCGGGCGGCATGCGTCGGGCACGCACGACGTCGTGTCGCGTCAGGAGGCAGTAGAAGTCGGTTTGCAGCAGGCGGTAGCCTGGCAGCGACCGCAGTGCTTCGGCCACACTCGCGCGGCAGTCGATGAGGACGGCGAGGTCGGCGTTCCAGGCGGTGGCGTCGGCGACGATGCGGTCGGCGAGGGCGTGCGAGCCGTCGGTGTTGTAGGTGACGATGCGGAGCGGGGGGAGCGTGTCAGCGGCCGGCTGCGCCGGCGGCGACAGCGGGGCAGCGTCCGGCTGCGCCGGCGGCGACAGCGGGGCAGCGTCCGGCTGCGCCGGCGGCGACTGCGGGGCAGCTTCGGGGTGCGCTGGCGGCGACTGCTGCGCGTCCACTTTTCCCAGTGGCACGTTGAAGCTGGCCACGCCGAGCAGGGTGACGACGAAGCCCAGGGCGCTTGCGAGCACCCAGCGCCAGGAGAGCAGCGTCGCCAGTGCGACGGGCACCAGCCAGGGCCACGGTGTCAGGTGTCGTGGCGCGTACATCGCCAGCGTGCCGATGGCGGACCGATCGCCGTACTGCTGCACGATGACCAGCGCGGCCAGCGTGAGCAGCCAGCCGAGCACGATGAGGGCTCGTGTGACGAATCGGAATACGCGCATGTCGAGGGTGGAGTGTCGGGTGACCCGACGGCTGTTCTGCGTGTGGAGTTTCGTGTGGGACTATACTTGAATCGTGTGCGTGTTCCGACCTTTTCTCGTGTGTGGTGACGTGACGGATCGTAGTGGGCAGTGCGACGTGCGGGGGCAGCGTCCCGACGCGCCGAGGGCGCGTCGGGCAGCGATTGTGCGAGCAACGTCGATCGGGGTGATGGTGTCGTTCGTAGGCGCCGTCGGCCTTGGTGCGCAGCCGAGCCGTCGGGTGTTGACGTTCGACGATGCCGCCGCGATGCGTCAGGTGAGCGACCCACATGTGTCGCCCGACGGGCGGCTGGTGCTGTATCGCGTGGCGACCACGAACGTGGCCGCGAACCGTCGTGTCGTGCGCACGCTGATTGTGCCGAGCGATGGCAGTGCACCGCCGCGTCCGTTCCCTGATGACACGACGGTGGCGGTGGAAGCGCGCTTCAGTCCCGACGGGCGGCGTGTGGCCTGGGTGCATCAGGGGCAGCTGTGGGTGTCACTGATCGACGGAAGTGCGCGACGTCAGCTCACGCGCCTGTGGGGTGGCGCGACGGGTCCGAAGTGGGCGCCTGGTGGTGATCGTATTGCCTTCACGTCCCGTGTGTATCCCGGGTGTGCCACCGATGCGTGCAATGCGGACTCCGCGTTGCGTGTCGATCGTGTGCCGTCGCGTGCGCGTGCGTACGAGCGATTGCTGTACCGGCATTGGGATACGTGGGATGACGGCACGCGATCGCATCTGTTCGTGGTGGATCTGGTGCGCGCGGAGCCACGCGATCTCGCGCGTGGCTTGCGTCTGCATGTGCCACCGCAGCCATTTGGTGGACCCGATGCGTACGATTGGTCGCATGACGGGCAGGAGCTCGCGTTCACGGCGCGTGCGGAGACCGACGATGCGGCGTGGTCGACCGATCTGAATCTCTACACCGTGTCGGTGAACGGCGGCTCGACGACACCGATCACGGCCGCGAATCGCGCTGGCGATCAGACGCCGGTGTATTCCCGTGATGGGCGTTGGATTGCGTACGTGTCGCAGCGTCGCCCGGGCTTCGAAGCCGCGAAGTGGCGACTCATGCTGTACGACCGCTACGCAAAGACGAGTCGCGAAATCGCACCGGGGTGGGACTATCACGCAGAGCGTTTCACCTTCACGCCGTTGAGTCGCACCCTGCTGGTGGAAGCGCAGGACGAAGGGCGCACAGCGCTGTGGCAACTGGCGATTGGCGAAGACGGGCTGCTCGACGGGAATCCCGAGCGACTGATGCGTACGCACAACTCGACGCAGCACTCGCTTGGCTATCAGCTCGGAACCGATGGGGCGCTGACGCTCGTGTGGGTGCGTGACGCGATGCATCGGCCACCGGAGGTGTGGACGGGGCGCTATGTCGCGGGCGCGGTGCGGACGCCGCGTGCGTTGACGCGCGAGAATGACGCGTTGCTCGGCTCGTTCGAGCTGTCGCCGGCGCAGGATGTGGAGTTCACGAGCGTCGGTGATGTGTCGGTGCACGGGTTCTTCGTGCGGCCGGCGCGTTTCGATTCAACGCGGTCGTGGCCATTGCTCGTGCTGGTGCACGGCGGCCCACAGGGCGCGTGGCTCGACGCGTGGAATACGCGCTGGAATGCGCAGCTCTTTGCGTCGATGGGGATGGCCGTGCTCGCGCTCAATCCGCGCGGCAGCACGGGGTATGGTCAGCGCTTCGTCGACGATGTCTCGCGCGACTGGGGCGGCAAGGTGTACGAGGATCTGCTGCGTGGTGTGGATACGATCCTCGCGCGCAATCGGTGGCTCGATTCGTCGCGAATCGGTGCCGCTGGTGGTTCGTTCGGTGGCTACATGGTGAACTGGATGAACGGCAACACGTCGCGCTTCGCGGCGTTGGCGAGTCACGCCGGCATCTTCAATCTCGAACACTTCGCGGGCGCGACCGACGAGTTGTGGTTTCCCGAATGGGAGTTCGGCGGCGTGTGGTGGAATCGCACGGCGCAGACGCAGCAGTACCGGCGTTGGTCGCCGCACCTGCTGGCGGCGCGCATGCGCACGCCAACGCTCGTGCTGCACGGCGAACAGGACTTCCGCGTGCCGTACACTGAGGGGACGGCGCTCTTCACGGCGCTGCAGCGACAGCGTGTGCCGAGCCGGCTGGTGCTGTTTCCCGACGAGGGGCACTGGATCACACGTCCGGCCAACCAGAAGGTGTGGTGGGAGGAGCTGGAGAAGTGGTTCGAGCGGTGGCTGGGCGAGGAGGCGGGGCAGCGCTGAGTGTGCGGTTCGCGCGGCGCGGTACGCGTTGCGGGCGCACGAGATAGCAGAGTCCGAACCGGTGCGTCCGGAACGTTCTGCGGACTGCGGTGTACGGCTAACTTGCGGTGCCACAATCTCTTAGCGCGGAACTTTCGGGAGGCGCGGGGTATTTGCCCGTCGTGCCGAGCAGGGCGCTCGGTCGGTTGGTCCACAGTCGTTCGATCTTCACCAGGACATGCTCTCCATGCGCAAGCTGACTTCGATTCTCTTCGGCGCCGCAGTGCTCGCGGTGGCCACGCCGGCCGTTTCGCAGGCTCAGGACAAGGACATCGTCGAGACGGCCGTGGCGGCCGGCACGTTCAAGACGCTCGCGACGGCGCTCACGCAGGCCGGCCTGATCGAGACGCTCAAGGGCCCGGGCCCGTTCACGGTCTTCGCCCCGACCGACGAGGCGTTCGCGAAGGTGCCGAAGGCGCAGCTCGACGCGCTGCTCGCCGACAAGGAAGCGCTCAAGCAGGTCCTGCTCTACCACGTCGTGCCGGGCAAGGTGATGGCGGCTGACGCGATCAAGCTCAACGGCAAGTCGGCCAAGACGGCCGCCGGCGCCGAAGCGAAGATCTCGGTCATGGGCAGCACGGTCATGGTGAACCAGGCGCACGTGACGTCGCTGGAGTCGCGGCTGGCCGAACGGGCGCTGCCCGTCGGGGCGCTGCCGCGGGACACCGGCAACGTGCCCCCCCGGTCCAGCCCGCCGGAGGCCGGCGTGGCGGACATGGCGGCGCTCCCCGACA
>ERZ1066123.705-NODE-705-length-23219-cov-8.617683_pt1 | contig 23219 bp, 18 predicted proteins | sample MGYA00382770_ERZ1066123 | MGnify/ENA primary metagenome ERZ1066123 (study PRJEB33369, sample SAMEA5778353) | biofilm metagenome | biome: Industrial cooling water; feature: Water cooling tower basin; material: Biofilm | place: United Arab Emirates | collected...
GTTCAAGAGCCCGCGACGCCCGCCCTCTTATCCTCGGATCCTCCGATCCTCACACCTTCGGTTCAAACAATGCCGCCGCAAGCACACCTGAATCAGCCAAACCGCGTCACCAACTCCGCCAGCCTCCGCTCCGCGTACACCGCCTTCCACCGACCGAGCCGCTCGCGCACATCCTCCACGGTGATGCGTGGCAGCCGGTTCTCGCGGTACGTCATGTCGAGCGGATAGTCCTCGCCCGGATCACCGTACGCGTCGATCATGAGATCCTGCGCAAAATCGTACGGCCCGACGCGCTTGGGATTGGTGTAGCCGAGCAGTGAAATGACCGGGGTGCGCAGGGCCACGGCGAGATGCAGCGGGCCCGTGTCTGGCGAGAGGGCAACGGCTGCGCCATCGAGTATGGCGGCGAGGCGACGCAGGCCGCTGCCCAGCGCCGAGTGCGCCATGGGCGCCCGCTCGAGAATGATCGATTCCGCGGCGACCTCCCGCGGTGAACGTCCGCCCACCAGCACCGGCTGCAGACCGTAGACGTTCCACAGCATGTGGCAGACCTCGGCCCAGCGCTCGGGCAGCCAGTCCTTGGCCGCCTTGCTGGTGGCCACCACGATCGGGGCGATCGGGCGATCGAACTGCGCCAGAAACTGCCGTTGCCACTGGCGCTCGTCCTCGTTCCACGGACCCAGCGTCCACTGCGGGTCGCCGTGGGCGGCGCCATGCGGCACACCGAGGGCGCTCAGGAACTCGAAGTACTGATCCTGCACGTGCTGCCCGACGTGCGGGGCAATGCGATGCGTGGTGAACAGCCAGTTGGCGTCGCGGGCGCGCGCACGGTCAAAGCCCAGCTTGATAGGCGCGCGCGTGAAACCGGTGATGAGGCCAGCCTTGAAGTACACCTGCAGACCAAGCACCAGATCAAACGGGCGCTCGGCCAGTGCCGCACGCGTTTCCAGGAAGCCACGCCAGCCCTTGCTGCGATCGAAGAGCACGATGTCGTCCACCAGCGGATGGCCGCGCACCAGCGTGGCCGGTCCGGGCTGCAGCACCCAGGTGATGCGCGCGGTGGGCTGATGTCGCTTGAGCGCGTGAATGACGGGCATCACGTGCACCGCATCACCGACGGCGCTCATCATCACAATGCCAATGCGGTCGAAGCGCAGCGCAGCGGGCAGTGGGGGCGTGGTGGCCGGTCGGGTCACGGGTGATGCAGCAGATGGTGGACTGGCGATGGCAGCGGAGCCGCCCACGCCAGGGGGAGAACAAAACTCACGAGATCATGCCCGGCGAAACGCGCCCGGTGAAAGCGCCGCGGACGTCCACGTGTCCGATGCAAACACGTCCAGCGTCGCATCCGAGACGTTGCAGCCGAACTGTCTGCGCCACTTGCGCATGGAGCGAAGCAGGCGCGCCAGATTGCGCTGCATGGCCGGCGCGCCGACCCATGCCGCATCCCAGACCAGCACATCGACGTCGATGACCAGCGCCTGCAGGGCGCGCGCGGGCGAGCCGGAGCCCGGCAGGGGCCGCAGCAGAATGTTCTTGACGTTGAGGTCGGGATGCACGATGCCGCGCTGCGTCAGTTGCTGCAGCAGCACCGACGTCGCCTCGAGGGCCTGGGTCATCGGAATGGTCGGCGCGAGATCGGCGAGCACCGTCCCGAGGTCCACGCTGTCCTCGAGATAGCGGCTCACGACATCGACCCGCACGAAGCCCGCGCCCGCCGCGTAGCGCACGGCGCCGCGGATGTCGGCGGTCGGAATGCCATGCTGCAGGAGGGCCGCAGCAATCTGCATTTCGCGCGGCGCCCGTGTGGGACGCCGAAACCGGTCACCCGTGATCGGCGCCAGCAGGCCACCATGCCAGGCGTGGCGCACCACCACGCTCTGGCCGCTCCGCGGCAAGGTGGCCACAAACACCGGCGCGCGACCACGCAGGGCGCGCGGCTGCGGCATGCGTTCGGCCCAGTCGTACACACTGCCATGGGCGCGGACGATGTCCAGCAGGTCCTCGCGCACGTCGTCGTGCGCCAGCACATCGCCGCCTGCCCAGGGGCTTGGCGCCGGCAGCGGCAGCAGTGTCAGTCCGGCCTCGGCGGACGAGGCGCTCATGCCCCCGGGGCCTCGTCGGTACCCGGCGAAACACACCAGGCGGCGCAGTCTCCACCGTCGCGCCGCGCATAGCGCAGGGCGGGCGCGACAGCGGCCCTGCGGCCAAGCATCGCAAGCTGCTGCGCGACGTGCTCGCTGACCAGGATGGCCCCACCCGGCGCCAGACTGCACAGGCGGCTCGCCACGTTCACCGTGTCGCCGATGAGAGTGTACTCAAGACGCCGCGGTGAGCCCACATTGCCGACGAAGGCGTCGCCGGCATGGATGCCGATGCCCACCGTCCAGGTGGGTCGACCCTCACGGGTCCATCTGGCGTTGAGGGCCGCGAGATCGCGTTGCATGTCCTCGGCGGCGGCCAGCGCATGAGGCAGCGCACCCTCATCCGCATCGGGTGCGCCCCAGTAGGCCATGATGGCGTCGCCGATGAACTTGTCGAGGGCGCCGCCATAGCGGAACACACAGTCCACCATGGCCGTGAAGTACTCGTTGAGCTGCTCGGCCATCTGCGTGGCCGGCAGGGCTTCGGCTATGGCCGTGAAGCCGCGGATGTCGCTGAAGAGCACCACCACATCGCGGCGTTCACCGCCCGGCACCACACGCGTGGTGTGCGCGGCAATGCGCTGCGCGAGCTGCGGACTGAAGTAGCGTTCGAAGTTCTCCCGCACCCGCTCGGCCTGCACCAGCTGCTCGGCCGTCGTCTCACGCTCCACTGCTGCCGCGGCGATGCCCGCAAAGGCCACCAGAAACGCAAGATCGTCGTCGTTGAAGACATCACGATCCCGCAGGTGATCCACGTACAGCACACCCAGCGTGCTGCGTCCCTCGCCGAGCAGCGGCGCGGCCATGGCAGACTTGACGGCCTGCTGCAGCACGGACTCGCCGGCCGTGCGTGTATCGGTTCCGGCATCGTTGGTGAGCAGCGCCACCTGGCGTTCGGCCACGCCGTGGGCGATGGCGCGCGGGACCGGGCGCGGGATGGCACCGTGGCGATCACGCGCAATGCGCGTGTCCAGTTCACCGGATGGTCCCGTGAGCAGCACCGCCACCCGATCGGCGTCGAACGTGTCGAAGAGATCGGCGGCGATGGCTTCAAGCAGCGCATCGAGTTCACCGAAGGTGCCAAGACGCTGGGCGATCTGCACGAGCTGCGTGAGACGCGCCGTGGCGCGGTCGGTGGCGGCCGCGACATCCGCCAGCGCCTGGGCGCGCGATGGCACCAGACGTTCGCGCAGCAGGGTGCTGCCGGGATCGACACTCGACAGCGAGGGCGTGGGGCGCAGCGGCACGAGCTCGGCACGCTGCAGCGTGAAGGTCACCGTCCCGAACGCGACGGTGTCTCCCACCGTGGCCACGGCACGACTGATCCGCGCGCCGTTGATCCAGGTGCCGTTGCGGGAGGCGAGGTCAATGATGGACAGGGAATCCTGCGCCTCGTCCGCCTGAACCTCCGCATGGCGACGCGAAACGGCCGGATGCAGCACGGGCAGGTCGCAAACCGGATCGCGGCCCACGATCAGTGACGCGCGTCCCGAGAGGGAGAAGCGCCGGTCACCGGCCGTGGAGACGAGCAGCAGGGGCACGTGGCGCGGCGACTCAGGTGGCGGACGGCGTGGCGCCGGCGCGGCGCGCCCGACCAATGGCCGTGAGCATCGCGCGGGCCTTGTTGTCGCACTCCTCCCATTCCTTCTCCGGCACCGAGTCGTGCACGATGCCCGCACCCGACTGCACCGAGGCCACACCATTCGCGATGACGCAGGTGCGGATGGTGATGGCCAGATCCATGCGCTTGTCGCCGGCACCGATCACGCCCAGCGCGCCCGCATAGGCGCCGCGCCGTTCGGGCTCGAGTTCGTCGATGATCTCCATGGCCCGCACCTTGGGCGCACCGGTCATGGTGCCCGCCGGGAACACGGCACGAAACGCATCGAGCGCGCTCGCGCCGTCCGGCAACTGCCCTTCCACCTGACTGACGATGTGAAAGACGTGCGAGTACTTCTCCACCACCATGAGGTCGGTGACCTCCACGCTGCCGTACTGCGCGAGTCGGCCCACATCGTTGCGGCCGAGATCCACCAGCATGACGTGCTCGGCGCGTTCCTTCTCGTCGGCGAGCAGTTCCTCCGAGAGGGCGCGGTCCTCCTCGGGCGTACGTCCGCGAGGCCGGGTGCCGGCAATGGGCCGTACGGTCACACGTCCGTCGGCCACACGCAGCATCATTTCCGGCGAACTGCCCACGAGCTCGAGCCCATCGAGCTGCAGGTGAAACATGTACGGTGACGGATTCAGGGCGCGCAGCGTGCGATACAGGGTTGTCGGATCGAAGTCCAACGGCACTTCCACCCGTCGGGCCAGCAAGGCCTGAAACACATCGCCGGCCAGGATGTACTCCTTGATGCGTTCCACCGCGGCAAGGAAGCGCTCACGCGTGAACGCCACCGTGCCGGTGGCCGGCGCGGCGTCGGTAGCCAGCTGCAGCGGTGGCAGCACCTCGGGTCCCTGCAGACGCGCGATGGTGTCCTGCATCGTCCTGCAGGCCTCTGCGTGCAGGGCTTCACACTGTGCGTCGCTTGCCTGCGCCGGCACCGGAACGGACACGATCACGCGCGCCTGTCCCAGCCAGTTGTCGATGACCACCAGCGCGTCGGTGAAGACGAAGCAGGCATCGGGCGCGTCAACGCCACGCGGCGGTGCATGCGGCAGGCGCTCGATGTGGCGCACCACGTCGTAGGAGAAGAACCCGAACGCGCCGCTCCACAACGTGCCCAGCTCGGGTGCCTCCACCGGACGCATGTCGCGCACGAGGTCGCGCAGGTCGGCAATGGGGTCTGCCGGGGTGCGCGCGCCGTGCCAGCCTCGTTCTGCCGTCCAGTCTTCCACCACGCCGTCCCTGAGGCGCCAGGCGCCCCGCGGTTCGGTGCCCAGATAGGTGTAGCGTGACCAGGCTTCACCGCGGGTCACGGCCGACTCGAGCAGAAAGGCAAACGGGCCGCGCCGCAGCCGCGCAAACGCGGACACGGGCGTGCAGAGATCGAGCAGGCAATCCTGCCACACGGGCACGAGTCCGCCGGTCGTGCGGCAGGAGTCGGCGCGGGCGCGGAATTCGGCGTACGAGGACATGCGTGGAACTTCGCCGGAGCGCTCGCCATGGGGCAAGCGACGATCTAGCATTGCTTCATGACCGACGAGCCCAAAGGCCTCAGGGCCACGCCAGCTGGCGGCACGCGATACGAGACTCGCGTGGTGGATGTGGTGGTGCTTGCCCCGGCGCCCCCGGCCTCACGCGACCGCTGGCGCGTACTCACCCTGCGTCGCGCCGCCGGCGTGCGCTGCACGGGGGCCTGGGAGCTGGTGCACGGCAGCATCGAGGCCGGTGAGCGACCCGCCGAGGCCGCGAGACGTGAGGTACAGGAGGAGACGGGGCTGCCGGTGGAACGGCTGTACAGTCTCACCGTCAATCCGTTCTATCTTCACGCGCAGGACACGGTGCAGTTGGCGGTCGTGTTCGCCGCCATCGTGCCCCCCGACGCCGCGGTGCACCTGGGGCCGGAGCATGATGCGTACCGGTGGCGCACACCGCTGGGGGCCACTCGCACGCTGCAATGGCCGCGCGAGCACGACGCCGTGCGCTACGCGATGTGGCTGCTGCGCAGCGGCGACGCCGGCCACGCCGAGGATGTGCTGCGCATCTCGCCTGCAGTTCCTTCCCGCGGTTGACCTAACGCGGTCAATCCTTACGCCCGCCCCGGTCTCAGTTCCTTCCCGCCGTTCACCTTACGCGGTCCACCTTACGCCCGAACCGCCTGCGGTTCCTTCCCGCAGTTCACTTTACGCGGTCCACCTTACGCCCGAACCGCCTGCGGTTCCTTCCCGCAGTTCACCTTACGCGGTCCACCTTACGCCCCTATTTCTTTTGGGCTCCCGACGCCCGCGCCCGCACCAACGCCCGCTCCCGCTCCACCCGCTGCAGCACCGCACCCCAGTCCGTGACGCTCGACACACTCTCCATCTGAGAAGTGATGGGCTGGTTCACGTCGATCTGTCCGTCGAACACGAACAACGCACTCTGCACCTCGCGCTGCCGAAGGCGGTATTCACCGAAGCCCGGCGTGAGCGGCACGACATCGAGCGGACGGAAGTCGCGCCCGGTGTTGCTGATGATGAACTCCTGCGGAGAAAACCGCGTTTCGCCCTGCTCGAGCGCAAAGAAGCTCACATACCACACGGAGTAGCCGGGCAGCCGGTAGCGATCCTTGATGGCCAGCAGCTGGGTCGCCTTGCTGATCTGCATGTCGCGCAGCGCCCGGTACGAATCCGGCGACAGCAGCCGGATGAGACGCTCGTCGAGCGGAATCGCCCGCACCTGCAGCCCGTTGGCCGGCGAGGTCTTGAGCGCGATGTCATCCTGCCGGAGTGTGCCAAACCCGGCCGGCACCCAATTGGGGTCCAGTGTGTCGGCGGGCAGCAGGGGGATCTGGGCGGCCGGGCGCGCGGCGCCCGCCGGGGGGGCACCCTGCGCCACCATGGGCCCGGCAGACGCACAGGCCATGAGGACGGCGGGCAGCAAGCCCAGGCCCAGCACGCGGGGCCAGCGCATCACGAGCAAGCGAGCGGTCACGGCGAGGTCCTCCAGTCGGGAAGAGCGAGCAGGTCCTGCAGCGCGCGCGCCAGTTCGTCGCGCCCCTCTCCGGTGCGGGCGCTGAACGGCACGATCTGATCCACATCCAGCCCGAGGCTTTTGGCAAGCAGTTGCACGCGGGCCTGAGCCTGGGCGCGCGAAAGCTTGTCCACCTTGGTCACGGCGACAATGGTGGGTACCCCGAGATCGGCGAGAAAGTCCAGCATGACATGGTCGTCGCCGGTGGGATCGTGGCGCACATCCAGCAGTTGCACCACGCCCCGCAGGTTGGCACTGTGCCGGAGAAAGCCCTCGATGAGCGGCCGCCACTCCGCCTTGCGTGACTTGCTGATGCGCGCGTAACCGTAGCCCGGCAGGTCGGCAAGAATGAACTGCCGGTTCACGTCGAAGAAATGGATTTCCCGTGTGCGGCCGGGCGTGTTGCTCACGCGCGCAAACGCCTTGCGCCGCATGAGCCGGTTCAGCAGCGACGACTTGCCCACGTTCGAGCGGCCCACGAAGGCCACCTCGGGCAGTGTCGTTTCCGGGCGCCAGCCGTCCTGGGTGGCCATCGGGCCGAGGTACTCGAGGTGACGGATGACGAGCGGATCGCCGCCGGCCGACGGGGCGCGCTGCTCCTCCGCCAGATCGTCAGCAGATTCCGGGATGATCTCCGGGGTGAATTCCCGTTCGCTCATGTCAGCACCGCAGAATCCGGCATCACGACGGCCGCTTCCGCCCGTCCGCCGCCACTGCCGGCAGCCGCCGCGCGAGGTGGCGTGCGTAGCGCGAGGTCGAGCACATCGTCCATGGTCCGTACCGTGTGCCAGGTGAGTCCTTCGCGGACCTCGGCTGGCAGCTCGGCGAGGTCCTTGGTGTTGCCCTGCGGAATGATGACGTGAGTGAGCAGATGCCGGTGCGCGGCCACGCCCTTCTCCCGCACGCCGCCGATGGGCAGCACCCGGCCACGCAGGGTGACCTCGCCGGTCATGGCCACGTCGCCGCGCACGGGGATGCCGGTGAGCGCGCTGGCCAATGCCGTGGCGAGGGCAATGCCTGCCGACGGACCGTCCTTCGGCGTCGCACCCGCGGGCAGATGCACGTGAATGTCGCGGGTGCGCTGGAAGTCCGGTGAAAGCCCCAAGGCCGACGCGCGCGCGCGAATGTAACTGAGCGCGGCCGCGGCGGATTCCTTGAGCACATCACCCAGCGTACCGGTGAGCTGCAGGCGCCCACGACCCGGCACGACGCTGACCTCGATTTCCAGAAGCTCGCCGCCGGTGGCCGTGTACGCGAGACCGGCCGCCACACCCACCTGATCACTCAGGCTGTGTTCTTCCGGCGTGTGAGGCGCGGGGCCCAGCAGTGCCGGCAGCTCGTCCACCGTAATGGTCGCGGAGCTGTCGTCCGTCCAGCTGCGCCGCGCCAGCTTGCGCGACACCCGGGCCAGACGCCGCTCGAGATCACGCACGCCCGCCTCACGGGTGTAGCTGCGGATGATGGCCTGCAGCACGACGTCATCGATGTGGACCCGCTCCACCGGCACACCGTGCAGCGCCAATTGCTTGGGCACGAGGAAGCGGCGCGCGATGGCCAGCTTCTCGGGTTCGAGATAACCCGGCAGGCGAATGATCTCCATGCGATCACGCAACGCCTCCGGAATGCCCGCGAGCGAGTTGGCGGTGGTCACGAACAGCACCTGCGAGAGGTTGTAGTCCACCTCGAGGTAGTGATCGTTGAAGGCCGCGTTCTGCTCGGGGTCGAGCACCTCGAGCAGGGCCGCAGCCGGGTCGCCCCGATAGTCGCTGCCCAGCTTGTCGATCTCGTCCAGCAGAATGACCGGATTGACCGACTCGGCGCGGCGCATGGCCTGCAGAATGCGACCCGGCAGCGCGCCAATGTAGGTGCGGCGATGGCCACGGATTTCCGCTTCGTCACGCACGCCACCCAGGGCCATGCGCACGAACTTGCGACCCAGCGCCGACGCGATGGAACGACCGAGCGAGGTCTTGCCCACGCCGGGCGGCCCGACAAGGCAGAGAATGGGACCGGGCAGATGTCCCACCCGTGCCAGCACCGCGATGTGATCGAGGATGCGCTCCTTGATCTCCTCGAGGCCGTAGTGATCGCCCTCGAGTGACGCCCGCGCCACTTCGAGGTCGGTGGTGTCGGTGGTGCGCTGCGACCAGGGCAGGGCCAGCACCCAGTCCAGCCAGCCGCGTGAGACGGCGGCGTCGGGAGAGGTGGGCGCGCTGCGCTTGAGACGACGCAGTTCACGCTGCGCCCGCGTGGCGACGGCCTCCGGCAAACCGCGCGAAGCGATCTGCTGCGCCAGATCCTCGAACTCGTCACCATCCTCCTGGCCGAGTTCGCGGTGAATGGCGCGCAGCTGCTCCTGCAGGAAGAAATCCCGCTGGTTCTGAAACAGCGAGCCGCGTACCTGCTCATCGATGCGCCGCTCGAGCTTGAGCAACTCGAGCTCGGCCGCGAGCAGATTGACCAGCTGCGTGGCGAGGTCGTCCAGCGACTCGGCGGCCAGCAGCGCCTGCCGCTGCTCCACGGGCACATGCAGATGGGCCGCGATGCCAAAGGCCAGGCGGTCTTCCTGCTCGATGGCCTGCAGCACGCCGACGATCTCGGGTGGCAGGCGGCGCTGCAGCGCCGTGTACTCCTCGAACAGGTTGAGGGCATGCCGGATGCGGGCACGCGTCGAGTCGACCTGGGCCTGCTTGGGGGCCCGCGTGAACGGCATGGGCTCGTAGCGTGCCTCGAGGCGCGGCCCGTGCTGCACGGTGGCCCGCGCCACCGTGGGGCGCACGAGGCGGACGCGCTCGATGGCGTCCACCAGAATCTTGGTGGTGCCGTTGGTGCCGCGCGTGACCTGCTGCACCCGCGCACGCACGCCCACCCGATACAGGTCGGCGGGGGCGGGCACGTTGATGTCGGCGCTGCGCTGCGCCACCAGCAGCAGCTCGCGGGTGCCGTCGAGCGCGGCATCCACGGCGGCCACCGAGGCCTCGCGGCCAATGAGCAGTGGCATGGCAACGTGGGGGAACAACACCACGTCGCGAAGCGGAAGGACCGGCAACCTGGGGCTGCCGGTCCTCGAGGGGCGTTTCGTCGTCAGGCTTCCTTCTTCTGCCGCTTGGGCGCGATTTCGAGGAGAGGCGGCCCACCGTGCTGCACCGCAGCCTCGGTGACCCGCACTTCCACGACATCATCGCGGGTGGGCAGTTCGAACATGGTATCGAGCAAGGTTTCTTCGAGAATGGCGCGCAGGCCGCGGGCACCCGTGCCACGCTTGAGCGCCTTCTGGGCCACGGCGCGCAGCGCGCTGTCCTCGAAGGTGATCTTCACCTCTTCGAGGTCGAAGAGGCGAGTGTACTGCTTGGTGAGCGCGTTCTTGGGCTCCTTGAGAATGGAGACCAGGGCCTCCTCGTCGAGTGCCTCGAGCGGCACGCAGACGGGCAGGCGACCCACCAGTTCCGGAATGATGCCAAAGCGCAGCAGGTCATCCGGCTCCACTTCGGCAAAGGGCGTCTTGGGCGTCGTCTGCTTGAGCGCCACCACCTTGCTGTCGCTGGCGGCGTTGCCCTTGCGACCGTCGCCCTTGCGCGCATCGAAGCCCAGCTGGCGACGTCCCGTGCGGGACTCGATGATCTTCTCGAGTCCGTCAAAGGCCCCACCGCAGATGAACAGGATGTCCTTGGTGTTGATCTGGATGTATTCCTGCTGCGGATGCTTGCGCCCGCCCTGCGGCGGCACGCTGGCCACCGTGCCCTCGAGAATCTTGAGCAGGGCCTGCTGCACGCCCTCACCCGACACGTCGCGCGTGATGCTCGGATTCTCCGACTTGCGCGCGATCTTGTCGATTTCGTCGATGTACACGATGCCGCGCTCGCATTCGGCGACATTGAAGTCACCGGCCTGCAGCAGCCGCACCAGAATGTTCTCCACGTCTTCGCCCACGTAGCCGGCTTCGGTCAGCGTGGTGGCGTCGGCAATGGTGAACGGCACATCGAGAATCCGGGCCAGGGTCTGCGCGAGCAGGGTCTTGCCCGTGCCCGTGGGCCCGATGAGCAGGATGTTCGACTTGTCGAGCTCGACGTCGTCTTCGCGGGCCGAGCCGGCGGCGTTGATGCGCTTGTAGTGGTTGTAGACCGCCACCGACAGCGCCTTCTTGGCCTGCTCCTGCCCGATCACGTACTGATCGAGGATGTTCTTGATTTCACGCGGCGTGGGGACCTGCGTGATCGATTCGGCAACCTCGCGCTCCTCGTCCTCTGCCAGAATCTCGTTGCAGAGGGCGATGCACTCGTTGCAGATGTAGACCGAGGGGCCCGAAATGAACTTCCGGACGGCGTCCTTGGACTTGCCGCAGAAGGAGCAGCGCAGGTGCTTGTCGTGGGACATAACGTTCCGGTACAAGGGGCGGCCGAGGGTCCGTCTTCGCGCCGATCGGGGACGAATTGGGACACCTCACGCAACTGCTAGAGTTAACCCGGAGGGCGGTGCAGGGTCAAGCGAACAGCCCCCATATGACGCAGTGTCGGTCGCTGACCGCCAGATCCGCACTGTGCACTAGGTCCCATCGGTCCTGTGGCGCGATCGGCCGGTGGGTGCGAGCTTGGCACATCCCTGCGAGTGCGTCCCTTCGGGCCGATCCCTTTGGCTGGATCCGGCATGGTCACACCGGCTGATACTCCCGAATCCCGCCTTTGGTACCGGTGCCGCGCATGTGGCTGTTCGAGAGCTTTCTGGTTGTGCACATCACCACGGGCGCCATTGGCCTCGTGCTGTTCTGGATTCCGGCGCTCAACCGCAAGGGCGGGAACTGGCACCGCCGGATCGGCACCTGGTTTGCCCGCCTCATGCTGGTCACCGCCACCATGGCGATGGGCATGGCCATCACCACCATGGTCGATCCCATCACCACGCATCCCCGGCAGGTGGCGCTGAATTGGTCGGCCGAGCGCATTCAGGGCATTTTCGGCTGGATGATGCTCTATCTCGCCATCCTCACCGTCCAGCTGGTCTGGCATGGCGTGGTATCGGTGCGCAACAAGCGGAATCATGCGGCCAACCGCCACCCGGTCAATCTGGCGCTCAACGGGCTCACCATTGTGGCCGCCATCGCCTGCGCCATTCGTGGCTGGCAGATCGATGAAGGCCTCATGATGGCCTTTGCCATCGTGGGCGTGGCGTCCGGGCTCACCAACCTGCGTTTCATCTACACCGAGGCGCCGGGTCGGCTGGCCTACCAGCTCGAGCACGTGAAGGCCATCGTGGGGTCCGGTATCTCGGTGTATACGGCCTTCATGGCCTTCGGCTTTGTGCGCTTCAATCCCGGGCAGGCACTCAATCCGCGCATGTGGGCCATTCCGCTCACCGTGGGCCTGGCCATGATCATCTACCATCAGGCGCGCATTCGCCTCAGTCTCCGCTCGGCACGCGTGACCCCTCGCACGTCGTGACGCCACCCGTCACCACCACCACGTTGTGGCGCCCACCGGCTCCGGTGCCGCGCGCGCCGGTCCCGTCGCTGTTGCGGCTCATGTGGAGACGCGAGAAGGACCTGCTCAGTCTCCTGCCCGATCTTGCGTATCGCGAGATGATCACGCCGTTGGGCTATACACGCCGCGGCATCCTGCTGGTGAACGATCCGCTGTGGGTGGGGCGCATCCTTGCCGACCACGACACCTTCCCCAAGAACGACCTGTTCGTGGAGGCGCTGGAGGACCTGGTCGGCAACTCCATGTTCGTGACCAGCGGCGATACCTGGCGTCGTCAGCGGCGCATGGTGGACCCGGCCTTTTCGCACATGCGCATCAATCGGGCGTTCGACTTCATGGCCGCCGCGGTGGACGACTACGAGGCCCATCTGACCAGGCAGGCCGCCGCGGAGGAGACATTCTCGCTCGACGCAGCCATGAGTCATCTCACGGCCGACGTCATCACGCGCACGATCTTTTCCGTGCCGCTCTTGGGAGACACGTCGCAGGATGTGTTTGACGACTTCATGCGCTTCGAGCGGCAGGTGGGCTCGATCGACATCAAGCGGCTGTTGTGGGACAAGCCCTGGTCGCCCACGACGCAGCCGGAACCGGTGCGTCAGGCCTGCGCGCGCATCCGCATGCATCTGGGCGCCATGCTCGACACCCGGCTGCAGCACCCGGAGTACGACGATATCGCGGGAGCCATTCTGGAGGCGCGCGATGCCGTGACCGGGCATCCCTTCGAACGCGAAGGACTGATCGATCAGCGTGGGGTGTGCTTGCTGCCCTGGCACGAGACCACGGCCAGCTCGCTCACCTGGGCGTTTTTCATTCTTGCGCAGCGTCCCGACATGGCGGAACGCATTCGCGCCGAGGTGGCGCAGGTGGTGGGCGACGGACCGGTGCTGCTGGAGCACACCAAGCGACTGCCCTTCGTGCGCAACTTCTTCCGTGAGGTGCTGCGACTGTATCCGCCGATCACCTTCCTGCCGCGCGTGGCGGGCACGGACACCGAGATCTCCGGCCGGCGTGTGAAGCGCGGCACCATGCTCATGATCGCGCCGTGGAGCATGCACCGGCACGTGAAGCTGTGGGAGCAGCCGGACCGTTTCGACCCCGATCGCTTTCTGCCGGAGCGCGAGTCGAAGCAGGTGCCTGGGAGCTATCTCCCCTTCGGCGCGGGGCCGCGCATCTGCGTGGGCGCGGCCTTCGCCACCATCGAAACCGCGCTCATCATTGCGCGGCTGGTGCGGCGCTTCGACTTCGAGGCGCTGGAGCCCGCGAGCGTGCGTCCCTATGCGCGGCTCACCACGCGCCCGGCCAAGGAAATTCGTGTGAGGGTGCGTGAGCGCGCCAACACACCCTGACGCAGCGCAGGGGCGATGAATGCACAAACGGCAGGCCGGAGTGTCTCCGACCTGCCGTTTGATTTGCTGCGGTAGCCCGTGGGTCAGCGCGGGACCAGTTCCGCCTGATGCTGGATGACGTTGTCCACGAGGCCGTACACCTTGGCGTCGTCGGCGCTCATGAAACGATCGCGATCGGTGTCCCGCTCGATCTGCTCGATGGGGCGACCCGAGTGCTTGGACATGAGCTCGTTCATCTTGCTGCGCAGATACAGGATCTCGCGGGCCTGAATCTCGATGTCCGATGCCGAACCACCGCCACCGTTCTGCGACGGCTGGTGGATCATGATGCGGCTGTGCGGCAGGGCGCTGCGATGGCCGGCGGCGCCGGCGCAGAGCAGGAAGGCGCCCATGGAGGCCGCCATACCCATGCAGGTGGTGTGCACGGGTGCCTTGATGAACTGCATGGTGTCGTACATGGCCAGACCCGCCGACACCGAGCCACCCGGCGAATTGATGTACAGGTGGATGGGCTTCTCCGGGTTGTCCGCCTCGAGGAACAACATCTGCGCAATGATGATGTTGGCCACGTCATCGTTGATCGGCGAACCGAGGAAGATGATGCGGTCCATCAGGAGGCGCGAGAAGATGTCGTACGTCCGCTCCCCTCGGCTCGAGCGCTCGATGATGTACGGCATGTAAATCGATGCCATGCTGCCTTCTCCGGTACGGGTGACTGCGGGGTCGGGGCTTACGCCGCCGACACGGGGTTCTTCTCGAACAGCCAGGCAAACACGCGCTCCTCGGTGAGCTCACGCTCGATTTCCTGGAGGCGGCCCTGCTTCTGGAGTTGCGCGTACACCTGGCCAGGATCGGCGTTCCGGGCCTTGGCGAGCTCTTCGACACGGGCGTCCACGTCGGCGGCACTGGCCGCCAGCGACTCGCGCTCGGCGATCGTGTCGATGATGAGGTCACGACGCACCTGATTCTCGGCCATCGGCATGAACTCCTTGGCGAAGTTCTGCTTCTGGTTGTCGGGGACGCCGTACATCTGCATGTAGCCGTCCACCAGCTGCATGACCCAGGCCTTGGGCACGTCGAACGGATTGGCCTCGGCAATCTGCTGGATGAGCTGACCGCGCACATCGGCATCGGCCTCGCGGCGCGCGTGGTCACCCATGTCCTTGCGCACGGCTTCACGCAGCGCGTCGATGGTGTCGAAATCGCCGACTTCACGCGCAAAGGCGTCGTCGAGCGCCGGCAGCGCCTTGCGCTTGACGTCCTTGAGCGTGACACGCACGAGCTTGCTCACGCCGCGCTGCGACTCGTCGGGGAAATCATCGGGCCAGCGCACCGAGCGCTCGGTGGTGCCACCCGGCGCCGTTTCCATCACCAGTTCCTCGATGCCGGCAATGGCCTGACCGCCACCAAGCACGATGCGGTACTCCTTGCCTTCGGGCAGCGAGCCGTCCGCTTCGGCCGTGGACAGCAGCACGGTGACCATGTCGCCCGGTGCGGGCTTCTCTTCCACCGGCGCCCACTCCGCCTTCTGTTCACGAATGCGCTCGATCTGCTCTTCCACGAGCGTGTCGGTGACGATGGTCTCGGTGCGGTTGAGCATGAAGCCCTCGAGCTTCTCCAGCGTCAGCTCCGGACGCACCTCGCAATGCAGCTCGAACTCGAGCGGCTGGCCGGGCTCGGCCTTGAGGTGGTGCACATGCGGCTGCGCGGCCAGCTTGAGGCCCTCGCGGTCGATGGCTTCGCGGAACGCTTCGTTGATGACGAGCTCGATGGCTTCCTGGCGCACGGCCTCGGGAAACTTCTTGCGCACCATCGACGGCGGCGCCTTGCCCGGACGGAAGCCCGGAATGCGGACCTGCGTCGCGTACTTGCGCGCCGCCTGGTCCTCGTACGACGCCACGGTATCAGCCGGCACCGTGATCTGCAGACGCCGGGAGACCCCGGCGGTTTCGGTCGGGGTAATGGAAATGTTCATCCCGGAAAATCTAGTGGGGCGGGGAAGGCCTTCAGAAGCCCCGCGGGATGCCCCGCGAGGCGACCGCGTTGTACCTACACCTTGGCTGTGGCGCGCGGCGCGACAGGACGCGCGGCGTCACTGCGCGCGGCTTCCTTGCGTGGTGCGGTGCCGATGAGATCGGCCACGATTTTGCCCGACGCAATGACTCCCGGCAATCCCGCGCCCGGGTGGGTGCCGGCTCCGCAGAAGTAGAGGTTCGGAATGTCGGGCGCGCGGTTGTGCGGGCGGAACCAGGCCGACTGCGTGAGCACCGGCTCCGGACCGAAGGCACTGCCCATGTAGCTGTTGAGCGTGTGTTCGAAGTAGCGCGGATCGATGCGACGCTCCGTCACGATGTGACGTGACAGCTCGGGCAGATAGCGCTCCTCGAGGTAGGCCATGATGCGATCGCGGTATCGCGGCGCCATGGTCTCCCAATCCGTCCCGCTGCCCAGATGCGGCACCGGCGAGAGCACATACCAGCAGTCGTGTCCCGGAGGCGCCAGCGACGGGTCGGTGGCGGTGGGGCGGTGCAGGTACAGCGAGAAGTCGTCGGCCACGATCTTGCGCTCGAAGATGTCCTCGAGCAGTTCGCGGTAGCGCGGCCCCATGAGAATCTCGTGGTGCGCGATGTCCTCGTACTTCCGGTTGGTCCCGAAGTAGATGACGAAGAGGCTCATGGAATGCTTGAGCTTCTCCACCCGCCGGTTGCTCACCTTGGGCCGCTTGTCGGGCGCGATGAGTGTGCGATACGCCTGCACGAGATCGCCATTGCACACCACCGCGTCGGCGGCCACGCGTTCGCCGCCCTTCAGGCGCACGCCGGTGGTGCGACGCGCATCGCTCACCTCGATTTCCGCCACTTCGCTGGACAACCGGATGCGGCCGCCAAGATCCTCGAAGGCCTGCACGAGGGCGCGCACGAGCGCGCCGGTGCCGCCCATGGCAAAGAGCACGCCCCACTGCTGCTCGAGCTTGTGAATGAGGGCGTACATCGAGCTGGCCGCGTACGGATTGCCACCCACCAGCAGCGGGTGGAACGAGAACACCTGCCGCAGCCGCTCATCGCGCAGATAGGTGTTGGCCATGGCCGCTACCGACTTGTCCGCGCGCGTGCGAATGAGTTCCGGCAGCACCTTCACCATCGAGCCGAACGTCAGGAACGGCTTGTCGATGAGCGGCATGCCGACATTGAAGATTTCCCACGACTTCTCGCGGAATCGCTCGTAGCCCGCGCGGTCGGCCGGCGAGAACTCCTCCACCTGGCGCAGCAGATTCTCGCGGTCGCCGTTGTAGTGGAAAACCGTGCCGTCCTCGAAACGGATGTTGTAGAACGGATCGAGGAGTTTGAGCTGGATGTAGTCGGCCGTCTTGCGCCCCGTCAGGGCGAAGAGCTCGTCGAGCACCCAGGGCGCCGTGATGATGGTGGGGCCGGCATCGAAGGTGAAGCCGTCCTGCTCGAACACGTAGGCGCGGCCGCCCGGCTTGTCGAGCTTCTCCACGATGGTGACGTCGTGGCCCTGAGCCTGCAGGCGAATGGCTGCGGCGAGACCGCCGAACCCGCTCCCGATGACAACGATGCGCATGAACGACCGGCGAAGAGGAATCGTGGTCCGCCACGCGCCGAGCGGGCTTCGCTCAACGACGCAGCAGGACGGCGAGGTGCCAGAGGTGGATCACCAGCGCACAGAGCATGGCGACGGCAAACCCTTCGGGCGACGGATCCGGGCGGCGGTGAAAGATCATCGCCGCCACCAGCGAACCGCCGGCACCCAGGAACGTTAGCAGCGGGACCACACCGGCGGTGTGGGGTGACGCCTGACGCGCATCGCGTCGCCGCTGCCAGCCAATCAGCACCACCGCTTCGAGCACGATGAATACGAGAATGCCGACCGGCAATAGATCAGAATCAAAGACCGCCGTCAGTCGTTCCAACGTGCGCCGCCGTGTGACGGGGGGATGACTGCGGAATGCGGGCTCAGCGGCCTGAGGGCAGGGGCACGCCGCTTGGGCTCACCCGCCGCTCGAGCCCCGGCGACTGGCGCAGCGCGGCCCAGAGCGGCACCGCCATGGCGATGAAACCCAGGATGCCCGCCGGCACCATGTCCCAGCGCAGACAGATGGCAATGGGCAGCAGACCGTTCACGGCGTAGAGCACAAAGGGCAGGCGATGCGGGGCGACCTTGGCTGCCCACACCGACGGTGGCACGACGGCCAGCATGGCCCGGGCCACGAGAATGCCCGTCAGCAACCAGCCCAGCCAGTTGGTGAGCGGCATGCCGTAGAAAATCGGGGCACCAATGAATCGCACGAAGGGGTGGCGATCAGCGAGCGTGCCCATCTCCCAGAACCAGTGGTTGGTCTTCACCATGGCCGGGTCCATGGACACGTCCCACAGGGTCAGCACGACACCACCCACGAAGGCCCACCACCACTTGGAGGTGCGATCATCCTTGGCCGGCAGGATGCGCGCGCATATGGCCAGGGACGCCACCAGCATGTAGAACCACGAGGTGGGGATGTTGAAGGGCACCCGTCCACCGATCTTGTAGCCAAGCTGGCTCGAATACTCGTACGCGCCGAAGGGATAGTCCCAGCGCGTGCCCGCGTACTCCGAGGCAAAGGCCAGCACGAAGGCAATGGCAAAGGTGATGAGCGCCTTGCGCGTGCCGATGGCCCAGGCCAGGAAGGCCAGACCTGCCACCGCACCCAGCGTCACCGTAATGGCGCCGCCGTAGGTGAAGCCGATGGCCATCGCCTTCTGATTCTGCGGGGTCTGCAGCCACTCCGGAAACGGCGGCCGCAGGAAGGTGGCAAAGGCAAACGCCGAAAACACGCTGGCCACGGCGTGCCAGAGCAGGGTGAACGACGAGATCCGCAGCAGGGGCGAGCGGTACGCGTCAGGCGTGGAAGCAGTCGACATGAAAGAACCGTCCTCGGGCCGTGTCGGCCCGTTGAAATCAGGCCAAACGCACGCGGGCGTCCGTCCGACCGGCACTGATGCGGGCCGAAGCGGCGTTGGGCTCCCAGGAAACCCGGGGCCCGTGACCCAGCGCAGAGAAGTCGGGCGAGGGCGCACGATAGCGCCACGCGTTCCACAGGATGCCGAGTCGGGCCATGCGACCGAGGCGCGCGCGGGTGCTGAGCGTGTCGTAATGCTGCGCTTCGATGGCGCGCAGGATCCCCGCGTAGCCCACCGCACAGGCGGCGGCGCAGCGCTGGGCATCCACCTCGAGCAGGGCGATGCCGGGCATGGCCGCTTCGTACAGGGCACGCGCGCGGCTCACCTCGAAGGCCATGAGCTGCGCCCAGGCCGGATCTAGGGCGAGCGACACACCACGCTCCAGGACATCGTCAGGACGGAGGCCGAATCGCGCCATGTCCTCGGCCGGCAGATACACCCGTCCACGCTGTGCGTCCTCGCCCACATCCCGCAGGATGTTGGTGAGCTGCATGGCCGTGCCGAGGGTGCGCGCGTAGCGAATGGCCTGCTCACGCATGGCGGGGCCGGCGGGCACGCCGAACACATAGGTGCACATCTCGCCCACGGAACTGGCCACGCCCTCGCAGTACTGTTCGAGCTCGGCCCAGGTCTCGTAGCGCTGCGCCACCAGATCACGGGCCACGCCGTCGAGCAGTTCGAAGAGCGGGGCCGGCGACACGCCGTAGGTACGGGAGACCCAGGCCAGTTCGCGGAAGATGGGGCCACTGGGGCGGCCGGCGAGCGCGTCTTCGAGTGCGGTGCGGTAGGCGCCGAGCTGGTCACGCAGGGCCGTGACGTTCCCGCCGTCGGCGTGATCGACCAGATCATCGGCCACACGGCAGAACGCATAGAGCGCATAGGCGGCCCGTCGCTTGTGCTCGGGCAGCAGCTTGCTGGCCAGCGAGAAGGTGCGGGCGTGTGCGGCCGTGATACGGGCGCACTCCGCGGCGTCGACGGCTCCGTCGATGGACGGGGCGGCCTCCAGCGCCGGATTGAGGCGCGCAGGATCCGGCTGGCCGTGCCGCAGGTGGGAGGGCGTCTGGCTCGGGCGAATCATGCGTGGGTGGGCCGCGGGGTCGAACAGCGCATCAGGGCGTGGTGGGGCAAGGGGCACGAGGGATGGAGGTTCCCTGCAGGGCTTCGCGACGGCACGTTACCCGAAATAAACGCAAGACGGCCCAACGGGTTCCTGACGTGGCGGGGAGTCGAGCGGCCCCTGACGCAATGTGGGCAGCCGCGCGGTCTGGCGCATCTCCCCCTTCTGCAAGGTGCGGCTTCGGGCAGCTGCTGTCAACATGAGATTACACATTGCGGTGTCTAGTATATGTTACACCGATCGGGGCCTCACAAACACGAACGGGGAGGAGCTTTCGCTCCTCCCCGTTCCACAACACCCAGAGCGGCGGAGACTTACCGGCCGCGCAGGTTTTCGTTGTTGTCCCGCTCAACGAAGGGGATGGGATAGCAGGTGTCGTTCCCCACGTTGCCGTAGCCGGGCTTGAAGTACGGCTGGCCAGCCCGCGTGATGGTGCCCTCGACCGAGGCCGGCGACCGGCGCATGTCCGCGACCCGCTTGCCTTCGAGATAGAACTCGAGGGCGCGCTGGTTGAACAGCTCCCGCTTCACGCTGACCGCGTCCGTCGCGCCGTTGTAGGCCGGACGGCCATTGGCGGCGCGGCGGGCGTTGATGAGCGCCAGCTGCGTCTGCACGTTGCCCGAGGCTTCGGCCGCGATGTAGTCCGCTTCCAGCTTGGAGGCGAGACGCATCGGCGAGTCGAAGGCCGGGTACTTGGTCTGCTGGTGGAATCCACCCGGCACGGCATCCTGCGGCGCCGCCGTGGCCGGCGGCGTGCCGCCCTCCACGCGGTAGGTCACCCGCGGGTCACCCTGACGGTACCAGGGCGCCACGCTGATGGAGCCACGCGTGAAGGAGAAGATCCACAGATCGTTGCTGAGACGATTCCGGTTGGCCAGGTCGTCCGTGAAGCGCAGGTTCGACACGAAACCAGCCGGGACCAGAGCGGCGTCGGCGGCGGCGCCGCTGTTGTCACCCTTCTGCAGCTTGGCACGGGCCCGACCCACCAGCGCCGCGTTGGCCAGTTCCACCGCAGCGGCCGACCCGTTGGCACGACCCACCGTATTGGCACGGTCAAACCAGAAGATGGCCGAGTCCAGCATCTGCGCCGTGGTCAGTTCCGGACCACCCGAGAAGGTGCCGGTGCAGAAGTCCGACGCCATCTGCAGGATGGCGAAGCCACGGAACGTGGCCGCACGCGCGAGCGAGATGTTGGTCTGCGGCTCCGGCAGGCTCAGATCAAGCACCAGCTTGGCCGACGCAATCGCACGCGAAAGCGGCTGCCAGACATCGGTGTTGAGCGAGCCGTTCAGCGGCGTGATGTTGCGGAAGCCGAACTCGTTGCGGGTGGGGAAGGTGTCGGAGACATTCGCCTCCTCCGAGAACCAGCCGCCGTACATGGCGAGCAGACCGATCATGTCCACGTAGTTCTGCTGGGCCGACAGGGCCAGCGTGTTACCGCTGGCCGTCGGGTCCACCGTGGACGCGTCGATGAGGTCGGGGTTGGTGACGGAGACGAAGTCGCTCGTACAGGCGGTGGCGCCCAGAACCAGCAGGGCTCCCGCCGTGGTGCGCGTAACCGCGCGGGCAATCTTGTGCATGATGGCTCGCGGTTCAGAAGGTGAGGTTGAAACGGAGGACCGCGCGGCGCGGGATCGGCGCCGTGAGGAAGTCTTCGCGCGCGAATCCGTTGGTCTGCGAGTTGACTTCCGGGTCAAAGCCGGAGAAGTCGCTCCACAGCTTCACGTTCTGCATGGCAAACGTGACCGAGGCGCTCTGGAAGCGGTTCGCGATGCGCGTGGTGAGCGACTGCGGCAGCGTGTACGTGGCCGAGAGCTCACGGAAGCGGATGAAGTCGCCGCGCTCAATGAACGCGCCGCGCGCGTCGTTGACAGGCACCGCCCCGCCGGTGACTTCCGACACGAACGGACCGAAACGCCGGATGCGCTCCTCACGCGAGAGCAGCGTGGTGTCGAGGCGCACGTTCGAGCGCACCAGCTGCGTTTCGCGGAAGAAGCGCGTGTTGTTGTACACCGTGAAGTCCTTCTTGGCGTCGATCATGGCCGTGACGCGGAAGTTCTTCGCGATGGTGAAGGTGTTGGTGAGGTTCCACTCGAGCGTCGGGAACAGGTTGCCCACCGGCGTCAGCGTGTCCGTCACCACCGCGCGGCCGTTCTGCAGGTCCACGCTCTGCACCGTCTTGGCCACCATCACGCCCAGCTGCTGACCCACGATGGTGCGGCCCACGCCGCCCAGCGCGAACGGCGACTGGCCGCCAAGGCTGAGGAGTTCGTTGTGCAGCGTGTTGGCCGCACCGCGCACGTCCCAGCGGAAGTTGCTGCTGTTGATGGCCTGCACGTTGACCGCCAGCTCCCAGCCGGAGTTGAGTACGGAGCCCAGGTTGGCCAGCGGGTTGTTGTTGAAGCCAAGCGACGGCGGAATGGGACGGGCGATGATGAGGTCGTCCGTCTGCTTCCGGAAGTAGGTCAGCTCGGTGGACACGCGGTTGTCGAGGAAGCCGGCGTCGAGGCCCGCCTCGAACTCGGTGCCACGCTCGGGCTTCAGGTTGCTGTTGCCGGGGTTGCCCAGCACGGCACCGGCACCCGTGGACCCGGTGATGTTGTACGACGCGGCCGCGAGGGTCTGGAGGGCGTCACCCGGCTGCGGCGAGCGGCCCGTGGTGCCCCACGCGGCGCGCAGGCGCAGCGTGTTGATGGTGCTGGCCAGCGGAAGGAAGAAGTCCTCTTCACCGATGGCCCAGGAACCACCGATCTTGGGCAGCACGAAGGTGGGGGAGTTGTCACCGAACGACGAGTTGCGGTCGATGCGCACACCCACCTGGAGGAAGCGCTTGTTCTGGTTGCCGATCTGCAGCTGGCCGAGATAGCCGTACTGGCGCTGCTCGGTGAAGCCGCTGCTGCCGGTGGTGGTGGCGGCCGAGTTCACCGAGTTGTTGGCGTTGGTGACGAAGCCGATACCCACGGCCTGCACGTTCTGATTGCGCGTGGAGATGGCCTGGAGACCGAACGAGAGGTTCGTTTCCCACGCCGTACCCCACTGCTTCTTCATGTTGCCGAGGTAGTCGAACGTGTAGCGCTCGGCCGTGCGGTGCGTCTGCGTGTTGCTGCCACCGTCCGTCTGACCGCCGTACCAGAGGCTGTCATTGCGGGGGAAGAAGCTGGTCTGCAGATCGTTCGCGATATCCATGCCGCCGGTGAAGCGGTTGGTGAACCACGCCGTCGGCGAGTAGTTGGCCGTCACGGCTGTCGTCACGCGCTTGCTGAGCAGCTCGCGATCGATGGAGTTGATGGCGTTGTACTTGCGCAGCGAGAACCAGCCGTCCTGCGTGGCGTCGCGGTTGGGCGCGTCGCTGCGCGTCAGCGGGCTGCCAAGGAGTGCGCCACCCAACCAGCCGAAGATGTTGTTGTCGTTGTCCGGCAGCTGAGTCTGGGTCTGCACAAGACCAAGGCTGGCTTCGATGTTCAGCTTCGGGTTGGCAATGTAATTGGCGTTGGAGCGCACGTTGTAGCGGTTGAACGACTCGTTCGGGAAGGTGCCCGTGGAGTTGTCCGAGCCGTACGAC
>ERZ1066123.711-NODE-711-length-23063-cov-9.443368_pt1 | contig 23063 bp, 22 predicted proteins | sample MGYA00382770_ERZ1066123 | MGnify/ENA primary metagenome ERZ1066123 (study PRJEB33369, sample SAMEA5778353) | biofilm metagenome | biome: Industrial cooling water; feature: Water cooling tower basin; material: Biofilm | place: United Arab Emirates | collected...
ACTATTTCCGCGACTAGGAAACCGGCCGGATCATCCCCGCGTGCGCGGGGAACACTATTCAACTATTTCCGCGACTAGGAAACCGGCCGGATCATCCCCGCGTGCGCGGGGAACACCGCCCCAACCGCCGACACGGCGTTCTTGACGACGGATCATCCCCGCGTGCGCGGGGAACACGCTGGCCCAAGTGTGCAGGAGGCGTGTCTGACCGGATCATCCCCGCGTGCGCGGGGAACACGCCCGCAGCGACGAGGCGGCGCACCGTCAGATCGGATCATCCCCGCGTGCGCGGGGAACACAGCTGCTCAGCGACGCGGGACGCATTGGCGGCCGGATCATCCCCGCGTGCGCGGGGAACACTTGCGCTCCTCCTCGCCGAGCCGACGCTCCGCCGGATCATCCCCGCGTGCGCGGGGAACACCCCACGCGGGGAAAGTCATTCCGACCTCCGCCCGGATCATCCCCGCGTGCGCGGGGAACACGTCTTGCTGTCGCTCAGCGCAAAGCTGCCCACCGGATCATCCCCGCGTGCGCGGGGAACACATCGACGCGGAGACGAAAGGGGACGTCGACACCGGATCATCCCCGCGTGCGCGGGGAACACACCCCTGCGAGCTGCGCGGCCTCACGGCGCGCCGGATCATCCCCGCGTGCGCGGGGAACACCGTACAACCCGACAGCGCGTGCAAACTCAGACCGGATCATCCCCGCGTGCGCGGGGAACACCTCCGGCGGCTACCGAAGCGGCGGAACACCTCCGGATCATCCCCGCGTGCGCGGGGAACACTTCCACGTCGCGTCCGTCCACTCGATGCCGGTCGGATCATCCCCGCGTGCGCGGGGAACACATCGCTCTGCACGCGCAGCGAGGCGAGCCGCCCGGATCATCCCCGCGTGCGCGGGGAACACGGGACGGTGGCACGGTGGGTGGGGGCGTCCGGCGGATCATCCCCGCGTGCGCGGGGAACACCTGACGCACGGACAACAGCTCGCGTGGGGCGGCGGATCATCCCCGCGTGCGCGGGGAACACCCATGCATGTCGATCTCTGGACGCACGCCAAACGGATCATCCCCGCGTGCGCGGGGAACACCCACTTGATCGTGTCGACCGGCGGCGGTGCGGCGGATCATCCCCGCGTGCGCGGGGAACACACGTTCTTCACCGGCCAGAAGGATCTCGCCGTCGGATCATCCCCGCGTGCGCGGGGAACACGCTCCTGAGATCTACGCTGACAACGACGCCGACGGATCATCCCCGCGTGCGCGGGGAACACGCGGCGCGTCGTGCGTGGGGGGGCTATTCCCCCGGATCATCCCCGCGTGCGCGGGGAACACGAAGGCGGCGCCAAGAACCTGCTGACCGAGGGCGGATCATCCCCGCGTGCGCGGGGAACACCCGTGCCCGGACCCCGGGCCGTTCGATCTCGGCGGATCATCCCCGCGTGCGCGGGGAACACTGTCCCGGGGGGTGCTGAATGGTACGTCGGTCCGGATCATCCCCGCGTGCGCGGGGAACACCCGAGCGGCATCGACGTGGTGACGACCGCAACCGGATCATCCCCGCGTGCGCGGGGAACACGGATTCCCGCTGGCGACCGGAATCGACCTGGCCGGATCATCCCCGCGTGCGCGGGGAACACGTGCGCCTGTTTGAGCAACTGACGCGCGAGCGCGGATCATCCCCGCGTGCGCGGGGAACACATCAGCCGCGTACGGGGCAATCCCGGGTCGAACGGATCATCCCCGCGTGCGCGGGGAACACTCTTGACCGCAACTCGCGGTCTACCAGCGCCTTACGAAAGATCGTCGCTGGCTACCGGCTCAGGAAGTCTTGTCCTCGCCGGAATCTGCCTCCGGATCGAGCTGCACTTCTTCCGGTGCAAACTGCACCAGAGTCAGCCCGTCGAAATCGATCGGCGTACGTCGATTCGGCCCCGCCGTGTCGAACTCGAAGCCGGAGTCCGTCGCCGCGCTCCACGCGATGGCGGCCGATCCGTCCCCGAGGAGCTGGAGCACCTCGACCCAGATACGTTCGCGCGTCCGTCGAGAGTACACGCCCACGTAGACTCCGGCGCGAATCTCCGCCAGCCACAACGACAGCCGACCTCGAAGTCGCGGCGGAGCGTTTTCAACCACGATGACCATCATCGCCTGATCGCTCCTCCGGTAGCGCCGGCGGCTGCCCCTCGGGCGCGTCCGATGGCGGGGTTAGCCCGCTCGCCGCGAGCACCTCGGCTATCAGCGGGATCAATCGCTCCAGCAACCCCGACTGCCGGAAACTGTCGCGACATCCAATTCGAACCGCCCGCTCCAGCGGCTCTCCGTGCAACGCGTCACGCGCATGTCGGGCAGCGACGCGAAAAGCGACTGGCACGACCGTCTCGAACTTCACGAGGTCCGCGATATCATACACGAAGCTCAGCGGCTTTCCACGATGCAGGAATCCGATCGCCGGTGCGTATCCGGCCGCGAGCACAGCCGCCTCGGTGAGGCCGTACAGACACGAAGTCGCGGAAGACAAACAACGATTCACCGGGTCGGCTTCGCTCCACGCGGCAGGATCGTACCGGCGCCCGTCCCATTGCACACCGTATTGCCGAGCGAGATGCTTGTACATGGAGCGAACACGAGCGCCCTCGATGCCCCTTAGCTGCTCAGGAGAGCGACGAAGCGGCGCCTCCTCACCAAACCGGATCGCGTACATGCGTCGGATCACCTTGAGCCGCGCGGTCTCATCGAGCGCGGCCTGCGCCTGATAGGCAGACGATCTGCACGCGCGCCTCCCGGCTGGCCAGCTGCGTACACACGCACGCCACCCTCGCCAACCCAGACGAGCAGGCATCCGACACGCGCGGCGAGTTGCACAGCCGCGTGCGTAATGCGAATCCCTGGCTCGAGCATGAGGCAGCCGAGCCCACCAACCGGAAGCTGAGTGCGGACGCCACTCCTGGTCGTCAGCACGAACGCGTTGTCGATCACATCTACCTGACCGCGCTCAAGGAACACGATCGCCGAGCGATCCTTGAGTGGGATGGGACGAAGCGGAATGTGCGACGACGCATCGGCCATCGCTACCTCATGCGAAACAGCAGCAGTCCGTTGCCGAAACTCCTGGCGCGGCCGAAGCCGCGCAGCACCGCTGCACGAAGCAGGCCGGGCTCCACGACGGTCATCGCGCCTTCGATGTCGAGCACACCAACGGATGCGCGCGCGGCGCCACGGGTTCGTGAAATCTGATGAACACGGTAGGACGTCACCGTCAGATCGTCGACGCGAAATCCGTCACGGTCCGCTCGTGCCTCCATCCATGCTCTCGCAGCCGGTACGAGCGCCTCCGCGCGCGCCGTCGCTCGGCTACCGGACGGTACGGCTCGCAACGCGTCCATCACGACATCACACGGCTTGCCGCGAACGCCCTGCGCACCGCCACGCGATACCGTCGCGTTGACTCGAAGCACGAAGCGGCCAGAGGTGCCAGCGGCGTAATCGAAGACGAACGGTCTCGAGGATTCGATGTGGAACAGATCGTGCGCGTCGCACGGGGGGCGCTCGGACAGGACGACGAAGCAACCGGGACGTTCCTCACGCCACAGGAAGTCCCGCGTGCGACTCGCACTGTCGGCAAACAGAGTCCACAAGAGCTGATGCGTGCGCGCCACTCGCTCATCCCCCGAAGCAGGAACGAGCGTCTGCCAAAGCGCGCGAATGGGAGCATCCTCGCGAAGCCGCAGCTGCGACAAGATCGGCTGGTGGCTCACGCGGCAGACTCCGATGATTCGGGCTGCAATGCCACGAATACTTCACGCTCGACAAACTGCCAGGTGGCTGAACGAGTCACCGGTACGTCACGCCGCACTTCGCGCCGTGGCGCACCCACGAGTCCCGAGTCGAATCCTTCGCAGCGATCGTGGTGCACCGCTCGCCCCCACGAACCTGACCCTTTCAGCCGAAGTGCGAGGTCCTGCAGCATGGGATGTTCATCCGGAATCGCCGCTCGCTGCAGCAGCGCCGCGCCAAGGCTGGCCGCGTCGACGACTTCAGGTCGCATCGGGAGCCCGAGCGCGTGCGCCTTGCGACCCGCGTACGGTACATGACGCGGCGCATGCAAAGCATCTGCAAGTTGTTGGAGCGACCACCGGGCGCTGGGTAGCACCCACATGGCAATCGTGAAGAGGCTGTTGTCGAGGTAGCGTCGGCGAGACAGGATCGTCTCTCGCTCCGACAGCGCGAGAAGCTCACGCCGCGTCGTCGGCGCGGCGCGGCGGACGTTGACAGCGGGGACCGTCTGAATCGTGTGGTAGTCCTCGCCTACACCGCCAGCGACGTCAACGCGCGCTGCAACTCGATAGTCCTGCACGAGCGCCTGCTGGCCCTGTACGTCATCGCGGCTGACACCCAACGCTGCGCCACAGAGGCCGAGCACTGCGGAACGGCTGGGTACACGCCAGCTGCCACGTCGCTCACCGACGGCGATGTCACCCCAACTCGCCATGGGAGCATGCAGCGTAAACAGGAGGAAGGACGGCATCAGAGCGATTCCCGCACGAAGTCGAGCAGTCCCTCGAGCGTTCCCTCTCGCGCTCGAACGTCGAAGTGGGTAGTCGCGTCCGCTCCCTTGCCGTAGACTGCGTCCATCGCATCTCGCATGTTGCGGAGACGTGCCACCGACGCCTCCAACTGCCCGTCGGCATGCTCTCGGGCGCTGACCGGCTTGACGAAGGCTGCTGCCAGAGTACGCGGCTGAGCGGTACCACGCTCTGCCAGCATGAAGCTGGCGCGACTCCTCGCGGCGAAGCTTGCCTGCTTTCCTCGCGGCGACACAGTTGCTGCACACTCCGCGAGGGCGGCCAGCGCATCTCTCGCGGCGTCGCGATCGCCACCCAGGTTGCGCACGAGCAGATCACAGTCGATGCACACGTACAGATAGAACACGCCCGACCCGAACTCTTGTACGCCGATGAAAGACGTCCCCGCATCCTCCCGCTCCGTCGAGTCTTTGAGATCGTCCACGGCCACGTAATAGTCATCCTCGATAGCCGCAGCGTGGGTCGTCATGGCGTGTGCCACCTGCACTGCCGCCTCGCGATTGAACTTTGGATCATCGGCGAGCATGCGCCCGAACATGGCGATATCCAGAGCGGTGTCGGTCTGTTGCAGCACCTCACCCTTGTCAAGCTTTGCAACGTCGATCTTCTCACCGCCCATCAGCCGGTCGGCGAGCGCAATGGCACTCGCGCGCTCCTCCGGCGAGACGAACGCGAGCTGGCGAATGAACGTTGCTTTGTTCTCCAGCTTGGCGTCTTCAAGCTTGCCGAAGATGTTGGCGACATCGCGCGCCCAGGCATCAGCTTGTTCGGCGCTCACGCCGCGTTCCAGGAGGTGGTCTCGCACAACCTCGCCAAGGCGCTGTGTGCGCTGACCCTGACGTCCGCGAGCACGACTCGCGAAAACGTCAGATGTGCGCCACGCGCGCTTGAGGCTCTGCGAAGAGATCCGGATGCGCTGAACACCACCGTAATCGACGGTTTTCGGACGACCGGTATCGTCTCGGTTGAGATTTGACGCCGGATAGGTGGTGAGCAAGTGAAGTTGCACGAAAGTCGTCATGAGGCGCTCGCTTTCAGAAAGAGGTCGTGGTCTTCGCCGGTGCGCCGGCGTGGAAGTACTCGAAAGCCCATCGGCGTCGGATCTCATCACCGCGCTCAGGGTGCGTCCAGAGCAGGAAGTCCCAACGCAGCTGTGTCACGCTGGCTCTGCCATCCAGCAACTCGATGAGGCGAGTGAATGCGCGGACCACTTCTTCGCCGCCAGTCGCCACCAACAAGCGTCGGAAGCGCTGGGGGGAGAGCCGCGGCCGGTCCGCAACCGGCACCTCCGCAAAGGCACGGTCACCCGGGAAGGATGCCCAGCCCGCCTCGCGCATGAGCCGAGTGCCGGCCGCGTCTTCTCGTACGCACGCCAGCACACGCGCGAGGTCGAGCGCTCGATGGGTGCGTTCGTCGTCGTGCACTGCGTCGCTGGGCGCGGCTCGGAGCATCCGCACCAGCACAATGGCTGCTGGTTCGCCAAGAGCCTCCTGTGCATTGCGTGCGCGTCGCAAACGCGCACGAACACCACGATCCACGGCCGCTGGCCCGCAGAAGCGATGCCACCACTCGACTTCCGGAGGGTATGGCGATTTCTCGTCTTGTTCATTCGTCTGTGTCACCGCGCCACTTCCTTGGAAAGGGTCTTCTTCTGCTTTCTCTGCGCTCGTCCCCCTCCCGGAGGGATCATGCTCAGCAAGCCGAACATCTTCTCGCCGAGCGGCGTGTAGCCGCGCAACATGCTGCGCAGCTGTTCTCGCGCGACGACACCGTGTTGCAGCACTTTTACCGATGTGCCGGACAAGGGACAGCGTTGGTCAAAGATTGCCTGCGCCTCGTCGATTAGAACTCTTGCGATCTCGTGTGCCATGCGCTCTCTGGCATCGGCGTCAGCTCCCGATTCGACACATGCCTCGAGTTGTTCGTAGAATGATGTTTCGGTTGCGTCGAACAGCGCGTCACGCACCCAACTCCAGTCTCCCGAAGCGTTCTTTTCGTCGCCGAACTCGGCGCGACGGATCTGGCGCGAGAGCTCCGACGCGATGAGATTGGCGCCCTCGACGATGTTCCGGGTGAAGGCGCCGAGCAACGCGGCCTCGCGGTCATCAAGTGGATACAGCGGCTGTTCGGCGGCAATCCAGCCGCGTGCCTTCATGTTGTCCATGTCGTAACCGAAGGCGAGCAGACGTAGCTGCTGGCGCCCCAGCGCACGCGCACGGGTTCGTGCCCAACGAACGGCCGCAGCGGGTCTTCGGTCTGCCGTCGCCTCGAAGAGTGTCAGCGTAGGCCAATCACGCCAACTAATGCCACCCGGCTGACCATGAAGCGGTAGCCATCCAGCTCCCGGTTTTGGTTGATAGTAGGGCGAAAGCGGATGCAGCCATCCTTCGTAGTTCACACCGTACGGACGCGTCCTGTATCCCGCGATTGTCTGATCGACGGCAATGCCAGTGAGCGCACAGATGCCGGGACCACCAGGTTCGAGACGAATGCGTCTCGGCATCCCGAAGAACGCCTGCCAGGGATGTGCCTCACTAGCTGTTACAGGAGGCTTGCCCTTGGTGGATTCGCGAGTCGGAGCCAGCCACGGAAAAACGTCTTCGTCCCGCAGAAGACCCGACAGTCCTGTCAGGGGTTCGAGTTCCGAACCCAGCTCCGCCGCTGTTGGAACATTCATCCAAAGCAGCTTCCAGAGCTGGTCATCGAGTGCGGCCAACCGGCGTGGTTCGGCGAGGGTCGTAAGAGGCCCACCGCCGCGCATGGAGGTACGATGGCCAGCACCTCCTGCGGGTGAATACGTCTGTAGCGTGAGTAGAGCCATCGCAGCGCCCGGCATTCCGAGGGCATCGAATCGCTCCGGGCGCACAAAGTGCGCCTTGTGTTGTTTGATGGTTTGCTCACCCGGCGTATCAACGAGCAGGCGCTCGATGGGTACGACGTCTTGTGCCTCGAAGTCCGACAGACACGCGTCTTGCATGAATCTTGGTCCATGAGGCGCGATCAGATCGAATGCGTTCGGCAGTCCTGCGATTGCGGTCCGAAGTTCGTCATAGGTGGGTGCGGTATCGAGGTGACGGCGCCACTCATCGAGACTGCCGGGTCGGAGAGCAACAGCCAGCACGCCGATCAGGAACTCGAGCAAGGCGCCATCGAAGTCAGCCCGAGATGTACTCACGCCAACCACCGGGTTGGGACCGTCTACGCCGTCCACAAGCGTTGCGATCGGTCCCCACTCGATCGTGCCATCTCGACGTCGCCATGGAATCCATGGCTCCACTCGCAAGTCGTAGCTCGTCATGGGCGTTGTGTTGAAGGTCAAGTGAGCGATTCATTCCGAATCGATATTCCGGCATTCAGGATCGCAAGCGAGCTCGACTGTAGACGCTGCCGTCGTCCTACCCCAAGCGAGCTCGACTGTAGCACGGGTTGCTGCCTTGACACCGAAGGCGGCAGGCCTCCTTCGGCATCCGCTGAAGACGCGCGGAGGCGCTGCGGAAATGTTCGCGAGGGAGTCTGACAACGACCGATACTGCGCCCCGATCGCTCGGCCGGCGTACACCCCAGTGCAGGACTCACGCACCGGCAGCGAGGCGTTGCGCCCCATACCTCACTGGCGCTGGGCGACCAGCAGCCCGAGCCGTTCAGAGTACTGCAGGGTGACCTCTCGACCGTCAGCCCCTACCAGTATCCCGCGCCACGCAGGATCCGAGGTCTGCTGGAGTACGAGGACCGGCATGCCCTGTTCGAACCTGCCCCATTGCAGGCGGACGGGCTCGACAGCGTGCTCCAGCTGCGGAGGAACCCGTGTCGCTCCTCGCAGTTGCGTGGTGCGAATCGAGATGTCCGACATCGCCCAGCGCTGCCACAGCGGAAGGCGCTCATCACTTTCCCAGGGCTCGATCGCACCATCCTCTCGAAGGCGCGCAAGTCGGAGGTTCATCGTCTCGTCACCAAGCCGGGTGGGGTATGTGGCATCGGCAGACCAGAGGGTGGCGACATCACCGTAACTGCGTTCGAGCCGCTGCACATTCTGGTTCGCGATCCCTCGCGCCGCTGACGCCTCACCGCTTGCGCGCTCCATGGCGCTCCTGAAGCTCTCCGGTACCGCTCCGTTGCCGTACGCCGCTTCAACCAGCTGCCGAACACCGGCTGGCGCCGTGATTCCGCCAGCTTCGTCGAGCGCGTGGGCGCTTCGCCAGAGAACGCCCGGATCTCGATACACCCACTCCGTGTGCGTACCCAGCGCCGACACCCAGTCGGCATCGACCTCGCCATGCAGAGGGCCTGCCAGCACAGCGAGCTCCGGGCCGCCTCCGGCCGTGCGTTCCGAGAGGACCCGCTCGTGGCGCCAGAGTCGGCCCGCTCGCTGAATCAGGAGGTCAACGGGCGCGAGGTCCGTGATCATCACATCGAAGTCGAGATCGAGCGACTGTTCCACGACTTGTGTTGCGACCAGAACTTGACCACGCCGCTCCGCCAGCGTACTTCGCTTCCCGAACCGTTGAAGCACGGTGCCCTCGATGCGCTGGCGATCACCGGGCGCGAAGCGCGCATGAAACACGAGCGGTTGCAGGCCCGATTCTTCGAGCTGCGCTGCCGAGCGTATACAGGCGCCAACCGTGTTTCGAATCCACGCGACGCAGGCACCCGCACGCGCGGAAGCCATGACCCGCTCAAGTGCGTGTGCATCACTGGAGATCCAGCGGACAGGAACGGTGCGACGAGTCCAGTGGGGACTCTCGACACTTCGTGCCTCAACCGATTTTCCAGCGTCACGAACGATGGTCAGCAAAGGGTAGGTGTTCACCATCGCTGTATCCGATCCCAGCGCTTCATCTGACGCGTCGAGCGAGGCTCGCCACGCTTGCACCAATTTCGTACGTTGTACCGTTGTCAACGTCGCGGAGAGGAGCACCGCTGAGCCGCCGAGGGCGGCGTGCGCGCGGAGCAGCCCTTCCGCCTCTGAGCGCATGTACTCATCGAAGGCGTGTACTTCGTCGATGACCAGGACCTTCTCCGCCAAGGCGAAGAGGCGCAGCGCACTGAATCGAACCGGAAGCACTCCGAGAAACGCTTGATCGACGGTACCGACGCCCAGATCCGCCAGCAACCCGGCGCGCCGATCGTCGGCTAGAAATGCGGCGCACGCCGCCTCGGACGGCAGCTCATCGAGCGGGTCATGCTCGATCTGCAGCAAGGGTTCGTGTTCCTCGTGGAGCACCGTTGCGCGAAATCCCTCGTGCAGTCGGGCGCCACCGTGCGCCAGCACAAGCGAGGGCTTGCCTCCCGCCGCGCTGTTGAAGAGGCCACGCAGCATGTGCGCCTGGCGTTCGTACATCGCGTTCGCCGTCGCCTTCGTCGGCATGGCCCAGTACGCACCGCTCGCCCGACCGTCCGCCATGAGGCGATGCACAAACATCTGTGCCGCTTCCGATTTTCCCGCCCCGGTTGCGTCTTCGACTATCGCAAGGATTGGCCCTTCGCCGAGCGGTACTTCCTCAACGGCTCGTTGCAGCGGCGTCGGAAACGTGATGCCTGCAAGCTCCTCGTAGCCGCGCTTCACACAGGGCGTGCACGGCGCGAGTCCGGCGGCCTCAACGGCTCGAGTCGCGCGAGACCTTGCAAGTGCCCAGTAACCCGCAAGACTCGACTCTGAAGCGAAAGGCGACGTGTACGGGAACCACCCTTCATTCGATCCGACCCAATCAGAGACGGTGACGAGACCCGCCACCCACCACGAGGCGCGACGTACCCTTCGCAAGTCCACCGCCGGAAGCTCGGTAGTTGGCTGAGGCACCAGTTCGACGACAGCCGCGACGTAGTCCTCGGCCAACTCGCACGCGGCAACACCGAACAGCTCGACGCACGAATATCTTGAGGATGCTGCGTGTTGAACCGGGCGCCCATGATGACCGAAGACCGCCGGCATCAGGAGCTCAAGTCGAGTCTCGCCATCGGGCCAAAGTCGGTGGCCGAATCGTTCGTGCAGCCGACCTTCCCACAGGAGCTGCGCGTCCGCTGGGTGGCCCTCGGTACGTCCCCTCAGCGCAAGCGCTGCGTCGATCCGCGTTGGCCAACGCCAGCCCCGCGGTTCTGCCTTTGCCTGAAACGCTGGTGCGAGCTTACCGATGTCGTGAAGGGCGGCGAGCCGCACGAGCATCGGAACTACAACTTCCTCCGGCAGCCCGAGCAACCATGCCGCGCGCGCTCGCGTGATCGGACGGCGTTCCAGCAACTCCATCGCCACCGCCGCTACGTCGAGGCAATGATATATGAGGGGGTGCCACCCGTTCGAATCGCGTGCGTCGGGACGCGCCTTCCCCCAGGGTTCGAGCAAGGCTCGATTGGCGATGTTGCCTCCTTGACCGTCCATCGCGCGAACTCTCCGAGGTAAGGTACAGCCGTCCGTCATGGCCCACTCGCCGGGCGTACATCGAAGCTAGGGTCGGCCCCTGACAGAGTAGCTAGGCTTTGACGCACCTACGCGCAATTGAAGGCTCCGAGGGGACCGCTTTCGCTTGCGCGCGCCCCAGATAGGCTGGGTATCTTGAACTAGCGAGGGCACCGACATGACCATCACAGCGCGTCAGGCCGCGCGCATTGCCGCGCAGGTCGAGTCGAAGGGTATCTATACCGTACCGACTGCCGCGGCACTGCTGTGCGAACGCCCGGCAACCGTTCGGCGCTGGGCATTTGGCTACCGCAGGCGCGGACTCGAGTACACATCCGCGATCCAGAGCCTCGTGTCGGAGCTTCAGGGAACGCGCGTCCTGACGTTTCCCGAACTCGTCGAACTCATGTTCATCCAGGGTCTGCTCAAGTCCGGACTGAGCTGGCCGAAGTTGCGAGAGGCCATGAGTACGGCTGCGAGGTTGTTACCCCACGAAACGTACCCCTTCGCAACCAGTCGGTGGTTCCATGACGCGGCCGCGCTCTATCTGCCCTCGGCCAGGAGCATGACGAGCCGATCCTCGTCGAAGTCGCCGGTCACGGGCAAGTGGCCATGGAACCCGTACTTCGACCGTATCTGCAGCAGCTGGAGTTTGATTCGGAGGGACTGGCAACGCGCTGGTTTCCGAAGGGCCCGCAGTCGCCGATCGTCCTCGATCCGCGTCGAGCGTTCGGCATGCCCATTGTAGCGCGAACGGGTACGCCGACCGAGACCATCGCTGCCTTGGCCAAAGGAGGCGACTCCGTGCGCACCCTCGCTGACTGGTATCGGATGGATGAATCCGAAGCGCGCGCGGCGGTTGCGTTCGAGGCAGACCTCGCGCGCGCGGCGTGACGTTCCTGTTCGACAACAACCTCTGGCGGGCGCCCTTGGCGCACCGTGCACTCTCGGCACAGCACGTCAACGACGTAGTCGAACAAAGAGAGCGGAGCCGATCAACAAGAGCTGGGATCACATGCAGCGCGGGCCAGCGTCCACACGATGCCACGAACTCGAGCTGATGCAGCGGAACAGACCTGTGCTGCGAGATCGGTGACCGAAGCGTCAAGTCTGTCGCGGGAGAGTGCCCTTGTACTGCGCGCATCTGGCAGCATCATCCGCTCCTTCAGGATCGGCATCGAAGACGCAGGCGACGCGCTGAATGCGCGAATCTTCGACACGAACCGGGCAGAGGCCCTGCGAGCACCGCTCCGACGTGCTTCCGCGCCATTGGTTCCAGCAGCGCATCGCACAGAGTACAATACGAGTTACAGACGTCTCGCCAAACTACACCGTCGACGAGTCAGTCCGCGTCCTCGCTCGGAGCAGGGCTGACCAGTGCAGCCACGCGTCTCCTCCCGCCGAAACGGAGCCGCTTCTTCAGCGCACGTACGCTCTGTGATGTCGTCCGTGATCGGGATGCCGACAACTTCTTGCGCAATCGAGATTTCGGCAGATCCGGAAGCAGGAGCGGCACGGCGGTCCACTGCAATCGCCGCGGCTGGAGCGCCAGGACCTCGAGCGTTTCCCGGAGCACTTCCTGGACCGCAGCGCGCTGGCCGGCGAACATGATTGATGTGGCGGTTTGTGGCGCATGCACGTGCTGAACGAGCGCGATCTTTCGCCCCGACGGCAGCCGAAGTGCTACTTCCCACGTATCGTCCAGGTCATCCACACCGCGCCGGAACTTCAGGCCAGCGCGCGCGCCGATGCTTTCATGCGAGCCGCCGTACACAGCGATGGTCTCGAATCCCATCCAGGAGTCGAGCGGAATCATTCTTGCGCTGCGCTTCATCTTTTCTCTCACGTCCGCATCTCGATTCGCGTCACTGGCAAGCGTGCGTAACCGTCGGTTAATGGAACGCCTGGGCGTCCCCCTGTCCACTGCGGCTGACCCGGAGGGCAGCCGGGATCAGGCTCGATATCCGTGTCGAACTCCACACCCGCGCGACCGACAGGCAGTGGGCCGGCGTATGCTCGCACCCTCGGCACATCGGAGTAGCGCGACGGACCACCCCACACCTCTCGGGACTCCAACTGCCGGGTGTCGTCCAGCACCGATTGCGTCGGACTGCGAAGGCGGTGGTAGGTCGGCACGGGTGACGGATCCCGACGGCACAGGGGAAACAGAACCTTCCCGCCTTCAACATACGCACCGCTGGACTCGTCGTCACGGGAACGCCTCCCCTTCGCCGTCCGCGTAGGACTGACTACCCCCCTCGAGCGGTGAGGGTCCCCCCCCTACCGCCCCACCTCCGGCTGATCCGCAAACACGCCATCCACCCCCGCCGCACGCAACGCACGCACTTCCGCGCGCACATCACCCTTGAACGGCTTCCCCACGAACGGTGCCTCCGCCCGCACGGTCCACACGTGCACCTTGAGCCCCGCGGTGTGCGCATCGCGCACCAGCGTGGTCTCTCCGCCCGCATCGGGGAGCACCAGTCGCTTCTCCGGCCCGATGCCGTACACGTACTGGGCGAGACGTCGCAAGCCATCGGGCGTGCGCAGTACTTCGTACGTCGGCACGGTCGAGTCCGTCGCGGCATCGGGTGGTGCACCCACCGCCATCAGCTGAATCAGCCGCACCGGCGTCTCGCGCGCGAGCGTGCGCAGATTCCCCACCTCGAAGCTCTGGATGAACACCGGGGCGTCGGCACGATTCCAACCAACACGCTTGAGCGACGCGATGAGCGGTGCTTCGAGCGGCAGTCCGATCGAGCGGAAGTACGTGGGGTGCTTCGTCTCGGGATACACGCCCACCACGCGACCACGCGCGCGCCCGAGCGAATCGGCGAGCGCGAGGACGTCGTCGAAGGTCGGGATGAGAAACCGTCCGTCGTACGACGTGTCGCGCAGTTGCGGCAACCGCTCCTTTGCGCGCAGCGTGCGCAGCTCGGCCAGCGTGAAGTCCTCGGTGAACCAACCGCTCACGGAGTCACCGTCAATCACCTTGGTCGTGCGCCGCGCCGGAAACTTGATCGCGACATCCGTCGTGCCACCGATCTCGTTCTCATGGCGGGCCACGAGCACGCCATCCTTCGTGCTCACGAGATCGGGCTCGATGTAGTCCGCACCAAGCTCCACCCCGAGCGCGTAGGCTTCGAGCGTGTGCTCGGGACGGTGGCCGCTCGCGCCACGGTGCGCGATCACGAGCCAGGCAGGATCATCGGCGAGCATACGATCGGTCGAAGCGGCGAGCGAGTCGGAAGCGGGCGCCTCGGCCGACTCGCACCCCGCCGCCTGCAATAGCAGGACGGCGGCGCCGAGAACGGACGCGCGCAGCGATGGCACGAACATGGGAGCAGTGGCGTAAGAGGGCGAGGGCGGCGCTCGACGGAGCCCGCCTGTCCGTGCAACGTCTCGTCCCAAGGAAATCCGCGCAACGTTCGTGACGGCGTTGCGACACAAGGCCGCCCCTGCGAACGTTCACCGGTTCGGCACTGTTCGTCCCCGCTGCTCCCCGCTCCCGTCCCCGCATGACCGGTCCGTCCCCCTCCCTGAAGGAACGCCTGACAGCGGCGCTCGCCGGCCGGTACGTCATCGAGCGCGAGCTGGGGGCCGGCGGCATGGGCACTGTCTTTCTCGCCCGCGACGCCACGCTCGACCGACCGGTCGCCATCAAGGTCATCTCCCCCGATGTCGCGGGGAGCGCCGAACTGCGCCAGCGCTTCCTGCTCGAGGCGCGCACCGTGGCCCGGCTGCGGCATCCGAACATCGTGTCAGTCTACTCGGCCGGCGAAGATGACGGACTCCTCTGGTTTGCCATGGAGTTCGTGCCCGGTGAAAGTCTGCGCGATCGACTGCAGCGCACCCCGGTCATGTCTGCCGACGAGGTCGCGCTCATCATGCACGACCTCGCGCTCGCACTCGATGACGCGCATGCGGCCGGCATCGTGCACCGCGACGTGAAGCCGGAGAACATCCTGCTGGATCAGGAGACGGGTCGCGCGATGCTCACCGACTTCGGCGTGGCGCGCGCGCTCACGAGCAGCGATGCCCGCCTTACCGGCATGGGCTTCGTGCTCGGATCACCGCGCTACATGAGCCCCGAGCAGGCGAGCGGTGAACCCACCATCGATGGCCGCAGCGATCTCTACTCGCTGGGCCTCGTCGCCTGGGAAATGCTGGCCGGACGCCCGGTGATCACCGCCGAGACGCCGGCCACAATTCTGGTCAAGCATCTCACCGAAGACGCCACCCCCATCGCGACGCTCGCGCCCAGCGTGCCGCCACTGCTCGCAGACGCGATCATGCGAGCGCTGCGCAAGGCGCCCGACGAACGCTTCGCGCGTGGACGAGCGCTCGCCGACGCGCTCGAAGGTCGCGAGAGTACCGACGGTGCGACCAGCGGCCGACGCCAATCGCCGCTCGCGGGCAGCGGGGCCGCACGCGGTGCTGCGCCGGCCGCCACGAAGAGCGGCCGGAATTGGCTGCCCGCCGCGCTCGGCGGCGTGGCGGTCGCGGCGGCCGCTGGTTGGTACGCCATGCTCGGCGGACCGGCGCCCAGCACGGCCGACACGCGTACGTGGCTCATTGCCCCGTTCGAACTGCAGACGAGTAACGCGTCGCTCGACTGGTTGCGCGAAGGCGCCGTCAACATGCTCGGTCTCACGTTGTCGCAGTGGAATGACCTGAGCGTGGTGGACTACGAACGCACGCTCGACCTCATGCGCGACGTGCGCGAGGAAGATCAGCGGCGACTCGGCCTGGATGCCGCGCGCGGCCTGGCACGTCGCGTGAAGGCGGGCGCCGTCATCATGGGACAGATCACCACGGCCAACGATTCGTTGTTCGTGGTGGCGCGCCGCTACGATGTGAACAGCGGCAATCGCATCGACGAAGCACGCGCCGGCGCGCCGCTGAGCGGTGACCCGCGTCTGCTGTTTGAGCGGCTCGCGAAGGAGCTGCTCGACCTCGCCGGCGGGCCGGCCCTCACGCTCGAACTCGCGCAGCAGACGACGGCGTCGGTGGAGGCGTATCGCCTCTACCTCGACGGCCTGCGGGCGCTCAACAACTTTCGCCTCCCCGAAGCCGACGCGCTGTTCGAACGCGCGATCGCGCTCGACACCACCTTCGCACTCGCGTACTACAAGCGGTCGCTCGGCATGGGGTGGAACAATCGGCTTGATTCCCTCTATCTACGCACGGCGGAGCGCGCGCTGCAGTACGGGGAACGACTGCCGCCTCGGATGCGTGAGATCTTCGCGGGCAATCTCGATCTGGCCCGTGGCTTCGTCAGCAACGTCGCCGGCGACGGCGAGGCTGCGCGTCAGTACTGGGCGGCGTCCCAGCGGCGCTTCGCGGGGCTCGTCGCGAGTGACTCCACCGACTTTGAAGCGTGGTACGGACTCGGCGACGCCGATTTCCACGCGGCGACCGGTACGACCATCACCGATCCCGATAGCGTGGCCCTCCTGCTGACGCGGTCCATGCAGGCCTTCGAACGCACCGTGGCCCTCGACTCGTCGTTTCATCTGTCGTATTCGCATCTCGTCTCGCTCTACCAGACTGCGGCGTCGCCGCGTTCACCGATCGCACTCGAGAGTGGTCGGCTTCGCCGGGCGAGCGCGATCGCGGACACCTCGCGCCTCGCAGCGCTGCGTCGCGAGGCGCAGATTCGCAGCAAGCGATTCGCCGAGCGCTGGGTGGCGGAGGATCCGGACGGCGCACAAGCGTGGCAATCCTTGCTCAACACCTATGCCGTGCTGCAACAGTGGGATTCGGCCGCGCTCCTGATCGGGCGCATGAAGGCGCGACCGAGTGTCTATTCGCCTTCGCTGGCACTCACCCGCCCGTTCTATCGGTTACTGGTGGGCGAGGCCGATAGCATCAGGGCTGACCTGAATGACGCGTTCGCGCGATTCCCCGCCGAATCCATCGGAGTGCGGAGCACGAGTCCGGCGGTGCTGATCCCGTTCGTCGGCTTCAGCGCGGCGGGATCGATCGGGGCGGCTGGTCTCCTCGACTCTCTCGTCGAACTGGCCGTCAAGCAGTCCCCCACGATTCCGGTGAGCAATACGCCCACGCGAGCGACGGCCGAGTGGTTCGCCAATGGTGTGCGCGTGGCCATGGGGGTCGATGTCACACCGGCCGTACGCGCCCAGCTGAAGAACGGTCTCGTGCTGCTCTCCACGCTGCGTGGCGGTGGTGCCTTCACGGCGCAGTTCCGCCGGCAGTCGATCGGCGTACCGTACAGTGCGTTTCTCGTGACGCGCGATACGGCCTTCGCGAACGCGGCGCTCCGATGGGCCGACGAAGCGGGCGTGCCGTTTCGTGAACTGGACGCGCTGATCGCACTCGACCGCGGCGACTCCGCCCCCGCGCGTGCGGGGCTGTCCGCCTTCGCCGACACCACCGGTCTTGGTTCCGGAGCGGTGAGCTACGGTGGTGTGCGCGTGCTCGCCCGCGCGGAGCTGCTCACACGACTCGGTCAGCCCGCGCGCGCGGTCGCACTGTACGAGGGGCTTCGTCCGGAGAACTTCCAGATCAACATGGTCGAGCCGGGCCTCTCGCTGTTCGTGCGTAGTCGCCTCACCCTCGGCAAACTGTTGGAGCAGCTCGGCGAGCGCGATCGTGCGCTGCGCGCCTACAGCACCTTCGAGTCGTTCTGGCGGAACGCCGATCCGGCGCTGCAAGGTGAGCTGCGCGAAGCCCGCGCGGCGATCCAGCGCTTGCAGGATGCTGGGGCGAGCCGCACGATTCCGGCGGGCGCGGCACGACGCTGAGCCCACCGGTGACGCGTTGCCCATGACGCGCCACAATGGTCCTCCCACCACGGAGCGCGGCATGGAGACGTACGATCAGGACGGCTGGACGCCGCTGCATCTCGCGGCGTTCCACGGGGCGCTCGAAGACGTGCAGACGTTGCTCGCGGCCGGTGCATCGCCGCTTTCGCTCAGTCGCAACGCGATGGAGAACACGCCCCTGCACGCAGCATTGGCTGGCGCGCAGGATGAGGCGGTCGTGCGCGCCCTGCTGGCTGGTGGGGCGTCTGCAACGCTGGCCGTCGCGCACGGTGTCACGCCACTGCATCTGGCGGCATCGCGCGGCAATCGGGCGCTCTGCGAGCTGCTGCTGGCGCACGGCGCCGACGCGCGCGCCGCGATGCACGACGGCAAGGAGGCGAGTGCGATCGCGGCGGATCGTGGTCACGCCGAGGTCGCCGAATGGCTCGCGGCGCGGGCAACACCACACGCCTGATCGGTTCGCGGCTCGACATCCAGCAGCCGCCCGCAAGGCGACGGGCCCCGACGACACGATGTCATCGGGGCCCGTTCTTGTTCTGGGACGGTCGCTGAAACCGGCATGTGTCAGCGCCGTACGACGACGCACCGCCATCACGCGGGTCCCCATCCCTCGTCCCTGCACGGTGATGTCCACGAGCGCCGCAGCGCTTCCCGCGCAACTCGTCCCGCCTTCTTCGGGAGTTCTCCCCAGTCAGCGCGCGCAGCGGCTTCTCCGCCGCGCGGCGACAGCGTGGGTTGTCGTCGCCTTGCTCGGGCAACTGATCTTCTCGCTGTACATCACGCTCGTCTACGGTGGTGCCGTCGTCACGGGTGACACCGCGCGGTGGAACCACGTGATGCCACGGGGCTACGTGCCCGGAGATACGGCGGGCAACGCGGCGCTCATGACGCATGTGCTGATCGCGGTGCTCATCATGCTGGGCGGTGCGCTGCAGCTGTTGCCCGCGATTCGTCGGCGCGTGCCGGCGCTGCACCGCTGGGTAGGACGTGCGTACATGATGTCGGTGATGCTCACCAGCCTCGCAGGGTTGTTCCTCACGTGGAGTCGCGGAGAACCGATACGCGTCTGGCAGCACGTTGCGATCTCGCTCAACGCGATCATCATCATCACCTGCGCCGTGTTTGCGTGGCGTGCGGCTCGAGCACGCAACGTGGCGGCGCATCGGCAATGGGCGCTGCGTACCTTCCTCGCGGCGGGCGGCGTGTTCTTCTTCCGGTTGGGCGTCTTCCTGTGGCTGCTGATCAACCAAGGCCCCGTGGGCTTCGATGCCGAGACGTTCAGCGGGCCGTTCCTCACGGCGTTGGCGTTCGGTGTGTACGTGTTCGTACCACTCGCGGCGCTGCAAGGCTATTTTTCCGCACAACGGGCGGTCGGCGTGTGGGGTCCGCGCGCGATGGCGGCGCTGCTGGTGCTGCTCTCGGTCCTGAGCGCAGGCGGCGTCGCGAGCGTGACCTTGATGCTCTGGTGGCCGGCGATTCGTTGATTCGGAACCGCCGAGTGATGACTGCTTTACAGAAGACGTACGCCAAACTCCCGCTGAAACGCTCGTCGTCCCTCATTGGTGAGTCGCAGCGCACGCGTGTCGGGCACGCGTGAGAACCATCCGCGTTCCAGTACCAGCGCGAGCAGCGCACTGCCCAGCGCGCCCGCGACATGAAAGCGGCGTTCGCTCCAGTCAAGGCACATGCGCGCGAAGTGACGACGACGCGCCATGGACTCGGCGGCGAGCGCCTCAGTATCAACGCCCATGGCAGCGAAGCGTTCGCGACCCGCTGCGGTGACGCGATACGTGAGACCGTCTTCCGCGAGCGCACCATCAAGAACCAGTGCGTTCGTCAGTGCGACGCCGGCGTGACCTGCGAGATGATCATAACAACTGCGGGCGAGTCGCATCGCGCCGCTCGGTCCGACCTGTCGCCGTGAGGCTTCCGGTGTTCCCCCAAGCCCCGCCATGGTCTCGATGAGTTCGGCCACACCCGGATGAATGAGCCGCAGATAGCGATGGCGTCCTACCTGCTCCACGCCAAGCCACCCCGCGGCGACAAGACGAGCAAGATGCGCAGTGGCTGTGGATGGCTGAATGCCGGCGAGTCGTGCGAGATCGCCAGCAGGCATTCGGCGCCCGTCCATCAGGGCCCAGAGGATGGCGACGCGCGATGGATCGGCGAGGAGCTCGGCGGTAGGAACCACCGCGGTATCGGGTGGTGGAACCGATCGGCGCGCTCTGGGCATGCACGCAAATTCGCCGAATCACGCTTCGGTCGCCACCGAAACGATTGTGTGCGATGATGGCGGCATGACCATTACCTGTTTCATCCGATACGAAATCGACCCGTTCCAGCGGGACGCGTTCTGCCGCTACGCCGAAGCGTGGGGCCACATCATTCCCCGACTGGGCGGTGCCCTGCTGGGGTACTTCCTCCCCCACGAGGGCACCAACAACGTCGCGTGGGGCCTGATCGCGTTCGCCAGTCTCTCCGACTACGAAGCCTACCGCACGCGCCTCAAGGCAGATCCCGAGGGTCGTGCCAACTTCGCCATGGCGCAGGAGCTGCGCTTCATCCTGAAGGAGGAGCGCAGCTTCGTCCAGCTCGTCCCTGGCACACGCAGCCAGACATGATTGCCGTGCTGTTCGAAGTCTGGCCCGCCGATGGTCACCGGCAGGAATACCTCGATCTCGCGGCCGAACTCAAGCCACTGCTGCTCACGGTGGACGGCTTTGTGTCGATCGAACGCTTCGAGAGTCTCGCCGAACCGGGCAAGCTGTTGTCGCTCAGCGTGTTCCGCGATGAAGCCGCCGTCCACGCCTGGCGCAGCATCGCAGAGCATCGGGTCGCTCAGCATCGCGGTCGAGCGGGGATCTTTCGTGACTATCGCTTGCGAGTGTCCCACATCGTGCGCGACTACGGTCTGCATCGGCGGGGCGAAGCGCCGACGGATAGTCGAGAATTCCACTCGTGACCTCGTCGCGAAGTCATGTTGACCCGATACCTTGCTGTTTCGAGGCGGCGTAGTTGACGTCCGCGTCGCTTGAGCATGTCATTCGTCATCAGGACCGGCGCGTTGGCGTCACGCGGATCGGGTACGACGACGGGCCCCGACGACACGATGTCGTCGGGGCCCGTTGTCATTGAACCGAGCGCGGTTTACCGCTGCGTGCGCAACCAGCGGTTGAACTGGCGCAGCAGCTCCTGCTCATCCTCGAAGCCGAAGCCGCTTCCGCTGCCGGCCGTCGCGAGCTTCTCCACGCGCAGCAACTGCGTGGTGGTCTTGCCGCCCGCCGTGAGCGTCACACGATACGTGCCGCTCTCCACGAGCGCCGCACCACCACCACCCTGACCCGCCGTGGGGAAGCTCGGCGTCGGACGCGTCTCACCGGGGCGATCGTTGCGCACGCCGGGCGCACCGCCGCCGCCACCGAAGCCACCACCACCGCCGCCACCGAAGCCACCCATCATGGCCTGCATCCCTTCGGCACCACGGCTCAGCGCGTTACGCGCCATCGTGATCGTGGCGGCGGGAATGCTGCCATCCTTCTTGAGCGAATCGAGAACGGCCGAGAGGCGCTGTGCCTGGCGCGCGCTGTCGCGCACCTGCGCTGGCGACAATGGCGCGGCCATCCCGCCGGCGCGTCCGATCAGTCAGTCCCCGCTCCACCTGGACAGACGTTCCCGCGGCGCGGACGCGGCCAGCGCGAGATCGGAGGCCGGCCGCCGCCCGCCACGCGGCGCTGGCGAGGTCGGCCTGCGCACCGTATGCTCCACGGATCGTCGGCCCGCCCCGATTAAACTCCTATTCCGCGGCGCCGGTAGAGACAGTAGGCGCGCAGCCGCATGGGAATGGTGAGTACCACCTGCCGGTGCGGCACCGGCGCGAGCAGCGTGGTGTCCAGCCACTGGGTCCATCAACCGGCGTCGCCTCGAAGGATGGGACTGGTCGAGGAGCGTGGTACAGGCTCGGTAGCGCCACGGCGTAGCCGCGGCGCCTCGCGGGCTCGAGCCTCGGCGAGCGCGACCGAACGCTAGGGGTGCCTCACAAGCGACGAATCGAGCATGCGCATCAACGTGGCGCGATCATAGCGATACGCACTCCACTGGTTCAGCTGTACCAACTCGTCGATCGCCTTTCGGATCGTGACCTCCGCTTCGCGCGCGGCGGGCACCACCATGTAGCGGCGACGCGGTGTCGCATCGCCAAGAGCGTGGGCTACCGCCTCGGCCACGGCTACCGGTTCAGGATAGCGATCGTAGTTTGCCATGTTCGTGAGCATCGCACGCATTTGCGTGGCGTACGGCGACTTGGGGTTCGCATCGATGGTGCGCTGAATTTGCACACTCGTCGTGCGACCGATCGCCGTCCGGAAGTTGCCGGGTTCCACGAGGCTCACGCCCACACCGAATGGCGCCATTTCCGCCGCCAGGGCATCTCCATAGGCTTCGACCGCGTGCTTACTCATACTGTACGCTCCGAATAGCGCGCCGGAGAGCGTACCCGAGATCGAACTGATCAGCACGACACGTCCCTTGCTTTCCAGCAGCAGCGGCGAAAACGCCTTGGTGACGCGGAACGGTCCGAGCACGTTCACGTCGAGTAGCTGCGTCATGTCGCGGTCATCCATCTCGACGAGCGGCGCCAGCGCCGCGACCCCGGCGTTGTTGACCACGCCATGGAGACCTCGTCCGGCGCGACGCACGACCGCGACCGCCGAGTCGATTTCGGCAGGTTCCGTCACGTCGAGGCGTACGCCCTGCACGTTGGGGATGCGACTGAGTTCGGCAATGTCCTCCGCCCGCCGTGCTCCGCCGTATACGAACCAGCCGCGTGCCGCGAGATGCTCCGTGATGGTCCGACCGATGCCGGTGCTCGCGCCAGTCACGAGCACGGCGCGTGCGGGCGTCGCAGTCCCCTGCGCGATCAGCGTCGTTGTCGCGGGCGCGATTCCCATGGCCGCGCACGCCAGCAGGGCGAGCCGTCGTACGCCGGGGGCGGCGCGTCGAGACGAAGCGAAAGGAAGCTGAGGCATGGTCACTGAGTCGGGAGAGAGGATGGAGAGGCGTGCGGCGACGGGACTTCGCGCGACATGGGAGCCGACGCTATCTGCGCGCCCGCATGCGCGCGCTGCACTTGATCTCGACGAGCGCCGCCGCTCGTGGGAACGCCGAGACCGCGAGCGTGGCGCACGCCGGCGGGTCGGCGGGGAAGAACTCGAGGTAGATCTGGTTCACGGCCGCGTAGTCAGCCATGGACTTACCCCGAGAAAGTGGACGCGTACGTGTTAGAAACTACGCGGCCAACT
>ERZ1066123.724-NODE-724-length-22640-cov-7.424618_pt1 | contig 22640 bp, 17 predicted proteins | sample MGYA00382770_ERZ1066123 | MGnify/ENA primary metagenome ERZ1066123 (study PRJEB33369, sample SAMEA5778353) | biofilm metagenome | biome: Industrial cooling water; feature: Water cooling tower basin; material: Biofilm | place: United Arab Emirates | collected...
CGCTGCGCGCCACCAAGCGCCTCCTGCGACAGGACCATGACCGGCTGCTCGCCCGGATGGACGAGGAGCTGGAGATCTTCGCCGAGCGCCTGAAATCCGACGAGACCCAGGCCATCATGGCCCGCGTGCTGAAGCCGAAGGCGGCCTGAGGAAGACCACGGATGTCCATGATCGCTTCGCTCAAGGGCAGGCTCGGCCTGCCGGCCATCGGCGCGCCGCTGTTCATCATCTCGGTGCCCGATCTCGTGGTCGCGCAATGCACGGGCGGCATCATCGGTGCCATGCCCTCGCTCAATGCGCGGCCGGCCGAGCAGTTCGAGGAATGGGTCCTCGAGATCAAGGACCGTCTTGCCGCGCACGACGCGCGCCACCCGGACCGGCCGGCGGCGCCCTTCGCCATCAACCTGATCGTGCACCGCTCCAACGACCGCTGGGAGCAGGATCTCGGCATCTGCGTGAAGCACCGGGTGCCGATCGTCATCACCTCGCTCGGCGCGCGGCCGGAGGTGAACCAGGCCGTGCATTCCTATGGCGGCTTCGTGCTGCACGACGTGATCAACCAGCGCTTCGCCCACAGCGCCATCGACAAGGGCGCGGACGGGCTGGTGCTGGTGGCCGCCGGCGCCGGCGGGCATGCCGGCGCGCTCAGCCCCTTCGGGCTGCTGCAGGAGACGCGCGCCTGGTTCGACGGGCCGATCGCGCTCTCCGGCGCCATCGCGCGCGGCGCATCGATCCTCGCCGCCGAGGCGATGGGGGCCGACTTCGCCTATATCGGCAGCGCCTTCATCGCCACCGAGGAGGCGCGCGCGGTGCCGCCGCAGAAGCAGATGATCGTGGACTGCGGCGCGGAGGACATCGTCTACACCAACCTGATCACCGGCGTGCACGGCAACTACCTGAAGCCGTCGCTTCGCAATGCCGGCCTGGATCCGGAGGCGCTGCCGCAATCCGATCCCACGGCCATGGATTTCGGCAGCGGCGATCGCAAGCGGCGCTGGAAGGACATCTGGGGTTCGGGCCAGGGCATCGGCGCGGTGGACGCGGTGGTGCCGGCGGCCGCGCTGGTGGCGCGGCTGCGGCGCGAATACCACGCGGCGCGGGCCCGGCTGGTGGCGGGCAGCCCGTTGCTGAACCCGGCCTGGGAGGGGGTTGCGGCGCTGGAGGCGGCGGCGGAATAGTGCCGCCAGCCGGGCGCTCGTGCTATGCATGGCCATGAGCGTCGCGCTTTCGGGCCAGCCGTCCCGCACCCTGGAGGAGTTCCTGGACCGGGAACGTTCCCAGGACGTGCGGTATGAGTGGGACGGGGTGCAGCCCCTTGCCATGGTCGGCGGCCGCTTCGCCCACACGGACCTCGCGACCCGGCTCTCCGACATCCTGCGCCCGGCGCTGCGCGGCCGCGGCACCGTGGTGCGCTCCGACCTGAAGGTGATGACCGGGCGGGGCAGCCGCGTACGCTACCCCGACCTCGTCGTCACCTGCTCGCCGATCCGCCCGCAGGACCAGACCGTACCCGACCCGGTGCTGATCGCGGAGGTGCTGTCGGAGACCACCTCCGCCGTCGATCGCGGCATCAAGCGCGCGGAATACGCAGCGCTGCCCTCGCTGCGCGGCTACCTGATGCTGGCACAGGATCGGGCGGCCGCCCTGGTGTGCGACCGCGCGGACAGCTTCGGCGAGCGCCTCGTCACGGCGGAGGCCGCGGACGATTTCGCCCTTCCCGGCCTCGATATCCGCATCAGCCTGCACGCCATCTACCATGGCCTGGCCTGAGGCGGCCCGATGACCCGCGCGCCGTCGGCCGCGGCGGTCCGCATCGGCCTGCGGCATCGGCCAGGCTCTCAGCCTGCTGCCATCGGCACCCGCGCTGCCGCGGCCAGCGCGGCGTAGGGACAGCCGCCCGACTTGCGCCGCCGCCGCCCCTCCGCCGCATAGGCACCGGGGCGATGGTCCGGATCCTGGTTCGGCGCGACGATGTGCGCCTGGTAGTCGGCCCAGTCGGTTTCGGACAAATCCTCCATCCCGCCGACAAGGCCCGCCCCGCCCAGCACGGCATCGGCATAGGCGATCTGTGGCACCGGCTGCACCTGCAGGAAGGGGTCGGCCGGATCGAACCGCACGGGCACCCCGGTGCGGACGATGCGCAGATTGGTGAACAGCGGGCCGAACCAGCGATCCGCCTCGACCAGCCCTTCGAACGCCTCGAATCCCGGGTGGCGGGCCAGGTTGGCGAGGTTGCGCACCAGCAGGCTCCAGCCCGGCGCGGTCCGTGCCATCAGCCCGGTCCAGACCTGGACCAGGCCCGGTTCCTGCAGCGCGGTCAGGAAGGGCGGCGCATAGCCGCGCGCGGCGTCCGGCGCGGCGGCGTCGAAGCGCCCTGAGAAGTACGGGTACTGCGCGGCGCCGAGCGGCATCCAGTCATCCAGTTCCGCCATCTCGGCCCGCCAGAATACCGCATCGCCGTCCCATAGAAGCTCGAAGGCCAGCGGCGGACAGACGTGCCAGCCATAGCCGGCCGCCATCGTCACGGCGTCGCAGTGCCGATAGGCGCGGGTTGGCAAACTGCCGAGGCCGGAGCGGTCGGCGCGGCGCGGCGCCGGCGCATCGGGGATCATGCGGTAGAAGGTGACGATCGGAGCGTTCGTGTGCGGCATGGCGCGTTCCTCCGCGCGGGCGTGGGACGCCGCCGTCCTGGCGGCGCATGTCCTTGCGCGCTCCCGCCCGGCGGGGCGCGGGTGCCGCCGCGGCCCGCAAAGGGACCGCGGCGGTCCGGCAGGATCACCGGCCCGACGCTGCGGGGGAGCGCCGCGTCGGGCAGACCGGCCGAGCCTGCTCAGCCCCGGCGCATGCCGGCACCGAGACGGACGCGGCCGCTGTCGGCCACCGCGGCCGGGGTCGTCTTCGGGGTCACAGGGCGGGCCGAGACGTCGCCGGCATCGGCGGGGTTCGCGGCCGACGGTGCGACGGCGCGCGCGGAGGCGGCACCGGTGCGGCGCATGCCCGCACCAAGGCGAACCAGACCGGCGTCGGCAACAGGGAGGATCTTGCGCATGAGGAGATTCCGTCAGGGGGGTTGACGCCCATCGGACCCTTGGTCCGCGGGCGGCGCGCCGGCCTCGGCCGGGCGCGACACCATCCTGCCTGTTCATGATATGTTCTGCAAGCGGATTCTTCCACCCATGCCACGACACCATCAACATTCCGCTACCTGTCACCGAATTGACGCAGCCTTGACGGCCCCGACCTTGATTTCACGACCGACTCGGCGGGTCCAAGCCTAGGATTTGTTCCGCCTGCAGTCATCAGGAGGGCGTCGAAATGAACAATCCGGCCAGACCCGTGGCGCCTGCCGAAAGCCTCGAGGACGGCACTGCCATGCGCCACATGCTGGAGGCCGCGCAGCGCTTCCTCGTCTGCCGCGACCGTCTCACGCTCTACACGCGCTGGGCCGATCCGCCGCCGGCACGCTCGCTCGCCGAGGCCATCGAGCGCGATTTCGCCGGCTTCGACCTCGAGCGCGCCGAACAGGATTTCCGCGCCGCGCTTGCCGTCGTCACTGCCGTCACCCCGGATCTCGTCCCGGTGCGGCCGGCCCTGCCGGGGGAGCGCGGCCTGACGATCGGCTGACGCATAGCGGGAAAACGTGACAGAACCGAAAAGGGGCATGGGGCACGCGCGCAGACCGATGTAAGCTTGCCGATATGGGCGACGCCTTCCTGATCGAGGCCCGCGACCAGGCCGACCCGGCCGCGGTCGCCCTGCTGCAAGGTGCGGCGCATGCGCAGACGCCGGGGGCGTTGCTGCGCCTGGTGCTGCTCGGCCGCATGGAGGCATGGGGTCTCGCCAGCACTCCTGTGCTGCCGCGCGGCCGCAAGGCCCGTGCGCTGCTCGGCATCCTCGGCCTTGCCGCCGGCGCTGCCGTGCCGCGACCTCGTCTCGGCAACCTGCTCTGGTCCCGCAGCGGGGAGGCGCAGCGCCGCGGCTCCCTGCGCCAGGCGCTGCATGAGCTGCAGGAATCGCTCGGCGAAACCGCTGCCGCGCTGCTCCACGCCGACCGCGACGCGGTGCGGCTGCAGGGCGAGGGCGTCTGGGTAGATGCGCTGGAGGTTGCGCGCGCCACCGCCGCGCGGCCGCAGGCGCTCGACCTGCTCGACCGCGGGTGCGACTTGCTGGCCGATCTCGATGGGCTGGACCCGGCCTTCGACCAGTGGCTTGCGGAACAACGCCTCTGGCTGCGCGGGCAGGCGGCGGCGGCGGCCGGGGCGGTGCTCGCCGCCGCGGCGGCGCCGGATGCGCGCAACGCCGCGGCGCAGCGCCTGCTTGCGCTCGATCCCGGTGCCCAGCCCGCCTGGCATGCGCTCCGCACGCTCGACGGCGCCCGTGGCGCCGAGCCAGCTCCGCGTCCCACCCGCCGCGGCGCCAGGCTCGGCGTGCTGCCGCTGCGGCCGCTGGGCGAGGGCCTGCCCTCCCACCTCGCGCTGGGCCTGGCCGAGTCGATCACCGAGGCGCTGGCCCGCTTCCGCTGGATCTTCGTTGCCGACTGCGCCTCGCTGGCCGCCGCCAGCCACGGCGCAGGCGGCGCCGAGACGGCCGGCGTGGCGGCCGCGCGTGCCATGGGGCTCGACTTCCTGTTGAGCGGCACGCTGCAGGCCGGTCTGGGGCCTGGGCGGATCCGCGTCGCGGTCCGGCTGACCGACCTGCGCGATCCCGGGGAGGGCGCCGGCACCATCGCCTGGGCGCAGCGCTTCGATCATGACGCCGCCGACCTGCTGGCGCTGCAGGATGCCGTCGCCGCCGCCGTGGTCGCCCGCATGGACCCGGAAATCCTCCTGATCGAGGCCGGGCGCGCGGCCGTCGCGTCGGGACGGGGCGCCGACGCCGCCTCGGCCTACGACCTGCTGCTGCGGGCCATGCCGGCGATGCGCAGCCTGGATCGCGCGGCCTTCCTGGCGGCCGGCCAGTGCCTCGATGCGGCGGGGCGGATCGACCCGAACCATGCCGCGACACATGCCTGGCACGCCTACTGGCACCTGTTCCTCGTCGGCCAGGGCTGGGCCGGGGCGGAGGAGGACGCGGCGATGGCGGCGGCCGAGCGGCTGGCGGCGCGCGCCGTCGCGCTCGACCCGATGGATGCGCAGGGCCTGGCGATCCTCGGCCATGTGCGCGCCTTCCTGCACCACCGGGTGGAGGAGGCGCTGGCGCTGCACCGCCGCGCGCTGGCGCTCAACCCCAACCTGGCCATGGCCTGGGTCTTCCTCGGGATGGCCGAGAGCTATGCTGGGACCCACGAGCAGGCGCTGCGCCGGCTCGACCGCTACCGCGAGCTGGCGCCCTGCCACCCGCACGGCTTCTTCTTCGATGCCGCGCGCGGCATCCCGCTGCTGATGCTCGGCGATCATGCGGAGGCGGTGGAGGTCGGGCGCGCCGCGACGGCGCTGCACCCCGGGCTGAGCTATCCGTACAAGACCTACCTCTCTGCCCTTGGCCATCTCGGCCTGGCGGAGGAGGCGGCGCGGGCGCGGGCGCGGCTGCTCTCGATCGAGCCCGACTTCACGATCGCCAAGGCGCTGCGGCGCACGCCGGTGCAGCGGGAGGTGGACCGCGTCCACTACGCGCGGGGCCTGCGCCGTGCGGGGCTTGGGTGACCTCGGCCCGACCGGGCCGCCCGGCAGCGATGCGTCAACCTTCGCCGACGACACTCCCGCGCATCCCCGGCACCGGGACCAGCCGACTGGACACACCTCAAGCGCAACGACCCTTCGCAGCCGCGGAATCCGCTTGGAGCGGCGCGGCTAAGGCATTACCTCAGCACCGTGTCCGTCTCAGGCCCCGGGGCCTGCCCGCGCCTCCACCCCGACTCCAGGATCGACGTGCAGCTCACCCCTTCACGCCGCGGCGCCCCGGCTCCGCAGCTCCGCCTGCTCGGCATGCCGCCACGCCAGGCCGCGCCGCCTCCCTCGGGCGGCGCCGACCTCACCGTCGCGTCGTGGAACGTGCACAAGTGCATCGGCACGGATGGCCGCTATGACCCGGCCCGCACCGTTGCCGTCATCGCCGAGCTGGATGCCGACCTGGTGGCGTTGCAGGAGGTGGACCGCCGCTTCGGCCGCCGCACCGCGCGCCTCGATGCCGCCGCCATCGAGCGCGCCACGGGCCTGGTGCCGCTACCGGCCTCCGACCTGCCGGACGGGCTTGGCTGGCACGGCAACGCGCTGCTGGTGCGGCCCGGCACGCGCTGGCGCCTGGCGCGGCTCGACCTGCCGGGCGCCGAGCCGCGCGGCGCGGTGATCGCCGAGCTGGTGCCGAAGGGCAGCACGATGGGCGCGCTGCGCGTGGTCGCCGCGCATTTCGGCCTGCTGCGCCGCTGCCGTGCCCGGCAGGCCGCCAGCATCCTGCGCGCCATCGCGGAGCGGGAGCCGATGCCGAGCCTGCTGCTCGGCGACCTGAACGAGTGGCGCCCGCCCGGTCCGCGTTCGGCGCTGCGCCTGCTGGAGCCGGTCTTCGGGCCCAGCGGTGCCGGCCTGCCGAGCTTCCCCTCGCGCCTGCCGTTGCTGGCGCTGGACCGGATCCTCGGCTGCCGGGAGGCGCCGGTCCGCGCCCTGGCGGTGCATGAGAGCCCGCTTGCGCGGCTGGCGTCCGACCACCTGCCGCTGAAGGCGCGGGTACGGGTGGGCCCCGATCTGCTGGCCGCCGTCAACGGCGCGCCGGTGCTCGCCGCGGCGGCCTGACGCCGGGGCGGCTACGCCGCCGCGACCGGCGGCGAGCCGGGGTTGTCGGCGGTTGCGGGGGCCGTCGCACTGGCCTGGAGGTTCGCCTTCATCCGTGTCAGCGCGGCGATCACCGTGGCGCGCTGCTCCTCGGTAAGGCCCCGCGTCGCCTGGGCATCGAACAGCGCCCGTGCCGCGTCGATCTCGGCCAGCACGGGGTCGGCGGCGGGGGTGAGGTGCAGGCGCCAGACGCGGCGGTCGCTCGGGTCGGCGCGGCGCTCCACCAGGCCGCGCGCCTCCAGCCGGTCCACCAGCCGCCCGACCGAGATCGGCTCCACCTCCAGCAGGATGGCGAGCTCGCGCTGGTTCATGCCGGGCGCGCCGCGCAGGCGGAACAGGATCAGCCATTGTGCCCGGGTCATGTCCTGGGCGCGGGCGCGGCGGTCCGCCAGCGTGCGCACCAGGCGCGCCGCATCGGTCAGCACCACCAGCAGGTCGTCATCGAAGCGGCGCGGGTCGTCGGCCAGGGCGGGGTCCTCTCCCGGCGACCCTTACCGCCTCACCCAGCCCGGTCAACGGAAAGCTGCGGCGGGGACTGCCCGGCCCCTGCCGGGCGGTCAGTATTCGATCTCGTAGGACAGCCCGAGCCGGTCGCCCGCCGGCCCGGTCGCGGTCTGCCCCTCCAGCCGCAGCCGCGGCGTCAGCTCCACCTGCACGCCGACGCCGGTCTGCCCCTGCACGCCCTGCCGCACGCCGAGGAAGACGCTCGGCGCGACGTAGCGGCCAGCCTCCACCGCCGCGCGGCCCTGCGGGTCCGTCGTCACCCCCAGCCGGTCCAGCCCCAGCGCGCCGCGCAGCCCTTCCAGCACGTCCGGCCCGGTGTTCACCCCGCTGAGCTGCGCCACCGCCTGCGCCAGCTGCGCGATCTCGAAGGGCGAGAGGTTGCTCGTCGCCCGGTCGAACAGCAGCCGCGACAGCACCTCGTCCTGCGGCAACTCGGGCGAGGAGGAGAAGGTGATGTCGGGGGCCGCCGGCGAACCCTGCACCCGCACGGTGATGGTCGCCGTCCGCGTCCGCGACACCGCGGCGAGGTCGAGCACCGGCAGCAGGCCCCCGGCGGCGAAGTCGATGCTGCCGCGCTGGAAGGAGAGCTGCCGCGCCAGGATGTTGAGCGTGCCGCGCCGGAGCGTCAGCCCGCCGGACGGGACCGGTTCCGCCAGCGTGCCGCCCAGCCGCACCGTGCCGCCCAGCTCCGCCTCGATGCCGCGCCCGCGCACGAAGATCGGCTGCGGCGTCGTTATGGTGACGGCAAGGCCGATCGGCGGCAGCGCGGGGCCGGTCGCAGCGCCCGCAGGTGGCGGCGCGGGCGGCGGCAGGGCGCCGGGCGGCGGCGTGCCGCGGGTGCGCACGCCAGCCAGCACCGGCGTGCTGGCGGGCAGGGTTTCCGGGACGCGCAGCTCGGCCCCGAGGATGGCGACGCGACCGCCCAACCTGCCGCCTGGCATGGTCACCGGGCCTTCCAGCCGGAGGTCGGCGTTGAAGGCGCCGGTTCCGTAGGGCGAGGTGACGGGCCTTGCGTTGCGCGCCGTCAGCGTCAGCGCGGCAGGGAAGCCCGGGGCGAAGGGATCGATCGTGCCGGCCAGCGTGCTGGTGCCGCCGCCGCTGGTGCGGCCGCGAATCTCCTGCAGCGTCAGTCGGTCGCCATCCGCCAGGATGGCGCCGTTGATGCTGGTCACGCGCACGCCGAACTCGGCATTCCGGTAGGCGAGGCCGGCGAGGGTGATGCGCCCGGCTGGGCGCGGCGCGGCCAGCGGGCCTTCGGCCCGCAGTGCCAGGGTGGCGCGCCCGGTCACGCGGTCGGCCCCGCCGGCCAGGAAGGGCGCGGCGAGCGGGGCCAGGTCGATGCTCCCATCGGCCGTGGCGGCGATCGTCGCCGCCGCCCCGAAGCCGCGCGGCAGCCTGGCGGTGGTGATGAGGCGCCCGGCGGGACCGGCGTCCACCGTGGCGCGCGCCTCCGCGGCGCCGTTCGCATCGAGCGTTGCCTCGGCGCGCAGGCCGAGCGTCGGCAGGCCGCGTGCCCAGGCGGCGGCGGCGCCGATCTGCCGGCCCTCCAGCGTCGCCCGCACCTCCGGCCGCGCCACCGTGCCGGTGACCCGCGCCTGGCCGGAGAGGGTGCCGGTCGGCTGCACATCGGGCAGGAAGCGCCCGGCGAGGGCGAGGGGCAGGGCGGTGAGCGTCGCGGTCAGGTCGGCCCGCTCCGGCCCCCAGCGCCCGCCGGCCTGGAGGCGCCCGCCTCCGCCGATGAGGATGCCGAGGCCGCCGACCTCGATGCCGCCGCTGGGGGCGAGGGTGACGCGGGCCGGGCCGGCCAGCCGCAGCGCCTCGCCGGCGAGCTGGGCTTCCAGCGCGGCCAGCTCGATCCGCCGCCCGGCCTCGGCGGCATCGATCCGGCCGCGCCCGGAGAAGCGGCCGAGCGGCAGGTCGCCGCCGCCGCTGCCGGCCAGCGTCCAGGTCAAGCTGGCGGGCGTGCCGGCGGCGGTGGCGGCGACGCCGGCGACCGCATTGCCGCCATAGCCGAGCAGCGGCGCCTCCAGCCGCGCGTCGAAGCCCTGGACGCCATCGCGCGGGGCGAGCCGCGCGGCAAGGGTCAGCCGCCCAGCCAGCCCCTCGACGCCCGCCAAGCGCCCGAGCCGCGCCAGGTCGCGCGCCTCCAGCCGCGCTTCGCCGGCGAACAGCAGCGCGGTGGTGTCGAGCAGGCCATTTGCAGCAAGCCTGGCGAGATCCTCGCCGATGGTCAGGCTCGCCTCCTGCAGGCGCAGGCCCTGCGCGCCTTCCGGCGTGCCGCGCAGGGCGAGGCGGATCGGCGCCCCGCCATAGCTGGCCGTCAGGCTCGCTTCCGCGCGCGGGGCGGAAAGCGGCGTCTCGACGCGGGCGTTGAAGTCGAGGCCCTCCAGCGCCCGGCCCGCGACCTCGATGCGGCCCGATCGCGCGGCGACGGCCAGGGTCGGGTCGGCGGGGCTGCCGGTAGCGCGCGCCTCCGCCTCCAGCGCGCCCTCCGAGCCGGCGCCCAGCACCGCCAGGTCGGGCAGGCTGGCGCGCAGGGTGAGGCTGATCGGCTCCGCCAGGCTGCCCTGCGCCGCCAGCCGCCCCGCCGCGCCGTCCAGCGTCAGGTCCAGCACCGGCCCCGGCAGCGCCACCGTGCCGGCAAGGCGCGGCGCCGGCCCGAGCACCGCATCGGCCTGGGGGATGCCGGTGGCGAGACCCTCGGGCCGTGCCGCAAGCGCGATGCGCGGCGCGGCAAGGGTGCCGGTGACGCGCGCCTCGGCCCGGGCGCCGGCGAAGGCAAGGCCGGGCGGCAGCAGCGCGGCGAAGCGCTCCGACCCGGCAAGGGCGATGGTCGCCGTCAGGTCGGGCACCTCGCGCGCCAGGTCGAGGGTTCCCGTCACGCCGAGCTGCCCGGCCGGCACCCCCAGGTCCAGGCGCCGGAAGGTGACCACGTCGCCCGCCCCCGGCTTCGCGACATCCAGCGTGAAGCGGGCAGGGCTGGCCAGCGTCCCTGCCTCGGGCGGCAGCAGCGGCGCCACCCGCGCCTCGCCCGACAGCACGGCGCGAAGGGACCCATCGCCCGCTGCCCGCACCGTGCCGCCGGTGGTGACGCCGATCTCGGGCCCGAGCGTCGCGGTTAGGTCCAGCGCTGCGCCGGCGGCCGCCGGTCCGTCCAGCCGCAGGTCGAGCGCCAGCGGGTGTTCGGGGAAGCCCAGCAAGATCGGGCCGATCCCGCCCGCCGTCTCGCGCAGAGCCACCGTCGCCGCGAGCCGGTCCTGCGGCGGGTCGAGCGCGATGTCGATCATCGCCTGCCCCGCCGCATCCAGCCGCCCCAGCTCCAGCCGCGCCGTCAGCCGCCCACCGCCGAGCGTCGCGCGCCCGTCCAGCGTGAAGGCGGCGGCCTGGCCCAGCACGGGCGGCGCAAGCTCGAGGCGGGCGACCGCAAGGCGGTCCAGCGCCACATCCACCGGCAGGTCGGGCAGGCGCGGCAGCACCCCGGCGGCAGGGTCCGCCGGCGCGGCGGGCGCAGCCGGATCCGGCGCGGGCAGGCGGCTGACCAGGACGCGCGCGGCCTCCAGCCCCTCCAGCCGCAGCACGCCGCGGAACAGCGCGGTGACCGCGACGCTCAGCCGCACGTCCTCGACGGCGAGCCAGACGCCCTGCGCATCGGAAAGCGTGATGCGGCGCGCCCGCGGCGCCGCCCGCCAGGCGCCCTCCAGCCCCTCCACGCGCAGGCCGGGGACGAGCGATTCGAGCTGGCGCTCGAGGAAGGAGGGCGCGACGCCGCGCTCCGCCTGCTGCGCGCCGACGACGCCGCCCAGGGCCAGCAGCAGGACCATGGCCAGGAGAAGCCCGCGCCGCATCAGAAGCTCTGCCCGATGCCGATATAGAGGCCGTAGCCGGAGGAGCCGGACTGCTTGATCAGCGGCAGTGCCACGTCGGCGCGGATCGGCCCGATCGCGGTGTAGTAGCGCAGCCCCACGCCGGCGCCGACGCGAATCTCGTCGAAACCTGGCGTGCTGCCGGTACCGACCGTTCCGGCATCGGCGAATAGGACGCCGCCGAAATCACCCCAGAGCCGCTGGCGCCACTCCAGGCCCAGCTCCAGCACGCTGCCGCCGCCCGTGGGCTTGCCGGTAATCGGGTCGCGCGGGCCGATCGACTGGTAGTCGTAGCCGCGCACCGAGCCGCCGCCGCCGGCGAAGAAGCGCATGTGGATCGGGATGGCCGCGGCATTGGCACCCAGGAAGGAGCCGAAGGTGGTGCGCGCGGCAAGGATGGTGCGGCGGTCGCCGATCGGGTCCCAGTAGCCGGTCAGCGTCGTGCGCAGCAGCGCGAAGGGCTGCGCATCGGCGAAATTGTAGGAGGGGGTCAGCGCCGCGTTCAGCCGCCAGCCGCGCGACGCATCGAGCAGGCTGTCCGAGGCGTCGTAGCGCGCGCCGCCGGTGACGCCGGCGATCTGGTAGGCCGTCAGCGACCCGCCGGACGGGCCGGAGCGGCCGATATCCACGGTTGGGCCGGCGAAGAGCGTGAGCCGCTCGCTGCGCCACTGCTCGAACAGCAGCGCACCCACGGCGGCGTCGCGGTCATAGGCCTCCAGGCGTTCGCGCAGCGCCCCGATGTTGGCGACCAGGGTGAAGTCGCTGCGGAACACGCCCGGGTCGCGCAGCGTGGCGAAGGCGCGGTAGGTCATCTGGTCGAGGCCGCTGCGATCGCCGCCGCCGCCGGTGCCGATGCGCGAGACCTCGCCCTCCAGCCGCAGCCGCTCGGCGCCGCCGAAGAGGTTGCGGTGTTCCCAGTAGAGCCGGACCGAGGGGCCGTAATTGGTCTCGTAGGCCACGCTGCCGCCGATGGCGCGGCGCGGCCGCTCGGCGACCACGAAGGTCACCGGCAGCTGGCCGCGGGCATCGAGCGCATCGCCCACCTCGGCGCGCACCGATTCGAAGGGGCCGAGCGCCATCAGCGCCTTGCGCGTCTGTTCGAGCCGCGCCGGCGCATAGGGCTCGTCGGCCAGGCGGCGCCCGGCGAAGCGCGCGAGGAAACCGGGATCGACGCGCTCCGTGCCGACGATGGCGGGCGGCGCGAAGGCGGCGCGCGGGCCCGGTGCCAGCACCCAGGAGACGGTCATGGTGCCGCGCGTGTAGTCCACCAGCGTGTCGCGCCGGGCCACGGTGGCCAGCGGATGCCCCGCCGCCAGCAGCCGGTCGAGCAGCCGGCGCTCGGCGGCGAGGATCGGCGCGATCCGGGCGGGGTCGCCCATCGCCAGGCCGAAGGGCTCCGCCGTGGCGGCGGCCACCGCGGCCTCGCCTGCCGCGATGTCGGCGTGCACGGCGATGCTGGCGATGCCGTAGCGGGCCCGGGGATCGGGGGTGATGACGACCGGCACCGGCGTGGCCGAGGGCCGGGCGAGCCGCTCGGCCAGGGCAGGATCGTCGAAGGGGCGGCCGGCGATGGCAATGGCGACCGCGCCGCCCCAGTAGCCCTCCGCCTGCAGCACGCGGGAGAGGCGCTCGCGGTCGTTGTTCGCGCGGGCGATCAGGCCGAAGCCGCCGGTCGGCGCCGTCTCGCGCAGGCCAAGGAGCTGCGATGCCTCGGCGAGCGCGCTGTCCAGGTCGGCGTCGCCGGTCGGCGCGATGGTGACGGTATAGGGTTGCGCCTCGGCATCGGCCGGGTCCTCGGCCATGGCGGACCCGGGCTCGGCATCCTGTCCGAGCGCCGCCACGCCGAGCGCGAGGAAAGCCGCCATCGCCAGGCCGGCGGCCCAGGCGCGGCGTGCCGGCGCGCCGCGGTGAAGCATCGGGGCGGCTGCGGGCGCGGCGGACCTCGGCAGGGGATGGGCTCCGGGAGCAGGCGGCGCCAGGCAGGGCGGGGCGCATCGCCCGGTGGTAACGCCCGGGTTGCGTCCTGTCACCGCACGGTCGCGCCAGCGCAACCGCCCGGGGCACGTTGCCCAGGGCGCGCCGTCCTCGACGCCTCGCTTCTGTTCGAGGGGGGTATGGTCTAGGGTCGCCCGATGGACACCGCGCTTGCCGAGACCCTCGCCGGATGGCGCCGCCACCTGCACGCCCACCCCGGGTTGACCCTGCACGAGGGGCCGACGGCCGCCTTCGTGGTGGAGCGGCTGCGCGAGCTCGGCGTCACCGATATCGAGACCGGCATCGGCGGCCATGGCGTGGTGGCGACCATCCAGCGTCCCCCGGGGCGCGGCGACGCCGGCGGCAGCCGCGCAATCGGGCTGCGCGCCGACATGGATGCGCTGCCGGTCCAGGAGCTGAACCCGCTGCTGGAGCACCGCTCCACCGTGCCCGGGGTGATGCACGCCTGCGGCCATGACGGGCACACCACCGCGCTGCTCGGCGCGGCGGCGCTGCTGCTTTCCGATGCGTCCTGGTCCGGCACGGTGCGGCTGGTGTTCCAGCCGGCCGAGGAGGGCGGCGGCGGCGCGCGGGCGATGATCGCCGACGGGCTGTTCCGGCGCTTCCCGATGGAGCGCATCTTCGGCTGGCACAATTGGCCCGGGCTGCCGGCCGGCACCGTCGCGGTGCATGATGGGGCGGTGATGGCCGCCGGCGCGCGCTTCGAGATCGCCTTCGAGGGCCATGCCGGCCATGCCGCGCTGCCGCACCTGACGCGCGACCCGATGCTCGGCGCAGGGCACTGCATCGTGGCGCTGCAGGGCGTGGTCGCGCGCAACCTCGATCCACTGGAATCGGGGGTGATCAGCGTGACGGTCGCCGAGGCCGGGGAGGCAACCAACCAGGTGCCGCGCCGCGCCGTGCTGAAGGGCACGGCACGCTGGCTGAGCGAGCCGACGGGCGCGCTGCTGGAGGCTGGGATGCGCCGAGTGGCGGGCGGCATCGCCGCGGCCTGGGCGCTGGAGACCACCGTGGAATTCCGCCGCGGCGTGCCGGTCACGGCGAACCATCCGGCCGAGCGCGAGATCGCGGCCGCGGCGGCGGGCGCGGTGACGGAGATGCGCCGCGACCTGCCGCCGGCGATGACCGGAGAGGATTTCTCCTGGTTCCTGGCCGAGGTGCCGGGCGCCTTCGTGTGGATCGGCAACGGCCCGGCGGAGGACGGGCGGGAATTGCACTCGCCGCACTACGACTTCAACGACACGATCCTGCCGGTGGCCAGCCGGTACCTTGTGGAGGTGGCGAAGCGGGCGCTGGCCGGCGGATGAGTGGCTCGGCCCGCGCGCCACGCGGGCCGAGCCAGATCCGGCGGCAGGTGCGGATCAGGCGTTGCCGGGCGCGCGCTCCACCGTTGGCGTGGCCTGCGGCGGGATCTTCGCTGCCGCCGGCCGGCGTGCGCCGGTGTCCGGTGACGCCGGGGATGCCGCCGCCTCCGGAGCGCTCGCGCTGGCCACGGGCCGCGTTCCCCGATGCATCGGCGCGTCTGGCGCCGCGGCCGTCCGCGCCTCGCCGGCCCGCTCCGCCTCCGTGCCGGCCATGCCCATCGCCAGCGTGACGAAGCGCAGGCCGGCATCGGAGTAGTGCTGGCCCACCTCGTTCAGCCACTGCTGCTGCACGCGGGCGAGGTCCGACATCGTCGTGCAGCAGCCCAGCGCCCGCAGCGTCTCCGCATCCGCCTGCAGGCGGGCCGACAGGAACTGCGTCATCTGCTGCATCCACGCGGTCGCCAGCCGCGGCATCGCGTCGCCATTCCCGAAGACCGGAAAGCCATCCCGGCCCGCGGCCCCTGCCTCCGGGCCGTTGCCGTTCGCTGAGGTCTGCATCGTCGATCCCCTCCTGCGGCGCGCAGGTGATGGTCACATGCGCTTCCGGGACCTGATCCTTCCAGCACTGCCGGTGCCTCACATTGACCTCGATCAACCGACGCGCGCGCAGCGGCCGCGGTCACGAAAAGCTGAACGGCGAGGTGCCGGTCCACAGCGCCGGCAGCTCAGGGGGCAGGCTGGCGAGGGCAAGCAGCGCCGCCGCGTCGAGCACGGTGAGGCGTCGTTGCAGGAAGATGGCCACCTGGCGCTGGCGCAGGTCGCGCAGCATGCGGTTGACGTGAACCGCCGTCAGCCCCGTGGCCTCGGCGATAAGCGTCTGGGTCAGCGGCAAGGCGACCGTGTCGCCGTTGCGCAGCGGGAACCGCCGCAGGGCGCGCATGGCGAGTTCCACGAGCAGATAGGCGACGCGCTCGATGGCCGTGCGCTGGCCGACGCTGGTCAGCAGCCCGGCGGTGAGTTCGGCGTCGCGCTCGATGCACCACAGCAGCCGGTCGTCGAATTCCGGCCAATGCCGGCGCAGTGCTGTCATGCCCTCGCGGGGAATGACGCAGAGCACGGCCGGCGTCAGCGCCTCCGCCGCACTGCCGTGCAGGGCCTGGCCTTCCGGCGTGGGCCCGAACACCGCGCCGGGCAGCAGGAAGCGCAGCACCTGGCGCCGGCCGTCCGGCAGGCTCTGCGTCAGCATGGCCCAGCCGGAGATCAGGTTGAAGGCGACGTCGTCGGGCTCTTCCTGGTGGTACACGACGGCACCCGGGGGCAGGTACCGGGCCGGTTTGCGCGCCGCCTCGAGCGCCACCAGCGCCGCGGCCCCGCGCATGGGCGCGCACAGGCCGACCGGGCGGGCGGGACACCGCTCGCAGGTCAGGCTGGTCGCAGGCGCGCCAGGGATTTGAGGCATCCGTCCAGCGTAGCGCAGCGGCGCGCGGCAGCGTGGCGATATTCCCGATACCTCGCCGGCCGGCTCGCGGGGATCACGCCAGCAGGTCCCGCCACCCCGGCCGATCGCCCAGCGCCGCCGCGGCGTGCACGCCGCGTGCGACCGCCCGTGCCAGCACATCCGCCGCCAGGTGCACGAGCCGCGCCAGCATCGCCGGCCCGGCCAGCGGGATCGCGCCGGTGCCCAGCACGAAGACCGTATCGCCGTCGAAGGGCGTGTGGATCGGCCGGATCGCCCGCGCCAGCCCATCCTGCGCCATGATCGCCAGGCGCTGCGCCGCGCCCTTGTCCAGCGCCACGTTCACCGCAACCACCGCGACGGTCGTATTGGCCAGCGGATCGAGCGCCGAGCCCGGCGGCAGCGGCATCTCCGGATCCGCGCGCCAGGCGGGATCGGCGGGCGGGCCGAGGCCGCCGAACTCCGCGCCCAGCTCCAGCGGCCAGGCCCAGAAGCGGTTGGTCCCGGGCATCACCGCGCTGCCGAAGCTGTTCACCACCACGACCGCGCCGACCTGCCAGCCCTCCGCGGTGATCGCGCTGGCGCTGCCGAGCCCGCCCTTCACCGGCCCCGACCGCGCACCGAGCCCGGCCCCCGCGTTGCCGAGCGCGAAATCCCGCCCGCAGGCCGCCAGCGCCGCGCGGCCGAGCCGGTCATAGGGCGGCACGGCGCCCCATTGCTTGTCGCCGCCATTGGCAAGGTCGAAGATGATGGCGCCCGGCACCACCGGGATCACCGCGCCGCCGAAGGCGATGCCGCGACCCTGCGTGCCGAGCTCGGCCACCACGGCGTGGGCGGCGCCGTGGCCGTACATCGACCCGCCCGACAGCACCACCGCATCCACCTCATGGCGCAGGCTGGCCGGGTGCAGCGCGTCGATGTTGAGCGTGCCCGGCGCGCCGCCGCGCACATCGACGCCGGCGGGGCAGCGCATCATCGGCAGCACCACGGTGGTGCCGGTGCGCACAAGGGGATCCTCCGCATTGCCGACCAGGATGCCGTCCACGTCCGTGATCAGGTTGCGGGGGCCAGGGCCGATGGTGCTGGTCATGCGCCGCAGCCTTGCATGACGGCGGCGATGCGGCCACCGCACAGCGCCCGGCTGCATGCCGTTGCATGAGCGGCGTGACAGAACATGACAAGCTCCGCGGGTGCCGGAACCGTTGCGGAACGGTAGAAAGGGTCCCAATGCCTGCGGAGGGACCCCCATGCCGGTCGTCACGGACTACACGGCGCTGATCTCGGGCTATTCCTGGGCCGGCATCGAGGTGCCGGGCCGCCCGATGTTCATCACCTATTCCTTTCCCAACGCCGCGCCGGCGAGCCATGCCGATGCCGACGCGATGGGCGGCGCCACCGGCACCTTCCAGGCCTTCGACGCGGGCGACAAGGCGCTGGCGCAGGCGGCGATCAACGAGTGGGCGGCGGCGAGCGGGCTGATCGCGCTGGAGGTCGGCGCGACGCGGGGCGACATCACCTTCTCCTGGTACGACTTCTCCGGCACGCAATGGGACGGCGCCGGCGGCATCGGTTTCTTTCCCTTCGGCGCCTATACCGGCGCCAGCGCTCCGTTCTTCATCGACCATCGCACCACCAACGACATCGCCGGCGACATCATGATCAACCGCGACTTCGCGGTGGGCGGCGATCCGGCCTACGGGCTGCTGCTGCACGAGATCGGCCATGCGCTCGGCCTGAAGCATCCGTTCGAGGTCTTCGGCGCGCATGACGAGACCCTCGATCCGGCGGCGGACAATACCGGCAACACGGTGATGAGCTACACCGGTCCGAACCCGACGGCGCTCGGCCAGCTCGACAGGGACGCCGCGGCCTTCCTCTATGGCGCGGCGGGCAGCGGCGGCAGCCAGGTGTCCTCCTGGTCCTGGGACGCCGGCGCGCAGGTGCTGACCCAGACCGGCTTCAACGCGCTGGGCGACACCATCATCGGCGTCTCGGTTGCCGACAGCATCCTTGGCCAGGGCGGCGACGACGCGATCTTCGGGCTCGATGCCAACGACACGCTGAGCGCCGGTGCCGGCGACGACCTCGTCCACGGCGGGTCGGGCAATGATTCCGCGATCGGCGGCGACGGCAACGACACGATCGACGGCTGGCTCGGCAACGACACCCTCAACGGCCAGGACGGCGACGACTCGCTCGATGGCGGCCAGGGCAATGACCGCCTCACCGGCCTCGGCGGCAACGACACCCTGTTCGGCGATGCCGGCGCCGATCGGCTGGATGGCGGGATCGGCGACGACAGTGCCTATGGCTGGACGGGCAACGACAAGCTGTTCGGCGGCGACGGCGCCGACCTGCTGGCTGGCGGCGACGACAAGGACCAGCTCAACGGCGATGCCGGCGACGATGCGCTTTATGGCGAAGCGGGCAACGACAAGCTGTGGGGCGGTGCCGGCGGGGACACGCTCTCCGGCGGTGCCGACAAGGACAGCCTCTATGGCGGCACCGGCATCGACTTCCTCTACGGCGATCCCGGCAACGACAAGCTCTGGGGCGAGGATGACGGCGACCAGCTCGTCGGCAACGACGGCAACGACAGCCTCGAGGGCGGCGCCGGCAACGACAACGTGTTCGGCGATGACGGCCTCGATACCCTGGTCGGCGGCGCCGGCGATGACTCGCTCAGTGGTGGGGGCAACCCCGATCAGTTCCGGTTCGGCCCCGCCTTCGGCACCGACATCGTCTGGGACTTCGCCGACGGCAGCGACCTGCTGGTCTTCGCTGCGATCATCGGGGTGACGGGCATCGGCAATCTGAGCATCGGCGATGACGGCTTCGGCAACACCACGATCGGAACCGGCGGCGCCGGCACGGTGCTGTTGATCGGCATCGCCGCAGCCTCGATCACCTCGGCGGACCTGCTGTTCGTGTGAGCCGCGGTCATCCCAGCCGCGCCCGCAGCCAGGCGCCGGCCTGCTCCACCGCGCGCCGCGCCTGGCCGACATGCGCGACAGCGCGCAGGAAGCCGTGCACGGTGCCGAGGAAGACGGTGTCCTCGACGTCGATGCCTGCCGCCCTGAGCCGCGCCGCCATGGCCTGATTCTCGCTCGCCAGCACGTCGAGTTCGGCGATGTGCAGCAGGCAGGGCGGCAGCCCGGCAAGATCGGCGCGCAGCGGCGCGGCGTAGGGGTGCACGCGATCGGCCTCGCGCGGCGCATAGACCGACCAGTAGAAGCCCATGCGCTCGCGGGTGAGGCCGTAGCCGGTGGCGAATTCGCGGTAGCTCGGCGTGCCGAGGCGCGAGTCGAAGACCCCGTAATTCAGCAGCAGGCCGCGCAGCGCCGCCGCCTCTCCCGCATCGCGCAGCAGCAGTGCCGCCCCGGCGGCGAGGTTGCCGCCGGCCGAATCGCCGCCCAGCACGACGCGCGCGCCGTCGAGGCCCCAGGCCGCGCCCTCGGCCATTACCCAGCGCACCACGCCGGCGCATTCCTCGAGCGCCTGCGGAAAGGCGGCCTCCGGGCTCAGCGCATAGTCCGGGCCCAGCACGGCGCAGCCCGCCGCGGCGGCGTATTCGCGCATCAGCCGGTCATGCGTGTCGATGCTGTTCCACACCCAGCCGCCGCCATGCAGGTAGATCAGCACCGGCAGCGGGCCCGCGGAGCCCGTGGGACGGTGCAGGCGGCACTGGATGCGCCGGCCGCGGACCGCCAGCCAGCGGTCGGCGCTCTCGGCCATCACCGGCCCGCCCTCGGCCAGCGGCAGGTTCAGCGCCTCGGTCAGCGTGCGCGGGCCATCGAAGGGCATGGCGAGCAGGATCGGCGGCTGCGCCGCCGCGCGCCGCTCCATCATGGCGTTGAACGCCGCCATCTCCGGATCGAGCCGTGGGTCCGTCGCCATCGCGCCACCTCTCCGAGGGAGGTCGCAGTGGAGCCGGGCGGGACCGACGCGGCAAGCCGGCATGCGGGAAAAAATCATTTGGGCCTGGCCGCCGCAGCCGGCATGCTGCGCCGCACCATGCCAAGCCTCCTTCCCATCGGCCCCAAGGGCGCCTTCCGTGACGCGTCCCTGTTCCGGCCGCAGAGCCTGGTGCTGCTCGCCGACCCGGCGCTGCCCGAATCCGCCGTCCTCGCCCGCAACATCGCCGCCGGCGGCTTCCAGGGCCGCGGCTTCGCCCTGGGCTGCGCCGTCGAGGAGCTGGAGCCGGTCTCCAGCATCGGGAGGCTGCCCCTGGTCCCTGACCTCGCCGTGCTCTGCCTGGCCCCCGCGGCGCTGGAGCCGGCCATGGCGGCGCTGGCCGCGCACGGCTGCCTCGCGGCCATCGTGCCCGGCGCGGCGCCCGACCTCGGCGCCATCTCCGAGCGCACCGGCGTCCGCGCACTCGGGCAGGGCAGCTTCGGCCTGGCCGTGCCGGCGCTCGGGCTGAACGCCACGCTTGGCCACCTGGCGCCGCGCCCGGGCCGTCTTGCCCTGGTTGGCCAGTCCGCCGCCATCGCACGCGCCGTGCTGGACTGGGCCGAGGCGGAGGCGGTGGGCTTCAGCCATGTCATCGGCATCGGCGGCAATGCCGGCACGGGCTTCGCCGTGGCGCTGGACTGGCTGGCGCGCGATCCCGGCACCGGCGCGGTGATCCTGGAGCTGCGCCGGGTGCGCAACCGCCGCGCCTTCATCTCCGCCGCCCGCGCCGCCGCGCGGACCCGGCCGGTGGTCGCGATCCGCGCCGGCGGGCGGGCCGAGGATCCTTCCGGCGTCGGCGACGCGGTGATGGAGGCCGCATTGCGCCGGGCCGGCGTGCTCACGGTCTCCGGCCTCGATGACCTGCTGGCGGCGGCGGAGACCCTGGCGCGGGTGCGGCTGCGCCCGGGGGGCAGCGGGGCAGGGGACCGGGTTGCCGTGGTCACGAACGGGATCGGGCCCGGCCTTCTCGCTGTGGACGCGGTGCACGCGGGCGGCGGCCACCTGGCCCAGCCGGCGCCCGAATCGCTCTCCGCTCTCGGCCTGCTGCTGCCGACTGGGGTGCGGCCCGGCAACCCGCTGCGCCTCGATCCCTGGGCCGGGCTACACCTGGCCGAGGCGGCCGCGCTGCTGGCCGCCATGCCGGAGGTGGACAGCGTCGTCGCGCTGCACGCCCCGGCGCCCGATGCCGCCGCCGACGACGTCGCGGCCGAGGCCATGGTGGCGGCCGCCCAGGCGGGGCCGAAGCAGGGCCGCGCCGCCGCGCCGATCCTGGTGGGCTGGGCCGGCAAGGCCCTGGCAGGCCGCCAGCGCGGGCGCCTGGCCGAGGCCGGACTCGCCGTCTTCGATTCGCCCGAGGCGGCGGTGCGCGGCGCGCTGCACCTGGCGCGCGACCGCGCAAACCGGCTGGCTGCGGCCGAACTGCCCTCGCGCGAGGTGCTGGAGCTGCGGCCCGACCGCGCGCTGGTGGCGCGGCTGCTCGCCCGGGCGCGTGCCGACGGCCGCCTCGCCCTGCCCGAGGACGAGGCGCTGGAGGCGCTGGCGGCCTACGGGCTGCCCGTCGTGCCGGGGCGCCGCACCGCGCCGCGGCCCGAGGATGCGGCGGACGCGGCGGCGCTGCTCGGCTTTCCCGTGGTGCTCAAGCTGCTCAGCCCGGACCTGCCCTTCAAGTCGGAGGTGGGCGGCGTGCGGCTCGGCCTGGAGGGGCCTGCCGCGGTGCGGGGCGCGGCGGGGGCCATGCTGCGGCGCGTGGCGATGCGCCGGCCGGAGGCGCGCCTCACCGGCTTCCTGGTGCAGCGCCAGGCGGCGCGGGCGCAGGAGCTGCGCATCCGGCTGCGCGAGGACGCCATGTTCGGGCCCTGGATCGGCTTCGGCCAGGGCGGCACGGCAGCGGACCTCGCCGGCGACGAGGCCCATGACCTGCCGCCGCTGAACCTCGCCCTCGCGCGGCAGCTCATCGGCCGGGCGCGCGTGGCGCGGCTGCTGGAGGGGTTCCGCGACCATCCGCCGTCCAACATTGCGGCCGTGGCGGATGCGCTGGTTCGGGTCTCGCAGGTCGCGGTGGACTTCCCGGAGATCGCCAGCCTCGCGGTCAATCCGCTGCTGGTCGATGCGGAGGGCGTGCTGGCGGTGGATGCGCGGCTGACGCTGCGGCCGCCCGGCGCCCCCCCGGCGGTGCTGGCGGTGCCGCCCTATCCGGCCGAGCTGGCGCGCCCCTGGCGCCCGAAGGGCGGTGGGACGCTGCTGGTGCGGCCGATCCGGCACGAGGATGCGGCGGCGGATGCCGCGGCCTTCCGCCAGGTGCCGCCCGAGGACGTCCGCTACCGGTTCTTCTCGCCGCTGAAGGAGCTGTCGCCGGCGATGGTCGCCCGGCTGACGCAGATCGACTACGACCGGGAGATGGCCTTCGTCGCGGTGCGCGGCACAGGCGGGGGGGAGGCCGCCGGACCCGGCGCGCCGGAGGAGGCGATCCTCGGCGTCGCACGGCTGATCCGCGCCCCGGGCAGCGCCGATGCCGCGGAATTCGCGGTGATCGTCGACCGGTCGATGAAGGGCCAGGGCCTCGCGCGGCACCTGATGGAGCGGCTGTTCGAATGGGCGCGGGCGCAGGGCATCCGGCGCATCGTCGGGCATGTGCTGGCCGACAACACGGCCATGCTCGGCTTCGTCCGCGCGCTCGGCTTCACCCTGCGCCGCTCGGCCGATGAGGAGGACGTGATCGAGGCCAGCATGGAGATGACGCCGGGCGGGGCCTGACGGGGCGGGGCCAGACGGGGCGGGGCCAGACGGGGCGGGGCCTGAC
>ERZ1066123.725-NODE-725-length-22638-cov-9.621928_pt1 | contig 22638 bp, 23 predicted proteins | sample MGYA00382770_ERZ1066123 | MGnify/ENA primary metagenome ERZ1066123 (study PRJEB33369, sample SAMEA5778353) | biofilm metagenome | biome: Industrial cooling water; feature: Water cooling tower basin; material: Biofilm | place: United Arab Emirates | collected...
ATCTACCGCAACTTCGAGAAGCAGCCGGACAAGCGCTTCCACCCGATCTTCAAGTGGTTCGAGAACTGGTGCCTTGACGAGTTCCGTCATGGCGAAGCGTTCGCGGTGCTCATGCGCTCCAACCCCGAGACGCTCGAAGGGCGGAACAAGCTGTGGATCCGCTTCTTCCTGCTGGCGGTGTTCTGCACGATGTACGTGCGCGATCACGCGCGGCGGCCGTTCTTCGAGGCGATGGGGATGGACCCGGACGTGTTCGACAAGCAGGTGATCACGCTCACGAATCTCATCAGTCGGCAGGTGTTCCCGGAGACGATCGATACGGACAACCCGAAGGTGTGGGCGCTGTTCGAGGAGATGTGGCAGAACACCGCGAAGATGGGTGAGATCGAGCGGCAGGGTGGGCTGCTGTCGGGGCTGCGCGTGGCAGCGCTCAAGGCGGCCAACGCGCTGGTGTTTGCGCGGCTGTTCCTGATTCCGCCGCACAAGCAGGCGCTGCCGGCCAACGTGCGACTGGAGCCCGTCTGGTGAGGTCGCGCTGATGGCCACCCGTGTCGAAGGCGCCCTCGTGAAGACGTGGGCGAAGGTGGGGTCGCGAAAATGGCTGCCCTTCTCGGACGTCGCGAACGCCGATCTGCCGTTCGCGCGTCTGCTGCGGCTGTCCATGTTCAACCTGTCGGTGGGCATGGTGCAGACGCTGTTCGTGGGCACGCTCAATCGCGTGATGATCGTGGAGCTGGCGGTGCCGGCGTCGGTGGTGGCGCTCATGCTCGCCATTCCGCTGCTGGCGGCGCCGTTTCGTGCGCTGGTGGGCTTCAAGTCCGATACGCACCGCAGCGTGCTCGGGCTCAAGCGCGTTCCCTACCTGTGGTTCGGCTCGTGGTTGCAGTTCAGCGGTCTGGCCATCATGCCGTTCGCGTTGCTCGTGCTGTCGGAAGCGGGTGTGCGCACGCCGGTCTGGCTCGGATGGGCCGGCGCGGGGCTCGCGTTCCTGCTCGCCGGCGCGGGCGCGCATACCACGCAGACGGCGGGTCTGGCGTTGGCGACCGACGTGGTGGACGAGGACAAGCGTCCGCGCGTGATCGCGCTGATGTATCTCATGATGCTGCTGGGCACGCTGGTGGCCGCGCTGGTGCTGGAAACGGCGCTGCGCGACTTCAGCGAGATCAAGCTCATCCAGGTGATTCAGGCCACGGCCGTGTTCACGGTGGTGTGCAACCTCGTGTCGCTCTGGAAGCAGGAAGCGCGTCAGCCGGGCGTCGTGCCGTACGCGAAAGGGGAGCGGCGCCCGAAGTTCGGCGAAGCCTGGGCGACGTTCACAGCTGGTGGCAGTGCCGTGCGCCTGCTTGTGGCGTCGGGGCTTGGCTTCTTCGCGTTCAACCTGCAGGACGTGCTGCTCGAGCCGTACGGCGGTGAGATTCTCAAGCTGTCGGTCTCGGCCACGACGGGGCTCACGGCCATCATGGCGGTCGGCGCGGTGGGCGCGTTCGTGATGTCGGCGATCCTGCTGCGGAACGGTGCGCACCCCATTCGCCTCGCGGGAGCGGGGGCGGTGGTGGGGATTGTCGGCTTCGCCCTGATCACGATGTCGGGGCCGGCCGGGCTGTCGGGTGTGTTCCGACTCGGCACGATGATCATCGGGTTTGGTGAAGGGCTGTTCGGCGTGGGCACGCTGTCCACGGCGATGGCCTTGCGGGATCCCTCACAGCACGGCATTGCGTTGGGTGCGTGGGGAGCGGTGTTCGCGACGGCTGAAGGGTCGTCGTTTGCGGTGAGTGGTATCTTGAAGGATTGGGTGTCCCACCTCGTGGCATCGGGTCGACTGGGCCCGGCGTTGCGCGCGCCCACGGTGGCGTACGATGTGGTCTACCTCCTCGAGATTGTGGTACTCCTCGCGACGATCATTGCACTGGTGCCGCTCGTGCGGCGGCAGGTCGCGATGGCGCGCGACGAGGTGGTAGCCCGACCCTTCGGCCTGGCTGATATTCCCGCGTGATGACGCGGTTCACACTCCTGCTCGGAGCTGACCATGCAGATTGATGGTGCCTCGATTGCGTTGTACGCGTTCTGGTTCTTCTTCGCGGGGCTGATCATCTACCTCCGCCGTGAAGACAAGCGCGAGGGATATCCGCTGGACTCGCCGCAGGGCCCGCGTGAGGGCTGGCCGCCGATGCCGAAGGAGAAGAAGGTCTACAAGCACGCTCACCACTCCGGAGAGGAGACGCACTGATGCCCGAGTACGAACTCAAGGCCGTGCCGGCCGATCATTACAACGGTTCGCCGATCATTCCCACGGGCAATCCGATGATCGACGGCGTCGGTCCGGCGGCGTGGGCGATGCGCTCCGACACGCCCGACCTCACGGTGCATGGCAAGCCGAAGATCGTGCCGATGCGCACCGCGCCCGGCTACACGATCGCGAGCAACGATCCCGATCCGCGTGGGCTGCCCGTCATCGCGGCCGACAAGGCCGTGGCCGGCATCGTGGTGGACGTCTGGGTCGATCGCTCGGAGCCGCAGGTGCGCTACTACGAAGTGCAGCTCGCGGGCTCCGAGGAGCGGCGTCTTCTGCCCGCCGGGTACGTGCAGTGGCCCAACTTCGGCCTCTGGGGCAACGACAAGCTGCTCGTGAAGTCGATCACGGCGGCGCAGTTCCGCAACGTGCCCACGATCAAGCGTGACGACGTGATCACGCTGCTCGAGGAGGACAAGGTCATGGCGTACTACGCCGGTGGCCACATGTACGCGATGGAAGGGCGAGCGGAGCCGCTCATCTGATGACGCAGGAGCACGACGTCGAGGAGTCGGCCGGGGGCGCGGAGGACGCGCCCCCGGTGTTCATCCGGGGGGTGGCGCACGCGCTCCCGCCCGGTGAGCGGCTGCTGTGGCAGGGCGTCCCCGAACCGGGGCTGCTCGCGCGGCATGTGTTTCATCGCTGGTTCATCGTGGGGTACTTCGCGATCGTGACCGGCTACTGGTTCGTGCGCACGATCGGCACGGTGGAAATGGATGCGTTCCTCCCCATGCTGCTCATTCGCCTCGGCCTCGCGGTGCTCGTGGTAGGGACGGTGGAGTTCCTGGCGCGCGTGATTGCGCGCACGACCGTGTACGCCATCACCAGCAAGCGGATCGTGCTCAAGATCGGCATGGTGCTGCCGATGTCGATCAACCTGCCGTTCAAGCGCATCGCCGACGCGGCCGTGGGCCGCTTCCGCGATGGCAGTGGGCAGATCGCGCTGTCGCTCGTGCCGGGCAATCGCATCGCGTACATCGCGCTCTGGCCACACTGCAAGGTGTTCTCGATCAATCAGCCCAAGCCGGTGCTGCGTGCGCTGCGCAACGCCGACGAGGTGGCGGCCATTCTGCGCGACGCGGTCGTGGCCGACGCCGACACCGACGGCGAGCGTATCGACGTGCCCGGTACGACGGTGCCCACCGCCACGGTCGCACCGCAGTTGCAGCCGTCGTGAATCGTACGACGGTCACTCGTTTCTTCTCCGCATGAGCAACATTCATTTCGAACCGGAACCGGGGAGTCGCGATGCGATGCCCGGGATCGGCGTGCCGAAGCCCGCGCTGTACATGGCGGGGCTGTTGGTGCTGGTCACGTTCGCGCTCGCCATTTCGGCGCGCTTTTTCGGTTTCGGCGCCTTCGGCGAACCGGAAAACATTCCGGTGCTCGTCTCGCGGTCGCTGACGTTCACCGACCAGCCCGACGGCGGCATTCTCGTGCATGACGGGGAGACGCAGCAGCTCGCGATTGCGCTCCCCCCCAACTCGGGCGGCTTCATTCGCGGCTCGCTGCGGGCGCTCACGCGCAAGCGGCGGCTCGCCAACATCGGGCCGGCCACGCCATTCGTCCTCACGCGCTACGAAGACGGGCGGTTGGTGCTCGATGACCCGGCCACGAAGGCGAGTGTGACCATCTCGAGCTTCGGACCCACGCAGATCGCGGCGTTCGATACGCTGCTCTTTGCGGGGCGGGTGGCCGCGCCGGCGAGCGCAGGGACGGCGGCGGTCAGCGACTCGGGGCGTTCGTCGCGATGAGACGATGCACGGCGACGCGCACAGCGCCGTCGTCGTCCATCCGCTTGATCAGCACGCGGTCGCCCTGAATGAAGCGCAAGTCTTGCTGGCGTCGATCTCGATGAGTGGACGCGCGCTGCAGAGCCACCATTTTGCCAAGGCTACACGGCGAGGGGCAGAAGCTGTCGACCGACGTCGCGGTCGGGACATTCAGATGGTGACCATGCCAACCATCGGTCGGTCGCGAACACCCAATGGTCAAACCGGGGTCCCTTCGTTTCCCTGCCGGTCGTGTTTGCGCCAGATCAGGATGGCGCCGCAGAGTGGATCACCTGGGAAGTCGAGAGGAACCTCCTCAGCTTTCGCGTATACCTCGAGTGCGGCGATGTCGTCGACATCGACGAAGGCATCGAGGTCGTTCGACTTGGTCAGTAGTTCAACACCATCGAGGTAGACCGTGGGCTCGCAGACCTTACGTGTCGGCGTCCGCATCCGAATCTGACTGCTGAACGATGCACGCGGGGAGACTCTCACGCCATGCATTCGTCTGAGTGCGTCAGCGACCTGCGAGGGACGCAGGCTGGCGATCTCAGCAGCGGCAAGGAACTGCCCTCGCCCTTGTCCGCGACGCTCCTCGAATCCCGCGACTGTTCGTTGCGCCGATGCGGTCATGGTCGCCATCATCGGAGTGAACCGGTCAAGCTCGACGTCGACGAGCAGTGTTTCGCCCGGAGTGATCATCAGTCGGAAACGCTGCGGCCTGTATCCGACCGCTCGCACCTCCAGATTCTGGTCGCCGGTCGGCAGATCTTCGACCGTGAAGCCGCCGCGCTCCGACGTCCGCGCGATTTCTCGTCCGCTGCTAACAAGCACCCGGGCATTTGCGACTGGACGACCAGCAGAGTCGATTACGAATCCACGTACCCGGCCAACCGGCTCGCGCATGCTGCGCAACGGCGAAGCGGATCCCTGCTCACTTGGAACGAAGAGCACCACTTCACGCCTTTCCTCCCCTGCTTGCAGGGACAGCAGAGACGTCGGAGCGCCTGCGGGAAGCGTGTCCGTGCGCGGGTGTAGAAATCCGAGCATCCAGGTTCCAGCCTCCACGTCGACGAATGAGAATCGACCGAGCGAATCGGCGACTACGGTACGAGCGCGAGTGCGATCAGACGCCAGTAGTAGTTGTACAAGAGCGCCATCGAGTGGCCTCCCAGCGGTGCTGTCGAAAACAACACCGGTTATCCTGACCAATGGCGGCACGATGGAACGCGCGTCCTGCGCCTGAACTACCCGCGCTCCAAATGTGCTGACCATCCACGGGACGAGTGTCTTCAGTATGGTGCGGACACCTCTGAGCATGACGCTATCCCGCCGGCCGGTCATTGCTCGGCGAAGGTCGATCGGCGCTGCGAGGAGATGGTCACCGAGCTCACATCTTGGCTCCACCAGCGGCTTCGTGGCTGACCAGCGGCTCTCATGCGTGATACTGCTCGGATGAGAGAAACGAAACGAGCGTCTCGATGCAGCAGAGTCTCCTGCGCGCGCTGCGGCTTCATGGTGCGCTGGAGCGCAAGAGCTGGAACACCACAACTGTGGGAACACCGAGATCGCTTCGCCCCACACCGGCTACACGTTCGTGGCTCACCGCGAGTGGCACGAACGCTGCCGGTAGCGTGACACGTGCGACGCGGTCGCCATTTCTCGAATACACCAGCCAGTCGGATGGTGATTCCACGGCCGCGTTTCGATTCGCGCTTCGCCATGCGTCCGTGCTGGGGGGACCCACCCAAAGCAGGCCATCCGAACTGGCGAGCAGTCGCCCGAAGACTCCGAGTTCCTTGGCGAATTTCCCTGTCGCTCGCAATCGTGCCACCTCGTCATCGAGAAACGACTTCGGAACGCTGGGGTTGGCGAGGTATACATCAGCGAAATACGCTTCCCGCTCGTCATCGGTTACCGGCTGAGGCTCACGATCAATCGAAATCAGCCCGGTCTGCAGTCCAGAGGCATCAAAACAGGTGATTGCCGCGTCGCCAGCGTAACCAGCACAAAAGCCATCCGAGAAGACAACAACTCGATTGTGCGGCGCAAAGATCTCACCGGCGAGTTCTCCATCCGCAGAACGAGATAGTCGCTGCGATGGGAACGTGCCCAGGACGACGCGCCCGCTCTCCGCTACGCGTTCGATCACCTCGGGAGCCTGTCTCCACTCGTTCTTCACAATGTGATCCAGCTTGAGAGTGCCAACGATGCGGTCGCCGTTGGCCAAGAGACCGTGGAGCGTCCCGCCGCCCACTGGACGCTCACTGCTTCGGATATAACGACCGTCTTCAGTGAAGTGCTGGCCAACGTCGTCAAGGTCAGCCGCGAAGATCGTGTCGCCGTAATGATGAAAGGTGCCGATCGCTTCGAACTCACCGGGACCACGTCCGCGCCGGCCTACCGTACGAAGAAGCCGACCGTCCTTCGCGAAAATCGAGAGCGCTGGAGGATAGTCGCTCGCTACGACGAGGCGACCATCGGAGAGCAGGGCCATTCCGACCACCTCACCCCACGCAAGCGATGAGTCACCCCCTAGGATCAGGGTCGGCTCGGCGTTCACATGCCAGCGGTCGCTGTTTTCAGCGGTTCGCGTGACGGTCTGTCTCGACGCGGTGTCACGATCGGCACACCCCACGTGTGCGAAAGAAACCGCACACACAACTAGCGCCACCCGGAATCGCACCACGCCCGACATAACGCTCACTCTCCGTCGATTGTCCTGATCCGTTGCCTTCGGCGAAGACCGCCCCCTTCTGCCGTGGTGAAGGATGGGGGTTGACAAATCCCCCCCCCCCCGAACTATAGGGTCCGCTGGCGGTGCGTCAAGGTGCCTGCGGGCGGGCGCATCAGGCGATACCACACAGAACGAGGAGCTATTCGAATGCGGAGACTGCTCTTGGCGACCGCAGCGCTCGTGGTGATTCGGCTCGCTGGACCGAGCGGCACGCTGTCCGCGAGCGCAGGGGATGCTTGCGGAAGAAGCTGCAAGAGAGACAGCGACTGTGGAAGCAGCGTAACGGAACTTTGCGGGTATTGCAGGGGCGAAGCAGTTGTCGCAGGCGGCAAGGGCAAGTGTCAAGGCTACTACGGTGGCCCACAGACCTGACGCCGCGTTGTCGCGCCTCGCGTGAGTCCCTTCGCTCGGTCGTACCTGCATCGAGCGACGGCGAGGGGGCCCGGTGTCATTTCGCCGCACCCGAAACAGGCATCGAAACGATGCGATACAATTCAACGTCGGCACTCAACTTCTTGACCGCGCTTGTTGCGGTCGCTGCTGTGGTGCTCGGTGGCATTCGGATTTACGAGTTCGTGGTGAGGCGGTCACAGTCGACGCCGAATCCAGTGATCGTGCGAAATTGGCGCGAGTTGGCCGAAGGGGGCATCGAGATCGGATCGCCAAGCGCTCCCGTCACGTTGGTCATGTTCTCGGATTTCAACTGCATTCATTGTCAAGCCGCGGCTCCGGCAGTGAAGGCTGTGCGAGAAGAGTTCGGCGAGCGCCTCCGATTCGTGTATCGAAATGTTCCGCTTGGAACTCAGTCGTTGCTCCCAGCCCTGATTGCCGTCTGCGGACATGCACAGGGCCGATTCGATGCCGTTCACGAGTGTCTCTTCAACACGCGCAGGGAGATACGGCAGGAGGACGCAGCGCGTCTCCCGGTTGCGCTCCGAGTTGCGGACAGTTCGCGCTTCGTGGACTGCTTGACGAGTGACTTCGCGCACGCGGCGATCGCGCGGGACACTGCAGCGGCAGTGGCACTTGGCCTCCAAGGGACCCCAACCTTTCTTGTCGATTCTCTTCTCTTTCAGGGGAACATCGGGCAACGGAACCTGCGTCGTGCCGTCCGCGCATCGCTCGGTGAGCGCGAGCCCATGCTGCAGCGATTGCGGGAGTTGCTGTTGCCTCGCGAGTAGGGACTCGCTTCAACGAGCTGTCGCGCGTAAATGGCGCGTCACCGCAGAGGATGTGGAAGCCTCACCTTTCGGAACACAGCAAACGGATCGAGTGCGCCGCTGTTGGAAGTCGCTGCGTAGCGGTGCGGTACCCCACCCGCGAGGGATCAGTCGCAGTAATCAGTCGTTGACGACGGTGGTGCTCGCCGATCGAAGCGGCGCTTCGAAACGACGGTGCGCGTCAACGATGCGTCTGCAGCAGCGCGGCCCGCATGTCCGCACGAGTCGTCGGGTGCGAGGCGAGTCGCCCTTGACCTCTTCAGCTATGCTCGCCTCGGGGGAGCGCGCTGCACTCGATGAGGTGATATCGCATGATGCGGCACGGCAGACAGCCATTTCGACTATGGGGCGCGACGTGGCATCGTTCCGATGCGACAGCGTGTCCGCAGGCGCGCCGGTGTCCGAGACCGCCCCTTGAGATCGGGCCGGCCACGCCATTCGTCCTCACGCGCTACGAAGACGGGCGGTTGGTGCTCGATGACCCGGCCACGAAGGCGAGTGTGACCATCTCGAGCTTCGGACCCACGCAGATCGCGGCGTTCGATACGCTGCTCTTTGCGGGGCGGGTGGCCGCGCCGGCGAGCGCAGGGACGGCGGCGGTCAGCGACTCGGGGCGTTCGTCGCGATGAGACGATGCACGGCGACGCGCACAGCGCCGTCGTCGTCCATCCGCTTGATCAGCACGCGGTCGCCTTGAACGTCGAGGAGCTCGGTCGGCCGCCGGTCACGCAGCACCGGTGGTGGTAGCGTCAGCTGCCCTGCGACCCGGCCGGTCGAATCCACGGCGATCCATTCGTCGGAGGCGAAGGGAGATGCATCGCTTCGCTTCCGGTAGCGCTGGATCCAGAGCCGGCCGTTGGCTTCGGGTAGCAGGCGGGCGAGCGTGGGCCACGTGGCCCGCGAAGATCTCGCCAGATCTCGCGAGAGGATTGCCCGTCGCGCGGATCCTTGAACATTCCTCGGAATCGTTCGGTCGAGCGCCCGTTCCCGATCGCCGGCGCTGATCGGGATGATCGGCTCCGCGATCGCAATCGTACGCACGGGTCGCCCGCCGCGCGCCATCACCTGGACTTCACTGCGTTGCCCATCGGCGAAGTACACACGCCGGCCGTCAGTGACCAGTGAGACGCGTGGCTGCGTCACCAGATCGACGATCTGCGCCGTCTGCATCACAGGCCACGCACTCACGGCGCGCGCGCGCAAGTCCAGTTCGAATGGTGCGAGCCTCGAGACCGGCTTCGACTGGTCTTGCCCCCTCGCGATCAGCAGACGACCGTCGGCGAAGCAGCTGTGGTCCTTCATCGATCGACTGAGATCGTGCGTGACGACGCGTACCAGGCGCGCAGGCGGCGCCAATACCGTCAGGCGATTCTGGTTGCCGTCGCTGACGACCACGGTGTCGCCACGTGTGGCACAGAGCGCGTCGATCTCTCGAAACTCTCCCGGACCGCCGCCCGCGCGCCCGATCCGGCCCTCCACGCGTCCGCTCGCCGAGACGAACAAGACGCGCGTCACGTCCGCGATCGCGATGCCGCCCGATGGCAGGAAGGCACCGCCGATTCGCGCCTGATTCGTGCTGAGTTCCGTCGCACCATGCTCCTCGAGTCCCCCGATCTCGAACAGGGGCACCGAGGAGATGGCATAGCGAACCTGAAACGCTGCGCGATCGCGTCGCGGCACGCGTGTCGCCAGCGCCGTTTGGCCGCTGGTGATTGCGTCATTCGGCGTGTGCACCGCTGCGACAAACGGCGTCGCGAGTGCGCTTCCGATGATCAGCGTCCAGGTTCGAATTGGCAGCACGACGGTGCGCCCTCTCGGTAGCAGTGTCGGATCGGCTTCGGGGCGTAGACGAATCAGAACGCGAGCGAGGCCAGAGTCTTCACGAAAGTCCAGTCGGCGCTCGACGACTGTTGCCACTCGGAAACAATCATGAAGCCGGTCCGGCGTCCGAGGCTGCTCGTTTGCACCTGCTCTTCGACAATCACTGAGGCACGTTCGGACCAAAAGACGTAGAGACGCACGACCGCCCGCCGCTCCGAAAGCTCGGCAGCCTCGAGCCACGAAAACGCGCGCGGGCCAAGGCCTGCGCAGGTGAGCGTCCTTGCCTGATCGCAGTCCGAGAGCGCATCGCTGCGGCTGCGGTTCTCCACCCCAGCCCGATCGAGAATCGAGAGGCGTTGCCGCCCGACCGTCGTATCGAGTGTCCCGAACGAGGCAAGGGTCCGCTGCGCGTCGAACAACAGACCGCGATCAGCAACGCTGACGCCGCCCAGCATATAGTGCTGGGGAATGAACCGCTCGAGCGCGGCCGTCACGAGTGCATCGACGCGCAGGCCGCCGCCGGCCTCCTGTGCGTGCGCAACGGACGGTCGCGCGCTGAGGCACGCCAGCAGGCATAGAGACCACAAGGCGCGAGGCTGTTGCAGTGCCATCCTCGGACGTAGGCGGGAAGCGGACTGATGCGCGTGCGATCTCAGGCCGGCGCATGCGAAGCTGTGAATGAGCGGCGGACGCAGAAGTACGCAAGGGAAACTATCCCGCCCGCCGCCCCGTGGCATCCACGATGATGTGGCAGGCCACACCACGCGTCCCCTGCACACGCCGGTAGCCGATCACGTTCACCTGCAGCGCGAGCGTCCCATCTTCGCCGAAGCGGCCGGTGAGACGCGTGGTGAGCGCCGTCGCGAGCTGTTCCTGTCCGGGCATGATGCGGAAGGTGCTAGAGAAGAAGCCATCGGCGTCGAGCACCGACGGAAACCGGTCGCCGCCGTCGAACGACACGCTCAACGTGTCGTCGCCCGCGCGGTGTTGCACGACGGCGAGATCGCGTCCCGAGGGACCACGCCACAGGTCGCGACAGGCCGGTGAGCCGTTCACGCGCGCGGCGTCGTACGTCACTTCGTAGCGGCCGGCCACGCTCGCGGTGCGCCGATCGGTGCCACGCGCCACGCTCGACGCGCTCCGGAAACGCACCGTGCTGCCGAACTCGGTGATGATCTCGTTGATGTCGTCCTTCGCGAACTCGTAGCGCAGACCGGTTTCGGCGTCACGAAACACCACGCTCGTGGTGCGAATCACTTCGACGCGGCCCGTGATGCGACGTCCGCTGCGCAAGCGGAGCTGGTCGAGTCCCGGTGTGGGCGCCCTGCGACTCGACGGATCGGGCGCGGCCGGCGCTGCGGCGACCGGTGCGCGCACCGCCGCCGTGTTCGCGGTACGCGGTGTGGTACCACGTGTCGTGGTCCCGCCGCCCGCCGGTTCGGCCGCGGTCACCGGCACCGTCGCCACGCGCGACGCGTCACCCGCGCCGGCTCGCACGGGTTCACTCGTGGGCATCGTGTTCGGCAAGCCGGCCGCCAACGGCGACGCGAGCAACGGTCGCTCGCGCACCGGTCGCGTCGCCGCGCGCACACGCGGCGCGAACGCCACGTCGCCCGCCAACGGCAGCGCGTTGCGCGTGATGCTCGGCACCCCGGGCGACAACGGTTGCGTGGCCGCGGGCGACGTGCCACCGGCCTCTGCCGCGTCGCTCGCGCGCACCGACGAGCGTGCGGCGAGCTCGAGAAACGCCGTCGGCGTCGCGCCTTCGGCGGGGAGACGCGTCATCGCGATGGACGGGGCTGTGCCTGAGCCGGCCGTGAGCGGCACAGGTGTGGCCTCTCCGCCCAGGCCGATCCCACGCGCCGCCGCAGTCGCCGCGAGCGCGGCACGGGAGGCACCCAGCGGCTCATCGATCGTCGTCCCCCCGGGCGAGCCGCCGTCCGCCGCGCCTGCCGACCCGTAGGTGGTGGGGATCTCGGCCGTCTTGGCGTCTGGCAGCCCGCTGGAGCCCCTCAACGCCCCGGTGGCGACCTCGACCATGCCCGGCGGCGTTTGCGCGCTCAGTGGGGCGCTCCGCGCGGTCGCGGTGTCAGCGGCCGTCGCGAGCGTGGTGCGCTCGCGCATGGCCGCACTCGCGAAGATGTACACGTAGCTGAGCATCGCGATCGCGGCCGTACCTATCGCGACGCGCGGCGCGTTGCGCACCGCCCAGCTGTTCGAGGCGCTGCCCAGTCGCGAAGGCGGCCGGTACGGCGTCCCGGGCGCACCGGCCCGGCCTGATGGCACGCGCGTCGGCGGCGACGCTCCGCGCCACGGTGTGGCCCCGCCCGTGGAGGGCGGCGACGTGAGGCCGCGCTTGCCGGAAGGGAGCGCCGTCGCCGAGGTGAGCGGACCAGCAGCGGCCGCCGGACCGCCGGCGATCGCCCACGACGGTGCGATGGGCGTCGCCTCCGGCGCATCGACCGACGCCGTGAGTTGGCTCGTGTCGATGCAGCCGAGCGCGTACCCCCACGCTTCGACGGCCCAGCGCGCCACTTCCGGTTGCAGAAATCGATCGGCCACCCAGCGCATCACGAACGGCGTGCTGCGCGCACTCCACGCGGCGGGGGTGAGCGACTGCGACGGCAACGCGTCGAGCACGCCACGATCGATCGCTTCCACGAGCAGGTTCGCGAGCGGTCGCGCATCGCTGCTCACTTCATCGAGCAGCCGATTGCGGAACACCGTGAGCGACGGCCGCGACCAGCCATCCGTCTCGTGCACGAGACGGTGCAGGGCATCGCGCATCGCACGGCGCGTATCGGGGGCGGTGGTGAAGCTCATGCGTGTGACGTCAACGCACGCGTGTGCCGATCAGGTCCGCACGAATCACGCACTGCTGCCGCTCGCGATAGCGGAGCACGGCGTCGGTCGTGGTCATGGTGACCGCCGTGAAGCCACGCTCGGTGAAGCGTCCCACCATGCGGAACTCGAGCCGCACGTTGTTGTGCGTGGTGCGGTGCACGCCGGTCATGAAGACGCCATCGGGTTCGATCGTGCCGGTGACATCACCGCGTGACACCATGGCAAACACGCGCTGCCCCGGCACATGCACGAACTCCTCCTCGCTCTGCAGCGGCCGCTCGGCGAGCGCGTCGGCCACCGGGTCGCAGAGCCCGCTGCCGTACACCGACACGCTGCGCTGCTCGACGCGATACCGGCCGCCGACGCCAGCGGCGATGACATCGGGAGCGGGCGACGCCGGCATCGTGTACGGCACGGCGGCGACGCGCGCATTCGGACTCGCCATGCTGGGCGTCGGCGTCGCTGGCGTTGCGTTCGGCATGACTCGCGTACCCGCACTCGCTGGTGCAGGTTCACGCGTGGCCCTCGTGTCCGATGCCGCGCTGTCGGCCGCGCGCTGCACCGAGGCGTCACTCGACACGGCGCCGCCGCTCGATGCGGCCGCCGCCGCGGGGATGCGAATGTACGGAGACGGCGGCCCGAGATCTGGTCCCAGCCGACGCATGAGCGTGACGACGCCCGCCATGCACAACGACACCACCGCAAAGAGCGCGAAGAAGCGTTTCATGCTCGGCGGTGGCAACGGCGTGGACGCCACGCGCCAGCGCGGTGGACCCGTGCGGCCTCGTCGCCACGCACCGACGCGACCGGTACCCGCGCCACCCGCCCACGAGGGTTGCGAGAGCAGCTGCGCTGCCGTGCCGCCCCAACGCGGGTTGGCGAGCAGACCGCCCGCGCCCGTGAGCGGGCGCCCCAGTCCGCTCGTGCCCGCCGGCGTGCCACCGATGAGCGAGGGCATGGCACCCGCCGCGGCGGGCCATCCGGCGTTCATCGCCAACCCACTCGCCGTCGTGGCGCTCGCGGTGTTGCCCGCCAACGTGGCCATTGCCGCCTGCGACCGGGCGAGCACGGCCGCGCGGGCTTCTTCGCGCGCGCGCTCCGCGTCGGCTCGTCGCGCCTGCTCGGCGTAGTCACGCCGCAGCGTATCGGCGGTGCCCTCGTCGATCACCTGTAGCGCCACGGCCCAGGCATCGACCGCCCACGCCGCGATGTCGCGCTCGATGAACAGTTCACCACACGCGAGCGACACGAGGCGCGTGCGATGTGCCGGCCAGGTGCTCGACGACGCGCGCGCGCGTTTGCGCAGCGCATCGGCCACGCCGTGTCGTCCCACACGCAGCAGCAGTTCGACGAGTGCGCGATGATCGCTACCGCACGCGTCGAGCAGCAGGTTGCGCACGCGCAGCGGCGTCGGGCTGGGCCACGGCTCCCCGTCGCGCAGCAGCTGCGCGAGCGCGCGGGCGGCGGCGTCGCGCGGCGCACTCACGCGCTCGCCCTCGGCGCGAATGGTGTGAGCGCTCGCACGCGCGTGCGCTCAGCGCAGGAAGTCGATGCGCAGCACGCGCGCGGGCGAGGTGTCGCTCGTGCGCAGCGTCAACCCTGACACGAGTTCAACCGACGCATTGTGACCGATGCTCGGCCCATCCACTACCTCGAGCGGCGTGTGCGACGTGTTCACGAGCCACCACTTGCCGTTGTGCTGCGCGATGTACCCCTGCGGCGACCGATCGGCCGCTTCGTTGGGCGAGACCCCGGGGCGCAGATGCCAGGTGTGCAGCACCAGGTGGTGAAAGAGCGAGAACGTGAGCTTCTCATCCACCAACCCCTTGTCGGTTTCGCGCCAGACGCGGGCGTAGGGGAGCGGACCGGCCACGCGCTCCCCGCTGAAGGCGCACGTCGTGCTGAGGCCGGGGCCCGTCACTACCCACTGCCGCCCCGATTGGGTAGGCGCGAGCATGTTGAGCGTGTGGTACAGCGCGAGCTCCCACTCGCCCGCATCGGCGCGCTTCGCTGGGGCGTGCAATCCGTGCACGAAGCTCTTCTCGAAGAGCGGCGTGAGATGTGGCCCGAGCTGATCGTAGCGCACGCGAATGGGCTGCACCGGCGGATTGCTGCGATCGGTGGGGTGTTCCACGAACAGCGCGCGCGCACCCATGCTGAGCGTTTCGTCTTCTTCGGCCGAGCGCTGACTATTGACGCGCTTGCCCTGCAGCGGATGCCGCTGCAACAGCAGCTGATAAATGAGCACGGCGAGCGCGTGTCGATCGGTGGCGATGCTCGGCACCGTTTTGCCCGCCAGCACTTCGGGCGCGATGTACCCCGGCGTGCCAAGCACGCTCGGTGGTGCAATGCCCGGCACGACGAGTGAATCGATGTCGATGACCATCGCATCGCCACCCTTCGGATCGACGAGCACATTCTTGTTGGAGAGATCGCTGTGCGCGAGTCCTGCGAAGTGCATGCGACGAATTGCCCGCGCCAGCCGCGTGGCCACGCGCAGTCGGCCGAGCAGCGAACCCTGTTCCTCGCGCGGCACGAACTGTGACGCCTTGCCACCGGTGAACCACTTCACCTCCTTCTCCTGCCGACTGCCGAAGCGATCGCGGAAGTAGAAGCTGTCGCGGTACGTCGGCGTGACCACACCCAGTGGTGGCCACACGAGCGATTGGCGTCGCGCAAACTCCATCGGCACGGCGTTGACGCCGTCGACCATGGCGACCGGCCACGAGAAGTACGGCGTCCAGTAGTCGCCGTGCGCGCCAAGCGTGGGGTTGTACGTGGCGATGATGCGCGTCAGGCGATCGACGCGTTCGCGACGATCCTTGAGCGTGCCGAAGAAGAACCCCACCGCGTACTGCCGATCGCGGGTGAGGAAGACGCGCTTTTCGGCGCCGCTCCCGACCGGCTCGTCATTGAGCAGGAGGGTGCGGCCATCGGTCAGGCGGACGTTGACGGTGCCCATGGGGGAATCACGTGCGAGGCCGTGGTGTGCAACGCCACGGCGAGCGTGCGGTCATCATTCTCGCCGCGCTTCTCGAAGCCGAGCCACGCGTGCAGCGCGGCGGCCGGATCGGCGGCGGTGATCACGGACGGTGCATTGACCTGGACCCCGAGACCCGTGAGCGGGGCGGTCGTGCCGTGCAGCAGCTGTCCGAGAATGGGGCCGGCGAAGCGCGGGAACGGATAACAGGGATCGTCGATGCCGTCGGTGACGAGCAGCAGCGCCGCGAGATCGGGGACGTCGTGCACCACGGTGGCGGCGCGTGCGCGCGTCATCGTTTCGTCGTCGGGGACGAAGCAGTGCACTTCGCCCGACCATTCGCCGCCGTCACCGGCGGCGGGACGATTGATGGTGCCATCGGCGTGCGCGAGCACGAGCGATCCGTCGCCGACCTGCGTGGTCACCAGGCGATGGCGTGTGCCGTCGGGCTCCCAGGCCACGGCCAGCAGTGTGGTGCGCAGCTCACGCGGCGCGACCTCGAGTGCGGTGGCCACGTTGCGCAGCGCGAGCACCGCTCGCTCCACGGCCTCGTGCATGGCCTCGGCACTGACATCGGTCGCGTTGCGCAGCGATTCGCCGGCGACATCAACGGCAATGGCACTTCCGAGACGACTCCACGTCGCGCTCCCCGCGCCATCGGCAACGACGAGCACACCGCGGTGCGATGAGAGCGACGCAAAGAACGCATCGTCGCTCCACGCGCCGGTGTGGGCATGACGACGCCCACGACGCATGGCGGCGGTCACCGTCCAGGCCTCGCTGGTTGCGTGCCGGCCATGCCCCTCGGCGTGTTCGACACGCGCGTGCGCCACGCGGTCGCGGAAGCGCGCGGCGACCGCAGGCTCGAGCCGTGCGAGGATCGCGTCGAGGCGCCCCTCGGGACACCACGGCGCGTCCGGCGGCTTGACCGTCCACGTCGCAGGGCGGGGCAGGGGCTCATCGGCGGGCGCCGGCGTGGTCGGCGGCATGACCGGCTCGACGGCACCCGCGCTCGCGTCCGTGGCGCTCGCGGCCGTGGCGCTCGGCTCCGGTTGTTCGGAGGCCGATCCGCTCACGGGACGATGGTGATGCCGGGCGGCGGCGGCGGCAGCGTGATCGCGCTGCCATCGGCCACGGCACCGACCTTCTGCGACGTCTGCTTGACCGACGCGGACACGAACGCGAAGAAGGCCTTGAACGCATCCGGTGTCATTTCCTGCATGAGGATGACGTTTTCGGTGACCTGCTTGAGCACGTTCACGTCGGCCTGATCACCACAGGCGACGGCGATGATGTTGGCGGGACGGCGCTCACGGAGCTGCTGGGCGTACGTGGGCCACTCGGTGTCGGTCGGGGCCCCGTCAGAGAGCACGAACACGAGGGGACGCCAGTCGCCCTTCTGGTCGGCCGTCGTGCGCACGAGTTCGCGATCGAAGCTCTCAAGCAGCATGCGCAGGCCGTCACCGAAGTTCGTGGTGCCGCTCGCGGTCAGCTCGGGCGGGTTGAACATCGCCACTTCGGTGAGCGGCACCATCTGCGTCGCGTTGTTGCCGAAGGTGATGATCGACAGATACGCGCTCTCGATGGCCTGCGGATCACCAAGCAGGTCGCGGTGCAGCTGACGGATGCCCGACTTCACCGACTCGATGGGCGTGCCCTGCATCGAGCCCGAGACGTCGGCGAGGATGTAGACGGGAAGGCGACGGGTCGTCATGGGACGGCTCCGGGAGAAGGCGACAGGTCAGGCGCGTCCCGATGGGGACGCCGCCGCGGTTGCAGGGAAACGCCGCAGGGACGGCGGGCGGTTTCGATCAATGTCGCCACGTGGGCGTTTCGCGCAAGCGAGGGGCACAACGCAAACGTCCCGCGATGCCAGGCATCGCGGGACGTTGTTGGCGGACGCTCGCCGGATCAGCGCTGTGTGCCCGTCGTGCTGCGGGGAGTGCTGTTGCGGCTGGAGACCGACGGCGTGCTCGGCGTGGTGGCGGGCGTGCCGGCCGGAATCGGCGCGACCTCGACCGTGGGCGCCGCGACGGAGTCGGCCATCGTGACCGCCGTATCGACCACGGCGGCCTGCATGTAGCGACCCGGGAAGGGGACGCCGTTCCAATCGGGACGACCCCAGAACGCCGGGTAGTCCTTCACCATCTGCGCGCCGTAGAGCGGCTTGTAGGCCCCATTGTGGCACGTCAGGCACTGCGCCTTGGGCGCGTCGCCCATCGCCTTTCCGAGGCGTACTTCGGGGTACACCGGCTGCAGCGGTGCGAGGAAGTTGGTGTTCACATCGCGCAGCATGAGGATGCCGTGGTACGCCGTGACGCGCTGCGGCGGGGCTTCCTCCCAGCTCGAGAAGAGACGCGAGTTGTGGCAGTACGTGCAGTTGACGCCCAGCGAGTTCGACTGGGAGATCATGAGCTTGTACGTCCACTCGGTCTGCTTGACCGAGCTGCGGTTCTTGTCGCTGGGTGACATGTCATGCGAGATGACACGCGCGCCGTCGCGATCGAGGTAGTGCCGCAGGTGATCGTTCTGACTCGCGTAGAACCACAGGCCATTGGGCAGGGGCTTGCCCATGTGGCAGGTGTAGCAGGTCACGCCGGTGTTGGCGACGTGCTGCGGATACTGCGAGTTGATGTGGCGCGTCATCTGGATCATGCGACGCGCGACGATCTTCGTGTACAGCGGCTCGCCCTTCGCGGTCGTGTCGGCCGCGAGGTTGCCGAGGTTGTGGCAGTAGCCACAGTTGCCCGTGCCGGCCACCCAGGTGCTCATGGCCACCATCGTGCGGTTGAACTCCGCGACGGAGATGTCATTGAGCACCTGCACATTCTGCCACGGCAGCGGTCCGGAATCGGTGGACGGCGGCACGGCCGGCAGCGCTTCCGGAATCACGACCTTGGCGAACTCGGCGTTGACGGCCGGTTCGTTGTAGACCTGTTCCATGGCGGTGCCGCGGTAGCCGGTCTGCACGCCCGCGCGGTCCTTGCCGAAGTAGTCACAGCCGGCAAGGGTGGCGGTGGCCGCGAGTGCGGCCACCATCAGGAAACGGTCACGCGGCGCGCTCATGGCGTCATCCCCGGAGTCGAAGTCGTCGAGTCGGTCGCGGTGCTGGCGGCAGCAGCCGTCGAATCGACGGCCGTGCTGTCCACCGCCGTGCTGTCGACCGCCGCGCTATCGGTCATCATGCTGTCCATGATCGGGGCGGCCGCCGCCGTCGGCGCGAGATACGACGGGAAGCTGTCGGGCGTGCTGCCCTGGTAGCGTCCGCGCAGCAGCTCCTGCTGCTCCGGCGTGAGCGTGTTCTGCGCCGGGTAGCTGGCGACGAGGCCGTGCTTCTGTCCCCAGAGATACCAGTTGTCCACGACCGTGCCCGTGAGCAGGATGCCGATGCCGCCGGTGAACGTGGTCAGCACCGCGAACCACCAGGCCCAGCGATGGATCGACTCCATCGTGGCGTTGAAGCCCATGGTCCAGCGCCAGAACAACATCGAGCGTTCGGCGGCGGTTCCGCGATCGGTGATCTGCTCGATTTCGCGCTCACCACCCATGCGGGCGACGGCGAGAATCGTGGCGCCGTGCATCGCGAAGAGCACCGCGCTGCCGTACAGGAACACGATCGAGAGCGCGTGGAACGGGTTGTAGTAGAGATTCCCGTACCGGATGGAGAACGCGCTCGTCCAGTCGAGGTGCGGGAAGATGCCGAAGGGCACCATCTCGCTCCACGAGCCCACGAGGAGCGGCTGGAAGAAGAAGGACAGGTACAGGAAGATCGCCGACGCAAACGCCCACGGGAGATGCGTGCCCATGCCGAGCGCGCGTGCGCGCAGATAGGTGCGCACCCACCAGAGCAGGATCGAGACCGTGAGGAAGAAGCCGGCCATCAGATACCAGCCGCCTTCGTTGAGCGGCGGCAGGGAGAGGCCGTAGGCGGGTGACGGTGGCTCGAGGGCGAGCCACGGCAGCATGCGAATGAACTGGACCGGATCCCAGTCCACCGATGCCCACATGTTGAGACCGATGATCTCGAAGGCGATGAAGCCCGTGATCAGCGAGAGGATGCCGGCCCAGCCGAGATAGATCGGCCCGACCTGCGCATCACCGATGCGGCCAGCAAGGGAGAGGAAAAACCCCTTGCCGTAGCGCGCGCCGGTGAGCCCCATGCGGACCGGGAGACCCGGATCCGGGGCGTGTCGCACCTGGACGCGCGTGAAGAGATTCTGATACTCGAGCATGCGCGAGCGCCTCAGACGCCAGGCCAGATGGGAAGGTTGAGCCACCAGCTCCACCACTCCGGCCACCCCTTCGTCCAGAAGGGACCCGAGATGATGATGCAGATGGCGCTCCAGATGGAGGCGCTCATCGCGAGGAACAGGCCAAGGCGATGAATGCCGATCGCGCCGATCGAATAGCCGACCAGGTCGCGGAAGAAGACGTTCTCGTGCTCGCTCGTCTTGACCGGCTCACCCTTCTTCGGATTCGTCACCGACAGGATCAGCGATCCGTGCATCGCCAGCGCGAGGCAGTTGGTGAAGAAGAAGGTGATGGCGATCATGTGCGCCGGATTGTAGTGGAAGTGGAGGTACTGGTACCCCACGTTCGAGACCCAATCCAGATGCGAGAAGATGCCGTAGGGGAAGCCGTGGCCCCACGCGCCCAGCAACATCGGGCGGAAGACCACCAGCGTCACGTAGGCCAGCACGGCGGCACCGTAGGCCCACGGGATGTGCATGCCCATCCCGAGCTTGCGGCTGATCTCCGCCTGGCGGAGCGCCCAGCTGAGAAACGCACCGATCGCGCAGATCGTGACCAGCTGCCACAGCCCGCCTTCTGCGAGCGGGGCGAATTTGAGCCCGTACGACAGGTCGGGCGGCGCGATGCTGATCTGCCACAGATTCCACGTCGGGCCCATCGCCGCGCCCCACACCAGCAGGGCGGTGCCGAGCACCGAGAAGATGATCGTGGTCACACCAAAAAAGCCCACGTAGAACGGACCGAACCAGAAATCAAAAAGATCTCCGCCGATCAGCGTTCCACCGCGGACTCGATACTTGCGTTCAAAACTGAGGGTCGCCATGGACTCAGGTCTCCGAGGCGTGCAACAGACGCGCGTGCGGCATGGAAGGAAGCTGCAGGGGTACGGCGACTACACGAACAAGAAACAACTCCGAGGGCGCGGGAACCGGGATCGGCCAGACAGGGCCGATACCCGGTCCCGCCCCGCGGACGCGACGACTCGACGTCAGCGACCCGGCGGCAGCGGCGACATGTCCGCTGCGGCCGACGCACTCGTTCCGCCGATCGGGGCCTCAGCGGCCGTCAGCGTCCCGTTGTCGATCCACGAGTAGCGCTGCGATCCGAGGAGGATGAAATGGATGATGAACGCGAGAAGGCCGAGAAAGCCGAACAGCGCGATCATCACGCGTCGCGGGTCGAAGGCCAGCCAAATTCTGTGCATGACTACTCCCTTAGCGGGTGGCGGCTGCCGACGAGGAATACTTCGCGATGGTGCTCCCCGGGTAATCGACAACCCGGAAGGCAAACAGGTGGATGACCAGAACGGTCCCGGCAATGAACGAGCCGAGAACGGACAGGACGATGTGGGGGTCAAGCCCCACCCAGAGGCGATGCATAGGGCGCTCCTCTTATGAGCGGTTAGGGGTACGAGTCAGACGTCGATGGCTCAAAGCCAGGGACGCCAGCTCCACGCGAGCAGGTGCGCGCCCACCGCCGTCAGCACGAACGCCGACATGCCCATGATGAAGTAGCCGTGGAACGCACGGGCTTCTTCATCATTCATTCCGCCTTTGTTCTCCATCATTCCTCCCGGTTGGGACGAGGCTGCCGCGACTTCCCTCGCGGCGGGGTGGAATGCTCCGGAATGAGAGCATTCCCGGTGACTGATCCTGCAGGCTGTAAACTGGGGATGACACTCAAAAGCGTCAAGAAGAATTTACGCTTTTTCTGACACTTTCTCGCATTGTTCGCGAATTCATTGGCATGACCGGTCCAATCCCGCCCGCACACTGGCCCAATGGGGGCTGTAGTCGCCTCGTCGACGTCGCCGACATCACCTGGCACGTGCAATCGAGCGGGCAGGGACCCTCCGTCCTCCTCCTCCATGGGACCGCCGGGTCCACCCACCAATGGGCCGACGTCCTGCCTGCACTCGCCGAGCGTGCCCACGTCGTCGCCGTCGATCTGCCAGGACACGCCTTCACACACGTGCCGCGAGGGCTGGGACGCGACGTCTTCTCCCTCGCCGGCATGGCGAGGGCCGTGGGTGAACTGATCCGCGCCCTCGGCGTGACACCCACCGTCATCGCGGGGCACTCGGCAGGGGCGGCTGTCAGCCTGCGGTTGACACTCGATGGCCACGCCAGCCCCGCCGCGATCGTCGGCTTCAACCCGGCGCTCGTGCCGCCACCGGCGGCGTACGTCGCCCTCATCGCGCCGCTGCTCGCACCGATCGTCGAATCGCGCCTCGTGGCGGGGCTCGCGGCGCGTCTCGCCGGCGGCACCGGTGCCCTCGACGTCATGCTCGACTCGAGTGGCTCCACGCTCACGTCCGAACAGCGCGCGCAGTATCGCGCCTTGTGCCGCGACGACGCGCACGTGGCGGCCGCGCTCACCATGATGAGCCGCTGGGACGTGCCCACCCTGCTGCGTGACGCCGCCGCGCTGCGCGTCCCCTTCCACGCCATCGCGGGCGGTCGTGACACGTGGGTGCCGCGCGCACCGCTCGAGCGAACGGTGCGCCTCATGCCATTGGCAACATTCGAGGTCATAGACAACGCCGGGCACCTCATCCCTGATGAGGTGCCCGGCGAAGCCGTGCGCATCCTGACTCGCACGCTCGATGCACTCGTACGCTGAGTGATGCGGGCCGGGATCGTGACTCAGGCCCCGGCGCCTACCACCGCGCGCCGCGATGCGAGCACATGTTCACGCGTCACTTCGGCGTCGCCCATGTCGCG
>ERZ1066123.734-NODE-734-length-22412-cov-10.079885_pt1 | contig 22412 bp, 20 predicted proteins | sample MGYA00382770_ERZ1066123 | MGnify/ENA primary metagenome ERZ1066123 (study PRJEB33369, sample SAMEA5778353) | biofilm metagenome | biome: Industrial cooling water; feature: Water cooling tower basin; material: Biofilm | place: United Arab Emirates | collected...
CGCCGGCTCGTCTACACGGGCGACACGGCGCCCGACGTGGCGCTCGGCGAGTGGTTGGCCGGCAAGACGGCACGACCCGCTCCATCGACGCCCAGCGGCGACCAGTAGCAGCACGTCGTGGGGCGCGAGCCGATGAACTGCCCGTCACTGATGCGAAACGTGCTCGCGCGCGCCACCTGCGGATCCTGCACGAGTAGCGTATCGCCGCGCACAGCCAGGAAAGCAACACGAAACTCCCCAGGGCCTTCACCGGCGCGCCCGATGCGACGCAGGAAGCGACCGCTGGCATCGAACACCTTCACGTGGGCGTCGCCGCCACCTTCGCTCACGAGCAACGTGCCATCGGCACCCAGCGCGAGGTCCTGCGGATCACCGAGTTCGGCCGAATCACCTTCGGGCGGCTGAATGTCGAGCAGCCGCTCGAGCGACCACTGGCCCGCTTCCGATGGGGCGTTCGACATCGTGCGCACCGCGCCGCCCGGCAACGTATCGATGGTCACTCGCGCCGCGTTCGGCGATGCCGCATCGCCGCACGCGGTCGTCGCCAGCATGCACAGGACAGCGGTCGTTACGCGAGCACGCCCTTGCGCACCGTGTCGCGATCGGTCTGCCGAAACGTTTCGCATGCCGAGTGTCCTACTCCGCGTACAAGCTGTCGATCAGCGCTGCGTTCGTCTTCTCCACCACGCGCCGCTTCACGCTCAGCTTCGGCGTCAACTCGCCGCGTTCGATGCTGAAGTCGTGCTCGAGCAGCCCCACCTTCTTGGGCGTTTCGTAGCTCGCGAGTCCGGTCAGCTCCCCCTTCACTTCCTTTTCCATCTTGGCCTGAATCGTGGGCATCTTGAGCAGCTCGGCGCGGCTCGTCCACACGATGTTCTGCTCGGCTGCCCACTTCTCCAGCGGATCCCAATCCGGCACGATGAGCACGATCGGAAACTTGCGCTTGTCACCGATCATCACGGCCTGGCTCACGTACTTGTTGGTCTTGAGCCGATTCTCGATGGGCTGCGGCGCGATGTTCTTGCCGCCCGCCGTGACGATGATGTCCTTCTTGCGATCGGTGATGCGCAGGAACCCGTCTTCGATTTCGCCGATGTCACCGGTATGGAACCACCCTTCCCGATCGATCGCCTCAGCCGTCGCTTCGGGGTTGCGATAGTACCCCTTCATGACGTGCGGGCCGCGCGTGAGAATCTCGCCGTCGGGCGCAATCTTCACTTCAACACCAGGAATGGGCTTGCCCACGCTGCCGATGCGGAAGTGATGCCGTGTGTTCGCCGAAATCACGGGCGACGTTTCGGTCAGCCCGTATCCCTCGAGAATCGTGAGCCCCGCCGAATAGAAGAACTTGTTGATCTGGGGCGACAGCGGTGCACCGCCGGAGATGAAGAAGCGCAGGCGTCCGCCCGTCCGCTCCTTGAGCTTGCTGAACACCAGCTTCTGTGCGAGCCCGTACTGGAAGCCGAGCAATCCGCCCGGCTCACGGCCCGCGAGCTTCTCATCGGACCAACGGTCGCCAACACTGCGTGCCCAGAAGAAGATGCGCGCCTTGAGACCGCCTGCCGCGACGGCGTTTTCCAGCACGCGCGCGTAGATCTTCTCGTACAAGCGCGGCACCGACATCATGAGCGTGGGCCGCACTTCCTGCATGTTGATCGGCACCGTGTCCATCGACTCGGCGTACGCAATCGTGACACCGTTCGAGAACAGGTAGTAGTCACCCATGCGTTCGAAGATGTGACTCAGCGGCAGGAAGCTGAGCGCCACATCACCGCCCTCGAGCGGAATGGCGTTCACCGTCGCTACACAGTTCGAGTACACGTTGTCATGCGTGAGCATGACCCCCTTCGGATTGCCCGTCGTCCCCGACGTGTAGATGAGCGTGAGCAGATCGTCGGGCTGCACGGAGAGCGCATCCTGCTTGAACTGCGCGGCGGCGTCAGCGCTGTCCTGCTTCGCCCCGAGCGCTTCGAGCTCGGCGAGCGTCATGTCGCACCCGTCGGCCTTCGTGCCGTCGAAGCCGATCACCCACTGCAGTCCGGGCACGTCGGCGCGCACACTCGCGATCTTCTGCGCCTGAATAGCGGTCGACACGAAGATCGCCTTCGCGCCCGAGTCGTTCAGGATGAACGGAATCTGCTCGGCGGGCAGCGTGGGGTAGACGGGGACATCCACGACGCCGGAACAGATGCAGCCGTAATCGGCCAGCGCCCACTCCGGGCGATTCTCCGATAGCAGTCCCACGCGATCACCGCGCACGATGCCAAGCTGCCGCAGACCGAGTGCGAGATGTCGCACGCGCTCCAGCACCGTGGCGTGCGACATCGGCTTCCAGGTGCCGTCGATCTTGCGCACGAACGCGTTCGGCAGTCCGAAGCGCTCGATCGCCTGAAAGAACAGCGCATTGACGATGCCGGGGGCTTCGTTCCGTGGCCCACCGCTCGCGTACACACGCGGCGACGGGACGGACGACATGGTGTTCGCGAGCTGAGAAAATGGGTGACCGGCGGGAGCGGACATCGGCTCCTCCAGGAGATGAGGCAAACCGGGGACGCTGCGCGGAGCGCGCGCGTTGATCAGGGAATACTGCGCCGTGGTGCGACCCGGCGGGAGGGTCGCCGTCGTGCTTCCCGGCGACGGGACGCCGCCGAGATACCAGCCGCGCCTAGGGACGCCGCACCGGGATGCGAATCCGCACGGGAGCCCCGGGCACCGCCTCGCCACGGCGCATCACCGCCGCCTCGACCACGACGGTATCCTCGACGAGCCCCGGTCGCGGGAACAGATCGGGCCGAACGCGGATGCGCCGCGACGCGAGTCCCGTGCTGGCCGTCGTATCCAGCGCTGACGGCCGCGCATTGTCCTCGCGAATCAAGAACACCGCCGCCGTCGTGTCGTTCCGCAGGTTGGCGGGTGAGACGACGGCGAAGCGCACGAGCCAGTGCTCGACGTTCACACGCGTGCCGCTTCGATCACGCCCTTGTACCCGCACACTGAACGCCACGCTGTTGCGGTCAATCGCGGTCTGGCCGATCGCATCCGGCGACGTGACGAGCGAGGCGGTGTCCGTGCGCGAGACCGTATCGGGACCGCGCGTCGTGGGCAGTCGTCCCGCGACCTGCAGCGACGACGCAAAACGTGCGATGAGGTTGATCTGGCCGGGCGACAGCGAGGTGTCGGGCACGAGATGCCCCGTGATCGTATCGACCACGACCAGCGACTCGCGCGCGGCGTACCGCAGCGGCGCCTCCGTGATCTCCGCACCGCCCAGCGTCCGCGCAATCGCACGGATGGGGCGCGCCGCGCCGGTCGTATCGCGCAGCGAATCACCGATCTCCACCGACGGAAACGCGAACGACTCGAACTCGAGACTCGCCGCGTCCGTCGGACCGTCTGCCAGATCGGCGCACGCGACGACACCGAGTGCGCCGACGCCAAGCAGAGCACGACCCCAGCGCGTCATCCGCCGAGTCGCTCCGCAAGCTGCGTCGCGAGATTCACGTACGCCTGCGCTGCCGGATCGGCCGGCGTGCGCGTCACAACCGGTTGACCCGCCGCGAACGCGTCGGCTGTGGCCGGCGTCCGTGGAATACGCGTCGGGAAGACGAGGTGCGCCGGCAGGTGCTCGCGCACGTAGTGCACCACCCGTTCGGTGGCCGGACTGCCCGCTTCGTACATCGTGAGCAGCAGCCCTTCGAGCACGAGCTCTCCGTTCTGATGCACAATGTCCTGAATCGCGCGCAGAATCTGGGGGGTCGTCTGCAGCGCGAGCGGTTCACATTGCAGCGGTACCAGCACATGCTGGCTGGCCGCGAGTACGCGACGCGTGATCGCACCGAGTCCCGGCGGGGTATCCACGACCACCACGTGACAGCGCTCCCGCGCGGTCGCCAGCAACTCGCCGAGTACTTCGGAATGCGCGACGCGCTCCTGGAAGGCGCTGTGATCGGCGAGATCACTCACCGAACCGGCCAGAATCACACGCAGCCACGGCAGGGCCGTGGGCAGGATGACTTCCCGCAGCGGCACCTCGCCTCGCACATAGTCGTCGAAGCCGATCGTGGGGTGACCGCGGCGCAATCCGACACCGTAACGCACCGCTCCCTGCGGATCGGTGTCGATCAGCAGCGTCTTCAGCCCTCGACGCGCGAACGCAGCGGCGAGGTTCACGGCCGTGGTGGTCTTGCCGACTCCGCCCTTCTGGCTGACGATGGAGAGGACGCGCCCCACGTTACCGTCCGGGGCCCGGCCCAGCCGGCCCCGCGTCTACCGCCCCCGACCAGCCGTCGTCGTCACCTTCCGGCATCCAGCCGCGTTCACCGCTCCCCGGCAGGTCGTCCGGCCCCGGCGCTTCACCCGTCAGCGACTGCAACGTCCGCTCGGCGTGGGCGATGAACGCCGCAGACTCCGCATCGCGCCGCGACGTGCGCAGGAAGGCCTCGAGGTGCGCCGCGCAGCCCGCCGTGTCCTGACGCTTCAACAGCAGGAACGCGAGCCCATAATGCGCACCGGCGAGCGACGGTTCGATCTCGAGCGCGCGTCGATAGTGGCGAATCGCCTCTTCGGGCTGCCCGGTCTTGCTGAACGCAATGGCGATGTTCTGCAGGACCTTTGGATCGTCCGGTCGTTCACGCAACGCAAGGCGGTACGAGGTGAGCGCGTTGGCATAGTCGCCACGTGCTTCGAGCTCGATCGCTTCGTTGAGGTAGTTGGGGGCGCGGGATGAACCGTCGCGCCCGGAGTTGCCGCCGGTCAGGCGGTGCCACCAGGACATGCGCGCAGGCGGAAGTCGGGGAGTCGAAAGATCCGGGTCGCCACGAGCGACGATCGGAGGCGAACGGCTCGGAGCGAGCCTTGGAAAAGCTAGCCCCGCGCTCCGGGTGCTACAAGGCAACTGGCCGCCATCGCATCGCGGCAGTACACTCCGCACATGGCGCGTCGCGGCGCTCCTCCACCTCGTGCCCGGAGCGGTGCATGACCCAGATCACTTATCGTCCCGATCCGTCGCGCGGGGTGCTCGTCGTCGATTGGCCGTTCTTCGGCGAGCTCTCACGGGCCCTCGCGCTCAAAGTGGCGCGCGCGTATGAACCGGATCTCGTCGTCGGTGTCGCCACGGCGGGCGTCGTGCCTGGCGCGGCCATCGCGGCCATTCTCGATCGCCCGTTCTACTCGATCCTCGTGAGCCGCCGCTTCAGCGCCGATCGCGTCCGCGAGACGCCGGCCGTCTTCGGTGCCGCGCCGCCCGAGGTGCGTGGCAAGCGCGCACTCATTGTGGACGAAACGTGCGGCTCGGGCGACACGCTCCGACTTGCGGTGGGCGCACTCGTCAACGCGGGCGCACGCGAGGTGCGCACCGCCGTCTCCTTCAAGACCGGCACGTACACACCCGATTTCCACGGACTCGCGACCGAAGCCGCGATCGTGCTGCCGTGGGACCGCGAGGTGCTTGTGGGACGCGACCTGGTCCCCAATCCCAAATACGCCGGGCTGCTACCCGACTAGCGAACGGTCAGTCCGCCGCCGCACTCGCGGCGGCCGACGCGTAGGCAACACCGCGCGACATCGCGTCGTAGACGTACTGCATCACATCCACGCTGCCCACGAGAAAGCGGCAGTGGGAGGCGCCCATCGAGCGGCATTCGACCTCGAGCACCGAGAGCGGCGCGTTCGCGACCTTCCCGAGGAAGCCGGCGAGCAGTCCCGTTCCCACATGGCAGCTCGGACTCACGGCGCCGCTTTCCGGCGTGGCCTCGGCCCACTCGGTCGTGTCGATGGCCATGACGGCATCGCTGATGGCCGCGATGCGCACCGTGCCCCAGCCGGCGGCCGCGAGAAACTCTCCGAGGAGCGGTCCGAAGCGATCATCGGGCAGGTACTCGGCCGGGACATCGCCGCGCGCCTCGAGCCACTGTCCGAAGCTCTCGTAGAGCCCTTCGCCCGCGGTGAAACCGGCGTCGCGCAGCATGGCGACGTTCGAGGCGTCGAGGCCACTCGGCAGACGAAGCGCCGCGAAGAACTCGGCCGGCACCGCGACCGTACGCGGCGTGAGGTAGGGCAGGGAACTGGTCATGGCGCGCGAACGTGGCGGCAGACAGAAGGACGAGGACCACGAAGGCCCGGGTGATCAACAGGGGGACGCGCGCAGCGCGCCGGAGTCACGGCAATCTAGGCGCGGAGTGCCGGCTGCGTGACAGTCTTCGCCGTCAGCGTGTCGGCCGTCACCCCGCCACGCGGTGGCGCAACTCCGCTTCGTCGATCACCTCGACGCCGAGCGCGACGGCCTTTTCGAGCTTGCTGCCGGCCTCCGCGCCCGCCACCACGAACGTGGTCTTCTTCGACACCGAACCGGTCACCCGGCCACCGGCGCGCTCCACGAGTTCGGTCGCGTCACCGCGCGACAGCGTCGGGAGCGTACCCGTGATCACGACCGTGGCCCCCTCGAGTGTGGCGCTGGCCTGCTGCGCCTCGGGCTCGTCGAACGTGAGGCCCGCCGCGCGCAACCGCTCGATCAATGCCCGCGTGGATGCATCGTCGAAGAACGCGCGCACCGACTGCGCAATGACATCGCCGATACCGCGCACCGCCGTGATCTCCTCGAGGCTGGCGTTGGCGAGCGCATCGAGCGTGCCGAAGCGTCGCGCGAGCAACTGCGCCGCCTGCGCACCAACGTGGCGAATGCCGAGTGCGAAGAGCAGACGCGAGAGCGGTTGCGCGCGTGACGCCGCGATCGCCGCGACCAGATTCTCGGCGCTCTTCTCGGCGAAACGTTCGAGGGTGACGAGCTGCTCGACCGTGAGTGCGAACAGATCCGCCGCATCACGCAGAAGCCCCGCCTCGAGCAACTGTGCGATGCGCTGATACGACAGCCCCTCGATATCGAGACAATCGCGCGACGCGAAGTGCACGAGCCCCTCGAGCTGTCGTCCGGGGCAGGCCACATTCGGGCAGTACACGGCAACGCCGTCCTCATCCTGCGCCACCACGCTCTGGCACGACGGACAGTGTGTCGGACGCCGCCACGGATGTTGTGTGCCGTCGCGCTTGTCGGGCACGGGACCGATGACCTGCGGAATGACGTCACCGGCGCGCTTGATCTGCACGATGTCCCCTTCGCGCAGATCCTTGCTCGCGATCAGATCGGCGTTGTGCAACGTGGCGTAGGTGACCGTGGTCCCGCCCACGAACACGGGCTCGAGCACGGCGTACGGCGTGAGCACACCCGTGCGACCGGTATTGACCTTGATGTGAAGCAGTCGCGTTTCGGCAATGTCGGCGGCGAACTTGCGCGCCGTTGCCCACCGGGGTTCGCGTCCGCCCACGATGCCGAGATCCTGCTGCACGCGTACGCGGTCCACCTTCACCACGCCACCGTCGATCGCGAAGTTGAGCTGCGCCCGCACGACGTGTTCGACGTCGTGCGCCCACGCGTTGACATCCGCGATGCCGGCACACCGTGCGCGATGTGGCGCCACCGGCACGCCCCACGCCGCAAGTTGTTCGAGCAGCGCCCACTGCGAATCGGCCGGTGGCAATCCGTCCGGCAGCACGGCGGTGTAGCCGAAGAAGCGCAGCGGACGTTGCGCCGTGATGTTCGGATCGAGTTGGCGCAGCGCGCCGGCCGCGGCGTTGCGCGGGTTGGCGAACACCGGTTCGCCCTCGCGCACGCGCGCTTCGTTCATCTGTTCGAACTTGTCGAAGGGCAGATAGATCTCGCCGCGAATTTCGAGCCGGGGCGGGGCATCGCCGCGCAAGCGCAACGGCACATCGCGCACCGTGCGAATGTTCGCCGTGATGTCTTCGCCGGTCGTGCCATCGCCGCGCGTGGCGCCGGTGACGAGCACACCGTGCTCGTAGGTCAGCGCGACCGCAGCGCCGTCGATCTTGAGCTCCACCGTGTAGCCGCTGTCCGTGACATCGCGTCCGGCCATGCGCACCAGGCGGGCTTCCCACTCGATGAGTTCGTCGGCGGAGAACGTGTTGCCGAGCGAGAGCATCGGCACCAGGTGCGCATGACGCGCAAATCCGCTCTGCACGGGTGCGCCGACGCGCAGCGTGGGCGAGTCGGCCGTGCGCAACGCAGGCCATGCCGTCTCGAGACCCTGCAGTTCGCGGAACCGCGTATCGTACTCGGCATCACTCAGTGAGGGCCGATCGAGCACATAGTATTCGTACGACGCGCGGGTCAGCAGATCGTGCAGTTCGCTGGCCCGCTGACGTGCCGCGGCGGGCACGCTGGCGGAGGCATCCGGGCTTGGCTCGGTGGCGTCGATCACGGGAACGGGGCTGGTGCGGGACGGCGGGAGGCACTTTGCGCCCTGCGTGGGGTACAAGGTCGCTCGGAACTTGCTACACGTTAACTTTGAGGTGCGTCGAGATGCGATGCCGCACGGTGCGGAATCACCCGCAACCCGTGGCGTGCCTCGACGCCCCACTTCACGGAGGAGGCCCCATGTTCGAGACATTCCGTCGTGACCGGCAGCACGAAACCGAGAAGCTGCAGATCGTCGATGACTCCGCGCTTTATCGCCAAGCGATCGGTGCGGCGCTTGCGCAGATGCTGGCCTGGGGATGGGGAGAGGGGAGTCGCCGTGGGATGGCGCAGCTGCGTCGCAAGACCTACGCCGATGGCAGCGAGCTTGTCGAGGACACCTGGCACGACGCCGAACGCGCGGCGCGGCGCGCGGCCCGTGCCGGTCTCAAGCGCGCGCGGCGCGAAGCATCGCGGCTGCGTGATCTCGGGGAAGAAACGCTCGAGAACGGGCGCGCTCGACTCCGGATCTGATCGCGCGGTCGCCGGAATGACCAACGGGTGCGCACCGGCGCACCCGTTTGTTCGTTCCCGGCGTCGCGCGAACGACGTTCAGCGCAGCGCGCGCAGATCGCGCTCGGCCTCGCGCTTGTACACGTCGTCGTTCGGGTCCTTGAGCGGCGCGCGCACCGCCGCCTCGAGCGCGCGGCGGGCTGCGACCTTGTCACCGGCGTCGCGATACACCTGTCCGAGCGCGAGCAGGTGAATCGTGCGATTCGGCTCCTGATCGCAGGCGCCTTCGAGCAGGCGCACCGCTTCTGCCCAGCTCGCCTGATCGAACACTCGACCGCCGAGGAACGTCTTGGCCATCGACCGCATGAATCCGTTCAGTCGCATGATCTCTGCGTGCCACCGGCCCAGCACGTGCTGCGCGCCGGCGTGATCGGGATCGATCGCCAGCGCGCGCATGGCCGTCTCGCGGATCTCCACGGCGTACTTCGTGCGCTGGCGCGGCGCCACCGACAGCGCGACGCGTCCGAGCGCCCGCGATTGGTGAAAATGCCCCTCCGCGTCCGACGGATTCGCCTTGACGGCACGTGCGGCCAGTTCGTTGGCGCGTGCGAAGGCCGCGCGACGCTTCGTCTCGTTCGCTTCGGCCTCGCCGACATCGATCAGCGTGCGTGCCGTACGCCAGAGCACGTCGTATCGTTCGGGGGCGAGCGCGAGCGCCTGCTCGTAGCGGGTGAGCGCGTCGGCCGCGCGTCGTGCATCGAACGCCCGGTCGCCTTCGGCGAGCAACTCGGCCACGGTTGGTGCACGCGACGCGAGCGCACGCTCCGCGAGCGCCACGGTGGTGGTCGCCGGCGACTGCTGCGCAACGACGGTCACGGGCCACGCAACCGCGAGCAGCAGCGTGTATCGGGCGGCGAACGGCAGGCGTCTCTTCACGTACGGCATTGCTCCCTCTCTCCCTATGCTGCGGGCGTTCACCGCCCGTCCACCTGCGCATGACACCATTGCTTGCCCGCCCGCTCATCGAAACGAAGCGCGACGGGGGTCGCCTGGGTCCCACCGACTGGCGGCGCCTCATGGCCGCCTACGCCGCCGGTGAGGTGCCCGACTACCAGATGGCCGCGCTCGCCATGGCCATCTACTTCCGCGGCCTCGATCGGGATGAGACCCACGCCCTTACAGACGCGATGCTGCGCTCCGGCGCAACGCTCGATCTCACCCACCTGGGCCGACCACGCATCGACAAGCACAGCACCGGCGGCGTGGGCGACAAAGTCTCCCTCGTACTTGCTCCACTTATCGCCTCCCTCGGCGTGGCCGTGCCCATGATGTCCGGTCGTGGATTGGGTCACACCGGTGGTACCCTCGACAAGCTGGAAGCGATCCCGGGGTTCCGCACCGGGCTTTCCCTGACAGCGGCCACGCGGCAGCTCGAACGACTCGACTGCGCCCTCATCGGGCAGACGGGCGAAATCGCGCCGGCCGATCGCAAGCTGTACGCGCTGCGCGACGCGACGGGTACCGTCGAGTCCATCCCGCTCATTTCCGCGAGCATCATGAGCAAGAAGCTCGCGGAGGGGCTGACCGGGCTCGTACTCGACGTCAAGTACGGTTCGGGGGCGTTCCTTCCCGAACGTGACCGTGGGCTTGAACTGGCGCGCACCATGATCGAACTCGGGGCCGATCACGGGTGCCCAGTGATCGCGCTACTCACCGCCATGGACCGCCCGCTCGGTCGCGCCTGTGGCAACGCCGTCGAGGTCGAGGAGTCCATCATGGCGTTGCGCGGCGAAGGGCCACCCGACCTCATGCGGGTGACCTACGCCCTGGGCGCCGAGATGCTGCTGCTCGCGGGCACGGTCCGCGATCGTGACGAGGCGCGTCGCCGTATGGAGGTGGCCATTTCCAGCGGGCGTGCGGCCGAGCGATTCGCGCGGATCATCGAGGCGCAGGGGGGCGACCCACGGGTGGTCGACGATCCGGGGCTGCTCCCCGAGGCGGCCGAGTGCGAGGTGTATCAGGCGCCCCGGGCGGGTGTGATCGCCGAGGTGCGCCCTCGTGAGATCGGGCACGGCATCATCGCCCTCGGCGGGGGACGGACGCGGGTGGAGGACGTGGTCGACCCGTCGGTGGGCTTCGTGATCACGGCGCGTCCCGGCGATGTCGTGCGGGCGGGGGAGCCGCTGGCCACGATCTACGCGCGGGACGAGGCGGGGGTCGCCGCGGGGCGGGCGGCGCTGGCGGCCGCGATCCGGGTGGCCGACGAGGCCCCGCCGCCGCTTCCGCTGATCGCCCATCGGATCACGGAGGCGGGCGTCGAGGAGTACGACGAGGGGTGACCCCCGCCGCTGTCCAACGGAACCCCGCGCCCGGGTTCCGTCTTGATTCCGCAGTGGTTAACGTCTGTCTCGTCGTACGTTCGGCCTGCGCCGAACCGCACCGTCGCCCTTCACCACGCTTCGCATGTCGACTGGCACTCTGCGCCTGCTCAGCACCGTCTTCCTGATCGCCGCCGTGCCGCTGCTCGGCCTGTACGGCCTGCTGCTCATGATCTCGACGCCGAATGCGACCGGTGGCATGGAGCCCATCGTGGCCACGGTGTGCTACACGGCGTTCACCTGCATCTTCGGTGTGCTCACTTTTGTGGTGATCAACTTCTCGCGGCAGCTGAGCCGCGAGGCGAAGGGCGAGTACACGACACCGTAAGGCGTCGGCGGTGTGACACGTGAAACGGGCGGGACTCGCGGAGAGTCCCGCCCGCTTTGTTTCGGCGTGGGACGCGCCGCGTCACACGATCCTGTACAGTGTCCGATCGTCACGAAATGGCGCGTCGTCGTACACGTGACGCAGCCCACCCTCGCGCATGAGCTGCAGCGCCCAGTGCGTGGCGGTCTCACGCGAAACCTGTCGGGCACGCGCAATCCAGCTCACGATCGCCGCGCCGGTCGCGCACTCACGGTGTCGCAGCACGCCGCGCGAGTGCTCCTGCACGATGGACGGTCGTGCCGCGCGCAAGGCGGCGCGCAGGCCATTCGCCGATGGTCCCGTCACCAGACTCGCGCCTCGCGGTGTCGCAAGCTCGTAGAAAAGCTCGGCATCTTCGAAATCGTGCTCCTGCAGCACGTGCGAGAGCAGTCCAAGCGCCGAGAGGCGTTGGCCCATGCGCACAGCGTCCTCGCGTGAGACGCGGTAGTGCTGCACCATCCAGTCCACTGCCTCCCGGCCCACGAAACACTGTGGATATGTGCGGAGGCGGCACATCCGGTCCCGAATGTCGAGACCTCCTGGTGTGCGCATCGCATTCCACAGCTGCTGCGCAGCGGGGTCGGGCATGATCTGGGCGTCACTCGAGCGAAGCAGCGACGCGTGGGCGGGTCGGGACGCGGCCACGTCGTCGGCGAGCCACTCGGTAAACGCACCGATCGGCATGGGGCGGCCCATCAGAAAGCCCTGGCCGCATCTCACACCACGAGCGACCAGATAATCCCACTGCGCCTGCGTCTCGATCCCTTCGGCAATCGCCGGGATACGCAGGCGGTCGGCCAGTTGGATGATGGCGTCAAGCACGGGACGATTCACGGTCGCGTCGCTGATCGATGCAACGAACGCGCGGTCGATCTTGAGGCGATCGATCGGCAGCTGCTCGAGCGACGCAAGGCTGCTGTGCCCCGTACCGAAGTCATCGATGGCCACGCGCCAGCCGGCCTCATGCAGCGCACGTACGCTGCCGAGGGCCAGTGGATCGACGAACTCACGTTCCGTGACCTCGAGCAGCACGCGGTCCCGCGGGATCGTGTCGGGGCGAAAGATCTCCGCCAGCCGCGTCGGAAGGTGCGGAAGTGCAAGCTGCTGCGGGGTCAGATTGAACGAGAAGTACAACGTCGGATGCTGCGCCGCGACCCGCGCGAGTCGATGCGCGGCGCGCGTCATGATGAGATCCGTCATGCCGACGATGAGTCCGGTCCGCTCCGCTTCTTCGATGAACTCGGCGGGACCAAGCATGCCGCGCTGCGGGTGCGCCCACCGCATGAGCACTTCGACGCCCGCGCAACGGCCCGTCTGGAGATTCATGATCGGCTGCACGAACGGCTCGAACTCACGGCGGCGAAGTCCGTGCGCGATGCGATGGTAGAGACGCGCACGGAAGATGGCGCGCCGCCACGCGAACGCCACACACGCCGCCATGAGCAGCCACGTCAACAGCAGCACGGTCGGCATGAATGCGCGCAGGGCGTGCGCGTAGGCGTCCCGTTCGAGCGTCGTGGTCACCGAGACGGGTTGCACGCGCGAGCGCAGTTGCAGGCGACGCAGCGGCAGCGATGTCGAACCGGATGGTGTCGTCTGCAACTCCGTCAGCGGCTCGCCATTCTCCGAGAGCAGCCAGAGTGGCAAGGCGGACTCGTAGCTCGGGCTCGCCGGATCTGCGGGCTGGGGACGGAAGGCGCGCGGATCGAGGACCGCCGCGATCACGTGCCCATTCCCGTCAACGCGCAGCGTCGCAGTCGGACGCGCGAGGATCTCGCGGGTCGAGGTCAGCGAGAGACGTGCACCGGCTGCATGCTCGTAGAGCGGTGCGACGGCGCGTCCTTCGGGACGGCACGAGCCATCGTAGCCGTCCATGCTGACTTCGTACCACTGGACCAGATCTGATGCGATACTCGCTCGCGCCAGCAGCGCCGCGAGCGACGGCTGGCAACTCGACCACATCGGATCGCGCGCCGCCTGCGCGGCGAGCTGACGCATGTCGGCCTCGATCGTCGCCAGGCGCGCTTCCACGAAGTGCAAGGCGCGAGTCGCGTCTCGTCGGGCCGCTGCTTCGAGCGTCACGAATGTGACGCCCGCCGCGGCCGCGATGCTCAGGCACGTTGCCAGCGTGGTGAACAGAAGCACGCGGGGGACGTGCAGACTCAGATCACGGTCGCGATCCGGCGAATGCGGTCCGCGGTCACCGCCCGTTGAAGCGTGCGCGCTGCGGCGCCACGCCAACGCGGTCGACCATGCGGACGGAGCTGCCGCGCGAGGCAACGGTCGTGCTGGACGGTCCGACGTCGGCGCGCCGCCCAGCATCCCCGGTGGTCGGGAGACGACGGGCGCGTCGTCGCGCCACTCGCGTGCATCTGAGGTGGGATGGTCCATGAACTGGGCCCGCGGAAATCGAGCGCATGGATCAGCGCGCTGACTTCAGACGAACCCGTCTATGGACGGTCACGTCCTGCGCAACCGCTAGCCGCCCGCTGGCGGAATGACGACCTCAGCCATCGGCACGTTGAAGGGATCGCACCAGATGATGATGCGGGTGTAGCGAACGCCCGCTGGCACGAGGAATGAGTACGACTGTGCGCCGCGCGCGCTTCGCAGGGCGCCGATTCGGAGCGGCGCGCCGCCGTTGGGATTGCTCTGCGTGTTGAGATAGAGCGTCGGACCGGGTGCCTGCCCGATGCTGAAATCCGACGACAGGTCGAGCCGAGCCGTCGTGCCTGCAAGGCTGAGGCTGGCGGTGCCGGTCACGGCATAGCCGGTGCGGACCCATCGCCCGGTCACGGTTGGTGCCGCTGGCATACTCGGACCGGGATCGACCGGTACGGCGTCGGGGGCGGCGGGCGGCGTGGCGTCGTTGCACGCCACCGCGAACAGCAGACTGAGCAGAACGGACGCACGAGGATGTCGCATGCGAAAGCTGGGAGAAAGGGGCGGCGAAGGGCTTGACCCCATTTACCCGATTTTCTGCGCGACCGGCTCACGGTCCTCGCGCTCTTCTCGGTCACGGCGAGGATCGCCGTTACCGCTCCGGCTCCAACCGCACGATCGTCCCCGGCCCGCCGTCCCGATCGAGCGCGAGATAGATGAACCCATCCGGCCCCTGCCGCACATCACGAATGCGTCCGATGGCACCGCGCAGCAGCGTCTCCTCACCGGTCTTGCGCACGCCGTCCACACTGACGCGCGCCAGCTGTTCGCCCGCGAGCCCACCAACGAACAGACTGCCGCGCCAGGCGGGGAAGGCGTCGCCGGTGTAGAGCAGCAACCCCGACGTGGCGATGCTCGGCACCCAGTAGGTCACAGGCTGCTCCATCCCCGCGCGCTCACGCTCCGACGTGATGCTCGTGCCGCTGTAGTTGCGGCCATACGTGATCACGGGCCACCCGTAGTTCGCGCCAGCGCGCACGACGTTGAGCTCGTCACCACCGCGAGGGCCGTGTTCGGTCTCCCACAGCGTACCACTCACGGCATCGTACACGAGTCCCTGAGGATTGCGATGGCCATACGACCAGATCTCCGGTCGTGCGTCGGGCGTGGCCACGAACGGATTGTCCGGCGGCACCTCACCATCAAGCGTGAGGCGCACGATGGTGCCCTGATGATTCGACAGGTCCTGCGCTGGATGCGTCTCGAGATCACCACTCGGTGAGGCACCACGATCGCCGATGGACAGAAACAGATGCCCCGCGCCATCGAAGGCGAGACGACCACCGAAGTGCTGTCCGGCGCGACTGTCGGTGCGGGCCACGAACAGCTCGCGCACGTCGCGCAGCGTGTCGCCAACGAGCGTCCCGCGTGCGAGCGCCGTCGTCGCGCGTCCATCGGTGGTGGCCTTTGCGTACGCGACGTACACGACACCGTTGGACACAAAATCGGGGTGCAGCGCGACCTCGTGCAGACCGCCTTGTCCACCGCTGTAGACGCTTGGCACACCAGCAATCGGCGCCGACACCACGCCGTCGCGCACCCGACGCAGCGTGCCGAACTTCTCGGCCACGAGCAACGAGCTGTCGGGAAGGAACGCCATCGACAGCGGATAGCGCACACCATCCGCCACCGGCACGACGCGGAACGACGCAGTCGTGGTGTTCGCAGACAGGGACTCCCCGCGCTCGAGTGAGCGCGAGGAGGACCCGGAGCACGCCGCGCACATGATCACGACGAACGACGAGGTGGCAAGCCACCTCGCCCAGCGTGACACGCCGCCGGCGATACGGTGTGGCATCACGGGAAGATGCCGCGCTCGTTGTACGCCGTCGCCACCTTCTGAATCGACGTGGCCAGCGCCGCGCTGCGGAAGTCGGCGTTCTTCGCCTTCGCGAGTTCGCGCATCTGGTGGAAGCCCGACACCATCGTGTCCTCGAGCCCGGAGTTCACGATGTCGACTTCGCTCGCGCCCACCGCCACCTGCTCGAACACGCGCTGGTTGAACCGACTGCCGGTCAGTTCCTCGACGGCCCGCAGCAGGCGCGCGTTGCTCGACGCCTCGAAGCGCTGCTCCATGCGGCCGAAGCGCACGTGCGAAAGGTTCTTGAGCCACTCGAAGTAGCTCACCGTGACGCCGCCCGAGTTGAGGAAGAGATCAGGGAGCACCATGATGCCGCGCTGATTGAGCACTTCGCCGCCGTCGGCCGTGGTCGGGCCATTGGCACCTTCGGCCACGATCTTCGCCTGGATGCGCGCGGCGTTCTCGGCGGTGATCACATTCTCCACCGCGGCCGGCACCAGAATGTCGCACGGCCACGTGAGGCCCTCGAGACCGTCCGTGCCCGTGAGCTTCTGCTCGGCTGGCAGGTCGAGCAGCGAGCCGCCGCCGGCGCGATGCGAATACGCGGCCTCGACATCGATGCCACGGGCATCGTAGATCGCGCCTTCACGTTCAATGATGCCCACGATGCGCGCGCCGTCTTCGGCGAGGAACTTCGCGCTGAAGTACCCCACGTTGCCGAGGCCTTGCACAACGACGGTCTTGCCTTCGAGGCCCGCGCTCAGTCCGAGGCGCGCCATGTCGTCGGCCTGCGCCACGGCCTCACGCACGCCGAAGTGCACACCACGCCCCGTTGCCTCGAGGCGACCGCGCACACCGCCAAGCGCGATCGGCTTGCCCGTGATGCAACCGGCCGCCGACACCTCCGAACCGCCCTTGAGCGCGATGTACGTGTCGGCAATCCACGCGACTTCGCGCGGCCCGACGCCCATGTCCGGGCCCGGCACATCCACGCCAGGGCCGATGCAGTTGCGCTGCACGAGTTCGAAGGTGTAGCGGCGCACGATGCGCTCGAGTTCACCGTCGGAGTACTTGCTCTTGTCCACGCGAATCGCGCCCTTGGCGCCGCCGAACGGCACGTCGACGAGTGCACACTTGTACGTCATCAGCGCGGCGAGCGCGGTGACTTCGTCCTCGTTGGCGTTCGCGGCGAGACGAATGCCGCCCTTCACCGGCAGGCGGTGCTGCGAGTGGTGCGCGCGCCAGCCGTGAATCACTTCGATCGTGCCGTCGTCGCGCCGAAGCGGGAAGCTCACGTGGTAGACGGCGTTGCACGCCTTGATCTGCTGCAGCAGCCCATCGGGGAGCGCGAGCAGCGTGGCGGCTCGATCGACGTACTTGTTGACCTGTTCGAAGAACTTCGGGTGGGTCGACATGGGGGAGTGGGACGTGGTGGTGGTGAGTGACGCTCTGTCGCGTCACTCCCTGAATGTCGGCAGGGTACCACCCCGCCGCCACATACCCCCCTTGACTCGGCGGCCCGCTCGGCGTTGTTCTCGGCAGGGGCTGCAGATGACGGTCGGATGACGCGACGGCATATCCTGCAGCCATGCCTCGTTCACGCCTGCGCCGGACGGTGTCCATGACCGCACCAACAGCCCGCCCCATGACGGCGGAAGAACTGCTCTCGTACCCCGCGCGAAACAAGCGCACGGAGCTGGTTCGCGGTCGCCTGATGGTGCGGGAACCGGCCGGCTACGAGCATGGGCGGGTGGCCGCCGCCATGCTGGTCCGTATCGCGAGCCACGTACAGGCGCACGCGTTGGGCACCGTGCTTGCCGCCGAAACTGGCTTCACGCTCGAACGGGGGCCCGATACCGTTCGCGCGCCCGACGTGGCGTTCATCCGGACCGCGCGCGCACCCTCCCGTGGGACCCGCGGCTTTCCCGAGATGGCGCCCGACCTTGCGGTCGAGGTCCGTTCTCCGGGCGATCGCAACGCCGAGGTCGCTGACAAGGTGACGGACTGGCTGGCCGCCGGCACGGCGCTCGTGTGGGTGGTGAATCCGGCCGCTCGAACCGTGGTCGTGCACGAGCCGGGCGCCGCCGCGCGCACGCTGACTGCGCACGACACACTCGATGGCGGTGAGGTGCTGCCCGGGTTTGCCGCGCGCGTGGACGAGCTCTTCGCGTAGCGCCGCACCGGGCACCGCCGGAAACACGATGGCCGCCGACGCCCGAGGTCCGGGCACCGGCGGCCGTCTGCACATCGCGCCGCGTCAGATATCGAGGTTCGACACGAAGCGGGCGTTGCTCTCGATGAACAACCGACGCGGCTCGACGTCGTCGCCCATCAGCATCTGGAACGTCTGATCGGCGAGCACCGCGTCTTCCATCGTCACGCGGAACATGCTGCGCGTCTCCGGGTCCATCGTGGTCTTCCAGAGCTGCTCGGGGTTCATCTCACCGAGTCCCTTGTAGCGCTGCACGTTGATGTTCGCGCGCCCTTCGCCACCAAGGCGCTCGCTGATCGCATCGCGTTCCTTGTCGCTGTAGGCGTAGTACTCCTCCTTGCCCTTGGCGACGCGGTAGAGCGGCGGTTGCGCGATGTACATGTAGCCGGCGTCGATGAGCTCGGGCATCTGCCGGAAGAAGAACGTGAGCAGCAGCGTCCGGATGTGCGCGCCGTCCACGTCGGCGTCGGTCATGATGATGATCTTGTGGTAGCGCGCCTTGCTCAGATCGAACTCGTCCTTGATGCCCGTGCCGATCGCGGTGATGATCGTCCGGATTTCCTCGTTGCTCAGCACCTTGTCGATGCGCGCCTTCTCCACGTTGATGATCTTGCCGCGCAGCGGCAGGATCGCCTGGAAGTCGCGCTTGCGCCCCTGCTTGGCCGAACCGCCGGCCGAGTCACCCTCCACCAGGTAGACCTCGCAGAGCGACGGGTCGGAGAGCGAGCAGTCGGCCAGCTTGCCGGGCAGGTTGCCCACGTCGAGCGCCGACTTCTTGCGCGTGAGGTCACGCGCCTTGCGCGCGGCTTCACGGGCCCGCGCCGCCGACACGGCCTTCTCGATGATGGCGTTGGCCGTGCGCGGGTGCTCATCGAGGTACGTGGTGAGCAAATCGTTCACCACGCTGCGGACCGCGCCTTCGGCCTCGGAGTTGCCGAGCTTGGTCTTGGTCTGCCCCTCGAACTGCGGCTCGCGCACCTTGACCGAGAGCACGGCCACGATGCCTTCGCGCACGTCGTCGCCGCTCAGACGAATGTCCTTGTCCTTCTTGGTAAGGACGTTGGACTTCTCGATGTACTTGTTGATGACCGACGTGAGCGCGCTCTTGAAGCCGGTGAGGTGCGTGCCGCCTTCGTGCGTGTTGATGTTGTTCACGAACGAAAAGACGGTATCGCTGTAGCCGTCGTTGTACTGCAGCGCGAGGTCGATCGCGATGTCGTCCTTTTCCGTCTCGATGAAGACGACGTCCTGGTGCAGCACCTTGCGGCTCTGGTTCAGGAAGCGCACGAACCCGGCGATGCCATCCTGCGCGTGGAACGTCTGCGTCTGCTGCTCGCCATCACGCTCGTCGGTGAGCGTGATGGAGATCCCCTTGTTCAGGAACGCGAGCTCGCGCAGGCGCGACGCAAGCGTCGTCCAGTCGTAGCGGAGCGTCTCGGTGAAGATCTGCCCGTCGGGCTTGAACCACACCTTCGTGCCGGTCTCCTTCTTCGGCACCTCGCGCAACACGGTGAGCTTGGTGGTGGTGTCGCCGCGCAGGAAGTCCATGTAGTGCTCCTTCCCGTCGCGCTTGATCCACACCTTGAGATTGGTGGACAGCGCGTTCACCACCGACACACCCACGCCGTGCAGACCGCCTGACACCTTGTACGTGTTCTTGTCGAACTTGCCGCCGGCGTGGAGCACCGTCATGGCCAGTTCCACCCCGGGCTTCTTCTCCGTGGGGTGCACGTCCACCGGAATGCCGCGCCCGTCGTCTTCCACGGTGATGGAATCGTCGGGGTGGATCGTGACGCTGACCTTGGTCGCGTAGCCCGCGAGTGCTTCGTCGATGGAGTTGTCGACGACTTCGTACACGAGATGGTGCAGGCCGCGCGCGGAGGTCGAACCGATGTACATGCCGGGACGCATGCGCACCGCCTCGAGGCCCTTGAGCACCTGGATGCTGCCGGCGCCGTAACCGCCGTTGTCCGGCGTGAGATCTTCAGTGGCCATGTCAGGAAGGGCGGGGGAACAGGTCGTCGCACGTCGTCGCCGTCGACGCGCGCGCCCACCGCTCGGCGCCGGATCGCTGGTTCGCAATCACGGATCGCCCGGCAACGGGGGAACCCCGAAAAATAACCGGGGCAGGGTGCCAGACGCAACTCGCGGGCTCCGGCGCAAGTTGTTGTCGGGCAACAACTTGGCGGCGGTCGCTCAGGGCGTGCGCCGCAACACCAGTCGAAGTCGTGCGATCGGCGGTCGCGTCGAATCGGCGTTCAGCGTGCGCAGCAACTCCGGTTCGAGCATCGACAGTTCGGTCATCCACGCGTGTGTGCGCACGGCGACCACGAGCGTTCCGTCGCGCTGCAGCGCGACGGGTTCGGTGACCGCCGCGATCTGCGCGCCCACGAGTCGCGGCCACTCGGGGATCACCCCCGCCTGCGCCATGCGCTCGGTGAGTCCGGCGCGCTCGAGCACGGCCGCGAGCACGTCACTCACCTTTTCCGGCTTGCGCTTCCGGTCGTCGCTCATGACAGCACGCCATCGCGCATCGTGCGCCGCGGCAGTCGCGTGAACGCGGCCGGGATGTCTTCGGCACGCGGCACCGCCAGCAGGACCTGCCCGATCCCTTCGGCGTCGAGCAGCGAGAGGATCGCCTGCGCCCGTTTGAGATCGAGTTCGGCGAACGGATCATCGAGCAGCAGCAGCGGGGGGGCACCGAGGAACGCGCGCACCGTCGCACACTCGCGCATGCGCAGCGCGATCGCGGCGGTCCGCTGCTGGCCGGCCGACCCGAACGTGCGCAGCTCCCGGCCGCCGAGCAGCAGTTGCAGTTCATCGCGGTGTGGGCCGACGAGCGTGACGCCGCGACGCAGCTCCGTGGCGCGCTGCGCCTCGAACGCCGTGAGCAACGCGTCGCGCATCGCGCCGAGATCGTCTGACGTGACCTGCTCGGCCGGCCCCTGGTAGCGCAGCGAGACACTGTTGGCTTCGCCGATCGCGGCGCAGAGTGCACCGAACGGCTCCGCATGCTCGCGCACCCACGCTCGACGCGCCTGCACGAGTGTCGCACCGTGCTCGGCCAACGCGGGCTCCCACACCGCGACGCGTGCGGTCGCGTCGTGAACGCCACGCGGCTGGCGTTGCAGCTCACGGAGCGCCGCGTTGCGTCGAGCCAGCGCGCCACGATACACCTGCAGCGCGTGCAGGTATGCCTCGTTCGTGAGCGCGAGCGCGACATCGAGAAAACGTCGCCGTTCCCCTGGACCGCCCGCCACGAGGGCGACATCGGCCGGCGAGAAACACACCGAGGGCAATGCGCCCAACGCGTCACTCAAGCGCGATTGCTCCACGCCGTCGAGCAGCGCGCGTTTGCGACGCGTCGCGCGTTCGAAGCCGAGGGCCGCCGTGTGCACGCGTGCGGGCGACTGCAGCGTCGCGCGGACATGAAACCCCGCGGCCCCGAAGCGCACCACGTCGGCGTCGCGCGCCCCGCGCCACGAGCGCAACAGCCGCAGGTACGCGACGGCCTCCAGCAGGTTCGTCTTGCCGTGTCCGTTGTCGCCCACGATGGCGACTCCCGCCGCATCGACGGTGAGATCGAGCGCGGCGAGATTGCGAAAATCGCGCACGACGAGCGTGTGCAGCACCGGCGAATTCCGTCGTGGTTCGTCGTGCGCGCGTGCGCTCAGCGTCCCGTGAACGTTGCAGGTCGCTTCTCGAGGAACGCCTGCATCCCCTCGCGCATGTCGGCCGTGGCCGAGAGCACCCCGAACAGGTCGCTCTCGATGCGACATCCTTCTTCGAGCGACGTATCGAGTCCGCGCTGCACCGCATCGATGCAGCCGGCGAGCGCGAGCGGCCCGTTGGCGAGCATCGTCGCCGCGAGGGCACGCGTCCGCTCGGTGAGCGCATCGGCCGGCACAATCTCATCGGCCAACCCGAGTCGATGCGCCTCGGCGGCGTCGATCATGTCGCCGGTGAGCAGCAGCTTGAGCGCTGCGCCGCGCCCCACCAGGCGCGGCAGCCGCTGCGATCCACCGAATCCGGGCACGATGCCGAGCTTCGCTTCGGGCTGGCCGAACTTCGCCTTCTCACTCGCCACGCGCACGTGGCAGCTCATCGCCAGTTCGCAGCCCCCGCCGAGTGCGAAGCCATTGACCGCCGCGATGGTGGGCTTGGGGCTCGTCTCGAAGCGACGGAACACCGCCTGGCCCGCACGCGCACGCTGCTGCGCAACCTGTGGCGTCTGGCTGGCGAGCTCACTGATGTCCGCCCCCGCCACGAAGGCGCGCCCCGCGCCGGTCAGGATGACCGCACGGACCATCGGGTCCGCAACCGCCGCGTCGATCGCGAGGCCCAACTCGGCGATCGTCGCATCGTTGAGCGCGTTGAGCTTGTCCGGGCGATTGACCGTGATGGTGGCGATCCGGTCGGAGACGTCGTACGTGAGATTGGTGTAAGACATG